>WNFT01005971.1_pt1 | contig 10704 bp, 5 predicted proteins | sample 5400191 | NCBI WGS metagenome assembly WNFT01 (sample SAMN13153359, study PRJNA577476) | soil metagenome | isolation source: 80 cm saprolite under Madrone tree | place: USA:California | collected 2016-06-14
CGACGGGTTGGAACGGGCGTGGCCATGAACCCTAGAGACCTCCCGGAACAGGTAGGATGCCCCAAGCGCTGACTAACTCTACTTATGGGATTCACAACACCTAAAATCAATAGAGCGTCTGCTGTAAAATGGAGGGGTTAAACACCTTACTTGTGGGGTTAGAGGTGCTTATGATCTTGCCGCAATTCAAATGGAAACTAATCCGGACGCATCATCACTACCTGTAGACCATGTGATCCGGTGAGGATCTCGATGCAGAGAAATCACAAATCAGGAAGCCGCGCCTTTTTCAAGAGCCGGACGCGAAAAAGCAAGCCCGCCGAATCGTCTTGGCACGTTAAGGTGTTCCATCCGTCAAGTCTACTCAGTCGAAGGAGGGAACGCCGTCATCTAATCAGCCGAGTTCAATTACTTTCAAGATTACTCATTGAGGTGTGAGTGTGAACCCTCCCCAGTTAAAATTGGCGGTTTCAAAGACCACACGGATCGTCACCTGACCTGCGGACAACGCCACTGGTTTCGTCATGGGTATGTAGCGAAAGACAGACCAGTTGTTCAAGGGAGAAGCAATCGCCGTGGATGACAACGAGCCAAGACTCGTGCCAGAGGGATATTCAAAATGGAATGATAGGGGTACGGTCGCTCCCGATGCCACGCAACCGGTCAACAGATAATTTCCAGCAATAGGGACGGTTACAAGATAATCCGCGCTCTGCCCTGCGAAAGCTGGGCTGAAATCTACGGCAGGCGCGCAAACTCCCCATTCTTTGTTCGGCGCTACCATGCCTGAAATACCCCAATAAGCGTCTGCTTGTACTGTGATCGATGTGAGCGTGAGGGCCCTCCCCGGTTGCTGGAGCTGCGTCACTTGCGCGGAAAGGCCGTTAACCGTCGTTACGATGGAATTGATTTCGGTTTCGAGTGATGCTTTGTAACTGATCAGCGCCGTGGCGGCGGCCGTCTGGCTGGTGAGCGCATCGGGCGGCGTCCACGGGGCGACCGGGGCGGTTTGCTGCGCCCCAGCAAGAAAGGCGGCACATAGCAAAAGAGGAACCGCGAGAAGTTTCCTCATCATTATCATATCTCCTAGTTGGCGTACGTAGTTTTTCGGTGATATGCCAGTACGCACAGAATAACTTCGAATTACGGGGCGCGGCTGCTGTCCAGAAGACCAGAAAACGACCAAGGTTTCCTGTTCCAAAGGGTATGTAAGGTCGTGGCTAATTAAATGGGTAGGGATTCGGCCGTGCGTGTTACCTCGAACAAACCCGCCACCCCGCTGCACCCCTAACTCCTTTAGATTTCTCTGCGTTTGTGACAGATCCAAGTGACTCGCATCGGCGTTCAAGGCTTCGTCAGCGGGCTATGGGAATCCTGGAGGGGTTGCGTTTCCAGCGCGGCGACGTTGGCAGGCGCATCGCGCAGCACTTCTCGAATTTTTCTGGCCAGCGCTTTGGGACGATACGGCTTCTGTAGGAACGCGACGGTGGAATCCAGTATTCCCTGGCGAGCGATCGCGTCGTCGGTGTAACCGGAAGCGAAGATTACTTTTATCCCGGGACGGTGGAGCGTCAACTGATGGGCCAATTCCGGACCGCTCATTTCCGGCATCACCACGTCGGTGAGCAAAAGATGAATGGTTCCCTCGTAGTCCTTGGCGCGCTGCAAAGCGTCTTTGCCGGAAGCCGCCTCGAGAACGGTATAGCCGAGGCCTTCCAGATATTCGCGAGCCATTTCGCGAAGGGGGTCGGAGTCTTCGGCCAAGAGGATCGTCTCGCTGCCATTGCAGACCTCCTCCTCATCCTCTGGTTTGGCCGGCTCAGCGGACTGCTCGACGCGCGGCAGATAAACTTTGAAGACGCTTCCCTGCTCGAGCTCGCTGTAGACCCAGATGTAGCCGCCACCTTGTTTTACGATTCCGTAGACGGTTGCCAAGCCCAAGCCGGTGCCCTTACCGAGTTCCTTGGTGGTGAAAAACGGATCAAAAATCCGCAATTGCGTCGCGCGATCCATTCCACAGCCAGTATCCGTAACCGCCAGCATCACGTAGCGGCCCGGAAGAGCCACCGGATGCTGTTCCCGATAGCTCTCGTCTATTTCTATATTGCGCGCTTCGATGGTGATGCGCCCGCCCTCGGGCATGGAATCCCGGGCGTTCACCGCCAAGTTCAAGAGGATCTGCTCAATTTGTCCGGGGTCGGTTTTGATAGCGCCCAGGGAAGAATCGAGCGAGATTTTGAGCTCGATTTTCGCGCCGATCAGGCGACGCAGCAAGACCTCCATTTTCCGCAGGGTGTCTGCGAGATCGAGGATTCTGGGTTGAAGCAATTGTTGGCGGCCATAGGCGAGGAGCTGCCGGGTCAAGTCTGCCGCGGAGACGCCCGCCTTCCTGATTATTTCGAGTTTCTGGATGGCGGGGTGACCATGCGGAAGCGAGTCAAGGACGACGTCAGAGTTCCCCAAGATCACGGTCAGCAGATTGTTGAAGTCGTGGGCCACGCCGCCAGCGAGCCTGCCAATGGCATCCATTCGTTGCGACAGCCGAAGTTGTTCCTCCATCTTTCTTCGTGCGGTGATGTCCACGATGGCGCTGGAAACGAGGACGCCTTCTTTGGTGGCGAGCGGCCCCAAACCGACTTCTATGGGAAACTCGGTCCCATCCTTGCGGCGAGCGAACAACTCCATGCCAGTGCCCATGGAGCGCCTGCGCGGATCTTGCATATAGACGGAGCGATGGACCTGGTGGGCGTGTTGGAGGCGTTGGGGCACAAGAATCTCAATCGTTTGTCCGACCAGTTCTTCGCGGGCGTAGCCAAACAGGCGAAGAGCTTCGGCATTGACGTCTTCGATTTTGCCCGAACGATCAGAGATGACGATACCGGTCGGCGATGTTTCCAGCAGCATGCGGAAACGATGCTCCGCATGCTTGCGCTCTTCGATCTGGAGTTCAAGATCTTTGGCGTGCTCCTGAATGATGCGAAAACGTTGGTCGCTTTCGTAACAAGTAACGGTCTGCGAAGCCAATGCGCGCAGCATGCGCTCGTCTTCTTCGGTAAATGGCTGGGAGGCCGATTTTCCGGCAACCATCATCCAGCCATAGGCGCGATCGCCGGATTGCAGCGGGACGGCTAAGATACTGCACACCTTGAGGTCAAGAGGTGGAAGAAGCAAAGCGAGCGATTCTTCCGGAGGATGGAAAATGCGCTGCGGCCGGCGCGACGCAAGAAGCTCGCGCAGGAATGGGGTCGCGAAGGAACTCTGGCGCAGTTGCGCGGCAGCGGTTTCGTCGAAACCGCTGAGCGCGAGAGTTGGCGCGTCAAGACTATCGGATTCTCCCAGGATTCCGGCGGCGAAGTTTGCATCGGTCAATTCGCGCGCCGCGGTCATGGCAATGTCGAGCAGTTGGCTGGTCTGATGCGCGTGAGCAAGGGCGATGCCAACGTCGACCAACGAAGCCAGTTGAACACTGGCGTCGAGCTTCTGGCCTTTCACAAAATAAGCATTGAGCAGAAGCGGAATCGGGTCGCGCCTTGCGGCCGGAGGAAGCGCAGGCGCCTCGAGGTGGTCGGTCTTTAGGGCCTCTTGAATCGTCGCCAGCGCTTGTTGCGGATCGAAGGGCTTCAGTATAAAGCGAGAGATGCCGCAGGCAGCCCCGAGCGCGCGTGCTGCCTGATCCAGCAAATTAACGCTGTGGAAAATCACCCGAGTGTGTTGGTGCTGTGGAAGGTTTCTGAGACGGTGAACAAATTCGTACCCGTTGATCGTGGGCATCACGATATCGCAGATTACGAGATCGGGATTTTCAGCTTGCGCGATGGACAGGCCTTCCTGTCCGTCGCGAGCCTCAAGCAGGCAATAGCCATGGGGAGCCAGCAAGGAAGCGTACAACCGCCGGCTGGTCCCATCGTCATCGATGATCAGAATCTTGGGCATAGTTGGCGCGCACTTTTGTTGCGACCGGATTCGCAGAGAATCAGCCGCATGGAAAATAGATTTAACTTTCAGGAAGGGGATGAAGCCAGTGGCGCCGCGACTGCTCCCAAGAGGCGCCGGACTTAGCCGACAGAAACAGCTTCGGTTCGAGTCGCAGAAGACAGATTATATTGATACTCTCAGAAATCGTCGGCGGCAAGGATTTGGCTGGGAGCGGTGTCGTATGAGTTTAGTTTGCGCGGAACGCCTCGGGGCATTTCCAAACGCGGCGTCTTGATTAGTTGGCGGTTGCCTGACCGCGAATCCTTGCGGACATGAGGCGCCAACAGTCGCGGGCAATTGCCCAATCTTCCTGGGCGCGCACGATTAATACGCGAACGGATGCATCGGATGGGGAGATTTCCTGGTCCACGGGAGATTGCGAATTTTTTGCAGGGTCGAGTTTGAGGCCGAGAAATTCGAAATTGCCACAAGCCGCGGCGCGCACTTCGGGTGAATTCTCTCCGATACCCGCGGTGAAAACCAAGGCGTCGATTCCGCCGAGTGCAGCAACCATCGCGCCGATACCAGTTTGCAGGCGATGCACGAAGATCTCGAAAGCGAGCTTGGCGCGCGGATGGCCGTCTTTCATCGCGGCGACGATCTGCCGCATATCGCTGGAAATTCCAGAGATTCCCAGCAGACCTGACTTGGTGTTCAGCAAATCGTCGAGCTGCTGTCCCGTGAGCAAACTTTGCCGCATTAAGTAAGTGAGGATTCCGGCGTCAACGGAGCCTGATCGTGTGCCCATCATTAGCCCTTCCAGGGGCGTAAAGCCCATGGTCGTATCGATGCTGCGGCCGTCGCGAATGGCCGCAAGGGAACAACCGTTTCCCAAGTGGCAGGTCACGAGTTTCAGGGGCGACAAATTTCTTCCGAGGAGCTGTGCAGTGCGCCCCGCACAATACTCGTGATTGATGCCGTGAAATCCATAGCGGCGAATCCCCTGCGCAAGCCATTCGTAAGGACCGGGGTAGACGGCGGCGGACTGCGGCAATCGGCTGTGAAAGCCGGTATCGAACACGGCGACCTGGAGAACCGCGCCAAGGCGTTTCTCGATGATCTCGATCCCTTCCAGCTCGGCGCGATTGTGGAGCGGCGCAAAAGCGGACATGCGCGCTATCGCGGATTTCACTTCCGCTGTGATGGCGGTTGCTTTTTCAAAGTCTTTGCCACCGTGAACGATGCGATGACCTACTACGTCGATCTCGGAAGGAGCGGAAACGACGCGCAGCTTTCCATTCCATAAGGTGTCCAGCAGTTGGTCGATCGCGTTAGCGCGAGACGCGACCTTCACGCGGCCTTTCACCTGCGCGCCTTGCGAATTCTGCGCCTGCATGTCGGCCTGGCCGCCGTCCCATTCGATCTTGCCTTCCCAGGCTGGCGTGGGCGGATGCTCGGGAAGGGCCGTGGAGATTTCATACAAGGCACTCTTCTGACTGCTGGAACCCGAATTGAGCACAAGGATTTTCATGGGCTACTAGGGCATGGGCTAATAAGGCCACTTCCAATCGCGGATTTCCGGCAAGTCGTCGCCATGCTCGTAGATGTATTGTTTGTGTTCGACAAGCTTGTTGCGCAAGAACTGTTTGAAGTGCGCGCCGAGGCGCTGCAAGCGGGGAACGCGGTCGACGACGTCGCCGGCGAGATGGAAGCGATCCAAATCGTTGAGTACGGTCATATCGAAAGGAGTGGTGGTGGTTCCCTCTTCCTTGTAACCGCGGACGTGGAAATTGTCGTGATTGGTGCGGCGATAGGTGAGGCGGTGAATGAGCGTGGGATAACCGTGGTAGGCAAAGATGACGGGCTTGTCGATCGTAAACAGGGAGTCGAAATCTCGATCGGGCAGGCCGTGGGGATGTTCGGTGGAAGACTGAATGGTCATCAAGTCAACGACATTGACGACACGGATTTTGATATCGGAGAAATGGCGGCGGAGGAGATCCACGGCGGCTAGAGTCTCGAGCGTGGGGATATCGCCGGCACAGGCCATCACGACATCGGGTTCGGCGCCTTGATCGTTGGAGGCCCACTCCCAAATTCCGATTCCATTGGTGCAGTGCTCGATGGCCGATTGCATGTCGAGGTACTGCAAAGCGGGCTGCTTTCCGGCCACGATGACGTTGACGTAGTGGCGGCTGCGCAGACAGTGGTCGGCGACGGAGAGGAGCGTATTGGCGTCGGGAGGCAGATAGACGCGCACGATGTCGGCTTTTTTGTTCACGACGTGATCGATGAAGCCGGGGTCCTGGTGCGTGAAACCGTTGTGATCTTGCCGCCAAACATGCGAGGTGAGGAGGTAGTTCAAGGAGGCGATGGGGCGGCGCCAAGGAATATCTTGCGTGACTTTGAGCCACTTGGCGTGCTGATTGAACATGGAGTCCACGATGTGAATGAAGGCTTCGTAGCAGGAGAAGAAGCCATGGCGACCGGTGAGCAGATAACCTTCCAGCCAGCCCTGGCACATGTGCTCGCTCAGGACCTCCATCACGCGGCCGTCTCTGGAAAGATGCTCATCGGTAGGCTCGATTGGCTCCATGGTGACTTTGCTGGTGACTTCAAATAGTGCATCCAGACGATTGGAAGAAGTTTCGTCTGGGCCAACGACGCGGAAATTCTTCGAGTCCATGTTTCGCTTCATCACATCGCGCAAGAGCTTTCCCAAGACCCGAGTGGCTTCCGCTGTCTCAGCGCCCGGCTTCGACACTTTGACCGCGTATTCGCGAAAATCCGGCATGACCAAGTCCTTGAGCAAGATACCGCCGTTCGCATGCGGATTAGCACCCATGCGGCGATTGCCCTGCGGCGCCAATTCCCTTAATTCCGGAACGAGTTTGCCTTGCGGGTCGAACAGTTCGTTCGGCAGATAGCTTTTCATCCAGTCTTCCAGGATTTTCAAGTGCTCCGGCTTTGCGAGGTCCGTGACCGGGACCTGGTGAGCGCGCCAAGTGCCTTCGACCGGCTTTCCATCGACAATTTTCGGGCCGGTCCAGCCCTTTGGCGTTCGGAGGATGATCATCGGCCACACGGGAAAGTAGGTAGACCGCCCGGCGCGGGCGTCGTTCTGAATCGAGGCAATGTCCGCGATGATGGTGTCGAGCGTATGGGCCATGAGCTGGTGCATGATCTCCGGCTGATGGCCTTCCACGAAATACGGTTTGTAACCATAGCCGGTGAAAAGGTGAGTCAGGTCCGCGTCAGTCAGACGTCCGAGGACGGTTGGGTTGGCGATTTTGTAGCCGTTCAGGTGGAGGATGGGAAGAACAGCGCCATCACGAGCGGGATTCAGAAACTTATTGGAGTGCCAACTGGCGGCGAGCGGGCCAGTCTCGGCTTCGCCATCGCCAACCACACAGCAAACCAGCAGGTCCGGATTGTCGAACGCGGCGCCGTAAGCGTGGGCAATCGAGTAACCGAGTTCACCACCTTCATGAATCGAGCCGGGCGTCTCTGGCGCAACGTGACTGGGGATTCCGCCTGGAAATGAAAACTGCTTGAAGAGTCGCTGCATGCCATCGACGGTCTGCGAAATGTGGGGATAGATCTCGCTGTACGTACCTTCGAGATAGGTGTTGGCGACAAGGCCCGGGCCTCCGTGACCCGGCCCGATAACGTAGATCACGTTAAGATCGTGTTTTTTGATGAGGCGGTTGAAATGGACATAGATGAAGTTCAGGCCGGGCGTGGTACCCCAATGACCCAACAGGCGCGGCTTGATGTGTTCGAGTTTGAGCGGCTCTTGCAGAAGCGGGTTGGCAAAGAGATAGATTTGTCCGACGGAAAGATAATTTGCAGCGCGCCAGTAGGCGTGCATCTTGCGGAGTTCTTCGTCGGATAGAGGACGAGGGGATTCGAGCGGCTTTGTCGAGCCTGCGGATGCTGCGGAAGCCATGTCAGTGCCCTCCCGGGAATTGAATCGAAGTCACCCGTTGCGGGCCGAGCAAGAAGAGGCCCACATTGGAGAAACCCCACTCCAATCTTATCCCCGCAAGGTTGAACAGGCCATTACAACAGTCTGAGCAAAACAGGGATCCCGGCTTCAAAGGGGCCGCTAGGCAGAGTGCGCGCGGAAGAGCTGCGCGAGGCGTTCGGCGATAACTTTTTCTTCGCCGGGTTGCAGCATGAACGAGTTCATGATCAGCCCGCTTTCATTGCTGGCCAGGACGATGGACGGTTTGCCGCTGCGCAATTGCCGAACCGCGTCGGCGGGCTCCAACGAAATGTGGCGGGGGTCCCAGTGAATTTCCAGGTGCGGAACGTGATTGGCGATGTCCGGGACGGAAAACGAAGTGCTGACACCGGGGGCGCGGGTAATTTCGGCGGAGATGCTATCCAGCCGGCGCCACCACTCTTTCGTGAGCGCGTCATGATCTTCCTTCAAGTAACTCTCGAGAGCTTTGATCATGCCGACGATTTCTTCCTTGCCGACTTTTTGGCTGCGGCCTAGCGTGTCTTCGTGCGGACTGTTGTTGAGCAGCGCGTAAGCGACCAGATCTTTCCTTCCGATCAGCAAGCCCGCGCATTGCGGTCCGCGAATCGCTTTGCCGCCGCTGAAGGCAATCAGGTCATAGCCCATGTTTGCGTAGTCCCACAGGTGCGACACGGGAGGCGTATCGGCGGCCGCATCGTTGAAGCAGGGAATCTTGTATTCCTTGCCGAGCTTGACCCACTCATCGACTTTGATTTGACCGGCGGCGTTCGCGAAATTGCTGAAGTGCATCATGGCGGTTTTAGGATTGACGGCCTTGCGGAGGTCATCGCGCGTTTCGACTTCAATAAGCTTCACGCCTGTGGAGCGGAGCTGATGGTCGAAACCGTTGCGATGCGATTTCTGGATGATGACTTCGGATTTCATTCCGGCGAGATCGGGAAGCTGCTGAATGAACTGTTCGTTGTCGCCCGTGAGAATTCCCGCGAGGCCGGATTGCATTGCCGCCGCCGCACCCGAAGTCACCAGTCCCGTGTAGCCAGGTGGCAGCTTCAGCATTTCCGCGATGCGCTTGCCGGCGGCCACTTCCAGCTCGGGGATACTGCAAAAATGCTGGCTGGCAAGCGTCATCGCCGCTTCCACTTCCGGGCGCATCAGCGAGCCGCCGAGCACTGTCATGGTGCCCTGGCCGTTGATCACCGTGGTGACGCCGAGCTCTTCGTAGACGTTGCCGGAGGCGCCGAATCCGCTGAGCTTAGTGTCAGCAGGTCCCGCGGGGCCACTGCTGCCCGCCGCAAATAGTTTTCTTGGACTCAGGATTGTAGAGCCGAGTGCGGCGATGGTGGACACGAAGGAACGGCGCGTTGGCTTCAAATTGAGTGTCATGTAGGCCTTCAGCCGAATTGCGGGGCAATGTATCATCTCTCGGCTCTTGACACCAGCCAGGGGAGCCGGCATTAATTCGATTCAACCAGAAAGAATGATGCGCAACGGGCTTGAGCAGTTCTTGAAAAGGGCACGCAAGGAAGAAAAAGATAATGCGGAGAGGCACAGAACTCGCCGGGGAAGCAGCAGGAGAGGCTAGGCCGGAAGTCGTCGTCGAAACAGCGACGAACGTTGTTCCACTGTGGGCGCGCCTCACGACCGGACCGGCCATCGTCATGTACATCGCTCTCGCGAAGCTCGCGATCCATCTCTATGCCGCGCGGTTCTACGGATATTTCGGCGACGAACTTTACTTCATGGCATGCAGCCGGCACCTGGCGTGGGGCTACGTCGACCAGCCTCCGCTCATCGCGGTGATCCTAAGAATCGAGCGGCTGCTCTTCGGCGACTCCCTGCAGTCCATCCGTTTCCTTGCGGCACTCGCGGGAGCGTGCACTGTGCTTCTCGCTGGATGGATCGCCCGCGAACTCGGGGGAAAGAGGTTTGCCCAGGCACTCGCCGCGTTGGCCGTGCTCGTCGCCGGGGTCTGCCTCGCGATGAACCACTACATCTCGATGAACGCCTTCGAACCGCTGGCCTGGGCGGGATGCGCGCTGGTCCTGATCCGGATCATCAAGACAGGCAACCAGAAACTGTGGCTGTGGTGCGGCCTGATCGCGGGCGTAGCGCTTGAGAATAAATATGGCATCGTCTTCCTCGCCGCCGGCGTGGTCGCGGGCCTGCTGCTCACTCAACATCGCTCCATGCTCCGTAAGCCGTGGATCTGGCTCGGCGGCCTGATCGCTTTCTTGATATTCCTTCCCAATCTCGTCTGGAATATCCAACGTCATTTCCCGTTTTTCGAATTGCTCGCCAACATCCGCCGCAACGGGCGCAACGTGCCGCTCACGCATCTACAATTTCTCGGCCAGGTGGCGATGCACATGAATCCCGCCTCCGTCCCTCTCGTACTGTCGGGGCTGTGGTTTTACTTTGCGCATCCGCAAGGCAAGCAGTTTCGCGTTCTGGGCTGGGCCTCGCTCGTTCTCCTCGCGGTCATCATGTTTTCAGCAAACGGGCGGCCTTATTACGTCGCTCCCGCCTATCCCATGTTATTTGCGGCCGGAGGGGTTGCCATGGAAGCGTGGTTCTCCCGCCGAGGAATGCAATGGCTCAAGCCGACGTACGTGTGCCTGCTGCTGATTACCGGCGCGATTGGAGCGCCTATGGCCATACCGGTGCTCTCCCCCGAAACTTACATTCGTTACTCGCAACGCCTGCACTTCGCTCCCCCGCCCATTGAGACCGACAAACTCGGGCCGCTCCCGCAGTTCTTTGCCGACATGTTCGGATGGGAAGAGATGACCGTCGAAGCCGCC
>WNFT01010757.1_pt1 | contig 10703 bp, 9 predicted proteins | sample 5400191 | NCBI WGS metagenome assembly WNFT01 (sample SAMN13153359, study PRJNA577476) | soil metagenome | isolation source: 80 cm saprolite under Madrone tree | place: USA:California | collected 2016-06-14
CAAGGGCGCATGCTTGCCCTCCGTTGGGCGCCGAACGGACACTCCTCGAAAAATGCCGATCGCGCCGCGATCCCCGCGTGTCGCGCCTCTCAGATGCCTTCGCAGCGCGGGTATACAGTCGCGCCAGTAGGAGGCGACTACCATGGACATGCTCATCAATCACGCGCGGGCTCTCGCCGGTTCCACTGCCGAGATGGATCGTCTTGGCCACGAGATCGCGGAGCTCTCGGCACATCTCGATGCCGCCGTCGCCCGACTTCTCGATCTCATCCGCGAGTTCGATGCCCGCGAGGGCTGGAACAATGGCTTTCGATCCTGCGCCCACTGGTTGAGCTGGCGGGTGGGACTCGACATGGGCGCAGCGCGGGAGAAGGTCCGCGTCGACCGCGCGCTCGGCACACTGCCGCGCATGGCGCAGGCTCTCGCCCGCGCCGAGATCTCGTACGCCAAGGCCCGGGCGTTGCATGTGTATCGGGACCACGACGGCATGGTGGCTGTCCGAGGACGGCTCGAGCCGGAGGTCGGCGAGCTCCTCATCCAGGCGCTGAACGCGGCACGGGAGGTGCTGTATCAACGCACTCACAGGACGTTCGGCGACGCCGGCTCCGGCGACGTTTCCGCGGAAACGCCCGTGCTGGAGCAACAGCAAGCCGACGCGCTCGCGTTGCTGGCGGAGACGGCGCTGCACCATGGGATCGATCCGGGCGCGCCGGGCGACCGCTACCAGGTGGTGGTCCACGTCGACGCGCCGGCGCTCGCCGATGCCGAGGCCCCCGGCCAGTCGGTGCTCGAGAACGGCGAACACGTTTCCGCGGAAACGTCTCGGCGCCTGGCCTGCGACGCCAGCCGCGTAGTGATGCAGCACGCTCGCGACGGTCGCGTCGTGGAGGTCTCTGCCCGAACCCGCACGATCCCCCCGGCGTTACGTCGCGCGCTCCATCACCGAGACCACGGTTGTCGATTCCCTGGCTGCGGAGTGCGCTTCGGCCAGGGCCATCACATCCACCACTGGGCGCAAGGCGGCCCGACGACGCTCTCAAACCTCGCCATGCTCTGCCGTCGCCACCATCGCGCCGTTCACGAGGGGGGCTACGAGGTCGATCGGCAGCCCGATGGCGACCTTCGGTTCCGCCGTCCGGACGGCCGGCTGCTGCCTGAGGTCCCGCGAGCTCCTCAAGTGTCCGGCGATCCCGCGAAAGACCTGCGAGCGCGCCACGACGCGGAAGGCCTTGTGATACATGCGCGGACCACCACCCCAGGTTGGATGGGGGAGCGTCTGGACGTCGGTTATGCGATCGATGTCTTGCACCCGCGCTGCAACTCGGTGGGCATAGCCCGGAATCCGTAAGCAAGGAGCCCGGTGCCGCGGCGACGAGGAGGCCGGTCAGCGCCCGCGCTTGGGTGAGCGCGTCCCTTTTCGGGCGGACTTTCGCTGGGTCTTCGCGCGTAACTCCCCGGCGGGCACCCATGCGATGCGACCATCGCGCCAGACGACCACTGGCGCGTCGTGGAGCGCGTGCTTTCTGATGGCGTCACGGGCAGCCAAGCGCAATGCTTCATCGATCTGACGACCATCCGCGAAGATCCGACCGACTCGGCTTCCGTGCCTAGTCTTCATGGCTTGCCTCCGCCCGGATGCGTCGCCAGAGATCTTGTGGAGCTCGGAAAGGTCAGGCCACCGCCGTGCCGCCGCGGTCGACCGCGAAGAGATGCGCTTCCCCTGGCACGCCCTTCAGCGTGTGGAGCCCCCGGTCGTCGAACTTCAGTCCTGAGCCGGCCACGAGGTCCTTGACCGTGTTCGAGACCAGCACCTCGCCGCTCTTGGCGATACCGGCGATGCGCGCTCCGATGTGCACCGCGATGCGCAGGCGGCTCGCACGCCGCGTGCGGGGCCGTCGAACGCGGCCAGGAACCCATCGCCGGCGGTGTCAATCTCCCGGCCACGGAAGTGGACGAGGCGCTCGCGGACGAGCGCATGGTGGGAGTCGAGCAGCTCCCGCCAGCGCCGGTCGCCCAGCTCGCTGGCCTTGCGGGTCGAGTCCACGATGTCGGTGAACAACACCGTGGCGAGCACCCGGTCCGGCTCGGGCCCACGCCGAACTCCCGTCAGGAACTCTTCGATCTCGTCGAGGATCGTGTCGGAATTGCCAGAAAAAGGAACGTGATCCACGCCGGGAAGCTCGACGTACTTCGCCCCGGGGATCCGGGCGGCCATGTACCGGCTGCCCTCGACCGGAACCGCCCGATCGCCCACGTTGTGGATGATGAGCGTGGGCACCCGGATCGCCGGCAACACGTGGCGGACGTCGATGTCGGCAATCAGACTCCAGATCGTCCTTGCCGCGCTCGGACTCGCTGACTGCCGCACGTAACGAGCCCACCAAGCGCGGAACTGTGGATCGACGGCGAGGGTGGGCGCCCGCACGTCGAGGCCCACCGTGCCACCCCAGTTGCGGACCACGTCGTCGAGGAAGTCGTTCCAGGTATCCCGCGGCGTTCCCCATGTATAGTCCGGCGCCCACATGCGCCGCGCATAGCTTCCGCCCATGATCAGCGCCGTCGTACGCTCGGGATACGTGGCCGCAAACAGCGCGCACATCGGGCCACCCTCCGAGTAGCCGAACAGCGCGGCCTGCCTCGATGAGACGGCGTCCATCACGGCGCGGACGTCGTCCATGCGCGTCTCGAGATTGGGCATGTCGGTGACGCGGTCTGAAAGCCCGGTGCCACGCTTGTCGAAGAGGATCAATCGGGAGAACGAGGCGAGCCGCTCGAAGAATCGGGCGACGCGCGGCTCCTCCCAGAAGACGTCGATGTTCGAGATCCAGCCGGGTACGACCACGAGGTCACGCGGCCCTTCGCCCACCACCTGGTAGGCGATGTTGACGTCGCCGCTCCGCGCGTAGTGCGTCTCGGGCGCCACGGCTAGAGGACCCTGCCCTTCAAGCGCCGAAGACGACGCGCGTTCCTGTGGACGGCATCACCAGTGTCTTCGGCATCGCCATGTGCACGGCCATGATCATTGCTCACGCCCGAGCGAACGTGACCGAGCCGACCGCACCGAGTCTGAGTAGCTCACGTCGATTCATGGCTACACCATGCCTTTCCGGTACTTACGGTAGACCCGTCATGCCGCCACCGTCTTGTGCTGGCTGAGTACCGCGGCGATTTTCCGCCAACCATCGATCCTGCGCAACTTGATCGGCCCACTCGACACGAGGCTGAAGAGCGCATCGGCGAGCGGCATTCCCAGCGAAGACTTCGGCGCGCGAGGCGGCGACGTTGTGGCGGTTGCGCGAGAAGAGGACATCGAGGGTGATGCTCCGACACCCTCCGGATGAGTCCAAAGACGTATGCGCTTCGCACTCAAGTCCGACTTCAAGCCGCGCCTATCTAGTGTTACGCATTGAGCGCTCGGACCCGAGCTGAACGAGTTTCAGGCGCGCGGTGGTGCTCGCGCACCAGGAGGTCAGCGATGCCTAGCTTGGACGGTACGGCCGGAAACAGTCGGGAACGCGGGCGGGCGCTGAGGGTGGTCGTGGCGGGGCTCGTCGTTATGCTGGGGCTAGCGAGACCATGCGCCGCGGCGGTCGTCGAGTGTGCTTCCGCGGATGTGGCGTGCCTGATCGCGGCCATCAATACGGCGAACGCGAACGGTGGAGCCAATACGATCCGCTTGCAGCCGGGCACCTACACCTTGAGGGCGCCGGACAATGACACTGACGGCGCGAATGGTCTTCCCTCGATTACCAGTCCGCTGACGATCGTCGGAGCGGGGGCCGGGAACACCATCATCGAACGAGAGGCCACGGCCCCGGAGTTCCGTTTGTTGCACGTCGCGCAGACCGGCCTCTTGAAGCTCGAAGGCCTCACCGCAAGGGGCGGCCGCTTGGGCGGTCAGTCTTTCTTTGGCGGCGGAGGGCTCCTCAACCGCGGCACAGCAATCATCAGCCAGAGCGCCCTGACCGATAGTGCCGATCGTGAGAGCGGGGGCGGGGGCGGCGGCGGCATTGCCAGCTTTGGCAGACTGGTCATCGCTGGGAGCACCATTTCTAACAACAACTCAGGGGGGCCCGGCGGGGGCGTCTTCAGCCGTGCAGGGCTGACGGTCGTCAATAGCACGATCAGTGGCAACACGGGCAATGTTGGCGGCGGACTTTATATTGGCGAGGGCATGGCCCTCATCATCGGCAGCACCATCGCCGACAATCTCGCCACCGACGGCAACGGCGGTGGCCTCTTCTCCACATCCGCGGCCGTGGCCATCATCAACAGCACGCTTGCGGGCAACAGAACAGGCGTCGCGGGCACTGGAGGGGGGCTCGCCGTCTCAGGCGGAGGCGGGATCATCGTCAACGCCACCATCGCCAATAACAGTACCCTCGGCGGGGGCGACGCCCTGTTTGCCAGCAGCGCGCTGGCTCTCTACAACACGATCGTTTCCGGTCCACCAGTTCTCGGCGAGCCGGCCTGCCTCGGCCGGGCCACCTCGCTGGGCAACAACCTGTTCACCGACCCCAGCTGCGCAGTCGCGTTGCTCCCGGATGACCTCACGGGCGACCCGCGGCTCGGAGACTTCACCGATGACGGGACCCCGGGCCACGGGTTCCTACCGCTCTTGCGGCGCAGTCCAGCGATCAATGCGGGCGACGACGCCGCGTGCCTGCCGACCGATCAACGAGGGCGACGGCGAGCTGGTAAGAGCTGCGACATCGGCGCGATCGAGGGCACACATCCTTAGCACGAGATGCGGGTTTTGTGTGCCTGGTGCTGTCGCGACGGCCAGCCCGGCTACCTGGGTGAGCGCGAGCCGCTAGACAACCCGGAGCCGACGCACGGAATCTGCGCGCGCCACACAGCCCAGCTCCTGGAGTCCCTGCCATCGCGGTCGTTTCCCGATGCGGAGCTGCTCATCGTCGTGCGTCGAGACAACACCGTGCTCTACGAGCAGCTCAGGCGGTGGTTCGCGGCCAAGTCTCGCGTGAAGGTGATCGTGGACCGTCGGCTAGTTGACGAGCGCGGCCACGAGCGGACGCGGCGGATTCGCACAGGTACGATCTCGGCACTCGGCGATTTCACGATTGTACGGTTCACGCCGAGAGTGCCACCTATCCTCGACTACGCCTTGTCTCTTGCTCCTCCGCCATCTCCGCGAACCGACACTACATCCTGAGCTTCACCCCGGCGCGCTCTTCCTGGAGCGTCGAGGCCTTGAGGCGATCCGCGTCGCCCCAGCCGCGGTTCATCGCCTCCTGCAGCTCCATCTGGCAGAGATCGAGCAAACGCGTGGGCACGTGGTGGGCCCGGGCGAGCTCCGACGCCAGCCCGAAGTCCTTGTGGGCGAGAGCCAGCGCGAAGCGCGCGGTGAAGTCTCCACGAAACAGCGTTGCCGGCATTCGCTTGGTGAAGGTCATGTTCTGGCTCACGATGCAGCCGGCCTCGAAAGCCTCGACGAGGCGCGGCATCGCGACGCCGGCCTTGACGCCCAGGCTCAAGCATTCGGCGATCAGCAAGTCGATGCTCATGGCCAGCGCGTTGTGGACGATCTTGGTGACCGACCCGGCGCCAAGCTCTCCGACCCAGACGACGCACCGTGAAAATGCATCGAGCACGGGTTTCACGGACCTCAAGATCGCGGCATCGCCACCCACGAACAGATTGAGCTGACCTTCGAGGGCGCCCTCGCGGCCACCGTCCAGCGGCGCGTCGAGCAGCGGAGCCCCGCGCGCTGAAAGCGCGGCGCCCACCTCGCGAACGACCGAGGGATCGTTGGTGGTGTGATCGATCACGACGATCCCCGGGCGCACGCCCTCAAGCACGCCCCCGGCACCCAGCGTGACCGCTCGCATCTCCTGGGGACCGGGGACGCAGACACAGACGACCTCGCACTGCTCTGCTACCTCACGCGGTGAATCGGCCCAGACTGCCCCGCGCTCGAGCACGCCGGCGGCGGCGTTCCGTCGCAGATCGTGGACGACGAGCGGGAACCCTGCCTGACGCACGAAGCCCGCCATCGGCGCACCCATGTTGCCGAGACCGATGAACCCTACCCGCATCACGTGTTCCTCCCTGTCATTCCGACCCCGGATTCTCCGGCAGCAAACCCTCCGGACGCCGGATCATCATCGCCACGAGCACCACGCCGACGAGAATCTGCTGCGCGGCGGCGAGCCGCACGCCCGTCAGGAACGGGATCACGTCCTTCGCGAACCGACTGCCCTCGAGCAGCCCGAGGAACACCAGCGAGCCGAGGAGCGCTCCGCGGTTGTTGCCGCTGCCGCCCAGGATGAGCGCGAGCCAGACATAGAGGCTCTCCTGCGGGAGAAACATGTTCGGCTCGACGTACGCGAGATAGTGCGCGAAGAGCACACCGGCGAGCCCCGCCACGCCGGCGCCGATCGCGAAGGCCTGAACCTTGAAGCGGAAGACCGGCTTGCCGGCGACGGCTGCGACCACCTCGTCCTCGCGGATCGCGCGAAGCACGCGACCGAAGGGCGAGCGCCGCACGCGCTCGAGCGCGGCATAGGCGAGCCCGACCGCAGCCAGCACGAGGATCAGGTAGAAGAGATCGTAGCGGCCGGTGAACCACGCGTGGAGCGGGCGCGGGATGCCGGTGACGCCGTTGGCGCCGCGTGTGAGCCACGCCTCGTTGAGCAGGAACAATCTCAGGACTTCGGCGAAGCCGAGGGTGACGATGGCCAGATAGTCCTCACGCAGTCGCAGCGCCACGACGGCGAGTGCCGCGCCGGCGGCCGCGGCGAGCGCGACGCCCGCGGGCCACGCCAGCAAGAGCGACACGCCGCCGACGGCGAGCAGGGCCGAGGTGTAGGCGCCGACGGCGAAAAACGCGACCACGCCGAGGTTCACGAGGCCGGTCAGCCCCCACTGGACGTTCAGGCCGAGAGTCAGGAGCGCGCGCACGCCGACGAGGGTGAGGATCGCGGTGAGGTACGCGATCACCGGCGCAATCTCACGAGCGCGAGCCGGCGAGGCCGCTCGGGCGTACGAGCAGGACGGCCAGGATGATCACGAAGCCGATCGCCGACTTGTAGGTCGGGGGCACCAGCAAGGTGCCCGCTTCTTCCACGACGCCCACGATCATGGCCCCGGCGAGGGCGCCCGGCGCCGAGCCGATGCCGCCGAGAATGGCCGCCGCGAAGACCGAGATGATGAGGCCGCCGCCCATCAACGGGTCGATGCTGGCGTCGAGGCCGAGGAAGACGCCGGCACCACCCGCAAGCGCGCCGCCGCCGAACGTGGCGACGGCGATCACGCGATCGGTGGGGACGCCCTTCACGGCGGCGAGCAGCGGGTTGTCGGCCGTCGCGCGCATGGCGATGCCGAGCCGCGTGCGGAGCAGGAACGCCTGCGCGAGCACCATCAGGACCACCGCCGCACCGAGGATCAGGAGCTGGTCGCGGCCGATCCGCAGCCCGGCCACGCTGGCGGCGCGCGTCACGGGCACGTCGTAAGCTCGGAAGTCGTTTCCCCAGGAGAAGCGCACGATGTTCTCCAGCACGAAGGCGACGCCGATCGACGCGATCGCGAGCGAGAACGGCCGCCGATCGCGCATCGGGCGAAAGGCGATCCGGTCCACCGCGAGGGCGACGGCGCCGGTCGCCGCCAGCGCGCCGAGCCAGGCCAGCTCGAGGGGGGCGTGCGCGCTGGCGTTCAGTACGAGGGCGGCATAGGCGCCGACCGTCAGGTACGTGCTGACCGCGAAGTTGGGAAAGCGCAGGAGCCGCCAGAGCAGCGAGAAGGCGACGGCCGGGAGGGCGAGAATGCCGCCCGTCACGATTCCGTTGAAGACGTACTGCGCGAGGGGCGGCATGCCGGCCCGGACCGGTCAGGGATTGATGACCGTCACGAGCTCGGACTTGCCCTTGCGCACCTGCTGCACGGCGAAGGGCGCCGCGAGGATGTCGCCGATCGCGTCGAAGTCGCACGCCCCCGATGCGCCCTCGTAGTTGATCTTCTTGCCCCCGGCGAGGAGGTTCGCGCCCTCGGCGAAGGAGTACACCGCGGTTCCGGGCGGGTTGGCGACCGCCCGCAGATTGTCCTTGATCACGGTGCCCGACGCCTCACCCTTGCCGGCCGCCAGCGCGAGCGCCACGATGGACATCTGGTCCCACGCCTGCGGCGCGTAGGGGCTCGTGTCGTTGCGCGGCACCGCCGCGGAGAACTCCTTGTAGGCCGGAGAGTCGAACAGGGGAGCGCGGTCCATGTTCCAGATGCCCTCCGCCACCTCCGGGCCCGTGCCCTCGATGAATTTCGCGTTGACCGCGAAGCTCGGCGCGAGAATCGCGCCCTTGTAGCCGGCCTTGTAGATGTCCTTCGCCATGACGACGGAATCGGGGGTGTAGCCCTCGAGCATGATCAAGTCGGGGTTGGTCGCCAGAATGCGCGTGACCTCGCTGCGATAGGACGGCTTCTTGTCCTCGTAGATCAGGTCGTCGGTGATGGTCGCGCCGGCCGCCCGGACGATGCCGTTGAAGGCGTCGCCGAACGAGCGCGCGTACGGCGTCTGCAGCGCCAGGTACGCGACCCGCTTCCATTCCTTCTTCGAGACGACGAACTTCGCGTACATGCTCCCCTGGAGCTTCGTGTTGGGCTGGGTGCGCGCGACGAAGCCCTTGTGCTCCCCCTGCGTCACGGCATCGGCGCCCGAGACGCCGATGAGAAACACCTGCGCCTCCACGCAAAGCGGCTTGACGGCCAGGGTCACGGCCGACGCCCACATGGAAACGATCGCGACCACCTTGTTGACGTCGATCAGCTTGCGCGCCGCGCGCACGCCGGCCTCGGCGTTGGTCTGGTCATCCTCGTGGAAGAGCTGCACGGGCCGCCCCTGGATGCCGCCCGCCTTGTTGATTCGCTCGACCACCGCCACCACCGACCGCTGCATGTCCGGCCCATACGACCCCCCCGCCCCCGTGAGCGGACACAACGTCCCAATGCTGATCGGCGCCTTCGACTGCGCCGAAAGAATCGCCGGCGCCCCAAGCACCAACCCGGTCGTCGCCGAGGCCTTCAAGAGCTCACGTCGCGTCATCGTTCTCATGTCTGAGCCTCCTGCGTGAGCGCGTTCATGAACAATCCGCGCTAGCCGCCGAGATAGAGACGCCGGATGTCGGGGTCGTCGCGCAGCACGTCTCCCGGTCCTTCTGCGCGGACCCGCCCCATAGCCAGCACATACGCCCGCCGACACAGGCCGAGCGACTCGCGCGCATTCTGCTCGACGAGCAAGATCCCGAGCCCGCGCGCGTTGATCTCGCGGACGCGATCGAAGACCAGGCGCTGCAGCGTGGGCGCGAGGCCGGCGGAAGGCTCGTCGAGGAGCAGTAAGCTCGGCTCCACCATCAGCGCCATCGCCATCGCGAGCATCTGGCGCTCACCGCCGGACAGGGTGCCCGCCCGCGCCCGCCGCCGCTCGGCGAGGATCGGGAAGAGCTGGACGACGGCCCCCGCCCGCTCGTGGAGCGAGCGGCTCGCCGTCCACGCGCCGATCGTCAGGTTCTCCCACACGCTGAGCGACGGGAAGACGTTGGCCTCCTGCGGCACGTAGCAGAGGCCGCTCTCGACGATGCGCCGCGTGCCGGCCCCGGTGATGTCGGTGCCCTGCAGGGCGATCCGCCCCCCGCGCGGCCGCACGAGGCCCGCCAGCGCCTTCAGCAATGTGGATTTTCCAGCGCCGTTGGGCCCGATGACCGCGACCAGCTCGCCCGCGTCGACGCGCAGGGAAAGGCCACGGAGGATCTCGTGGTCGCCGTAGCCGGCCGAGAGCTCGTGCACTTCGAGCAGGGCCGTCACGCGGCGGTCCCGAGGTAGGCCTCGAGCACGCGAGGATCGCGCCGCACCTCCGCGAACGGGCCCTCCAGGAGGGTCCGTCCCTGGGCCATCACGATCACGGGATCGCAGAGCTCGGTGACGAGGTCCATGTCGTGCTCGATCGTCGAGCAGGATGACGCGCGGGTCGCCCATGAGCACGCGCGCCAGCTCGAGCAATTTCTTCTGGCCGCCGGAGAGCGTCTCCGCCCGCTCGCCGGCCAGCGAGGCGAGCTCCACGGACTCGAGGATCGCGAGGGCGCGCTCACGCAGGCGCTTCTCCGCAGCGGTGACGCGCGCCGGTGAGGCGAACACGCGCGCGAGCACCTCGCCCGGCTGCGCGTGGGCGTAGACCAGCACGTTCTCCAGCACGGTCATCCGACCGAGTGGGCGCGGGATCTGGAAGGTCCGCGCCAGCCCTCGCCGCGCGATCGCGTGCGCGGAGAGTCCGTCGAGCCGATCGCCGCCGAGACGGATCTCGCCGCCGTCGGCTTGTGTGAGACCGCTGATCACGTTGAAGAGCGTCGTCTTACCGGCGCCGTTGGGCCCGATGAGGCCGGTGATCGAGCCCTCGCGCACGGAGAGTGTGCACCCGGCGAGCGCCTCGACACCGCCGAAGCGCTTGGTGATCCCGGTGACGGAGAGCAGCGGAGTCGTGGCGGAGTCTCCCGTGGCCCCGGATCATACGTCATACCCGGAGCGAACGGCAGGGTGAGTCGGTCGCTCGGTTTCGTGGTACGGTCGGGCCGTTCGCACGGCGCTCGCGCCAAAGGAGCAGGCGATGACCGACCGACCCGACCTGGTGATCGACGGCGACGGACACGTGATCGAGGTCGACGCGACCTACGAGCGGATCGATCCGCAGTACCGTGAACGGC
>WNFT01005977.1_pt1 | contig 10699 bp, 10 predicted proteins | sample 5400191 | NCBI WGS metagenome assembly WNFT01 (sample SAMN13153359, study PRJNA577476) | soil metagenome | isolation source: 80 cm saprolite under Madrone tree | place: USA:California | collected 2016-06-14
GGAGGGCGGCCATCAGCTCCCGGCCCCCGAAGTCGCCCCCATCGCGGGGATCGACGGCCAGGAAGGGGATGCGGAGCGCGGTGAGGCGGCCGGGCAGGTCGAGGGATTCCAGGAACGGAGGGACGGGCTTGGCGGCCCCGGGGCCCAGGAACGCGACGCCCCTCACGTCCGTCTCGCCGGCCACCGCCAGGCAGAGGGGCGCTCCCACGCCATGGCCGGCCAGGACCAGGGGCCGGCCGTCGGGCCAGCGCTGGGGCGCCGCCGCCACCAGCGCGCGCAGGTCGTCGAGCGACTCGGGGCCGAAGCGCCCGGCGCTGCCCCCTTGCCCCCGAGGCTCGACCGCCACCACCTCCACCCGCGCTCCCAGCGCCTCCAGGAACGGCCCGAGGTCGGGGTCGTCCAGGGTCTGGTCGCGGTCGGGATGGAAGAGGATGCGGACGGGGGGCGCCTCGTAGGGGGCGAGCCGGCGGGCCCGGAGCCGGGGCTCGCCGCCCACCCACACGTCCTGGATGAGGCTCGCCATTCTACAAGCCGATCTCGTCCGCGATGGGCTTCAAGGCCTCGATCAGGAAGCCCGTGTGCTCCGCGAGCGGACGGCCCACCGCCTCGGCCCCGCCGTAGACGTACGAGCGATCAACCGAGCGCGCGAAGGCCTTGTCCTTGAGCTTCTTCACCACGGACTCCACCGCGAGGTCGGCGATCTTCTTCGAGGGTCGGACTTTCACGCAGGCCCCGATGAAGCCCGTGAGCTCGTCGCAGGCGTAGATCGCCTTCTTGAGCGGGGTGTCGCGGGGGATCTTCATGTAGTCGGCGTGGGAGAGGATGGCCTCCACGATCTCCTCCGGCCATCCGCGCTCGCGCAGGATGCGTCCGCCCACGTGCAGGTGCGTCTCCTCGGTGGGGTTCTGCTCGTAGTCGAAATCGTGCAGCAGGCCGACCACCCCCCATTTCTCGACCTCCGCGGAGTCCGTGATCCCGTACCAGCGGGCGTAGGCGCGCATAGTCTCCTCGACCGCGCGGGCGTGCTTCCGGAGCGCGTCGGACTTCGTGAACTCGAAGAGCAGGGCCTCCGCCTCGGCGCGCGTGGGGCTCATCCGTCCTCGCGTCCTGCGGGTCTCATGGCCGCTGAGGATAGCCTAGAATGGCGGCTCACCGTGTCCTATCGGGAGACCGTGATGGCCAAGGACTATCCGAAGATCACCACCCCGCCCCCGGGGCCCCGCGCGCGGGCGATCATCGAGCGCGACGCCCGCGTGATGTCGCAGAACTACCGCAAGGACTACCCGCTGGTCATGGAGCGCGGCCGGGGGCCCGTGGTCGAGGACGCGGACGGCAACCGCTACCTGGATTTCGCGGCGGGGATCGCGGTGGTGGCCACCGGCCACTCCCATCCCGCGGTGGTGGGTGCGATCAAGGCCCAGGCGGAGCGGTTCCTCCACATGTGCGCCACCGACTTCTATTACGAGAGCGTGGTGGCCCTGGCCGAGGGGCTGGCCCGGCGCGCCCCCGGGCCGGGGCCGTGGCGCGTCTTCTTCGCGAACTCGGGGGCGGAGGTCGTGGAGGGGGCGATCAAGCTGGCCCGCCTGCGCACCGGCCGCCAGAAGATCGTGGCCTTCTACGGAGCCTTCCACGGCCGCACCTACGGGGCGATGAGCCTCACCGCGAGCAAGCCGGTCCAGCGCCGGGGCTACGGGCCCTTCCTCCCCGAGGTCCTGCACTCGCACTACGCCTACTGCTACCGCTGCCCCGTGAATCGCGAGCCGGGCTCCTGCCACGTGGAGTGCCTGGACCTCCTCACCGAGACCATGTTCGGCACCACCGTGGACCCGAAGGAGATAGCGGCGGTGATCGTGGAGCCGGTGCAGGGGGAGGGCGGCTACGTGGTGCCCCACCCCGGCTTCCTAAGGCGCCTCCGTGACGTCACCCGCGAGCACGGGATCCTGCTCATCGCCGACGAGGTGCAGTGCGGGATGGGCCGCACCGGCCGGTTCTTCGCGAGCGAGCACTTCGGCCTCGAGCCCGACATCGTGACCGTGGCCAAGGGGATCGCCTCGGGGATGCCGCTGGGTGCCCTGATCGCCCGGGACGAGGTCATGCAGTGGACGAGCGGCGGCCACGGCTCGACCTTCGGGGGCAACCCGGTCTCGGTGGCGGCGGCCCTCGCCACCCTCGAGCTGCTCGAGGGCGGCCTCGTGGCCAACGCGGCGGCGGTGGGCGGCCACCTGATGGGCCTCCTGCGGAGCCGGCTCGCCGCCCGACCCGTGGTGGGAGACGTGCGGGGCCTGGGCCTCATGATCGGGGTGGAGATCGTGAAGGACAAGGAGAGCCGCGCCCCCGCCCCCGAGCTGCGCGAGGCCATCCTCGAGGAGGCGTTCCGCCGCGGCCTGCTTCTCCTCGGCTGCGGCAAGAGCACGATCCGCCTGGCCCCGCCCCTCGTGATCGACCGGGAGGACGCGGAGATCGCGGCCCGGATCCTCGACGAGTCGATCGAGGCGGTGGGAGGGGGTCCCAAGGCATGAAGCCGATCGACGGCGTTCGCACCGCCGCCCTGATCGCGTCGATGCTCGGCGCCCTGCTCGTCGAACCGTCGGGGGCCCAGAGGCCGCCGACATCTTCCGCGGCCGCTATCGCGAGAGCCTGGAGACGGCGAAAGCCATAGCGCCCAACGAGCCCCTGCTCTAGCGCTTCGCCCTCCCGACGGCGAACCACGTCTTCCTGCCGGGCCACCGGATCATGGTGCAGGTGCAGTGGAGCTGGCTCCCGCTGTACGACCGCAATCCGCAGGCTCGGCGGTGCGGGCTACCGAGGGGCGCGCGGGTAGTGCGACTCCACCCAGGTGCGGACCTCGGCCTCGACCTGATCGTCGCTGGGGCCCGCGATCCGGTGGACGGTGCCGCGGTCCACCCCCGCCGACATCAGGTAGATGGCGGCCCGCACTTCGTCGCCATCCTGGTAGAAGTAGGCGTGGATGTCCCCGCCGGGGCGGTGGAACTTCAAGAGACGGCCGGTCTTCATGAATATCGCCTCATGATACGACGAGACTGGAAAAAAGACGAGGTAAACTGGTCAAATCTCATACGAAATATGTGAATCGATCAGCAACGTGCCTTGACAGAGTTGCGAGCCCTTCATATCATTCGGCAGTTTCCTCCCTCCACGATCGATGGCCGCCGCGGGCTGGCTCCCGAGAGGCGAACCTTGGCAATCCGCGTTGCGATTCTGAGCGATGATCGGCTGTTCCGGGAGGGACTTCTCCGGATCGTCGGCGCCGAGAGTTCGCTCGTCGTGGTCGGCTGTGACGAGGGAGCCTCTCTGGATCCCGCTCCCTGTGCCCCCGGCCCCGACATCCTGCTCGTGGACAGCCGGATGAAGGGGGCGCTCGGCCTGTGCGCGGAGGTCAAGCGCAAGGGCGTCCCCGCGGTCGTCTTCTTGGCCGCCCCCGACGACGACGCTTGGGCCTCGGAGGCGCTGGGCGCGGGCGCCTGCGGCATCCTGACCAACAGCGCCGGGCCCGAGGACCTGGTCAAGGCAGTCCAGGCGGTCCACGGCGGCCAGATCTGGGCCCGCCGACACGTGATGGCGGCGTGGATGAGGCACCGGGCGGGATCCCACGGGACGAGGCAGGTCGACGAGGCCCTCCTCGAGCGGGGTCTCAGCGAGCGGGAGAGGGAGGTCTTCCGGCACGCCGCGACCGGCCTGAGCAACAAGGAGCTGGCTCATCGACTGGCCATCAGCCAAGCCACGGTCAAGGCACACCTCACCCACATCTTCCAGAAGCTCGGGCTGCGCGGCCGCGTGGAGCTGGCGGCCGCGTACCATGGCATCGTCCCGTCCTCCTCGGAGCGCGCCGCGCCGCGGCCCTCCCGCCATCCCCTCTGAGCCGGCCGCCGCGCCTCCGGATTCGCCGCTAGTCGTACGACCCGACCCGCAGAGCCCCTCCGGCCCGCTCATGCCAACGGTCAATGGCCATCTGGCTAATTGACCGAAGCAGGCGGACGCGAGCATAAGAGTGTTCAGCCGTCCCTCCTCGTCTAGGAGCTGATCGTGACGAGCGAATCCGCTCGCGCGCGCTCGGAGTCTCGGAATATCGAAGAAGCGAGAGACGATGGGGAACCCATCCATGTCGTCGAGAAGGCTCGGCGCGGCTTCGCCGTCCGCACTGAGGCCAAAAAAGGAGAGACCATGAGTTGTCGAACAACGATTAGACGCCTTGTACTCGTTTGCGGGGGTGTTCTGGGCATTGTCACACTCGCCCATGCCATCGCCCCGGCTACGATCTTCGAGCTCGACGGCAATGTCTTCGACAACGAGGGGAACGGTATCGACGACTGGAACACGCTCAACGGGGACTGCACGGTGCCCGGGGGCGGCTCCGGGTCTCCGGGGGGCTCGGGCGCTCGGACCTGTATCGGGTCGGAAAACCCGCCCAGGATCTTTACGACAGGTGGCTCCAAAGACCCCCTCGACGTCAGCAGCTGGAAATGGAAGCCTGCGGACACGGTACCTGACAAGGACACCATCACCCACGGCTTCGCGGCCAGTTACACGAGCAGCGCCGAGAGCGGCAGCGATCTGGTGTTGGTGCTGGGCGGCGACCGGTTCGCGGTCAATGGCGACGCCAACATCGGAGCCTGGTTCTTCCAGCAGAATGTCGGCTTGAACGCGAATGGAACGTTCTCGGGCGTTCACCTCAACCACGACGTCTTCCTCGTCTCCGCGTTCGTCGGCGGGGGCGGCACCGCCGTCCTCACGGCCTACGAGTGGGACAACTCGTGCGCCAAAGGCGTCAATAGCCCTGCGCCAGGACAATGTGCGGAGACCAACCTCAGACTGCTCGGCAGCAACGACACCTTCGCGATCACCAACTCCAGCCCGATTTCCGATGAAACCTGGTCCTATCTGGCGAAGTTCGGTGGTGGCACCAGCACCATACCGGTCGGAGGCTTCTTCGAGGGAGGGGCCGACCTCACGTCCCTGTTCTCGGCGAGCGGGCAAGGAAGCGTTCCCTGCTTCAGCAGCTTCATGCTGGAGACCCGCTCTTCGCAAACGCCTTCCGCCGTGCTCAAGGACTTCGTCCTCGGCACCTTCCCGCAGTGCCACATCAGCGTCACCAAGGCCTGCCAGTGCACGGCTTTCCATGCCGACGGGTCGGGGTACGATTACCAGTTCAACGGGACGGTGATCAACGACGGCGGCGGCACCCTGTTCAACGTCCAGGTCACGGACCAGGGCAACGTCTATAGCTGCGGGCAGGTGAATGCCGGCAGCACCAAGAGCTGGCCAGCGGATTGCACCGGGCCCGCCAATACCTTCACTGCAACGACCTACCCGACGACGAACCAAGCCACCGCGAGTGGGTCGACCGCTTCCAGTGGCGGGACCACCGTTACCGCGACGACCAACCCGGTGTCCTGCGCCGCCCAGGTTCCTCCCGGGGCGTGCACACCCTTCCCTCAGCTCACCGTGGACAAGACTTGCGTGACGGCTTTGCAGGTGCTCGGAACCAACGTCGTCGTGCGGGTCGATTACACCGGTCAGGTCCACAACGGAGGGAACGTCAACATCAACGGCGTCGCGGTGACCGAGGACGACAACGCTGACGGCACAGTGGACACGACGTTCTCGGTCGGCACCTTGACCCCGCTTAATACTGCGGGCGCGGACAAGTGCTATACGAGGAGCGCGGGCGACCCGCTTCAACCCAATTGCCCGGCTCTGGTCGCAGTACCGGCGTTCAACCAACCACCGGTGCAAGGCGCGGGATCTTACTTCCCGATCGCGGGGACTCCAGTCGATCCTGGCCGCGTGCAGTTCAGCGATACGGTCAGGGCGACGGGAACAGACGCCTTCGGCAACTCTGTCCAGTCGCATCCGTTGGGCAGCGGGGTCACGGCTCACTGCTTGATCTGTCCGTTCGGGGCTTGCCCGACCACGCCGTAAAGGCGACGTAACCAAAGGGGCGATGGCCTTCCGAAGCCATCGCCCCTTTTCTTTTCCGGGAGGCTGCCGACTGCTGCCGGCAGAGGCAAAGGGTCAGGGAGCCGTTCGCTGACCCTTGAAGGCGGCAAGCTCGGCCTCGATGGTCTTCTCGAACGTTTCCTGCGGCAGGTTGCCGCTGAGCATGTTTCCGTTGATGAAGAACCCCGGGGTGCCCGTGAGCCCGGCCCTCAGCCCCAGTTGCCGGTCCTGCTCGATTTGCGCCTGGTACTTGCCGCTGGACAGGCAGGAATCAAATTGTTTCTCGTCGACCTTCAGACCCCGGGCCTGCTCGACCAGACTCTCTCGGGTCAGCTTATTGGGATGCTCGAGGAGGAGGTCATGATATTCCCAGAATTGTCCCTGCTCCCCGGCACAGCGGGAAGCCTCCGCGGCCAACTGGGCCTGCGGGTGGATGTCTCGCAGCGGAAGGTCCCGGTGCGCCAGGCTCACCCGCCCCGCGTACTTGGCCAGCACCTTCTTCAAGGTCGGCTCGACCGATTGGCAGTACGGGCACTGGAAGTCGGAAAACTCGACGATGACCACCGGCGCCTCCGGATTTCCCCGAAGCCGGGCCGGATCAGGGGCGACCACGACTTTCGGTCTTTGCAGCAGGATGGACACTCCGGCTCGCTCCCGGAGAAGTCTGTAGTAATCCTGGCGGGCCTCCTGGAGTCTCGCCTGTTTCAGCAATTGCCGAAGCTGCGGCTTGACGTCATCGAAAGATCGTTTTAGTTGTTCCTTTTGCACTATGTAGAGCGCCTGCAGCTCGCCTTCAGTGGGCTCCGCCACCCTCGAATCCGCCTCTTGCTCGAGAAGCTTGGCGTTGGGGATGCCGCTCTTGTTGGCCTCCGCTTCCAGCAGCTTTTGATTCAGCAGGTTCTCGAGGGCCTTGCTCTTCACTTCGTATTCTTGCAAGCGGAGTTGAAACACCTGTGCCTGGACGAACGGCAGCAGATCGTCGTCATAGATGGTCTGCCCCCCGACCACGGCAAGGGGTTCCCCCTTCGTGGGTTGGCGGGCAGTCTGAGCTGCGGACGCAGCCGAGCCGATCTTGAGAAGGACGAGAACCGGTACGGCGAGCCTGCTGAAGTTCGGTCGCATGGGTGTGCCACCCTTCGGGAGAGTATGCCCGGAGAGTATATGCCATCGGCCGCGATGCAGGTCCCGCGGTCCCGCGGGGCCAATCCTGCGTGAGGTAGGCGACGGGCCTTAGAACCCGGCCGGGGAGGCGAAGAACGCGGGAAGGCTGCGGCGTGAGGTAGAGGCGCCCAGGGGCTGCGTGATGGCCCGGTTCCAGACCTGGGCCATGAGCGCGTATCCGGTTTCGTTCGGGTGTTCCTTGTCGTAGAACAGGCTGGGCAGGTCGCCCTTCTTCATGAAGGCATCGTAGATGTCGGCCACGGGTACCTGCTCCTGGTTCGCCATCGCGCGGAGCTGGTCGTTCATCCGCTTGACCCAGTCGTTCCGCTCGGTCGGGGACTTGTCCGGGTAAGCGGGGTTCACGGGAGGGATCGTTCCCAGGACCGGGAAGCTCCCGCCGTCGCGGCACTGGTGGACCATCGACCGCAGGGAGACGATCGTGTAGCAGGGCACGTCCGGCACCTGGCTGCGGCACTCGTTCCAGTCGTTGGTCCCGTAAAGGATGAGCGTGTAAGCAGGGCGCACGCGTGCCAAGGTGGGGGTCATACGCGACTCGCCTTCGTTGCTCTTCGTTGCGCGGACCCCTTCGTTGGGAACGTCGTGGCTGCTTCCCCAGTAGCCCGCGAGGTTGGCCCTCAGGTAGTCGCGGTAGCCGCTGCCGTCGTTCGACCCGTCGCCGTAGGTGATGCTGTCGCCGAACGCCATGTACACCCGAGGGCGGTTCCGGCTCCCGATGGCCAGGGTGGCGGGGACGGCGATCTCGGTGCCCGCCGGCTGGGGGACGGTGACCGGCACCGAAGCTCCCGCCGTGAAGTAGACGGGCAGGGTGTCGGGCCGGAGGCTCGCGGCCTGGGCGCCCGGAAGCACGCTGCTCACGGTGACCCGGCCCCCGGCGGTCGCCTGGGCCGAGGCGCTGCCGATGGCGACCGTCACCCCCGGCAGCCGCATGGTCTCGTTCGGGTCGGCGATCCCGTTCGCGTTCTCGTCGTAGAACACGAACCCGCTCACGGGAGTACCGGGTGGGGGCGTCGGGGGGGTAGGACCGTCGGGATTTCCGCCCCCGCACGCAGCCGCCAGGGACGACAGCAGCGCAAGGAGGGTTGCTCTGGCGGCTCGCACGCAGGGGGATTGTACCACCCGGACGGCTGGGTCGGCTCCATTGCCGTCCAGGAGCCTTGGGACTATACTCAAGTCCTTCTTTCCAGGACCATGACCAACGTTGCGGCCCCGAGCCGGAGCAACCGCCGGATCACGTCGCGCCGGGCGTGCCTGCTCGTCGTGCGCTACCGTGCCGACAGCGACTGGCGCCCCGCCACCGCCATGGACCTCTCGCCGCACGGCTGCCGGCTCCGGGTGGGGGAGGACCTGTCGAAGGTCAAGACCCTCACCGTGCTGTTCGAGACCCCCCTGCGCGATGGCGCGCGGGCCACGGCGGTAGAGGTTCCGGGGACCCTGATGTGGTGCCGCCTCGAGGGGCTCTCGTTCCAGGCCGGCCTCCACTTCGGCGACGCCCCGGACGGCCTGCTCGAGATCCTGGGCGCGCTGGCCTGAGCGGTCCGGGGGGTGGACCCGGGCGCCTTCACTTCCAATCGAGCGAGAGGCCGCCGCCCAGGCGGCTGATCCCGATCTCCAGCTGCTTCGTGGCGCCGGCGCGGAACGTGCCGGCGATCCTCTTCACCTCCGAGTTGTCGTCCCACTTCACCTGGACGCGCAGCTCGTGGCGTCCGGGCGCCACCTTGAGACGCTCCTCGACCACGCCCTTCCGCACCGGGAAGAACAGGATCTTGCCGGTGACCCGGGCGTCCAGCGTCTCCTCGACCACGAGGCGGTCGTCCAGCCACACCCGGACGGTCCCGCTCCTGAGATGGTGCTCCATGTGCACGGCGAGGCTGGCCGGCCGCGGCGTCGGGGTGGGCTTCGGCGCGGGCTTGGGAGTCGGTCCGGGCGCAGGCTTGGCGCCCGTGCTCCGGGTGGTGGTAGGCCGGGGAGCCGGGCTCTTGGCGGGTGCCGGAGTGGGAGTCGGGGCCGCCGTCGGCACGGGCGATGGCAGCTCCGCGAGCAGGGGGGACTCCTGGGCCGGCCTCTCCGCGGCAAGCCGTTGGGGCGGGAGCGTCGTCGCCGGGACCCACGTGGTGGCTGGCGCGACCGGCCCCGGAGGCGGGACGGGGAAGAGCATGGCCTCGAGCGCGCCCACGAGCCGGTCCGGCCAGGCGGACCGGAAGTAGTAGACCGCGGACCCGGCGAGCAGGAGGGCGAGGAAGAGCGTGCGCAGCGGGTGGCGGCGGCGCTTCGGCGCGGGTGGAGGCGGAGCCGCCGCCGGTTCGCGGGTCGAGACCATCGTCCCATCGACCGGGGTCGGCCGCGTCCAGCCCGCGAGGTGGCGCGGGGCGCGGCCGGCGAGCACGTCCTCGAGGTCCGCCGCGAGCTCCTCGCCGTTCGGGTAGCGCTGCTCCCGGTCCTTGGCCATGGCCCGGGCGAGGACCTCGTCGAGGACGGGCGGGAGGTCTTTGACCAGCTCCGTGGCCGGCTGCGGCTCCTGATGGGCGACCCGGCTCATGATCCGGTGCACGCTGTCGGCCGCGAAGGCCCGGGTGCCGGTCAGCAGGGTGTAGAGCATCGCGCCGAGGGAGAAGAGGTCGGTGCGGCCGTCGACCTTCTGGCCCAACACCTGCTCGGGGGCCATGAAGAGCGGCGTCCCCATGAACTGTCCGGCCGCGGTGAGCTCGTGCCCTGCCTCGTGCTTGGCCAGGCCGAAGTCCATGATCTTGGGCTCGCCGGTCGCGAGCACCATCACGTTCGCGGGCTTGATGTCCCGGTGGACGACGCCCTGGGCATGCGCGTAGGCAAGGGCCCGGGCCACCTGGACCGTGATCTCCAGGGCCTGCCGCCAGGCGAGCCGCCCTCCGTCCGCGGTCATCTCCGCCAGGGTCCGTCCCCGCAGGCGCTCCAGGGCGATGTAGAGGATCCCGTTCTGGGGGTCGCGGCCGATGTCGTGGACCACCACGATCCCGGGGTGGGAGAGGCGCGCCGCGATGCGCGCCTCGGACAGGAAGCGGCGCTCGAAGCTGTCCTTCTCGGCGTCCGTGATCGCGAACAGGAGGCGAACGACCTTGAGGGCGACCCGGCGGTTGAGCGAGGGGTCGTGGGCCTCGTAGACCACGCCCATCATTCCGCGCCCGAGCTCTCCCTGGATCCGGTAGCGGCCGATCGTCTCCGGGACGCGCTCCTCGGACATCACTTCACTTCAGCCAGCGCGCGAGCCAGGCCAGCACCTCGCCGTACCAGTGCTTCGAGCTCTGGCCCTTCAGGACCCAGTGGTTCTCGTCGGGATAGTAGACGAGCCGGGCGGGCACCCCCTTCGCGCTCAGCACGCCGTAGACGGTCCGGCCGTCGGGAGAGAGAACGGGCGTACCCACCCGCCGCACGCTCCAGACGTCGTCCACCGTCAGGGGCTTCGGGGCGGCGGCCCGGGCGGGCAGAGAGGCCAAGGCCAGGGCCGCGGCCAGGGCCGCGAGTCGGGGGGGCGGGGGTCGCATGACCGGTCGGCCTCCTTCGGCGTGCGCGAAACGTGCGGGCAGGG
>WNFT01005979.1_pt1 | contig 10697 bp, 9 predicted proteins | sample 5400191 | NCBI WGS metagenome assembly WNFT01 (sample SAMN13153359, study PRJNA577476) | soil metagenome | isolation source: 80 cm saprolite under Madrone tree | place: USA:California | collected 2016-06-14
ACGCCGTCTTCCGCGCGGAAATTTACGATCGGCTCGTATTCCGAGGAGAGGCGCAAGTTGCGGAGGGAGTCGACGAAGAAAGTCGCGCGGCCACCCACTTCATCGCGGAGCATGGAAACACCGGCGCGCGCATGGTCGTAAGTTTCCACAACGACATATTCCAGTTCGTCGCGCAGATACTGTTCGATGGCGGCTTCGTGCTGTTCCTCGACTTCCGCATAATCGGCGAGCACCCCGACGGCGCGAAAATCCTGGCCACCGCCGCGCTCGTTGGCAGCAAAAAGTTTCTGCACGGCGTCTGCGGTGTAAGAGCGGTCGTTCAGGATCTGCGTAAGCGTCGAATGACGCGCGCGAACCTCCGCCAGTGAATCGCGGAGCGCGCCGGCATCTTTCGACAGGGCATCACGCTGCTCGCGGAACCTAGCAATCTTCGCCTGGAGGTCCGCCGCGCCCTGTTTCAGCGCGCTGAGTTGGTTGGTGGCGGATTCATGATCGAAGGCAGCGCGCTCGGCATCATCGCGCGCGCGCATGGAAGTTTCCAGTAATTCGTGCTCGTTTGCTTCGAGCTTGCGCAGCGCTTCGGCCTGGTGTACGAGTGCTTCTTCGGCTTGCTTCTGCTCGCCATGGAGGCGCAAGAGACTTTCGCCGGCTTCCGATGACGAGCGACGCAGCGCCTCGATGCGCGCTTCGGATTCGGAAATCTGGGCAGCGCGAGACTCGGCGCGGTTCGCAAGCTCTTCCACGCGGGCCGTCAAAATGCCCGATTCTTCGCGCAGCAATGTAACCGTTTGAATTTGCGAAGCACTCCGCGATTCCCATTCCACGGCCTGCGCAGTGGCCTGCGCCAGTTCCGCATCCACCTTGGCATGACGACCCGCAAGTTCCTGGGCGCGCTGGTGGTTGAAGGCAATGCGATTCTCGTTGCGATCCACTTCGAGCGCCGTAAGGTTCAAAACATTCTGGTTCTGCCGAATCTCGGCATCCAACTCATAAATCCGCTGGTTCAGCCGGTCCTGCTCGCTTTCCTGCTGCTGGATGGCTGTCGAGCGCTGTAATTCGGCGGCGTTCAGTTCTTCGAGCTGCCTGGAGACGCGCACGGCTTCGGCGTCCAGTTCGCGCGCCTTGCCCGCCAGCATTTGTCGCACGATAGCGCGCATCTGGTCGCGGATTTCGGAATAGCGGCGCGCTTTGGCGGCCTGGCGCTTCAGCGAGCCAAGCTGTTTTTCAACTTCCACCACGATGTCGTTGACGCGCGAGAGATTGACCTTCGAGGATTCCAGCTTGGCTTCCGCGAGGCGCTTTTTTGTTTTGAATTTCGTGACGCCGGCGGCTTCTTCGATGATGGCGCGGCGCTCCATCGGCTTGGTAGAGAGGATCAAGCCGATGCGGCCTTGCTCGATGATGGCGTAGGAGTCCGGGCCCAGGCCGACGCCCATGAACATTTCCTGGATGTCGCGGAGCCTTCCGACGCGGCCGTTGATCAGATATTCGCTTTGGCCGGAGCGGTAGAGACGCCGGCTGATTACGACTTCCCCCGGCTTCGTGGCCAGAACTGGCTTGTCCGCCGACTTTTTCTTGCGTCTGAACTTGCCCCCGGGTTCAGACGGGGATGGTGCGGAGCCGTCAGCGGCGACGTCTTGTTGCATTTCTGGGGACTGCGCGGGGTCAAGCGAGAGGATTTCGGCCGTAGTATCACTCAAGCTACGAGGTTCACTATTTTCGCCGATCAAGGGCTCAGAATCCGTTGCAGCGTCGGACGCGGCGCATTCCATGACGAAACGGGCGGCTTCGGCCAGCTCAGGGTCTTCCATGGTGATAGTGACTTCGGCGAGTCCCAGCGGCGGACGCTTGGTGGTGCCGTTAAAAATGCAATCGGCCATGCGCTCGGCGCGAAGCGACTTGTGGCTCTGTTCGCCGAGAACCCAGGAAATGGCATCCACGACATTGGATTTGCCGCAGCCGTTTGGGCCCACGATGCAGGTGGTACCGGACCCGCTGAACGTGACCACGGTACGCTCGCAAAACGACTTAAAGCCAACGATTTCGACTTTTCGCAGCTTCAGCAAGATTTCCCCTTTGTCCCTCAAATCGCGCCATTCTAAGTTCGATGCCAAAAACAATCGCCCCGTTCATCCAGGGCTTGGCAATCGGACGCGAGAAGAGAAGGCGTTGTATTCCTCGTGGGGAGGGGCTTTCTATCATCGGGCCAATCCCGTGCACACGGAGATCGCCCACAGAAACGCTTGGCAGGTTCTCGGTCAGAGGCCCAGCCGCCTGGCGCAAGGATGGCGGTACGGGAAAAAACAGTAACACGATGCGCAACGCGTGTAAAGCCCTGCGCTACAAGCTGTGGACCAATTGCCAGCGCCACAAGGAGCGGCCGGGTTCTGGCGGGAGATACGCGAGTGCTTTCTCCGAACTTCTCATTAATTCCCCGACTTAGGTATGGTATAACAGTTATACATTCGTGCGATTCCACTTCGATGAGCGGAAGAGTAAAAGCCTTCGGCGGAATCCAAGGCGCGGAATCGGTTTCGAGGAGGCGCAGGAGGTTTTCTTCCATCCCTACTACGCCGACCAGCGTTCCGATCTCCTCGTTCAACATCGCGCAATCGGCTGGGTAGGTGATCGTTTGTATTCGGTGATTTTTGAGATTCGCGAAGACACAGAGGGAGAACTCTACCATCTGGTGACCCTGTGGAAGGCAACCAAGGAAGAACGAAAACTCTATGAAGACCACAACCCGTAAGAAAAAAGCAACATCGGCTGAATCCATCGCCCGCATGGCGGACCGCGGCAAGGATGTCTCGAGTTTCTTCACTAATTCCGGGCAGATGAGGAAGCCCATCCAGCGGGTGAATATCGATTTCACAGCCTCCATGCTGGAAGAACTGGAAAGCGCCGCAAAAGAACTCAACGTCAGTCGCCAGGCGGTCATCAAGACCCTCATTCGCCAGGGATTGGACCAGCGCCATATCGCAAGGAGTTCGCGGAGGCGAGCGAATCGATCCTAACTCTTCGTCTGAAGTCGAACGGTGCACTTCTCAACGGTCGCGGATCACGGCTGTTTCAAATGCTTGTCGTACCAGGCGAGGATGCGGTTGAGGTGATCCAGCAAGTGCTTTTCTTCGTGGAAGCCGTGGGGCTCGCGCGGGTAGACGACCAGCTCGGTTTGGACGCCATAGCGTTTGAGGCCGCGGTAGAGTTCTTGACTTTGGCCTGGGGGATCGACCGGATCAGCATCTCCTTGAAGAATCAGGGTCGGTGTTTTCACATTCTTGAGATGCACGAATGGCGAACTGTTCAGGAATCCGGCGACCTTTGTAGGCTCATAGGGGAGGCCGTAAAACCACTCATCGTAGGAGGGTCCCTGTTCGTTACCGTATTCGGAGATGAGATTGGAGAGGCCAGCGCCGGATACAGCCGCCTTGAAGCGTGTGGTTTGCGTAATCGCCCATTCCGCCATGTAGCCGCCGTAAGACCAGCCGCCGATGGCCAGCTTCTCGGGATCGGCGACGCCGCGCGCGATGAGGTCATCGACACCGGCCATAACGTCCCGGTAATCGCCGCCGCCCCAGTCTCCACGATTCAACTCGATGAATTTCTGGCCGTAACCGCTTGATCCGCGAATATTAGGATAGAAAACGGCGTAGCCACGGGCCGCAAGGAGCTGTCCCCAGGTTTCGACGGAGTCCTGCCAAGCGCCGGTGGGTCCGCCATGGATGAGGGCGATGAGCGGCAACTTCGATTTGCCGTCGTATGCGAGCGGTTTCAGAAGAGCCGCTTCGATTTCCAAGCCGTCGAAAGTTTTGTATTTGTAGAACTCCGGAGCGCTGAGCGTGTACTCCTTCCACGAATCATTCAGGTGAGAGACTTGCTTCGGTGCGCTTTTCTGGTCCCAAAGCCATAATTCCTGCGGAGTCGTTGCCGTTTGACCGGCAAACGCGACTTCGCCGGAGCCCGCAACGTCGAAAGCATTTGGGTTGGCCGGCATCGACGGGACATCTTTGAGCGCGCCTTCCGCGGTGAATGCGACGAATTTCGTGTGGAAACCATCTTCCACCAGAGCGAGCAGCCCACTGTCTTTGGACCAGCGGAAGTCAAACACTGGCCGGTCCACGCTAGCACCGGTGAGGTTTTGCACTCCCTTCTCGCCGTGCCGGGCGAGTATGAGGTCATGCGGGATGGGGCCGTCTTCACGGCAGCCGACGAACGCCATCCGCCGGCCATCCGCCGCGATGCGGATGTTGTCAAAGGGCCCACGAGGGGCGTGAGTCAGTGCCATGGGATCGGCTGCTTTGCGGTCGCCAGCGGAAGCATCCGAGAGGCGAAAGAAAAAAATGCGCTCGGTATTCTGATCCGACTCGGGATGATCCGTGGCGTTGAGCATGAGACCTGTCCCGGAGGGATGCCACACGGCTTCGCGGATATCCCATTTGGGTTCGGTGAGGGCTTTGGCCTCTCCGATGCCGAGAGTAAGCAACCAGAGACGAGCGTGCTTATCCTCCTTGTCCACTACGTGCGCGTCGTCTTTGTCCTTTTCCTTCTTTTCTTCCGCTTCCGTTTTTGCGTCGGGGGCGAGAAAAGCGATCTGTTTGCCATCGGGCGACCAGGCAAAATTCTTCACGCTGCGCTTCCCTTTGGTCAAGGCACTAGCCTCACCGCCGTCTGCGCGCATGGCGTAGACTTGCTGCTGTTCGTCGCGGTCGGAAAGGAAAGCCAACTGTTTGCCATCAGGCGACCAGCGCGGGTTGGACTCGGACTTTGCGGAATAGGTGACTTCCCGGATTGAGCCAGACTGCTTCTCGTAAATCCAAATGTGCCGCGCACGGCCCTCGCCCTTCGCGGGCTCCGTTACCACGAACGCCAGCCTATTGCCGTCGGGAGAAAATTGCAGGTCGGAAATACTGCGCAGGTTCAGAGAGGCTTCGGGAGTCAGCAACTTCGGCCCTGTGGCCTTGGGTGGTTCTTGAGCAACAATGGGCGCGGCGAGGAACGACAAGGCAAACAAGGCGCCAGCGGAAAGAGGAAGATTCATCAGTAACTCCTTTATGCGGTCAGAAGGAGGACTCTAACCGCGAGGGCGGCCAGCGTCAATTAGGACTGAACAGGTCGCATTGGGCAGCGCTCCGCCCAACATCGCTACGCTTCGACATTGCTAGGTTTCAAACGGCTCGGCTACAATCGAGCGCTTATTCCTTTGCGGAAAGAGATCATCTACAGCCCATGGCCGATATTCAGCTGCACAACACGCTGAGCGGAAAAATCGAGAAATTCGTTCCCCAAAGAGCCGGCGAAGTGCGCATGTATACGTGTGGGCCGACGGTCTACGACTACGCGCATATCGGGAATTACCGCACGTTCGTGTTTCAGGATATTTTGCGGCGGTTCCTGAAGTTGCGCGGATTCAAGCTGAACCACGTGATGAACCTAACCGACGTGGACGACCGCATTATCGCCAACGCCGCTTCCGCCGGCGTAGGCATCCGCGACTACACCGAAAAGTTCGTGCAGGCGTTCTTCGATGATTGCAAGACGTTGAGCATTGAAGCCCCGGAGCGCTGGGTCCGCGCCACGGACCACATCGATGACATGGTAAAGCTGATTCAGCGGCTGCAGACGAAGACATTCACGTATCCGGGCGACGGTTCGATTTATTACCGCATCGCGAAATTCCCTAACTATGGAAAGCTCTCGAAGATCGATCTGACCGGTATTCAGGCGGGCGCGCGCGTCGACAACGATCGCTACGAAAAGGAAAGCGCGCGGGATTTTGCACTGTGGAAAGCGCCGAAGCCGGGAGAGCACTTCTGGGAAACTCCGCTTGGGCCCGGCCGCCCCGGATGGCACATCGAGTGTTCCGCAATGGCCATGAAGTATCTCGGCGAGACACTGGATATTCACACCGGTGGAATCGACCTGGCATTTCCGCATCACGAGAACGAAATCGCGCAAAGCGAGGGCGCGACTGGGAAGACTTTCGTGCGTTACTGGCTGCATGCCGAGCACCTGCTTGTCGAGGGCGAGAAGATGTCCAAATCGCTGGGAAACTTCTTCACACTACGCGATTTGTTTGCGAAAGGTTATAAGCCTTCTGCCCTGAGGTTTGCGCTAGCCAGCGTTCCTTACCGCAAGCAGCTTAATTTTACTTTCGACGGTCTGCAGCAGGCCGCCAGCTCGGTGGAGCGGCTGCGGAATTTCGCCGATCGGCTAAAGCGCGGGAAATTTCCCGCGGGCAAGCAAGAGGGAATGGCCGCGCGGATTGCAAAGGCGGTGGACGAGTTTGACGCCGGGCTTGCGGACGACCTGAATACCGCGCGGGCGCTGGCAGCAGCGTTCGACCTGGTGCGCGAAGCGAATATCGCCATGGATAAAGGCGAATTTCGCCAGGGGGATGTCTCCGCCGTACTCGAGTTTCTGGCTGCCTTCGAAAAAGTGTTCGCCGTCGTCGAAGACAATGATAGCGAAAAACTTCGCACTCTCGGATACGCTGGTCCCGAGAGCGGACCTGGCGGCGAGGAGATCGATAAACTTGTTGCCGAGCGCAACGCCGCGAAGAAGAGACGCGATTTCGCCGCGGCCGACCGCATCCGCAAAGAGCTCGCTGATCGTGGTATAATGATTGAGGACGCCAAAGATGGCAGCGTCCGCTGGAAACGCAAGTGAGCCTTAACCTTCAAATCCGAGCTTCGTTTGTCCCTGGGTTTCTCCCGCCGGCCGCCCAGCGGCCAGAACTCTACGGCGTAGACTTAGTCTAATTTTCTTTCTCCTGCAGGCCCCTGGCGGATAGGTCCGCTTGCACGCCTGTGTTTGCCCGCAACTCTTGATTAACTCCAACCTTTTGTTTCTTCACTGGAGGAAGAAATGCCAACGACTTTGGAAGTGAAAACACCCCGGCTGGTAACTGCGCTGCCCGGGCCAAACGCCAAGCGCGTGCTGGAGCAAGACGCGAGATTCATGTCGCCGTCGTATACGCGCGACTATCCGCTAGTGGCCAAGCGCGGACACGGCGCGATCGTGGAAGATGTGGACGGTAACACTTTTCTCGATTTTGCCGCGGGGATCGCGGTGTGCTCGACCGGACACTGCCACCCGAAAGTTGTCGCGGCCATTCAGAAGCAAGCTGCCGAGCTGATTCACATTTCTGGCACCGATTTTTATTATGAGAGCATGCCGCAACTGGCAGAGCGGCTGGGCCGCACCATGCCGGGTGCGGAAAGCAAGAAGGTCTTCTTTACCAATTCCGGGACGGAAGCAATCGAAGGCGCCATCAAACTGGCGAGGTACGCCACCAAGCGCGACAAGTTCATCGCGTTTTACGGCTGCTTCCATGGACGCACCATGGGCGCTCTTTCGCTCACCGCATCGAAATCGAACCAGCGCAAGGGGTTCGGCGCGCTGCTGAGTGGAATCGAGCACATCCCGTATCCCTATGCGTATCGCTGCGCGCACGGCCACACCGCGGAAACCTGCGGGGCGGAAATCCTCGAACAACTCGAAGGGCAGATTTTCAAGCGCTTGTTTGATCCCGAGGACGTTGCCGGCATCATCATCGAGCCGATTCAGGGCGAAGGCGGGTACGTGCCCGCACCGAAGTTCTTCCTGCAGGAATTGCAGCGCATCTGCCGGCAGCACGGGATCATGTTTATCGTGGACGAAGTGCAGTCGGGCATGGGCCGAACGGGAAAGTGGTGGGCTTGCGAACACGCCGGAATCGAACCGGACATTCTTTGCTGTGCGAAGGGTATTGCCAGCGGCATGCCGCTCGGCGCGATCATCGCAAGAGAAAGCGTGATGCGCTGGAAGCCGGGCGCGCACGGCACGACGTTCGGCGGGAACCCGGTGTGCATCGCGGCCGCGCTGGCTACCATGGAGCTGATCGAAAACGAGTACAAGGAAAACGCCCGCCGCGTGGGCGACTACCTCTTCGGGCGCATGGCGGATTGGACCAAGAACTTCAAGATTGTCGGCGATGTGCGGGGACGCGGATTGATGATTGGCATTGAGATCGTGCGGGATCAGCGGACGAAAGAACAGGCCGCGGATTTGCGCAACGCCATCGTCGATCTGGCGTTTCACAAGGGCTTGCTGGTGCTCGGCGCCGGCGAGAACACCATTCGCCTGTCGCCGCCGCTCTTGATCGACCAGGAGCAAGCCGACTTTGGTTTGCGGACACTGGAGGATTGCTTCCGCGAGGCTGAGAAAAAGATCTAACACAGATTCTTCAGAGAGGAACCAGAAAGCGTCCCGTGGCTGCTGCAGAAGAAGTATGGCAGTCACGGGATTTTTGTTTATACTGCGCGGAAGGCGGAAGGGGTCGATACGGAAGCCATGCCGATCTTTTCACACCTGATGTTTCGGGCGGTGCAATGGGCCGCGCGGCGCGGGCTGCGTGAAGAGGGAAGTTCCTCAAGCGATGCGAAAAAGCTGGAAGCCCGTCGAACCGGCATTCGCGGCGAGACCTACGCCTACTGGTATTTGCGGAGGCAGGGGTACATATTCGTAGCCCGGAATTACACTCCGCGTGGCATCAAGGGCGAAATCGATCTCGTCGGCTACGACGGTAAGACGCTGGCATTCGTCGAAGTCAGAACACGCACGGTCAGAGAGGATTTGCCGGCGCTGCCGGAGCTGAGCGTTACCAAGGAAAAACAACGCGTGGTGGTTCGGACTGCCCAGCGATTTCTCGCGGAGCGTCACGTCGGGGATTGTCCCTGCCGGTTCGACGTGATGGCCATCGATAACTGTCCGGGGCAGCCGCCGGTCGTCCGGCTGCACAAGGATGCGTTCAGCCCTCAAATGTGAGTGGCCGGCTGGAGCATCTTCACGGGAACGCCAGACGCGGTACAATTTATGGTCCCCTGGGCTGCTCGCTCTTCGCGGGCGGCCCGGAGCCTCTTCGAGGAGGATTGCTTTGCCGGAGTTGCGGAAAGACCCGATCACGGGCCGATGGGTAATCATTTCGACGGAACGCGGGAAGCGCCCGAACGATTTCCTGCGCGAAAGCGTGATCCCAAGGGAAGAAAAAAATTGCCCCTTCTGTGTGGGCAACGAAGCGCGGACTCCGCCGGAAATTCTCGTTTACGGCCGGAACGGCGGAGGCCCCAACACACCGGGATGGAGCATCCGCGTGGTGCCAAACAAATTCCCCGCTTTGGGCATCGAAGGCGAACTGGACCGCGAAGGCGAAGGTCTCTTTGACAAGATGAATGGAATCGGCGCGCACGAAGTTGTCATCGAGTCGCCCAACCATCTTGCGACGCTCGCCACCCTGCCCGAACGCGCCGTCGAAGACGTGCTCTGGGGCTATCGCGACCGCATGCTGGACCTGAAGAACGACAAGCGCTTCCGATACATTCTCATTTTCAAGAATCACGGGGAAGCGGCCGGCGCGACCATCGACCATCCTCACTCCCAGTTAATCGCCCTGCCGATCGTCCCCCGACGCGTCCGGGAAGAAGTCGACAACTGCTGGCACTATTACGATGAAAAGGAGCGCTGCATTTTCTGCGACATCATCCGCCAGGAACGCGACACCGGCGAGCGCGTCATCGGCGAGAACGAGCACTTTATCACCCTGGCTCCTTACGCACCGCGCTTCCCGTTTGAGATGTGGCTGCTGCCGAAAGCTCACGGATCATCGTATGAAAATAACCAGAGCTCCATGTACGCCAGTCTGGCGCGCATGCTGAAGGATACGTTGATGCGCCTTGACCAGGTGCTGGACAGACCGGCATATAATTTCATGATCCACACGTCTCCGATCGGCGAAGAGATCAACGACCACTACCACTGGCACATCGAAATCATTCCGAAGTTGACGAAGGTTGCTGGTTTCGAGTGGGGCACGGGTTTTTATATCAATCCGACTCCGCCGGAAGAGTCGGCGCGATTCTTGCGCGAGGCAAGGATTCCGTCAGTCGCGGAAAAAAAGTAGAGTTTTTCCGGCAACAACGTTTCCAGGGGTTGTCCGGAGAGTTCGGGCAGATTTGCTATACTTAGAAGTTCGGCGCGGTACCCAAGTGGCCCAAGGGAGAGGTCTGCAAAACCTCCATTCGTGGGTTCGAATCCCACCCGCGCCTCCACATTTCTTGGATTTCCTTAGGTACGTCTGCTGTTCCAACTGTCACTTTCAAATTGTCACGTAGGATTCGCTCTCGGAAAACTTTCCTGTTCCGCAACTCTAGCTGCCCCTGGTGCCCGCTTTCGCTTGTCCCAGCATTTGCCGCATCGCCACCGTGGATCCCGGCGCGCGCTTCTCCCGCCAGGCTTCGAGCCGCTTGCAAGTTTCTTCAATGTGATGGAAAAGAAGCGGATTCTTGAAGGCGCCCCGCCACGTCGGCACGATCGATCGCATGCGGTCCCACACCACCCATATCTCTCCATTGCTGTCGAAAAACAATTCGTCGTTGATCAATCCACGGTTGACGATGCCCGCGACCATATCCCAGTAGCTGATCACCATGCGGATGTAAGTGTTCTCCTCGCTGCCCTGCGGATACTTCTGCATCATCTCTTCCGGCGATTCCGGATGAAAGTGTTCGACGAACCACGCGCGCGCCTGGCGCAAGCGCGGCTCACGCCTCATGTCGTACAAGCGCAGCATCAGGTTCACTTCTTCGTAGGTAATTTGGGCCATTACCGGTCCTCCTTGCTCTAACTCGCCGCGTCTGGTTGGACCGCTTCCTGCGAGGAAT
>WNFT01010064.1_pt1 | contig 10696 bp, 6 predicted proteins | sample 5400191 | NCBI WGS metagenome assembly WNFT01 (sample SAMN13153359, study PRJNA577476) | soil metagenome | isolation source: 80 cm saprolite under Madrone tree | place: USA:California | collected 2016-06-14
GGACGTGAAGAAGCGGGCCGCCATCTACCACGAGGCCCAGAAGCGCATCCAGCGCGATCTCGTGTGCCTGCCCATCAGCGACGTGCCCGGGCAGTGGGCGCGCAATCCCAAGCGGGTCAGCACGCCCTTCGATCCGGAGTACGGGGAATACTCCCTGCACTACAGCTACAACTATCCCGAGATGCTCAAGGTCCTGAACTAGGTCGAAGGCCCGGCGAGCCGAGCCGTGTTCCAGTACGTGCTGCGTCGTCTCCTGATCGCGGTCCCCATGCTGCTCGGGGCCATGAGCATCGTCTTCTTCGCCATGCGCGTGTTGCCGGGCGATCCGTGCGTGGCGATGATGGGCGACCAGGCGACCAGCGAAGCGCTCGCCGACTGCACCAAGAACCTCGGCTTGAGCCGGCCGCTCGGTGTCCAATACGTGGACTACGTGTGGCGCTCGATCCGGCTCGATTTCGGCAACTCCTTCCGCCAGGGCTACCCGGTCAGCGAGTACATCGCGCGCATGTTCCCGCATACCTTCGTGCTGGTCATGGCGAGCGCCATCGTGGCGGCGCTCGTCGGCGTCCCGCTCGGGATCCTCTCTGCGCTGAACCGCCGCAATCCGCTCATCGACTATCCGCTGCGCATCATCGCCCTCCTCGGCCTCTCGATGCCCGTATTCTGGTTGGGGATCCTGCTCCTCATTGTTTTCTCGCTCCGTCTGGATCTGTTCCCGCTGATAGGCGGCGGAGACCTGGACGGCGTGCTCGGCATGATCCGCTCCGGCGAAGTCTTCTCCCATCCCGCCGACTTTTTTGCCGCGGTCGGGGACGTGCTGCATCACCTGACGCTGCCCGCCCTCGCGCTGGGATTCACGCTGGCCGCCACGGTGAGCCGGCTGTCGCGCTCGGCCATGCTGGAGATCATCAGCCAGGACTACATCCGCACGGCCCGGGCAAAGGGACAAGGGGAGCGCGCGGTGATCTACAAGCACGCGCTGCGTAACATGATGGTGCCGCTGCTCACCATCGTCGGGATCTTCGTGGCCATCGCGCTCACGGGCACCGTGCTCACGGAGACCGTCTTCACGCGTCCCGGCCTGGGCAAGATGCTGGTCGACGCGATCGGCGCTCGCGACTACCCGCTGGCCCAGGGGGCTATCACGGTCTTCACCATGATCATCATCCTCGTCAACCTGGTCGTCGACATGCTGTACGCCGTCGTCGACCCCCGCGTGGCCTACCGCTAGGCAGCCATGGCCATCGTTCGCGGGGCGGATCGGGCCGGACTGGCCCTTGCCCGAGCGGGGGAGGAGACACGGGGCACGGCGCTCAGCCGCTACCTGCGCCGGTGGCTCCCCATCGGCATCGGGATACTCCTGGCCGTCGCCATGATCGTGGTGGCGGCCGCGGCGCCTCTCCTCGCACCCATGAGTCCGTCCGCTCAGTTTTCCGGCGCCGTGCTCAAAGCCCCGGGCGCTATCGAGCGTCACCTGCTGGGAACGGACGAGTTCGGACGGGACCTCCTGAGCCGCATCATCTGGGGGGCGCGGGTCTCCCTCCAGGTCGGTCTCGCCTCCGTGATCTTCGGGTTCGGGCTGGGCGTGCCGCTGGGGATCGTGGCCGGGTTCCGCGGCGGTCGCAGCGAGACTCTCATCATGCGATGCACCGACATGCTGATGGCGTTTCCCACCCTGTTGCTCGCGCTGATCATCGTGACGGCCCTGGGTGGCTCGCTGAAAAACGAAATCCTGGCCATCGGCGTGGCGCTGACCCCGAATTTCGTCCGGCTGGCGCGGGGTCTCGCCCTGACGATCCGGGAGCAGGACTACATCCTCGCCGCGCGCGCCCTCGGTGGCGGGCAGCTCCGCGTGATGGCCCGCCACGTCTTTCCCAACGCGCTCTACGCGCTGGTGGTCGTGGCCACGCTGTACATCGCCACCGCCATCCGGACGGAGGCGGGCCTGTCCTTTCTCGGGTTGGGCATCCCGCCGCCCACGCCAAGCTGGGGAAATATCCTGAGTGAGGGCCGCCAGTACATCAAGTGCTGCCCGTGGCTCACGACGTTCTCCGGGCTGGCCATCATGGTCGCGGTACTCGCCTTCAACCTGGTGGGCGACGCGCTCCGTGACTTGCTGGATCCACGCCTTCGGGGCGAGTGACCTCAGTCCACGCAGGTGTTTCTCGCTCAGATGCTCGGCGTGAACCGCGGCAGCGCCAGCAAGGAGGCCAGCGCGCTCCCAAACCCGCCGCTGAATGACGAAGTCACTTGCGGACGGGGCCGCGCCGACTCTTTCCAGGCGTCCTCACCCGGCCGACCCGCTTGCGGATCTGTCGCACAGCCTGAACCTGTCCCTCGATGTTCGCGAGCACGCCGCGATCGCCGTTGCGCCTCAGGCCCTCGTCGATGAGGGCCCGGAGCACCATCTGGAGGCTGACCGGACGCATGAGTTTGATCATCGCCTCGCCGGCAAGCACGAACATTGCACCTCCCAAGGTCCCGCGGGTGACGACTCGGCCATCGCCGCCAGATTCGTTCTCTTTCAGACCGTCCGCTAGCTGATCAGCAGGAGGAGCTTGACGCACTCGCCCGCCACCTTGCCGTCGGGCTCGCGCTCGCCGGGCATGGTCGCCCAACCCTGCTTCTTGACATAGTCCGCCTGCTCCCACGTGCCGGTTTCCTTCAACCCCTTGAGCTTCTGAACTTTCCGCGCGTCCTGACTGAACTGGACGACGCACACGGGCGCCAGCCGCTTGACGACCGCGTCCTGGCCGGTCACGTCAGCCATCTTCTGGGCGGTGCCGCCCGTCACCCAGCCGCCCCAGGTGAAGCCGATGATCATGGTCACGACGATCGACGCGATCCAGGACCAGAAGACAACTGTCTTCGTCGGTCGGGAGGCGGTCCACCTCTGTCCGAGGCTCTGCTTCGACTGTTCCATCGCGTCCTCCTTTGTGTCGGCCAGGCGTCGCCCTCACGGGTACCCTGGGTTGTATATTATATGGTTGTTATAGAAATTATATTATGTTATATAACGAGCGCGGGTCAAGAGCAATCTCGATCCCACCGTCCGCATTCCAGCATTCTGACCGCCGTACTCACCGGAAAGAGGGAGGCATCCGCACCATGGCGAAGACACTGACGGCAACCCTACAGCCGCTCCACGACCGCATCCTGGTCAAACGGATCGAAGAGGGAGAGGTCCGCCGCGGCGGACTCATCATTCCCGACAGCGCGAAGGAAAAGCCCCAGGAGGGCAAGGTCCTCGCGGTGGGCAAGGGCACGGTGAACGAGGACGGCAAGAAGACGCCCCTGGACGTCAAGGCGGGGGATCGTGTGCTGTTCGGCAAGTATTCCGGCAGCGAGGTCACGCTGGACGGGCAGGAGTACCTGATCATGAAGGAGGAAGACGTCCTCGGCATTCTCAGCTCCTAGACTGCCGGCCCGGCCGCGGTCGATCGTCTGCACCCACTCGAGAGGGATCAATCCATGGCAAAGCAGCTTCTGTTCAAGGAGGAAGCCCGCGCGGCCCTGCTGCGTGGAGTCAACGTCATCGCGCACGCGGTCAAGGTCACGCTGGGGCCCAAGGGACGCAACGTCGTGCTCGACAAGAAGTACGGCAGCCCGACGATCACCAAGGACGGCGTGGCCGTCGCGAAGGAAATCGAGCTCAAGGACCACTACGAGAACATCGGGGCCCAGATGATCAAGGAGGTCGCCTCCAAGACCTCCGACCTGGCCGGGGACGGGACGACCACGGCCACCGTGCTGGCCCACGCCATCTACCGCCACGGACTCCGGAACGTCACCGCCGGGGCGAACCCGATGGGGCTCCAGCGGGGCATCGACCAGGCCGTGGACAAGGTGGTCGAGGAGCTGAAGAAGATGTCGAAGTCCTCGAAGGACAAGAAGGAGATCGCCCAGGTCGCGACCATCGCCTCCAACAACGACAAGACGATCGGCAATCTGATCGCCGAAGCGATGGAAAAGGTTGGCAAGGACGGCGTCATCACGGTCGAAGAAGCCAAGGGGATGGAGACCGCGCTCGAGGTCGTCGAGGGTATGCAGTTCGACCGGGGCTATCTCTCGCCCTACTTCGTGACCGATCCGGCGCGCATGGAGGCCGTGCTCGAAGACTGCCTCGTCCTGATCCACGAGAAGAAGCTCAGCGTCATGAAGGAGATGCTGCCGTTGCTCGAGCAGGTGGCCAAGTCGGGCAAGCCGCTCCTCATCGTTGCCGAAGAGGTCGAGGGCGAGGCCCTGGCCACGCTCGTGGTCAACAAGCTGCGCGGAACCCTCGCCTGCTGTGCCGTAAAGGCGCCGGGCTTCGGCGATCGTCGCAAGGCCATGCTCGAAGACCTCGCCACCCTGACCGGCGGGAACGCGATTACCGAGGACCTGGGGGTCAAGCTGGAGAACCTCAAGCTCGAAGACCTGGGCAAGGCCAAGAAGGTGGTCGTCGACAAGGACAACACGACCATCATCGAAGGTGGCGGCAAGACGGGTGCCATCGAGGCACGCATCAAGCAAATCCGAATGCAGATCGAGGAGACCACTTCGGACTACGATCGCGAGAAGCTGCAGGAGCGGCTGGCGAAGCTGGCGGGCGGCGTCGCCGTCATCAAGGTGGGAGCCGCCACGGAGACGGAGATGAAGGAGAGGAAGGCGCGGGTCGAGGATGCGCTGAACGCGACACGGGCGGCCGTCGAGGAGGGCATCGTGCCCGGCGGCGGTGTGGCGCTTCTCCGGGCCTCCAAGGCCCTCGACAGCCTCAAGCTCTCCGGAGACGAGGCGACCGGCGCCAGCATCGTGCGGCGCGCGCTCGAGGAGCCCATCCGGCAGATCGTGCAGAATGCCGGCCTCGAGGGCTCGGTGGTGGTCGACAAGGTCAAGGCCTCCAAGGACGTGGCATACGGCTTCGACGCGGAATCGAACGAGTACGTCGACATGATGCAGGCGGGGATCATCGACCCGACGAAGGTGGAGCGCGTCGCGCTTCAGAATGCGGCGTCGATCGCGTCCCTGCTCCTGACGACCGAGGCCATCATCACAGACCTGGCGGAGGAGGGGCAGCCGGCCATGCCCGCCATGCCGCCCGGCGGCGACTTCTAGACCTTCGGCCACACACGGCCGGGCGCCGTCGCCTGACCTCGATCCTCGGCAGCACTGCGGCCTCCAGAGGGACTGCCCCTCGGTCGCCGTCGTGCTGCCGATTTCGGCCGGTGACCGGGGATTCGAGCTCCGCGAGCCAGAGGCTTCCTGTACACTGATACCGCCTCGAAGACGCGCTGAGCGGGATCCGGCGCCCCTGCCACCCACTCGAATTCCTGGACAGTTCACGGTGTTCCTTCGGCGCCGCCACCGTTCCTCGCGGCTTACCTTCAGCGCACGACAGGGAGATGCATGGCTGGAGCATATCGGCCGCCGGAGCTGACCCCCGAAACGCTCGAAGAGCCGATCCGGGCGGAGCTCTTCGGCGTCGAGCGCTTCGAGCAGCACGCCGAAAGCCTGGCGGCCGCCCAGCAAGTCCTCGGCGGATCCGTCAGGGGACGCCCTCTCCTCCCGCGTGTCCAGGACAACGGGCGCGTGCTGCGCGAGACCTATCGCGCGGTGGCCGCGGCGATCCGCGAAGAGCGGTCGATCGTGCCCGCGGCGGAATGGCTCGTCGACAACTTTCACATCGTGGACGAGCAGCTGCGCGAGATCCGCGACGACCTGCCGGTCGGCTTCTATCGCGAGCTGCCCAAGCTGGCCGGCGGCCCGTTCGCAGGCTATCCGCGCGTCTACGGCATCGCCTGGGCCTTCGTCGCGCACACGGACAGCCGCTTCGATCCGGACCTGCTCCGCCGGTTCGTGCAGGCCTACCAGCGCGTCCAGCCGCTGACGATCGGCGAGCTCTGGGCGGTCGCGATCACGCTCAGGGTCGTGCTGGTGGAAAATCTCCGGCGCCTCGCGGAGAGCATCGTGCGAGGACGCGCGGCACGCGAGAACGCAGACGCCCTGGCCGACGATCTTCTGGGCCTCGGCGGCGACGAGACGGGCCCGGCGACGCGGACGCTCCGCAATCTCGAGGAGGCGCGGCTCGGGACCGCCTTCGCCGTCCAGCTCGTCCAGCGGCTCCGGGACCAGGACCCGGCGGTGACGCCCGCCCTCGTGTGGCTGGATCGGCGCCTGGCGGCGCAGGGGACGACCTCCGACGAGATCGTGCGTGTGGAGCTCCAGCGGCAGGCCGCCATGAACGTCACCGTCCGGAACGTGATCATGAGCATGGGCCTGATGTCCGCGCTCGATTGGACGGCGTTCTTCGAGAGCGTGAGTCTGGTCGACCGCGTGCTCCAGGCGGACGTCAACTACGCCGCGATGGATTTCGCGACGCGTGATAGCTACCGGCACGCGATCGAGGAGCTCGCGAAAGGATCGAGCCACTCCGAGCTCGACGTTGCGCGTGAGGCGATCGCCCAGGCGGCGGGGAGCGACGTGATGGACGGCCGCCGGAATGATCCGGGGTTTTATCTCGTCGGGGGCGGACGGCGGGTGCTGGAGGCCACGCTCGGGTTCCAGATCTCATTGCCACGGCGGCTGCTTCGGGCGTACATCGCGGCGGCGACCGTCGGCTACCTCGGTACGAATGCGCTGCTCACCCTGGGCCTGCTCGCGCTGCCTCTCCTGGCCGCCTGGGCGGCCGGGGTCGGTCCGACGGCCCTGGTCGTGCTCGGGCTCCTGGCCGCCATTCCGGCCTCGGATCTGGCGATAGCGCTCGTGAATCGCTTCGTCGCGATCGTGGTCAAGCCGAGCTCGCTGCCACGATTCGAGCTTCGCGATGGTGTGCCGCCGGCCCTGCGCACCATGGTCGTCGTGCCGACGCTGCTGACTTCCCGCGCCGAGATCGACGAGCAAATGGAGCGCTTGGAAGTGCACTACCTGGCGAATTCGGACGGCGACCTTCGCTTCGCCGTTCTCTCCGATTGGACTGACGCGCCTCGCGAAGCCATGCCGGGCGACGAGGATCTTCTGGCGGAGGCGCGCGAGTGGATCGCGAGACTGAACCAGCGCCATGGACCGTCCGCGGATGGGGGTGATCGATTTCTTCTCTTCCACCGCCGCCGGCTCTGGAACGAACGCGAGCAGGTCTGGATGGGGTGGGAACGCAAGCGCGGGAAGCTTCACGAGCTGAACCGGCTGCTTCGAGGGGCCACCGATACATCCTTTCTGCCGTCTGCTGCTCCGACCGCTGCGGCGCCGCGGGACGTCCGCTACGTCATCACCCTCGATGCGGACACGCGCCTGCCGCGTGGCGCCGTCAACCGGCTCGTCGGCACGATGGCGCATCCGCTCAATCGGCCGAGGCTGGATCCGAAGACAGGCCGCGTCGTCGAAGGCTACGGCGTGTTGCAGCCGCGGGTCACGCCGCCCCTGCCGGGGCGTCAGGGCTCCATCCTCCAGGAGCTCTCGTCGGGCCAGTCCGGCATCGACCCGTACGCGGCGGCCGTGTCGGACGTCTATCAGGATCTCTTCGGGGAGGGGTCGTACACCGGCAAGGGAATCTATGACGCGGACGCCTTCGAGTCGGCCCTGGCTGGACGGGTGCCGGAGAACGCTCTCCTGAGCCACGACCTCTTCGAGGGCCTGTTCGCGCGCGCGGGACTGGTCACCGACGTCGAGCTGTTCGAAAGCGCCCCCTCGCACTATGGCGCCGCCGCGGCCCGGCAGCATCGATGGGCGCGTGGCGACTGGCAGCTGCTGCCATGGATCCTGCGAGCCAGGATCCCGCTGATCGGCCGCTGGAAGATGGCGGACAATCTGCGCCGCACCTTGTCGGCCCCCGCCGCTTTCCTGACGTTGGTCACCGCGTGGGCCATGCGGGATACGTCCCCCGCGACGTGGACGATGTTCGTCCTCGCCACCATCGCGGTCCCGCCGCTCCTGCCGGTCCTCAGCGGGATGATTCCCCGGGGGCCCGGCATCTCCAAGCGCAGCTACCTGCGCGCGGTCGGTCGAGACTTTCTCCAGGCCGTGTCCCAGATCGCGTTCGTGATCACCATGCTGGCGCATCAGGCCTGGCTGATGAGCGACGCGATCGTACGGACGCTCGTCCGGGTGTACGTGACGCGCCGGCATCTCCTGGAGTGGGTCACAGCGGCACAGGCGAAGTCGGGGCTCGGGCTTGATCTCTGGGGGTTTTATCGCCGAATGGCCGGGGGGCCTGTCCTCGCCCTGTGCGCGACGGCGATCATCGATTGGCGTCGGCCCGAAGTCCTGGCCGCGGTGGTCCCTTTCCTGCTGCTGTGGATGGTCTCCCCGGCGGTGGCGCGATGGGTCAGCTCGCCCGGGCTCGCCGCCGCGACCGCCCCGCTGTCCGCGGCGGACGCGCGCGCCCTTCGCCTGATCGCGCGCCGGACCTGGCGGTTCTTCACCACGTTTGTAGGACCCGAGGATCACTGGCTGCCCCCCGACAACTTCCAGGAGGACCCGAGGCCTGTCGTCGCGCATCGGACCTCGCCCACAAATTTGGGCCTCTATCTCCTGTCGATCGTCGCCGCTCGAGACTTCGGATGGATCGGCACGCTCGACGCCGTCGATCGGCTGGAGGCCACGCTCCGGACGATGCAGCGCCTCGAGCGCTTCCGAGGCCACTTCTTCAACTGGTACGACACCACAGACCTCCGTCCCCTCGATCCGCGGTACGTGTCGTCGGTCGACAGCGGCAATCTCGCCGGACACCTGATCGCGCTCGGCCACGCCTGCCGCGACATCATCGAGCGCCCGCTCCCGCCTCAGGCGGTTCTCGCCGGGATCGAGGACGCCGCGCTCCTCGTGCGCGAGTCGGCGCGCGCGTCGGCCGAGGGCCGGCGCGCGCGCTCGATCACCCGGCAGCGGCTGGAGGGGGCGCTGGACGCCGTCTTGGCGGCGGTCAGGGGACCGGCCGAGGGGATGGAGTGGCCGCAACGGCTTGCCGGGCTCAAGGCCCATGCCCGCGCCGTGACGGACCTGGCGCGGGGCATGGTCGAGGACGATCGAAGGACCTCGCCATCGCAGGACGCTTCGGAAGAGGTGATCGTCTGGGCCCTCGCCCTGTACGCGACGGTCGAAAGCCATGCCCGCGACTTCGACGGGACGATCCCGATGTTCGCGCCTCTGACCCAGCGCCTGACGAGCCTCGTCGAGATCGCAAACGGCCTGGTCAAGAGCATGGAGTTCGGCTTTCTGTTCGACCCGGTGCGGAAGCTCTTCTCGATCGGCTACCGCGTCCCCGACGGGAGTCTCGACCCCGGCTACTACGACCTTCTCGCCTCGGAGGCACGCCTGACGAGCTTCGTGGTGATCGCGAAAGGCGACGTCCCGGTCTCGCACTGGTTCCGGCTGGGCCGCGCCTTGACGCCGGTGGAACAGGACTCCGTGCTCGTCTCCTGGTCGGGCTCGATGTTCGAGTACCTGATGCCCCACCTCGTCATGCGCGCCCCGGCGGGGAGCCTGCTGGACCAAACGTGCGAGGTCGTGGTCCGCCGCCAGATCTCGTACGGCGCGGAGCGCGGCGTACCGTGGGGAGTCTCGGAATCCGGCTACAACGCGCGCGACCTCGAGATGACCTACCAGTATTCGAACTTCGGCGTGCCGGGCTTGGGTCTCCGGCGCGGGCTGAGCGACGACGTCGTCGTTGCCCCGTACGCGACCGCGCTCGCGGCGATGATCGACCCGGGGGCGGCGGTCCGGAACTTCCGGCGCCTCGCGGAGGCCGGCGGCAGCGGCGCCTACGGATTCTACGAGGCCCTCGACTACACGCAGTCCCGCCTTCCCGAGGGCGCCGTGGTGGCGATCGTCCGCGCGTACATGGCCCACCACCAAGGCATGTCGCTCATCGCGCTGGACAATGTCCTTCACGAGAGGATCATGCGCGCCCGCTTTCACGCCGAACCCCTCGTCCAGGCGACCGACCTCTTGCTGCAGGAGCGGACGCCACGGGGCGTCGCGGTTTCGCGTCCGCCTGCGGAAGACGTCATGGCCATGGGCGACGCGCGGGAGTTCGTGCCTCCGGTCGTCCGGCGCTTCACCACGCCGCACGGCGCGCTGCCGCGCACGCACATCCTGTCGAACGGGCGTTACGCCGTGATGATCACGGCCGCGGGCGGAGGCTACAGCCGCTGGGGCGGGATCGCCGTGACCCGGTGGAGGGAAGACGTCACACGCGACGTGGGGGGTACGTACATCTATCTCCGTGACGCGCACAGCGGAGATGTCTGGTCGGCCGGGTACCTGCCCACCGGCCGCGAGCCGGACCGCTACGAGGCGGTGTTCTCCGAGGACCGGGCCAAGATCGCCAGGCAGGATGGCTCGATCAGCACCTCGCTCGACGTCCTCGTCTCGCCGGAAGACGACGCCGAAGTTCGCCGTGTTTCGATCATGAACCTGGGCCTGCGAACCCGGGAGATCGAGCTGACCTCGTATGCCGAGGTCGTATTGGTGCCGCCGGCGGCCGACGCGGCGCACCCGGCGTTCTCGAATCTCTTCGTCCAGACCGAGTGTCTCCCCGAGCTGGACGTGGTCCTCGCGACCCGGCGACGGCGATCGGCAGACGAGCCGCAGATCTGGCTGGCGCACGTGGTGGCCGTCGAGGGCGATACTCTTGGCACGCTTCAATGGGAGACCGACCGCGCCCGGTTTCTTGGCCGCGGTCATGGGCTCCGGATGCCCCAGGCTCTCGGGGGCAAGCCGCTGT
>WNFT01005986.1_pt1 | contig 10695 bp, 9 predicted proteins | sample 5400191 | NCBI WGS metagenome assembly WNFT01 (sample SAMN13153359, study PRJNA577476) | soil metagenome | isolation source: 80 cm saprolite under Madrone tree | place: USA:California | collected 2016-06-14
CGGTGAGCCGACGTCAGTGGTGAAGGCGCCCACCATCGTGCGCACGCTGGCAGCGTTGTGCGCCCTGTCGTTGGGCGCGGTGAGCGCGGCCGGAGAGCCTGCACAGCCGCAGGCGTCGGCCGTCTCGATTGGCGAAAGCATCTACCGCTTCGGCGCGCTGCCCGGCGGCGAGCCGTTGCGCGGGGAGCGCGCGTCGGGTGTACCGGTGGAAGGCGCAAGTGCCGCCTGCGTCAACTGTCACCGGCGCAGCGGCCTGGGCGCGGCCGAAGGGCGCGGCTTTATTCCGCCGATCACCGGGCAGTTTCTGTTCCACCCGCGCGTGAGCAGTCGTGACGATTCGGATCTGCCCTACGTCGACGGCGCGCGCATCAATCGCGATCCGTTCACCGAGGAAACGCTGGCCAACGCGATTCGCGGAGGCATCGGCGCGGAAGGCAAACCGCTGAGCGTGCTGATGCCCCACTACGTGCTGCACGACGCTGAGATGGGCGCGCTGGTCGATTACCTGAGGCACCTGACCAAGACCCAAGTGCCCGGCGTCAGTGACTCGGTGTTGCAGTTTGCCACGATCATCACGCCGGACGCCGACCCGGTCAAAGCCAAGGCCATGCTCAGCGTGCTCAACGATTATTTCGATGAGAAGAACGCTGCGGCACGGGCGGTAAGCCCACGCCTGCGCAGTTACCACAAGATGATGTTCCGCGCGACGCGTAAGTGGCGGCTGCATGTCTGGAAGCTCACGGGGCCGGCGAATACCTGGGAAGCTCAGTTGCAAGAGCACCTGGCCGCCGAGCCGGTGTTCGCCGTGCTTTCCGGCATCGGCGGCAAGAACTGGGCGCCGGTGCACCATTTCTGCGAGCAAGCCGAACTACCCTGCTTGTTTCCCAATGTGGACTTGCCGGTAGTTGCCGAGAACGATTTTTACGCGCTGTACTTTTCGCGCGGCGTACTGCTGGAAGCAGGGCTCATTGCTCATCAACTCCAGGAACAGCCCCATTGGTCGGCGGTGCGCCGGCTGGTGCAGGTGTATCGCGCAGACGATATCGGCGCGGCAGCGGCAACGATGCTCGCAGGCGAGTCGCACCGGTCGGGGCTCGAGATCGTCGCGCGCGTACTCAGGGCGGGCGAGGCGGGTTCGGGTCTTTCAGCCGCCCTCAAAGACATCGGCCCCGGAGATGACCTGGTGCTTTGGTTACGGCCCAAAGATCTGGCTGCGCTCGGCAATCATCCGGTCAAAGCGGACGGCGTGTGGATGTCCGGCCTGATGGGCGCGCTGGAGCACGCGCCGCTCCCCAGCCCCTGGCGCAACGGCACACACATGGCTTATCCCTTCGACCTGCCCGATAAGCGGCGTATTCGGGTGGATTACCCGCTCGGCTGGTTCCGGATTCGCAAGGTGCCGGTCCTGGATCTGCAGGTACAGGCCGACACCTATCTCGCCTGCGGCCTGCTGTCGGAAACGCTGAACCACATGGTGGATACCTTTGTGCGTGACTACCTCATTGAGCGCATCGAGAGCATGCTCGAGCATCGCATCATTACCGGTTACTACCCGCGGCTTACGCTCGCGCCAGGGCAACGCTTTGCTTCCAAGGGCGGTTACATGGTGCACTTCGTTGAGCCGACCGGCGCGAAGCTCATGGCCGACGGCGATTGGATTGTGCCCTGATTGTCAGTCCTCGACTGCGCGCTATTTACTGACCGGCGGCCGGCTTGGCAGGCGCTCTCGCCGCCGGCGGCTTGGCACCCTTCTGCCCTTTGAGCGCCGGGCCGCTCAGCACCGAAGACGACTCAACCTTCGCCAACTCGAGGTCGAAAATGAGCAACGACGCCGGCGGAATGTTAGGGTGTGAATTTAGGAGCGAACAGGGTGGCTTGCCGACGCACGAAGAACGCCGTTTCAGACCAGCGGTGGAACGCTCGGAGAAGGGTTGAGCGGGCTACGCGGCGGGTGCGACGCCCGGACTGCGCTTGCCCGGCTAACGCGCGGGCTCGGCTGCCCCCTCGGTAAAGCCCTCGCGCACCGCGAAGCGTGTCAGCTCCGCGATGCTCTTGAGATGCAGCGCGAGCCGCAGGCGCTCGCGGTGCCTGTGCACGGCCCTGACGCTCACGCCCAGCATCTGCGCGATCTCGCGCGTGCGATAGCCGAGCGCCACCGAGCGCAGGACCTGCCGTTGGCGCTCGGTGAGGTACGCCGCCCGGTTGTTGGGATACCGGTCGTCGCGGGCCGCGGCCCCCGCGCCCGCCTCCGGGGCGAGCGAGCGATACCAGCGGCCCGCGGTGACGTCGCGCAACGCCCGCAGCAGCTCCTCGCGGCCGTGCTCCTTCAACAGGTAGCCGAGCGCCCCCGCCTTCCTCACCACGGCCGCGACGTCGCGCGCCCGCGCGCTCGTGAGCACGAGAATCGCAACCTTGGGAAAACGCGTGCGCAGCTGCGCGATGAACTGTAGGCCGCTGCCGTCCGGCAGGTGCAGATCGGTCAACACCAGGTCCGCTTGCAGGGAGCCAATCAGCTCCAGCGCCTCCGCTGCCCGCCCGGCCTCCCCGACGACCGCGAAATCCTTCTCGGCCCCCAGGAGGATCCGCAGCGCCTGCCGGAAGATACAGTGCCCGTCAACGAGGACTATGCGGAACGCACGTTGTTCCTCCGCAGCGGGCGTGCCGGTGCTGGGTGAAGCGGTGAGAGTCATAGAGGCGGCCACGGCGCTGTGCGCTGTTGTTTGCAGCACAGCATAGGTGCGTGACTCTGACGCTAAATCAGGGTGGACCCGTACGTGTTGGTCCGGAGGGCGGGTCCAGCAGCCTTACGCGCCGGGCTGCATCGGCAGCTGGCGCGAGGCGGGAAAAGTGTGATCGGGTTCGCGGTTCAGCCGGCCGCAAGATTCATGCGAATCAGCTCCGCAAGCGAGTCGCACTCGAGCTTTTCCATGATGCGCGCCTTGTGGACCTCGACGGTCCGCGGACTAATGCCGAGCTGGGTGGCGATCTCACGGTTCTGGTGCCCCGCGGCGATCAGCGCGAGAATCTCGCGCTCGCGCCCGGTCAGGCGCTCGATACGCGCATCGGCCGAGGTGCGCGAGCTTGCCGCCGCGCGCCGCTCGCGATCGGCACGCAGTGCGTTGTGCAATACGTCGACCAGCATGGCGTCGTCGATCGGCTTCTCGAGGAAGTCGAACGCACCATTCTTGAGGGCGGCGCGCGCCGTGGCGACATCGCCGTGTGCGGTAAGCACCACGACCGGCACGTCGACCTGGCGCTCACGCAGCACGGCCTGCAGCTCGAGCCCCGTCATACCGGGCATTCGCAGATCCGTCAGCACGCAGCCGGGCCAGTCGGGGCGGTAGGTCTCGATGAAGGATTCGGCGTTGGCGAATGGCTGCGTGCGCACACCCTTAAGCGACAGCAGCAGTGTGAGCGAGTCGCGCACACCGGCATCGTCGTCGATCAGAAAGACAGTGCCGTCCTCATTCGTCATGGGTTCTTCGCACGCATTATATCGTCCTCTGCGGGGTTACCCGAGTTGCAAGTCGGATGACGAAACGCGCGCCGCCGAAGCGGCTCGCCTCGCTCCACAGATCGCCACCCTGATGGCGCAGCAAGGTGCGGCTCAAGGAAAGGCCCAGGCCCATACCGCTGATTTTGCTGGTGACGAAGGGCTCGAACAAGCGTTCGGTGAGATTCGCCGCAATCCCGGGTCCCGAATCATCGATACCAATCAGCACATCCGCACCCCGCACCTCCGCCGTAACCTCGATGCGCCGGCCGCGGGATCCCTTCGCTGGCAGGGCGTCGAACGCGTCAAGGGAATTCGTGAGCAAATTGTGCATGGCGATCTCGAGCTGTGTGCGATCGACCATTACAGTCGGCACGCCCTCGCGGGAGCGTAGCTTGAACTCCACCGCGCTGCGACGCATGCGGTCCTGCAACGCCCCCGCCACACGGGCGCACACGCTCAGCGGGTCCGTGGGCTCGAGTCGCGCGTCCTCACCGCGATAGAACTCGCGCAGCCGCCGCAGCACGGCGGCCGCTCGACCGGCTTCCTCGCCGGCCTTGCGCACGGTACCGGCGAGTCGCTCGTCTGCGCGCGCCAGCGGTTCGGTCATGAGCTCCGCTGAGCGCACGTAGGACAGCAGCGCCGTCATCGGCTGGTTGAGCTCGTGCGTGAGCGCCGAGGCAAGCTGGCCCGCCACGGCGAAGCGCATCGAGCGCTGCAGAGCGGCATCCTGCTGGCGCATCTGGCGCAAAGTCGTATCGCGCTGGGTCGCCAGCGCGCCGAGGAACAGCGCCGTCACACCCAGCGACAACAGCGGAAACTGCACGTCGAAGAGCGGAATCGATCCGGGAGTGAGCTCCAGCGCCGCGACCAGGGCGGCCTGTACGAGTGAGACGCTGATCATGGCGCCCGGCACGCCGTGACGCAGCGCGATCCAGGTCACTGGTGCAAACAGCGGATAGAACAGCCGCACGTCGCGGGCCGCGGCGAGCGCAAAGGCGAGGCCGACTCCGACCACGGCTCCGAGGCCTTGCAGCATGAGCTCGCGCCGGTGGCGCAGCATGTCGTCCCAGCGCACGGCGCGGCCGACTCCGAGCAGCAGCACCGGAGTGAGCGCGATGATGCCGTTGAATTCGCCGATCCAGTAACGCCCGACGCTGCTCCAGGCTTCGCCGAGGTTCAGCACCCCGCCGCTCACCAGGATGACAACATAGCCTGCGGCAGCAACGCCGCTTGCCACGGCCGTGACGCCGGCGAACCACGCGGCGCTCTTCGGCGTGCCGATGGGTCGATCAAGGCCGCGCCGGCGCAAGCCCCAGGCCGCCAGAGTGTATACGAGGGCGAGATACCCGGATGCCAGCGCCCGCACCCACCACGGAGCCGGAGCGTCGTCGGTCAGAAGTTCACCGACAAAAATTCCGAGGGTTACCAGCGGCGCCCAGCGCCAGCCGCGTGTGAGCAGCAGCGCCATGACCACGCCGGTGTTCGGGTTCCAGGGAGTGATACTGGTGTGGCGCAGCGGCTGGACGTAGCTCGCCCAATCGAGCAGCAGATAGAGCGTGAGGTAGCCCGCGCCCAGAAGCCAGGACTGCGGCGAGAGCGTCAGAACCTGACGGCGGATCGCGGTTGTCGAAGAGTCATTCACAGTGCAGCGACACGCAGCCGCCCCGGGGTGCGAGACGCGACGCTGCGGAATTCCCGGCCGCTCGCATCTTGAACATGCGCACCCGACAGGGCTCTTTAGCAGAGTGTCCCGCAACGGACGCGCCACCCTGCCCGCGCCGCGCGGCTCCCCGGACTGTCATTGCGTCGTCGGTGCTCTTTATGCCAGGGACCGCGTGCATCTACAACTGCCTGTATTTATTGACACTAGGGGGCTGGCCCGCGTATTGCCTCCCTATTAGGGTACGCCCTTACTTTCTGCCCACACAAGGAGCTGACATGCGCCCACTGACTCTGGCCGCGCTGACGTCCGCCGCCCTCACCGCCGTGGTCGCGCACGCTGATGTGACGTATGCCTCCGCCGCCACCCTCGATGGCAGCGTCGTCTGCACCAACAACTTCAGTTCCGTCGTGTCCGTGAATGCCATCCTGAGCGGTTACGATTCCAGTGGCAGCGGGTTCGTCGGACGGGCTTCTCCGACCCGATCACGGCCGTGTTTCCACAACTAACAACCGCAACCCAACACCTTCTTCTCCCAGCTGACCGACAGCACCTCCGCCAACTGAGCGGATTTCGGCTACTCGTTCAACCCTTCCGGCATTACGCTGTCCCCGGGCGGTGTCGAAACCCACCACCGAGCGCTACACAGCACGATCAGGGTCGGGCCGGGCAGCTGCAACGTGCTGCTGCCGCCGGTGGTGGCTGTGGGAATTCCGGCGCGATGCGCTTCCGCGATCCAGTCGCCGAGCGCGGCGACCCGCGGTCCCCGCGGGTCGGAGAAGCGCCGCACTTTATTGGCGCGCGGCCTACCAGTTCACGAGGGGCGAGAAGGGCGAGCACTACTTCTCGGTGGCACCTCTCCCGGACACTCGGCGGTCACGCGCGGCACGTGCATTTTCGGCGACCTTTAAGGTTGCCCGCGCCAAATAGCCGGCGGATGACACGGCGAGTTCTGGGCACCGGTGCCGCGCCCGGCGGCGGGCGGCGCGCCCGCCCGCCTGCGCCATCGACCTGCGGCGCAGCGGGGCTGGCGCGGCACGCGCAAGCTCCCGCGACTTCGGCGATACTTCGGTTTTGCCGCAAACAATGGGAGTCTGTGATGTCGGTTCGACGCCCTCATCTCGGGACCAGGGCTGCCCTGGTCAGCTGCCTGCTGCTGTTCTCGAGCGCTGCCGTCTGCCCAGCCGAGTCCACGCCTGCGGGGCTGACAGCCGACAGCGCGGGCGCCGAGCTACCCAGCTTCAAGCCCGGCCTGTGGGAATATCGACGCACCCTGGTGAGGGGCGATGCTGCCAAGCCGCAAGTCTCGACCATCAGGAAATGCGCCGATCCCGGTGCCGACATGCGTCAAAAGATCGCGGACCTCAAGAACAAGAACTGCCAGTTCGCGCCCCTGAGGCGCAACAAGGACCGCTACATCTCAAGCTGGAACTGCCCGACACCCGGCGGCCCGATGCGCTTCCGCGATGTGCTGATCGCGAAGGATGCGACCAGCTATGAGGATGTGAGCGAGACACATTCAGCGCAGCGCGTGACCCAGCAGAAGATCGAAGCCACGCGGCTAGGTGAGTGCCCGGGGCTTGGCGCAGGCGCTCCCCTGAGGCCCACCCCGAAACCTCCCCCGCACCCGCCGGCCCGCTCCGCTACGGGGTGATCCAGTCGCCGAGCGCGACGACCCGCGGCCCCTGCGGCTCGGTGAAGCGCACGATGTAACCGCCCTTTGACGCGAAACGCTGGCCAGGAGCTAGGGTAAGCCGTGGGTAGTAGCCGGTCAGCGCGCGGTGATCCAGCGCCATCTCCACGCGCTCGATCAGATAGTCCCGCACGAACGCGTCCACCATATGGTTCAGGGTCTCGGACACGAGCCCGCAGGCGAGGTAGGTGTCTGCCTGCGCCTGCTGGGCGACGACCGGGATCTTGCGGATGCGAAACCAGCTGAGCGCGTAGTCGACGCGCACCACGCGTAGCCCCGGCAGATCGACGGGATAGGCCATGCGCGTCGCCGCACGCCAGCTCGGTGGCAGGGGTGCCTGCTCCAAACCGCCCATTTCCCCGGAAATCCACACCCGCGATGTCTTTACCGGGACGCTCTGCAGAGAGCGAAGGTCCTCGGGCCGCAGCCACAGCACCAGCGCATCGGCGGATCCGACCTCGCGCAGCGCGGCGCCAAGTTCCTGCGCCGATCCATGCGCCTTCAAAACCCGATTCACGATCTGCTGCCCGGAACCGCCGCGCAGCGCCTGCAGATCGCGGGCCGCCTGCTCGCCCACATCTCCGGCTCTGAAGACCTGCACCACCCGGCGAATCGGCTCGCCAGCTTCCGCGAGCTGGCGCGCAATCAGTTGCGCTTCCAGCAGCACACCGCGGGAGAAATAGACCGAGTAGAAGTCGTCATCACGCCCTACCGGTGCTTCGACATTCGGAAACAGGCATGGCAGTGACTGCTCCTCGCAAAATCGATGCACCGGCCCCCAGTGACTGCCGCCGAGGCCCGAGATCACCGCGAACACCGGTTCGGCGGCCAGATGCTTGCGCAGCTGTGCCTCCCATGTCGCCGGCTGGCCGGTGAGCTCCCACACGTGCAGCTGCCAGCGCCGCTCGACGCGAAACATGGTCCGGTGCGAGGAGTACAGGGTCGGCGCCTTGGTACGCGCCACGGCGCCGTTCTTATCCAAGAAAAACTGATTCATCACGTCGAGCATGCCGCGGCGCTTCATCGGGTCGGCATCCGGGGTAATGATGGTGGCGAAGTGCAGGACTGAAGCGGTCACGCCAGGCACCGGACCAAACTTCATTCCCTTCAGATAGGCGATGAGCTCCGCCATTGCCGCGTCATCGATCTGATACCGAGGCATGAGATAGTTTAGCGGACGTCCGTTCGCACCTATCCCATCGCGGATCGCTCGCGCCAGGGTTGCATCGGTATACGGCTCATGCTCCAGGCGCGCGGTGTCTACGAACGGTAGGCCCAGTTCCTCCAGCCTCTTGGCACGCGCGACGAACAGGTACGGGCCGGTGATCGGCGGGATGGTGATCCGACCCTCGGTCGATCCCAGGCCGCTGCGCCGGTGACAGCTGACGCAGGCGGCATCCCTGCCCTGCACGGTGGCATTGCCCTCGCGTACCGCCCGCAGGGGCTCTCCGGAGGGGAGCAGTCCGCGGCGGTACAGGGTTTCTCCGGCGGCCGGACTGGCAGGCGACGCGCCCAGCGCGTACGCCCCGAGTAGCAGTGAGAATGCGGCCAGCGCCCACCGCGCTGCCGCGCGACGCTCTGTCAGCATCGGGCGCCAGCCCTGGCGGGGGATCCTAGGGGGAGGCAAGCAGGTTGCGGTAGTCGTCCACCAGCTCATCGGGTGTGACAAACCCCTCGATCCGCAGCCACGGTTTGCCCGGGGCCGCTCGCAGCAGCGTCACCGGAGTATGACTCATCTTCTCGCCCCGATACACATCGAAGGCCCGCTGTGCGGCGATACTCGCAGCGAGCGTGCCGGTGTAGTACTGCCACTCGGGACCGGCGTGAAACTTGCGCGCGTACTCGCTAAGGCGTGCGGGAGTGTCCTGCTCGGGATCGATGGAAATCGACATCAGGTGAACCCTGGCTGCTTCAGAGCCGAGCTTGCGCTGAAATTCCTCCAGCGTGCGGCTCATGAGCGGGCAGATCGAAGAGCAGGTCGTAAAAATGAAATTGAGCAGCACCGGCCGCCCATCGTCGAGCTCCCGCGGCAGCGACACGCGCTTGCCATCCTCGCGTACCAGGGTTACGGCAGGCGTCTGATAGGTCACGCTTGACCTGGAGACGGTCGTCGCCTCGGCTGCCGTGAGCAGCAGTGCGCCAACGCACACGAACGCCGCGATGACTCTGCCTTGGGTGCGTAACTTCATTTGGCTCGCGCTACTTGGCCGGGGCCGGTTTCGCGGCGGCAGCGGGCGGCTTCGATGCCGCGACCAGCACCTGCGGCTTCGTGAAGTGCGCATCGTCCAGTGCGCGATTCACGGCGACCGAGTCGATCACCATCCTGTGGGTGCGCGGATTGCCTTCGACGGCAGTCTCGTACAGATAGGGCACCATCACGCCCTGCACGGATCTGAAATCGCGCTGGTAAATGAATACGTTGCGCATCTTGCCGTCCATGCGGCGCGGGACTCCCTCGACCTTCACATCGAGAAAACTCTGCGCATCGATCCAGATGTGCTGCACATCGCCGTTTTTCGGGGTCACTTTGAGCTTGTACGCGTTGTGGCCGTCGACCGGCTCCAGGCCCTCGAGCCCAACCCGGGTCCCCTTCGCGGCGTAATCAAGCAGCGGACCCTCGATGTCTGCCTTGGCGGCCTCCGACTTCGCTTCGTCCGCGGTGAACGGCTCCACGTCGTCGCGGTTGAGATAGGGCCGGAATTTCCAGCCGTTCTGACCGTCGTAGACCTGCACGGCGGTCTTGCCCGCGAAATCAATCTCGAGGCGCGACTTGCGCGGCCGCTTCATCTCGAGCCTGAAGGGCAGCTGCACCTGCTGCGCCTCCGCCGCTTTTTTCGCGTCCGCGGCAGCCTGCGCTGCAGCGGCCGCCCGCTTGGCACTGGCACCCGTTCCTTGCCGGGCCAGTATTTCGCTGCGCGCCACCGAGTCGCCGCTCCCAGCGTCGAGCTTGCCGGCGACCGAGAGCGTCTGCACCGCGCGCCAGGCCTGCAGTCCCCCGCGCGCTGCCACGTGCTTATCCACGATCTGCGCGACGCTCAGGCCGGCAGGAATCGCTTTGCTCTCGGCCACGGCCAGCGCGGGTACGAGACCCGCGCACAGCAGGAGGCTCATAAAGAGTGGTGTTTTGCTTCGCATAGGCGGATCCGCTTGATTGGACATATAAGAAGCCAAGGATTTTGACATGATTTCCCGTCGATTCTGTGCGGCCCGTCTCGGGTCGGATCGATCAGCTGCGGCTCGCTAGTCGACGACCAGTCCGTCCGCGTGAAATGCGCCGATCACGACGGCGACATGATCGCCGCGCTTCACCAGCCGGCCCTTGTTGGAAAAGACCATCCAGTAGGACTTGCCGTTTTCGGGCGGGGCGCTCTGGCGCAGCTGGCCGACGTTTTCCATGGACGGGACCACGAGTTTGACTCCGGCCTGCGGGTCGATGAGTGAGGGCTCGAACTTCTTGTCGTTGAGGATCTTCGCCTTGTCCGCGTCCAGCACGCGGTAACTGAAGCGAATGACCTCTCCGGACTCGCCCCACTTCACTTCCAGGGTGTCGATACCCCAGACGAGCCTGTAGTAGCTGCTCGCACGCCCGGCGAAACGATCGGGCCGGTAGCGGCTCGTCTTCGCGCTCCGCTTGGCTTGCGCGGAGGGTTGTCCACCCTTGGCCGGTTTCACAGCAGGCGTCTGGGCCCTATCGGCCGGCTGCGGGCTGCTCTGTGCCGACGCCGTGGCCACGCTGAGCAGGCCCGCGAGCGATGCCGCTGCGGCGCCTGCCAGCACCCTACTTGCGCTCAATCGGGGTTTCGGCGCAGAACCGCGTCGCGTTGCGCTGGTCGATCTTGCCCACAA
>WNFT01005987.1_pt1 | contig 10695 bp, 10 predicted proteins | sample 5400191 | NCBI WGS metagenome assembly WNFT01 (sample SAMN13153359, study PRJNA577476) | soil metagenome | isolation source: 80 cm saprolite under Madrone tree | place: USA:California | collected 2016-06-14
ATCGCGGACGAGGGCGACCTGCGCAAGGCCGCCGAGAAGGTGATCGCGGAGGACCTCTCGGTCCGCGCCGTCGAAGCGCTGGTCCAGCGGCTCAAGTCCAAGCGGCTGCCGAAGCGGAACCGCGATGCGCACTCCGGCGTGCAGGTGCGCCACCTGGTCGAAAAGCTGCAGCGCCGGCTGAGCGTGAAGGTGGAGTTGAAGGACAGGGGCGGCAGCGGCACGCTCGAAATCCGTTACGCCAGCCTTCAAGAACTGGACAGGGTGCTCGCCGCCATCCTGGGAGACTGACATGGCCGAATCGGTGGAAGGCGCCAAGGCGCCGTCGCCCAGGTCGGATCTTCCCCGTTCCTCGCACGGAGCACCCGCCCCGGGCGCGGCCGTCCAGCCCCGGCGCGAGATGACGGCGCGCGCGATCTGCGTGGCGGTGGTGGTCGCCGCGTTGATGGGCGCCGCCGAGCCGGTCGTGGTCCTGAAGATCGGCTATGGCCCGAACCTGTCGGTGGTGAGCGCTTTTCTCGGGTTCATCGCCATCTCGTTGATCGGTTTCGTCACCCGGGTCCGCGGCACGCGCTGGGAAACCAACCTGGTGCAGACAGCCGGGACCGCGGCCGGCTCGGGGGTGGGTTTCATGGCCGTCGTACTCGCGGCGATGGACATGTTGAACCAGCGCGGGCTGCTCGACCTGCATCTTTCCGGTCTGCAGATCTTCGCTTGGCTGGCGCCGTCGGGGCTTCTTGGCGTCCTGCTCGCCGTGCCCCTGCGCAAGCACTACATCGACCAGGAGAACCTCACCTTCGCGGACGGCACCGCCGCGGGCGAGACGCTGTTGCTGCTCGACGAAGGACCCCGTCAGGCCAAGCCGCGCGTCGCCGCGCTGGGCCTGGGCGGCGCCGTCTCCGCCCTCTTCACGCTCGGGCGCCAGGTGCTGGGCTGGATTCCGGAGAACCTCAACTTCACCTGGATCACGCCGCACGCCGCGGCCCTGCGGCTCGGGACCGAGATCGGCGTGCTTTCCGTCGGGGCGGGCATGCTGATCGGCCTGCGCGTGTCCCTTTCCATGCTGCTGGGCACGGTGCTCGCCTGGGTGATCGCTCCGGAGCCGCTCTTGCGCGCCGGCCTGGTTCCCTCGCTCACCTTCAACGCCGTGCTGCAGCGCTGGATCATGTGGCCCGCCACGGGGCTGATGGTGGCCGGCGGTCTCGCTGCCCTGGCGCTGAAGTGGAACGTGATCGCGAAGACGTTCAAGGGGCTGGGCGCCAAGGACGTGGACGAGGGCGGCGACTTTCCCATCCGCTGGGTGCTTTGGGGGGCCATCGCCTGCACCCTGGTGCTCGCGGCAGTGCAGAAGATCTCGCTCGGGTTCCCGGTCTGGCTCACGTTGGTGTCCGTCTTCCTCTCGATCATCCTGATGCTGGTGGGGATCCGCGTGCTCGGGGAAACGAACTGGGCGCCGATCAGCGCGATGGCCAACGTCATGCAGGCGGTCTTCGCGGTGCTCGCTCCCGGGCATATTCCCATCAACATGATCGGCTCCGGGATGAGCGGGACGGTGGCGGCAAACGGCGAGCACCTCATGCAAGACTACCGGGCAGGGAAGATCGTCGGCTCGACCAACCGCAACCTCACCATTCTCCAGCTCGTCGGCGTGCCCGTCGGGGCACTGGCGGTCGCGATCGCCTATCCGCTGGTGCGGGCGAAGTACGGAGTGGGGGGAGACGGCGGCCTCTCCTCGCCCATCAGCGTGAAGTGGGCCGGCTTCGCCGAGCTGCTCTCGAAGGGATTCGGCGCGTTGCCGGCGAGCGCGCTGCAGGCCCTGGTGGTCGCGCTGATCCTCGGCGTGGTGATGACCGTTCTCGAGGGGAAGCCGAAGCTCGCGCGCTGGGTGCCCTCACCCACCGCAATCGGCCTCGGGATGCTGATCCCCGGCTTCGCCGTGGTTCCCATCGCCATCGGCGCCGTGCTCCAGGCCGTGTGGCAGAAGGTGAGTCGAGGTACCGAAGAGGTCTACAACATTCCACTCGCGTCCGGCTTCATCACCGGCGAGGCGTTGGTGCTCCTCGTGCTTGCGGCGGTCGCGGCGCTCAAATAAAGCTGCCCCGCTGCTTGTTGGATGCGCTAGAACCCTCCAACAGAGGACCGAAACGACAATGGTACAGAACACTGCCCCCGCTCAGATGCCCAGCCCCGCTCCCTCGAACGTGGCTCCGCTTCCCACCGCCTCGCGCAGCCCCGAGCTGAACGCGCTGCTCGGCAAGGGCAGCCAGTTCGAAGGCAAGCTGATCTTCGAAGGTACCGTCCGGATCGACGGCAAGTTCTCGGGAGAGATCATCTCCACCGATCAGCTCATCATCGGCGAGGGAGCCGAGGTGAAGGCCAACGTGAAGGTCGGCACCCTGGTCTGCCTCGGCGACTACCAGGGCGACGCCACCGCGTCGAAGGGCATCGAGCTGAAGGCCCCGGCCAAGGTGCGCGGCAACCTCACCACCGCAGCCATCGTCATCGAGCGGGGTGTCTTCTTCGACGGAACCTGCAAGATGGACACGGCCGGCGCGCCCGCGAAGAAGTAGCTCCCCACACCGCTCGTTTGCTGCGTCGTTTGGCCGGCTTGCCGGCTAGCGCCCCCGTCCGCACTTTGCACGCGGGGGGGGTCCATGGGGGGTCGAACGTTGCGCGTCGCCGTGGCGGCGGCGCTGGTCGGCGCGTGCGCGAAGGCGCCTGCGCCGACTGTCGAGGAGTCGACGAAGCCGCCGGCTGGGGAAACCGCGACGGTCGTCGTGAGCGTCGCGGGCGCGGGCACGGTGGGCTTCGACGGTCAGCCGCCGTGTTCGTCCGCGTGTCGCTATTCCGTGCCGCGTCATGCTTCGGTGCGGCTGGTTGCGCTTCCAGAGCCGGGCACGACCTTCACCGGCTGGGCGGGAGCGTGCTCCGGGACAGGCGAATGCCAGTTCGTCGCCGCCGTCGATGCGCAGGTCGCGGCGCAATTCTCACCGGCCAGGGTAGTCCCCGCTGGAGAGCTTTCGCTCACCGTCCAGATCGGCGGGGAAGGTGCAGGGGCGGTCCGCGTCTATGATGCAAAGGACCGCATCACCCAGTGCTCCCTCAGCTGCACCGTCGTGGTGCCACCCGGCCGTACGTTCGTCGCGGCCCTTCCCGCCGCCGGCTCGAAGATGCCGGGATGGACCGGGGCGTGTGACGGATTGGACGAGTGCGTCCTCGACCTGTCGCGGGACGTGGCCCTGACCGCGACGTTCGATCCGGTGCCGCCTCCACCTTGGGTGTACGCGGCACAGGACGTCAGCGCACTGGAGGGCCTGCGCCTCAGTCCATCGGCGCTGGACGATTCCGGCGCCATCGCGGGGACCTACTCGGCGGAAGCCGAGACGGGCATCTTCCGCTGGGACGGCACGCTCCAGCGGTCTGCCCTTCCCGACGGGATCTCGGCCTCGGTGGCGGCGACGGCAGGTGGACTGGTGGTGGGAACGCTCGCTACCGTCGGGTCGGCGACAGCCGAAGGTCACGCGTTCGTCGCAGCAAGCGGCGCCATCCACGACCTCGGGACGCTGGGGGGGACCTGGAGCCGGGCACGTGCCGTGAATGAGGCAGGCTTGATCGTGGGGGCGGCCGCGCTCGCTGGCGGGGAGGTTCACGCCTTTTCTTGGAAGGACGGCGTCTTGATCGATCTCGGAACGCTACCCGGGCAAGCATTCAGCGAGGCATTCGCGATTGCGCCCGACGGCGCGCCCCTGGGAATCTCGTGCGATTCCCCCTCCCCGGCGCCCGCCAGGTGTCACGTCGTGCGCTTCGACCGGAGCGGCCTGTCCGATCTCGGCGGCCTCTCTGACGCCATGGCCGTCATCTCGATGAATCCGGCCGGGGATGTGGCGCTCTACCGTTACCCGAGCGAGACCTTTCTCTGGCGCGAGGGCGTCGTGTACGACATCTCCGGCGAGGCCGCGGCGTACGCATGGAGCCGGCTGGGAGTGTTCGCCGGCGGTCGGCTTTCGAGCGCGCTTTGCGCCCCCAACGCCGCGGGAGACGCGGTGGTTGCCATCTGGGTGCCGATCTCAGAGGGCGATTCGGGAATTCTTGCTCTCAGACATGACGGCGCCCTGTACGACGTCAACGATCTCGTGCAGCCGCAGCGCATCGTCGAATGGCCGCGGCGGATCGATGGAGCGCAAGCGATCAACGCGCGCGGCCAGATCCTCGCTTACGCGCGCCGGGCCGGGGGAACGCATCTGCTGCTGACGCCGAAGACTCCCTGAAAAGCGAAACCGCAGAGCGCTGGGCGCCCCGCGGTTTCGCTCCCGGATGGGAATGACTGGCTACTGCTTGCTGCCGGGCGCCGACTGCGTGTGCGGCGCCGCGACGCCGACCTTGATCTGCCGGGGCTTGGTCTCCGCCTTCTTGGGCAGGAGGACCCGCAGCACGCCGTCCTTCGACTCCGCGGTGATGTGCTCCACGTCCACCGTGTTGGGCAGCGTGAAGGTGCGGCTGAACGCGCCGTAGGTACGCTCGATCCGGCGGTAGCCGTCGCGCTTGTCCTCGCGCTCCAGCTTGCGCTCGCCCTTGAGGGTGAGCGTGTTGCCCTCGACCTGGATCTCGACGTCCTTGGCGTCCACCTCGGGCAGCTCGGCCTTCAGCGTGATGCCCTCGTGGTCCTCGAAGACGTCGACCAGCGGCGCCCACGTCGCCGCCATCGACTGCTCGTCCTCGCGACCGCTGCCGCGGTAGGCGGCGTCGAACGTGCGGAAGAGCTGATCCTGCAGCGCGACCAGGTCGCGGAAGGGGTCATTTCGACGAACGATGGCCATACCTGTGCTCCTTTTGGTAAATGAAAACCATGCGGGATACCAGGGGCTTACCCCCTCGTTCCCGTCAGCGAGCGCAACGTAAAGCAGGCTCCGGCCACGTCAAGGGGCGCAGCCCGGGCCAGGTATTCCGGCGCTTCTTCCGGCTACTTCCTGCGCGGGCGGCGAAGCGAGAGCTGCTGCTCGACGCGGCGAAGCGCGCGCCCTTGCGGAAGGTCCTCGACCAGGCCGCCGGGGACCCCGCCCTCGGCTACTACCGTCGCCAGCGGGTGGTGCTTGTGGCGACCTTTCGACCAGCGCTTCTTGTCCACTTCCTTCTTCGCGGCCCGGACCAGCCGATCGGCCGCCAGCTCGAGGCACGCGTAGGGGTCGGGTGTGCTCTCCTCGATCTGGATGGTCCGGGTGCCCGGCATGCGGAACGTGAGGTGGCACTCGGTCGACTCGCCGCGATTTCCGTTCTCGCGGCCCACCTCGACGCGCAGCTCGGCAGCCTCGTCATCGTAGAACCGGCGCAGCGGCCTGACCACGTGCTCCTCCGCGAACCGCCGCAAGCCCTCGGTGATGCGCATCTGCTTGCCCTGCACGATGAGCTTCATGCGGCAACACTACACACCGCCAGTCGGCGCCGCACCGCATTGACCGTTCGAGTGTCACGTGTTAGGTAGCCGCGCCTTCACGGTTTTTGCAGGGAGCCCACGATTTGATCCCCTCCAGCGTCGCCAGACGTTACGCCCGCGCTCTGTTCTCGCTCGGCCTGGAGGAAGGCCGCCCGGAGCAGTACGGGGACGAGCTGGAACGAGTGATCGAGACGATCAAGGCGAACCGGGACCTCCGTATTCTTCTGGAAAACCCCGGCTACTCGCTGCCGCATCGGCAAGCGGCGATCGACGCGCTCGCGAGCGCTCTCGAGCTTTCGCCGCTAAGCGTCAACTTCCTCCGCCTGCTGCTCGAGCGGCAGCGCATCGGCGATCTGGCGCACATCGCGCGGATCTACGGGGCGATGGTGGACCAGCAAGCGGGTCGCATCCGGGCCACGGTCACTTCGGCCCGTCCACTCGGCGAGGACCAGGTGGACCGGCTGCGTGACGCGATCGGGCGGATGACGGGCCGTTCGGTGGTCCTGGAGCCGCAGACCGATTCCTCGCTGATCGGTGGCGTGGTCGCACAGGTGGGCACGACCCTGCTGGACGGCAGCCTGCGCACACAGCTCGAGCGGCTGCGTCAGGAGCTGAAGAACGCGCCCTTGTAACCACTTCGAGTCACGGAGCAGAGCACATGGCGGAAATCCGGGCGGACGAGATCAGCCGCATCCTCCGCGAGCAGATCAAGGGCTACGGCAAGAAGGTCGAGGTCAGCGAGACGGGCACCGTCCTCTCGACGGGCGACGGCATCGCGCGGGTCTACGGCCTCGAAGGCGTGATGGCGGGCGAGCTGGTCGAATTTCCCCACGGCCTGACGGGACTGGTGCTGAACCTGGACGAGGACTCCGTCGGCATCGCGCTGATGGGCGAGCAGGAGCACCTGCGCGAAGGGGACATCGTCAAGCGCACCGGCCGCATCGCCGACGTGCCCGTCGGCCACGAGGTGGTGGGTCGCGTCCTCGACGCGCTCGGCGAGCCCATCGATGGCAAAGGCCCGGTGGGCAGCAAGGAGCGTCGCAAGATCGAGGTGAAGGCACCCGGCATCGTCGCCCGCGAGGGGGTGAAGGAGCCGATGCAGACGGGCATCAAGGCCATCGATGCGATGATCCCCATCGGCCGCGGGCAACGCGAGCTGATCATCGGGGACCGCCAGACCGGCAAGACGGCGGTGGCGGTCGACACGATCATCAATCAAAAGGGCCAGAACATGTTCTGCTTCTACGTCGCGATCGGCCAGAAGCAGTCGACGGTCGCCCGCGTGGTGGACAAGCTGAACCAGTTCGGCGCCATGGAGTACACCACCGTCGTCGCCGCCAACGCCTCCGACCCCGCGCCGCTGCAGTTCCTCGCCCCGTACACCGGCGTGACCATGGGCGAGTACTTCCGGGACAACGGCAAGCACGCGCTCATGGTGTACGACGACCTCTCCAAGCAGGCCGTCGCCTACCGGCAGCTCTCGCTCCTCCTCCGCCGTCCCCCGGGCCGCGAGGCGTACCCGGGGGACGTCTTCTACCTCCACAGCCGGCTCCTGGAGCGCGCCGCCAAGCTCTCCAAGGAGCGCGGCGGAGGGTCCTTGACCGCGCTGCCGATCATCGAGACCCAGGCAGGCGACGTCGCCGCCTACATCCCCACCAATGTCATCTCCATCACCGACGGACAGATCTTTCTCGAGACGGACCTCTTCAACGCCGGCCAGCGTCCTGCCATCAACGCTGGCATCTCGGTGTCGCGCGTCGGTGGAGCGGCGCAGATCAAGGCGATGAAGAAGATCGCCGGCTCGCTCCGCCTCGAGCTGGCGCAGTACCGCGAGCTGGCCGCGTTCGCGCAGTTCGGATCGGACCTGGACAAGGCCACCCAGGAGACGCTGGAGCGCGGCGTGCGCCTGACCGAGATCCTCAAGCAGGGCCAGTACGAGCCCATGCCGGTCGAGAAGCAGATCGTACAGATCTACGCCGGGACGCAGAAGGACAAGACTGGCGTGGTCTGGATCCGGAACCTCCCAGTGTCCGACGTGCAGCGGTACATGAAGGAGCTGATCGAGTTCATGGACACCCGCCACCCCGAGGTGCTCAAGCTCCTGCGCGAGAAGAAGGACTTGACCGACGACGTGCGTGCCGCCCTGGACGCCGCCTTGGAAGAGTTCAAGAGCGTCTTCAGGGCGTCGGCCGCCAAGGCAGCCTAGATGGCTTCCCTTCGCGCCATCCGCACCCGGATCAAATCGGTGCGGAACACGCAGAAGATCACCAAGGCGATGAAGCTGGTCGCCGCCGCCAAGCTGCGCCGCGCGCAGGACGCGGTGTTGCGCACGCGGCCGTACGCGCAGGCGCTGAGCGAGCTGCTCGGGTCTCTCGCCCGGGCGCGGGCGGCGGCGGAGGTGCCGCCGCACCCGCTGATGGAAGTGCGCGAGAACCCGCGCCGGATCGAGGTGGTGCTGCTGACCAGCGATCGCGGGCTCTGCGGCGGCTTCAACTCGAACATCATCCGCCGGGCGCAGCGCTTCCTGGTGGAAGAGGAAGACAAGTACGAGGCCATCCAGTTCTCCACCATCGGCCGGCGCGGCCGCGATTTCGCGAAGAGGCGCGGAATCGAGACCCGCAAGGATTACGTCGGGTTCTTCGGCAGGCTCCGCTTCGTGATGGCCAGGCAAGTGGCCGAGGATCTGATCGTACAGTTCCGTGAGCGGAAGCTCGACGCCGTCTACCTGCTCTACAACCAGTTCAAGTCGGCGATGACGCAGGCCATCACCTTCACCCAGCTTCTCCCGATCGTCGCTCCGCCGGCGGAGGAGAAGCCGGCGCCGGGCGGGTTCATCGAGCCGGAGCATCTCTACGAGCCGTCGCGACCGGCGTTGCTCGAGCACCTCATTCCCCGGCAACTCGCCATGCAGATCTGGCGCGCCCTGCTGGAATCGGAGGCGGCGGAGCACGGCGCCCGGATGACCGCGATGGACTCCGCCACCAAGAACGCCAAAGAGATGATCGGGCGTCTCTCGCTCCAGTACAACCGCGCCCGCCAGGCGTCGATCACCAAGGAGCTGATGGAGATCGTGTCCGGCGCGGAGGCGATGAAATGACCGCGTTGCGTCAAGGCAAAGAGGTCCCAATGGCTGTAGCGATTCACGAAACGTCGAAAGTGGGCAAGATCACGCAAGTGATCGGGCCGGTGGTGGACGTGGAATTTCCGCCCGGCGCGCTGCCGGAGATCTTCACCGCCCTGACGCTCTCGAACCCCAGCATCTCCGACCAGGCGGACAACCTGACCATCGAGGTGGCCCAGCACCTGGGCGAGAACACCGCGCGCTGCATCGCGATGGACGCGACGGACGGCCTGATCCGCGGCCAGCCGGTCAAGAACACCGGCGGGCCCATCTCGGTGCCGGTCGGCAAAGGCGTGCTGGGCCGCATCCTCAACGTGGTGGGCGAGCCTGTGGACGAGAAGGGTCCGATCCACGCCACGCGGCGGCTGCCCATCCATCGCGACCCGCCGACGTTCATCGAGCAGGACGTTCGCATGGTGCCGTTCGAGACCGGCATCAAGGTCATCGACCTGCTCGCGCCCTACCTGCGCGGCGGCAAGATCGGCCTCTTCGGCGGCGCCGGCGTGGGCAAGACGGTGTTGCTCCAGGAATTGATCAACAACGTCGCCAAGCAGCGCGGCGGCTTCTCGGTGTTCGCGGGGGTCGGCGAGCGCACCCGCGAAGGAAACGACCTGTACACGGAGTTCCAGGAGGGCGGCGAGAACGCAGTGATCAAGCCGCATGATCTCGAGAAGAGCCTTGCCGTGCTGGTGTTCGGGCAGATGAACGAGCCGCCCGGCGCCCGCGCCCGGGTCGCCTTGAGCGCGCTGGCCATCGCCGAGTACTTCCGCGACGAGGAGGGCCGCGACATGCTCCTCTTCATCGACAACATCTTCCGCTTCACCCAGGCGGGCTCGGAAGTCTCCGCGCTCCTCGGGCGCATCCCCAGCGCGGTGGGATACCAGCCGACGCTCTCGACGGAGATGGGCGAGCTCCAGGAGCGCATCACCTCCACCAAGAAGGGGGCGATCACCTCGGTGCAGGCCATCTACGTGCCCGCCGACGACCTGACCGACCCCGCGCCCGCGACCGCGTTCGCCCACCTGGACGCGACCACCGTTCTTTCCCGCGCGCTCACCGAGATCGGCATCTACCCCGCGGTGGACCCGCTCGACTCCACCAGTCGCATCCTGGACCCGCAGATCGTCGGCGAGCGGCACTACCGCACCGCCCGGCGGGTGCAGTCGGTGCTGCAGCGGTACAAGGAGCTGCAGGACATCATCGCCATCCTCGGGATGGACGAGCTCTCCGACGACGACAAGCTGACGGTGGCCCGCGCCCGCAAGGTGCAGCGCTTCCTCAGCCAGCCCTTCCATGTGGCCGAGCAGTTCACCGGCTTCAAGGGCAAGTACGTGAAGATCGACGACACCATCCGCTCCTTCGAGGAGCTGCTGGACGGCAAGCACGACAACCTGCCCGAGCAGGCCTTCTACATGGTCGGCAACATCGACGAGGCCGTGGAGAAGGCGAAGACGCTGGCGCGCTGACATGGCCCTCTCTGTCGAGATCGTCACTCCCGAGCAGCGCGTGCTCACCACCGAGTGCGACGAGATCCGGCTGCCGGGCGTCGAGGGCAGCTTCGGGATCCGGCCCCGGCACACCCCGCTCGTCGCAGCGCTGGCCGCCGGGGAGCTCGTCTACGTGATCTCGGGCGCGGAGCACCGCTACGCGGTGGGCGAAGGGTTTGCCGAGGTGAGCAACGACAAGGTCCGGGTCCTGGTCGAAGAAGCGGTGCGCGCGGAGCAGATCGATCCCGGTCGCGCCACCTCCGAGTTGAAGGAGCTGCAGACCAAGCTGGCGTCCATGAGCCCCGAGGACCCGACTTTCGAGATCGAGCGCGCCCACTTGGAGCGCGCCGCCGCCCGCGCATTCGTCGCCCGGGTACCCTGAGGTCAGGCTGGCGGGGGCTTGAGCCTGCGAACGCCGCGTTTCAGCACCGGGACGTTGAAGTTGATCAGCAGCCCGAGGGGGCAGCCCGACAACTTCACGTGCGTCACCAGGCGCGCCCGATGCCATTGGGTCATCCGACCGACGCTGATCGCGTCGACGATCAGCTCGCCCCCGACCACCAGATCGAGATGGAGCCCGGTGACCAGAACGAGATCCCGGTAGCGGATCGGGACCGTCTTGTCGCGCTCGAACGGGATGCTCCTGCGGCGCAGCTCCT
>WNFT01005988.1_pt1 | contig 10694 bp, 8 predicted proteins | sample 5400191 | NCBI WGS metagenome assembly WNFT01 (sample SAMN13153359, study PRJNA577476) | soil metagenome | isolation source: 80 cm saprolite under Madrone tree | place: USA:California | collected 2016-06-14
CGCGCGGGGTTGCCGCGGCGGAGGGCGGCCACATGATCATGGGCCAGGGAGCGGTTCCGATCATACGCAATGGCATCGTCGAGGGCGCCTGCGGCGTCAGCGGCGGCACCGCTCAGCAAGACGAAGACTGCTCTCGCGCCGGCGTCGCGCAGTTGTAGCGACACACGCCGGAAGGCGGGTTCCACGGAGTATCACCGAGCGTAATTTCCCACAGCACCAGTGCCGGTCTTACATCCGGCGTTGCTCGGGCGGCGAAGACACCGACACCGACAAGCAGAGCGTTGTCCGGGGGCATCCGGGATCAACCGGATCAGCCTGATCCCCCGAGCCAATCTGGCGCCGGTAGAACATTTTGCAGCAGCAATCCTTTCTCTCTGCACCGCTGCCGCCGATGATCTTGTTGGCAAGGACCCGGCGCCGACCGACCCCCGATTTCCGCCGGCGGATCCGTCTCGTTTGATCGAGTTCAGCAATTCCCACAAACTCGCGGGGCGGGAGTGAGGGTTTCACCAATGAGCGACATTGGACCCCTTATGCCCACCGCTCGCTGTTACGGCGCGACGACCGCCGGCTGCTGACGGGCCAGGGCAATTCATCGCCAATCTCGTCCCGCCGCTTATGATGCACGCCGCTTTAGTGCGCAGTCCCGCAGCGCATGCCCGCATCCGCTCGGTCGGCCTATCGCGCGCCGCCGCCTCACCCGGCGTGGTGCTCGCGCTCAACGGTGCCGATCTGCTGCAGCTGCCGCCGCCGGTGCCTGAGGGGCAAATCTCGTTGCCGAGCAAATGGACTTCGGTCATCCGGATAAATTTCTCAATCCGCAGCAGCCGCTATTGGCGCATGACAAGGTGCGGCATGTCGGCGAGGAGATAGCGATCATTGTCGCGGAGAGCGCGAGTAAAGCCGATATCGCCATCCTCGCGCAGCGGTTCTCGTTTCGCCGCTGTTAGCCGGCCCCGCTCGCTGGGAGCGGATCGTTCCGCCAGATCTTCGCTCGGCCCCGCAACCCATCTCGTCTGCTGTCGATAGTCTGGTGCCCAATTTGTTGGCGCCTGGTAGAGCTCCGATGCTGGGGGATCGCGCCGCGTCCAATCGAGTTGGTCAGGCCGTCGCGGCTGCACATCGTACCAGAGAAAGGCCGCACTACCCCAGTAAGCGGACCGGCTGGCCGGTGGCCAGCACAGCCGGGTTGTGCCAGAAGCGGAAATCGAAGAGAAATACATATGGGAAACCCCGGCCAAACACTTTTGCGACACCAGGGAATGGCCAATTCTCCGCGCGGCAGGCTAACTCCCACGTCGGCCAGTGGATGAAACCCCGGGAAAAGAGGCGGAACCATGCGAATTTAAGAGGGATACTATTCCCGATTCTGTCGGTGAACGATACCGTTTCATCTGGACGGATTTTGGAGCGGGCAAGCGGGCAATACTGCGGCTCCGCAGCTGGACCGCTACATTCGTGCGGGTGATGGTGCTGGCACACTTCTTGGGCTTAGCGTTATCGCCGCGGACCCACTATGTACGATTGCGACCAGTTTCGGTCGCTAATTGGTCCGCAGGTTTCTCCGGTTAAAGCTGCCGAGATCCCGCTGGCACCAACAGCTTGCACGGCAGGTCCCAGTTCCCGAGTCGAATTAAGTGTACGGACTAATCGCCCCCTCAGTCACGAACGATGCACCACCTCATGCCAGAGCCTTGACGTCGTCGACGGTCTTCTGCGGCTCGGGACGATATTGGTAGTCGGGATCGGCATCTGCGGCACGAACGATGCCCTGTGTGTCGATCACGAACCGTCCAGGCATTGGCAAGGTCCAGCTGCCCTCGCCATTGCGTACCGCGAGGTCATTGCCAAAGTTGAGATAAACCCCTTTGAGGTCGTCGGGCAGCTTGAACCTCAGACCGAGCTGCGCGGCGTAGGCATTGCCGGGGTCCGACAGCAGGTCGAAGCCGATCCCCTGCTTTTCAATCAGAGTGCGGCTGGCCTCCGCCAGTTGCGGCGTGATCGCGACGATCGTCGCGCCATATTCCTTCAGGGTACCCGCTACTTGCTGCAAAGCATACAGCTCTGCGACGCAATAGGGTCACCAGCTGCCGCGGAACACCGTCAGAGCCAAAGGCCCCTTCGCTAGAAGGGCGGAGGAGCGCACCTCCTGCCCATATGCGTTGGACAGGGCGAAGGGCGGCAGCGGATCGCCCACTTTGACGACACGATCCATAATACCCGAAGCGCGCAGATCATCGGTGGCGCGATGCATGATCGCGCGTTTGTCCGGCGGGATACGTTTGTCGGCGCCTTGTCGTATGGCGTCGAGTCGTTCGGCAAGCAGCATCAGATCCTCCTCGAGTGAACTTTAATCGACGGGTCAGCCGCACGGCCGAGTGAAGATCTCGTCGCCGGCAGAACCACGAGCCCGTCGCGTGAGTATAGCCGGTTCGAGTTGCCGGGAAAATCGAATCGATAGAGATATCATCCATTCCGGTCTGGAATGGATGATCTCCATACCTATGACCCGGTCATTCCGGCGGGGGGACGTTGCCGGGTCGGTTCAAGATTTTCGTCGCCCCACTGGGAAGCAGCTGACCGCGCAGGTCTCCATGCTGAAAGTCCGCCACCATCCGCGGACCGCGCGATAACCGGAGCGCATTCGCATAATGCCCTACCGGCATTGTTACCTGAGCAATCGACGGTTTACCTATGCGCCATCCGATCAAAAATCTTATGCAGGACATGTGCCGTGAGTGAAATGAAAGGACCATCCGAGTTACGCAAGCTCGCTGCCTGGTATCGCGAATTTGCCGAACGTGCCGGCAACCCAGCTATCTGGGAAGCTCGATTGATGACGGCACGGGAGCTAGAACGCGAGGCCAATCGGTTGGAGGAGATTTCAGCCCAAAGCCGGGACAGCGCAACCTCGCAATGTTAGTGGTTCACCAGACCCCGTGGACGCCTACTAATTTCACGCGCCGGCTCGTGAGCTAACGGAGCATACGGTCATGTCTGCCCTTTTTGCCGCCAATGCCGATACCGACGGCGCGCACTTCAGTCACGAGCGTCGGGTTCCAGCGGCGGCAACCGACGTACACCTGGCTTCAGCCGCTGTTCCAGTGGCGGCTTCGACGGAAGCAGCGCTCGAGCCGCGCAAACACGTCGTCATCATCGGCGGTGGCTTTGGCGGACTGACTGCGGCCCTTGCCCTGCGCCATGCTCCGGTGCACGTGACCTTGATCGACCGCCGAAATTACCACCTTTTCCAGCCGCTGCTTTACCAGGTCGCGACCGCCGGTCTGTCGCCTGCTGACATCGCCTCGCCGATCCGCGCGATCCTTCGGCATCAGCTCAATACGACAGTCCTGCTCGGCAAGGTCACCGGGATCGATGTCGCCGGCAAGGCGGTGTTGATCGACGAGAAGCGCGTGGCCTACGACCAGCTCGTCATCGCCACCGGCGCGCGGCATGCCTATTTCAATCATGAGGAATGGGAGCAGTTCGCGCCCGGCCTCAAGAAGATCGACGATGCGACCGATATCCGGCGTCGCATCCTGCTTGCCTTCGAGCACGCCGAAAACAGCAGCGACCCAGGGGAGCAGCAACGGCTTCTCAGCTTTGTGATCGTCGGCGGCGGGCCGACCGGCGTCGAGATGGCCGGGGCCATCGCGGAACTCGCGCGCAGGGCCCTCTCGACCGATTTCCGCAACATTGACCCGAGATCGGCGCGTATCGTCCTGGTCGAAAGCGGGCCGCGCGTGCTCGCAAGCTTTCCCGCGGCGCTATCGGTGGTCGCCAAGCGCGCTCTCGAAAAGCTCGGCGTCGAAGTCCGTCTCGGGTCTCGCGTCAGCTGTTGCGATCCCGAGGGCATCGTCGTCGCCAATGATCGGATCGAGGCCGACACGATCATTTGGGCTGCCGGTGTCATGGCGTCACCCGCGGCGACATGGCTCGGCGCCGTGAAGGACCATATCGGGCGTGTGGTGGTCGGGCGCGATCTCACGCTCGACGGCCACCCGGAGGTCTTCGTCATCGGCGACACGGCGGTCGCCCTGTCAGCGGACGGCAAGCCGCTCCCCGGCATTGCTCCGGTCGCCAAACAGGAGGGCGCTTACGTGGCGCGTGTCATCGCGGCGCGGGTGCGCGGGAGGCCGGCGCCTGCGCCGTTCCGTTATCGCCACCTTGGCATGATGGCGACGATCGGCCGAAAGTCGGCAGTCGCCGATTTCGGCATGTTTCGTCTCCGCGGCTTTGTTGCATGGCTCCTCTGGGGCCTTGTCCACGTCTGCTATCTGGTCGGTTTCCGCAATCGGATCGCCGTGATGCTGGATTGGCTCTGGGCATACCTGACCTTCGAGCGCGGCGCACGGCTGATTACCGGCCACGAAACCTGACGGCGGGGCGGCTCGAAGACGGTCAATTTCAAAGGGGTCGACGGCTCAGGCCGGTATCTGCTCCGCCTCCGGCCACTTGAACCTCTGGATCGCACGGGCGAAGGCCGCGACGGCCGGCGAGAAACGCCGGCCGGCGATCGACACCAGCGAGACCTCGCGGTCGACCTCCGGGTCGGCAACGAGCCGAGTGAGGACGCCGGGGATGGTCGGCGAAAACTCCGGGATAAAGCAGATGCCGAACCCGGCGGCGACCATCATCTGAATCCAGTCCTCACGCTCGCTGCGGAAGCCGATCTGGACTGCGAATCCGTGCTCGCGGCAGCGCTCGTTCAGGTGGTCCCGATATTCACAATTGATCCGCAAGAGATACGTCTCCCCGGCGACATCGGGGATGCGGACCCGGTTCTTCTCCCGGAAGCGATGTCCCATCGGGAAGGCGACGCAGAACCGCTCGCGGTATAGCGGGCGGACCTCGAGCCGGTCGCTGAAGGCTTCCGGTTGCGCCATCACCGCGAGATCGAGCGTGCCGTCGAGGAGGAGCTCCGCGAGGCGCCCGGGCACCCCTTCGATGAGCGTCACCTCGCAACCCGGATGCGTGGCGCGGAACTCGGCGAGAAAGCTCATGAAGCGCATCGGTCCGACCGTGCACATCACGCCGAGATTGATCGGCGCGCTGTCCATGCGCAGAAAATGCACGGCTGTCGATTTGGCCGCCTCGGCCTGCGCCATCATCTGCTCGAGATGCGGCCGGACCAGGCGTCCGAAGTCGGTCAGATGCGTCAGCTTGTGCTCGCGCCGCAGCAGCAACCCGCCGAGCTCCTCCTCGAGCTTATGCACAGCACGCGTCAACGCCGGCTGGGAGACGTTACAGCTCTCTGCCGCGCGCGTGAAGTTCAAGGTCTCGCAGACCGCCAGGAAATAGCGGACCTGATGGATTTCCATGCCCAACAATCCTCCACGATCAGCGGATAGCGCGATAACCGGCGCGCATCCGCATGATACCTAGTCGGCATTACCGCCGGTCAATTCCGCTCCGTACAATTCTTTGTGAACGCTGGCGGACGTGTTAAAAAATGGAGATCAGCCCATTCCAATATCGAATGACTGTTATCTCTATCGTTCGCATTTCTGAAGCGAAGGACCGCCAAAGGGTCTGGGAACCAGACCGAATGGGACACCCATCTCGACATTGGTGTGTTAGCTAATCCGTAGGAGCTGAAAATCGTTTCTTTGCCGAGCCGCAAAACCCCCGTATAAGTGTGCGGATGCTGGGGCCTGCTGCCGGCTTCCGCGGCGCACTTGCCATTCCCACGCAAGAGTGCGCGCAGTCGCACCAGTCGAGCAGCCCGATGGAATATCGCTAAGCCTAGGGATGATCTGGCTTGGCCACAAAGATCGCGCACCGTCGGGGCCCAATTGGGCCTTCTGAGTCTCCCTAAGGCGACGCCCCTCGGCGCAGACCCGTCGCAGCGTGGGATGCGAGTCGCCGTTCGGCATTGCGGGAAGACCCGTTTTGGGTATGTCATCGATGGCAGGATCGTTGTCGTTCCGACGCCTACTAAGCGGACATTCGCCGGGCTCAACTCAAGGGCTGCCCCTCGGGGAATCTCCATGTGCCATCGAGAATTTCGGGTCGCGGGCGAAAGAGGCGCACCGTGTAGTTCCAGTCCTTCATAATCGGCAGGCAATTGGGAATTTCGCCGTCGCACCCGCCGAACTGGATGGCGACCGAGCCGTCCGTGCCCTGTTTCGCGTTGATATTGTTCACGGCATAGGCGTTGTATTGGTTCGCTTCCAAATAACCGTCGGCGTTGTAGACGGTGATTGACCAGAAGCCGTCGACCGGCACATCCCTAACGGTGAGCTTATGGACGGTGGTGCCGTCATTCCGGGCCGGCGTGATCGGGAGATAGAGGGCGTCCTTTTCGGGATTGCCGCCCCAAAGCAATGCGCTCCCGATCAGGTGCCGCACCGGATCAACCTGATCCTTCGCGCCGAACATGCGCCTCGTATCGGAGATGGTCGCCCCAAGCTGCAGAAGCGCGACGCGTACCTTCTTGAGGCTTGCCTCATCCCAGTTGGGGATTTGGAATGTGCCAGGACTTTGCTGGCTCACCCCGAGCGCGTCCTGCAAGGCGTGGACCTGCTGGACATTTTGCGGGTTCGCGGGATCGACCAGCATGCGCACCACGACAAGGACGTATCGCGTGCCGATCCCCTCCTTGGTCAGGGTGTGACTGCCTGCGCTGTAATAGATCGCCGGGGTGTACTGATCCTCGTTGATTGGCTGCATCGACATGAAGCGCCTGCCGGCGTCGGGCAGCGTGACTGTCACCGGGCCGGCGTCGAGGTCGAACACCGCACCCGAATACAGCGTGTCGCGGTTCGGCCGTATAATACCCTGCTTATCGAGCGGCACCGGCTCGCGGAGATGCAGGAATTTGCTAAAGCCGCCCATTTTGGCATTGAGGTCAAAATAGACGTCTGATTGCGCGCGGTTGTAGTTGTCGACGGTAACCGGGACGGCATTGCCGGACGGCGATTGCGCAAGCGCAACCGAGCCCGTTGCCGCCAGCAACGAAGCGGCGCAGATTTCGGTGTGGAAATTTCTCATCGCTGCGCTCTCCTTGTTCATGTCTCAAACCGCCCCTATTGCCGGTGCCGTCCTGATCGCGGCACGTAACCCGGCTCATGCATTACCGCAGCTTTCATCCTGCCCATGATGCACTTCCGTTGCCGGCGATCATTTACGACAGCCGCGCACTTATTCGACTTCGCGGCAAACCAATAGACATCGAAAGCAGGAATGATATTTCCATAGTAGGAATAATGAGGCGGCCGAGGTACCCAACCCCGCCGGCTGCTAACGGGCCGCGCTCGCGGTCTTCTCACGCATCATCGCGATGACGCCGCCTACCTGGCCGCCGTTGCGCTGAACGACCGAAGCAAATTCGGAGCGCTGCGTGGCTATCATGCTGATGCCCTCGACAATCAGGTCGTTGATTTTATGGGCGCCATTGCCGTATTCCAGCCGCCAATCGATCCTGAGCGGCGTCTGCGCGCCGGGGCTCATAATGTCTGTCGAAACGATTACCCCGTCCCCATCGCTGCGGCTCTCACGGATTTTGAAGGTCTCACCGCCAAAATCCCCCAGCCGTGCGGTGTATACGTAAACGGCATAGTCCTCAAACAGCTTTACGAATTCCCTTTGCTCGGCCTCGTTCGCCGCCCGCCAATAACGGCCGAGCACGAAGCGCGCAATACCGGTGCAGTCGAAATCCTCGTGGAACAGTTGCGTAAACCGCGCTTCTCTGACGGCGGGATCAGCCTTGTTGCTCAACACCTCGACGGCTCGATCCCAGAGCTGGTTCATAAATGCGACGGCATCCGCCGGGTTTACGCCCGGCGGAGCCGCGCTGGATGCGGTCGCGAACAGGACAAAGATACCGGTCAGAAGCGAACGGCGCATCATATCGGTAGACCCCCATTTGAAGAGATGATCTTTGCTCGGAATGAGAAGCTCGGGCTAGGCGATCCTAGAAATAGTGTTCGAGGCCACCGTGACGCCTGGTGTCCAATGTGGCGCAGTGGAAGGCGCCGCCAAAGGGACCATAACCAAGGAACGGTAGCGCCAAGGGCTCGAACCCCCAATCCCTCAGCGCCCGGTGCAACATCGGCTGCGAGGCTTCCACGACGACGCGCCTGTGGTCCAGCATTAGCACGTTGATGCTGGTCCACGGGCTGCACATACTGAACTTCGCCATCGGGTCGTCTACCGGATCGGGTCTCGGCGCGATCAACACATCCCAGCGCTTCAGGATCGGCGGCAGACGGTCGACATCGATGAACTCTGGATTTACCAGTACCTTCCCCGGTGCCAGTGGCACAAAGGTGGTGTCGATATGCATCGGCCGGCGGCATCGGCTCTCGAGCTGATGGAGCCGCAGGCCCCGATCACCGAGGTGACGCCGCAGCCAGCATATCCCGGCCTCGTTCGTCGCATTGCTGCGCGTGATGAACAGGTCGCGACCACAGCGCGCGATGTCCGCGGCATCGAACACCGGTTCGAATTCATTGGTTATGTAGCGGACGGGTTCCCCGGGTTCAGGAACACGGTAGCTTGTCTCAAACAACTCGTCGGGCAGCTGTGGCCGCGGCGCAGCGGTCCAGCGCGCGCCATCGGCAAAATACTCCTTGAACAACGTTCGGTAGGCATCGCCTTCAAAGTGGCGCGAACGCCAGCAGGTCGGCGTTTCGATAATCTCGTCGCCGACGACCAGGTAAAGGTCCCGTGGGCAAGCAAGGCAAAATCCCCGCGATGACCATAGGCGAGTGCGGACGCGCCGCCGCTGGTCGATCGGTTCCGGGCGGCGTACGTGCACACCTTCGGCTTCCAGGAGGTGAACGAAGCCATCGAGCTCGGTCTGAGCGCGGAGCACCATCCATTGCGGATAGCGGCGGCCAGCAGTCAAGCGGTGTAACCAACTGGCCGAGTGCGGCCTATTGTACGTGACGCTGACATGAAACGGAGGCACCACAGCTCCATCCAGCCGGCCAACGATCACCTCCTCTAGCGGATCCCATTCGTTCCACGAGTTGACCGGGCAGGCCGCACTTGACATCAGCGCCGGCGATAAAGCCGACCTATCGTAGATTACGGAGACGTCATTCATTTTGATCATCCGCTTGTGGGGTAAAGGTGTTGCCTCTGGCCGGAGGTTTCTTCGCTACGGCTGCTCCGAGGCCGTGCAACCCTCTAGGCGGGACGGCAGCAGGGATTGGCGGCAGTCGCTGAAATTCCAGCCAATACCAGGCCATCAGGCCGGGCAGGCCAATGGCCAAGTCGGGCACCCGCTTGACGAAAGACAGGGCGAGCGCCGCCTCGGGAGGAATCCCGAACAAGCCACCGAGAGCGATAAACCCGCCCTCCTGGATACCCAACCCGCTGGGCACGGGGAAAGCTGCCGCGCGCAGCGCCTGACTGAGACTCTCGAGGATCAGCGCCGCTGCAGCGTTGACCGGCATGCCCATCAGCCGCAATGCGATCCAGGTCTCGAGTGCGCCAAGCAGCCAGGCGAGTTCGTGCAGCGAGAAGGCAGCGGCAACAGCAGGCCGGTCGGCGTATATCGCCTGTAGCGATTGATGAAGGCGGGAACCGCTTCCGGGGGCGGTTGCCGGCCAGCGGCGCGCCAATGCGTCGAGCCCCCGCTCAACTATGCGCGCGCCGCCGAACCGTTGTCCGGCGTAGAACCCGCCGAGCGCGAGCACGGCTACTCCCACACCCGTCGCAGCCCAGAACGCTAATTCCGTGGCACCGTCTACCTGCATCAGCAACGCGACGCCGACCAGGGCGAATAACGCTTGCGCTGCCGCCTGCAGCAGGAGGTCTACCAAAGCCGAAGCGGCGGCTAACCCGCCGGCGACACCGCTAAAGTTGAGCAGCCGCGCCCGCACGACGTCGCCGCCAACCGCGGCGACCGGCAACAGCACGTTGACCGCCTCCCCGACCGTGCGAAGCCCCACGACGACGGGTACCCGCACCGCGGCAAGACCCCGCAACAGGCACCGCCAGGCGAGACCGCACACGGTAAGAAGGACGCCGCGGATCAGAACGACGATCGCCAGGCCGCCACCGACATCGGCGATGGTGCGCAGCACTGCGCGATAGTCGTTCTGGTAGAGAAGCCAAAGAACCACCACAAACCCGCAGAAGGCGAGGCTTACGGAGGCAAAGCTCATCGACAAGAAGGGGCTCTTGCAAGTTCGTGATTTTCGCATTGGCGCAACTCGGCGGTCAGCCCTAACGCTCTCGGTCGGTGTCATGCCTTGGCGGGGCGCGTACCCGGGCTGATCGAGTGATCCGATAAAGAGCGCATCGCCGCGGTTCCTCTCCTTTTTACGTGCTCGGCTAGTCCCGCCAGACTTTTAAGCGCCGCCTGCTGCCAAGTCTTTGGGGCAGAATGATTAGTTCTGCGGGACTCTGCGGATTTCGTTCAGGCCTGCAAAAACCTGAAAATTCCGGCAATGTCCTCTACAATCGCGGCTGTGGATCACGTCCCCGATGCTCCTGCGATCGTCGAGTTCGGCCGTTTCAAGGTCGTGCCGCATCGTCGCGAACTTCTCGCCGAGGGCCGGCCGATCGAACTCGGCGGACGCGCATTCGACGTGCTGATAGCGCTGGTCGAGGCGTCGGGGACGGTTGTCAGCAAGGACGAGCTGATGCGCCGCGTTTGGGCTGGCAGGATCGTCGAGGAAAACACCTTGCAGGGCGCTATTTCCGCGCTGCGCAAAGCCTTCGGTACGGATCGCGCCCTC
>WNFT01005989.1_pt1 | contig 10694 bp, 13 predicted proteins | sample 5400191 | NCBI WGS metagenome assembly WNFT01 (sample SAMN13153359, study PRJNA577476) | soil metagenome | isolation source: 80 cm saprolite under Madrone tree | place: USA:California | collected 2016-06-14
ATCCGTCAGCCGCCACATTACGAATTCTACGCTATACGGTTTCGTCCGGGTTCCCGGATCATCCATCGTGAATCCGTAAAGCAAGTGCGTGTCATCCAGGCGCTTCCAGCGCTCGGTTAAGCGCTTCCTCGCAGTACCGTCGCTCAAGACCATCGCTTTTGGAGGCATCGAATACGTCGTGACCCCGGACACCATGGCATCCGCCGCGAAATTCGTGTATTCAACGACGAGTGTATCGCCATCCCAGTGCCCGCGCGCGGCACCCGTCTCTAGATGAACGCTCGCGGGGGGACGTGGACGTCCGTCCAGGTAAATCAACTGCGATCGAAGGGCTTCCACACGAACCACCACCGCCTGGGGGCTCTGAATGAGCTCCAAGGTGGATTCTTGCCCCCCGGGACCTGAACCGGTAAACGCCGGACCGACGCCGATAGGCCGAACGCACCGGCTCGAAGGAGGCCGGTCTTCCGGACCGGTAGCCGGACGATTTAGCAAGTCGTCGGCACGGTCCCGTTGTTTCCTGACGGCAGGAGTTAGCGGCGGCAGTCGCCCGTCCGGTGGATCGACGACCTGAGACGTGCGCAGACTTGTCAGCGGCACTTTGAACCAATAACCGTCTCTCCAGAACGTGTTGTAAGCATCCGTCGTTTTTTCGCCCGGCGGAGTATTGGTGGGTTCAGTGCGAAGGGCGAACTGTCTTTGCTGCGCGGCATCCTCGAGCTCGGCCCGGGCCGATGAATCATATTCCGTCTTGTCGGATTCGTTGCCCGGCCGCTCGATTGGCGTGAGGATGGAGCGGCTCCATATACCCTGCAGGTCCGGCTTGCCGTCGGCTGTCCGTGGCACTTTGCCGACTGGGTATGCCGCGAAACTTGCCTTCCAGTCGTAGGGCTTGTCCGGTGTCCCACTCTTGGCGGGTGCCTGCGCAGCGGGCTGAATGGCGCAACTGAGGCCAAGGCACGGCGTGGTTCCACTCTTCGCGGCCGGTTGAGCGGCTGAAGCGGGTCCCAATAGGCCGGCAATGGCTATCGATCCAAGCCAAAATGCGAAATTCTTAGGACGCATCGCGTGTCTCCTCTGACGTAGATTGTTCAGATTGCCAACACGTCATCCCTATTACGGTAAGCTTTTGTAGTTTTATTATGGACCTGCTCATGGACCTGTCAATAAGTGTAACAGGTCGCGCGGGATCTGCCTGGAGCTATGGCCGAATCACTCGTTACGACCCGGCTTATCGTCGACGTCTTTTTGTCACTCGGGGTCTGTTGCGCACCGGAGAAGGGGAAGAAATGGGGTCAGAGTCCATTTTCTGCGCTCTTGGCGCCGACCCGGTTTACATTCGCGCCACGATCTTTCCGGCCGGCGTCGGGATGAGACCGCCCATCGCGTCCTGGATGAGACCGAGCTCCAAAAGCCGAATCCTGCGCGCCGCCGGTACCGTTCCTCTGCTCAGAAAGCTTCGGGCGACGACCTCGCGCAGTGACGCATGTTCGCCCGGCGTCAAATCCGATGCGGTGGGGATCCGTTGCATATTATCCCCCATCTAACCCCGCCCCGCGCCCCACGACGCCTTCACGATGTCGAGGATGATTCCGGTATCGATGCGGGCGAGCAGATAATTGTCGCCGTAATAGACCCAGTGATCGCCCTCCGCCGGCGCCGTCAGATGATGCCCTTTCCAGTCGACAACCTCGTCGAAGTATCCATGGACGAGCGATAGACGCTCACCCTTCTGATAGGTGTGCGAGGTGGCGTTCAGCGCTTTGCCGCTGCTCGTCTCGCTCGCGCCGGCGGCCCCGCTCTCTACCGCCGCGACGGGCCCCGCGCACAAGGACAAAGCCACCGTCGCGGCGATGAGAGCGTTCATGTTTAGAAGTCCATCCCGTCCATGCCGCCGCGACCGCCGCCGCCCATCGGCGCCGACGCCTTCTGCGGACGGTCGGCCACCATCGCTTCCGTGGTGATGAGAAGCGCCGCCACCGACGCCGCATTCTGCAGCGCGATGCGCACGACCTTGGTCGGATCAACGATGCCGGCCTCGATCAGGTCGACATAGCGTTCCGCCTGCGCATCGAAGCCGAAGGTGTTCGACCTCTGCTCGAGCAGCTTGCCGACGACGAGCGAGGCTTCCACGCCGGAGTTCTCGACGATCTGGCGCAACGGCGTCTGGATCGCCTTCTGCACGATGGCAATGCCGGCGCTCTCGTCCTCGTTCAGGCCCGACTGCCCGTTCAAGGCCTTCGAGGCGTAGAGCAACGCCGTGCCGCCGCCGGGAAGGATGCCCTCCTCGACAGCCGCCTTGGTCGCGTTCAGCGCATCGTCGACGCGATCCTTCTTCTCCTTGACCTCGATTTCGGTGGCGCCGCCGACACGAATGACCGCAACCCCGCCGGCGAGCTTCGCCAGGCGTTCCTGCAGCTTCTCCTTGTCGTAATCGGACGTCGTCTCCTCGATCTGCTGCTTGAGCTGGCCGACGCGGGCGGAGATGTCGTTCTTCTTGCCGGCGCCGCCGATGATGGTGGTGTCGTCCTTGGTGATGCGCACCTTTTTCGCGCTGCCCAGCATGTCGAGCTTGACGTTCTCGAGCTTGATGCCGAGGTCTTCGCTGATCACCTGGCCGCCGGTGACGATGGCGATGTCTTCGAGCATCGCCTTGCGACGATCGCCGAAGCCCGGCGCCTTGACGGCCGCAACCTTCAATCCGCCGCGGAGCTTGTTGACGACGAGCGTGGCGAGCGCTTCGCCCTCGATCTCTTCGGCGATGATGATGAGCGAGCGGCCTGCCTCCACGACGGCTTCGAGGATCGGCAGCATCGGCTGCAGCGAGGAGAGCTTCTTCTCGTGAATGAGAATGTAGGGCTCTTCCAGCTCGACCAGCATTTTTTCGGCATTGGTGATGAAATAGGGCGAGTTGTAGCCGCGGTCGAACTGCATGCCTTCGACCACTTCGAGCTCGGTCTCGAGCGACTTGGCTTCCTCGACCGTGATCACGCCCTCATTGCCGACTTTCGCCATGGCCTCTGCGATCATCTTGCCGACATTGCTGTCGCCGTTGGCGGAGATCGTGCCGATCTGGCGAATCTCGTCGTTCGACTTGACCTTCTTGGAGCGCTTCTTCAGATCGGCGACGACGATTTCGACCGCCTTTTGAATGCCGCGCTTCAAATCCATCGGGTTCATGCCCGCGGCCACCGACCTGGCGCCTTCGCGCACGATGGCATGGGCGAGCACGGTCGCCGTCGTGGTGCCGTCGCCGGCGGCGTCGTTGGTCTTCTGCGCCACTTCGCGCACCATCTGCGCGCCCATGTTCTCGAATTTGTCGGCGAGCTCGATTTCCTTGGCCACCGTCACGCCGTCCTTGGTCGAGCGCGGCGCGCCGTAGCTCTTGTCCAGGACCACATTGCGGCCCTTGGGGCCCAAAGTGACTCGCACCGCGTCATTGAGAATGTCGACGCCGCGCAACAATTTCTCGCGCGCGTCCGAACCGAATTTTACGTCTTTGGCTGCCATGTCGTTTTTCTCCTGAATTTCTAAAATTCCGAATGCGAATAAGAAGAACGGGAAGCGGAGATTCCGATACCCGTGCCCTGTCTTCCGTTTGTCTGATTACGCCGCCCGCTTCAAAGCCTTGCGGCCTTCGATGATGCCACTGATGTCGGACTCCTTCATGATCAGGAGCTCGTCGCCGTCGATCTTGACTTCGGTGCCGGACCATTTGCCGAACAGCACGAAGTCGCCGGGCTTCACCTCGGGCGCGATACGCTTGCCGTTGTCGTCGAGCGCGCCCGGGCCGACCGCGACGATGACGCCTTCTTGCGCCTTCTCCTGCGCGGTTTCGGGAATGATGATGCCGCCGGCACTCTTTTGCTCTTCCTTGACGCGACGGACGACCACGCGGTCGCCGAGAGGACGGAATTTCATGCGCTTCTCCTCAACGCAAACAGGCCGCAGGCGACCCCGTTCGCGCATTTTGTTAATTGTTTCAGACGATTAGCACTCAAATATGGCGAGTGCTAGAACCCTAGACATGGAGACCGCGAGAGCGATCTTCAAGGGGCGCCTAGCAGATAGATTCCCCTCGCTCGTCATGGCCCGGCTTATCGTCGACCTCTTTTTGTCACTCGGGGTCTCTTGCGCACCGGCGTATCGTTCCGCTGGGTCCATGCGAGCGTGAGATGAACGACGACGCTGCCGTCGCCAGATTATATAGAAAGCGCGCCAAGGAACTCCGTGCGACAGCGGAGGCTTTAGCGGACTGGCGGCAGCAAAAAATTCTCTTCGGCGTTGCGGAGGACTATGAGCGCTTGGCGCGGTTGCGCGTCACGGTCGGCAAGGTCAATCGCTCTATGGGTGGCACTACAATCGAACTGCCGGTAGGCCGTTAACCATTCGTTAAGAAATTCGGCATCACGCTTCCCCCACGTGTTTGGGGCGGGGGCGACGCGTCTTGGTCGACTACGAAATCTGCTTCATCCGGGAAAGTGGCCGTGTCGCCCTTATCTATGTGACGGCCTGCAATGACGACATCGATGCGAAAGCTGCCGCGGAAAAATTGATGCGGCCTGAATTCACCAAAGTCGAGATTTGGCGAGGTCTAGACTGTCTTCCCTGAGGAGGGCGATATGGGTTACCCGTTCACCGCAAAAGAGTGGGCCAGCCTTACACCGGCGCAGCGCGCGCAACAGTGCCGCATCTTGGCCGCTGAAAGTCGGGCTCCTGCAAATATGGCAAACCCGAATTTGAAACCGGTGTATTTGGATTTGGCGCGTCAATGGTCCACGCTCGCGGACGAATTGGAGCGAGACATTCCAAAACAGGCTTCGGCCTAGAACGCAATCCGGCGAAGTGCCCGGCGCGCTTTGCGCGCCTCAGATTAACAAGGGCGGCGAAGCCGCCCGGGCGGTTCGCCGTAAGATTGCGCGACAAACTAAGGAATCTAGAGCGTGGTCCGATTCAATTTGATCGGACCATGCTCTAGGGCGCGTTCGTCAAATTCTCCCCGCGTGGCCCAGCACCTTGCGCAGGAAGTCCACTTCCTGCTGGAAAACGGGGTCCGTCTTGCACAGCGCGTCGATTCGCCGGCACGCATGCAGCACGGTCGTGTGGTCGCGGCCGCCGAAACGTCGCCCGATATCGGGTAGCGAGCGGCTGGTGAGCTCGCGCGCGAGGAACATGGCGATCTGGCGCGGACGCGCAATCTGGCGGGCGCGGTGCGCGGAATGCATCTCGCGCAGTTCGAGCTTGTAGAACTCCGCCGTCTTCTTTTGGATTTCATCGATGCTGACATGGCGCTCGCCCGAAGCCGCGCGACTGCCGATGGCTTCTTCGGCGATCTCTGCCGTGACCGGCTTGCCGGTAAGGTCCGCATAGGTCGCGAGCTTGATCAGCACGCCCAAAAGCTCGCGCGGGGAAACATCCAGCTCGCTCGCCAGCTGCTCCAGAACGGCTTCGGGTACGCTCGCGCGCGGGTGTCTCTTTTCCATCTCGGCCAACTTGGCCTTCAGGATCGCCAGCCGCGTGACCTGATCGGGCTTTTCCAGTGCGATGACGACGGCGCCCTGAAGCCGTGAACGGATGTCGTCGGACAATCCCTCCAGCTTGGATGGCGGACTGTCGGCGGCGATGACCACTTTGTGCTTAAGATCGGTGAAGGCGTTGACGGTGTGCAGGAACTCGCTGCTCGTCGCAACCCGGCCGCAGATGTGCTGCAGATCGTCGATCAACAGAATATCGGCGCCGCGCAGTTCCTCCTTGAAGGCGAGTGTCTCCTGATTGCGCAGTGCGCCGAGGAAGCGGCGCATGAAGTCCTCGGCGCGCAGGTAGAGAACCCGGGTCTCGCGCGAGGCCTGCGCCGCCAACGTAATGGCGTTCAAGAGATGGGTCTTGCCGTAGCCGAAGCCGCCATGGATGAAGAGCTGCCCCATTTCGCATTCGCCTTTTTCCGCGAGACGCTGCGCGGCTTTGAAGGCGAATTCATTCGCGGGGCCGACGACGAAGCTGGCAAAGCTTTGGCTCGGATCGGGCTTACGGTCCCAAAGCCCATGCAACGCGGCGCCCATCACTTTGCCGCTCGTGCTCACGGCGCCGTTGAGCGTGCCGTGCGAAGGCTGCTGGCGCTGGGCGAGAGCGCCGGGCACGATCGCCCGCGCGGATGTTTCGCCCGGATCTTTCGCTGCGGCGACGATGTCGAGGCTCACGAAATTCGCCGATGCTGCCGCAAACGCGCGTTCCAAGCGCGCACCATAATGGGAGGTCACGTAATCGCGGATCAGGCGGCGCGGCGCCGATAAGCACACATGGCCGTCGTCCGCGCTCGCAAGCGACAGCGGCGCGATCCAGGTGTCGAAAATACCCTGTCCGAATTCGATGCGAAGCCGGTCGCGCACGGCGATCCATAGTTCGGACCACGGCAGTTCCGGCCCAGGCCGCAAGGACGAGCCCGTCGGCTCCGCTCCCCAGCGTTCCGGCGAAGCTCCCTCTCGCGCTCTTTCGGGCGGCGTCATTTTGGAAAGTTCCGTGTTTTCAAGTTCCATGGTCTTTTCGCGTTCCTCGCCCCTCGCGGGAGCCAAATTCGAATGGGAAGGCCGTCTCCGCGGAGGGCGACGTCTCGGCCGAAGCCGTTGCCTTGATCGATGGGGCACTGGAAGGGAAAAACACTCCCCGTGAAGTGCTCACGCTCCCCATTCCAATAAAGTGCGCTGAAATCAGAGGTTGTACTTGAAGAATATAGGACAGCAGCGCGATACTCTCGACGAGTACATCTGTTTTATTGTGATTTCTTACCCACTTGGCCAGTCCATGATGGCAGCCTCCCCGACCGTCATTACCGTTAAAACAGAGACGACGAAGGAGCGCAATGGTGATTTTGGGGCGCCTGCGCCTGAAATGCGGCGTCTCATTTGCCACGCAAATACAGCAAAAAGCCCTTAAAAATAAGGGGTTTGCGGTACACGGATGAATACCATGGAGTGTACGGATGAATGGATGCACGTCGATTCAGAGGCTTACGCCAGATTTTGTGACGGTCCCGTGACCTCTCGCTTGGCGGCGTCCGATAACTTCCGTCTACTGACAATAGATAAATAATACCCAAGTATTAGATGGGGTACGCAACGTCGACCGAAGAAAAATCAAAATACTCAACCGACAGAGGGTGTTAACGCGAAAAACCGGCGCCGGGCGTTCTGTTTGCCCAGTTTCTGTGGATAACTGCTCTCGTAAACTCCGCGACGGATCGCGCGGCAAAGCTTTCGCTTCAGCTCAATTTGCCTCGAGGCCAAGAGCGGCTTACTCTCAAAAACGCCATGCGTAAGAGGGGGTTAGTATACGCCATGCGCCGGCCCTTTGTGGCGGGCCGATCCGAAGACGAGTCGCGCTTCAGCGGCCTTGGACCATTGTCCAACAACGTCTCCTGTATCGCATGTCACATCGGGCACGGCCGCGGCCGGCCGTCGGCGAACGAAAACGACATCATGCAGAGCACGCTCGTAAAGCTGAGCGTCCCGGGCGTCATCTCGCATGCGTCATCCGCACCCGCACCGACTTATGGCAGCCAGATTCAGCCCGCCGGCATTCCCGGCGTGGCAGGCGAGGCCGACCCCGCCATCCGCTGGCATGAAGAGATGCAGACTCTGCCCGACGGCAGTGAAGTGTCCTTGCGGCGTCCGGAGCTCGTGCTGAACAATCTTCGCTACGGGCCGCTGGCGCACGGCACGATGACATCCGTCCGCATGTCGCCTGCCGTCTTCGGTCTCGGCCTCTTGGCCGCGGTCCCGGATGCAGAGCTGATCGCGCGCGCCGATCCCAACGACAGGAACGAAGACGGCATCCGCGGTCGCGTCAACCACGTCTGGGATGCCGAAGCAGGCCGCAGTGTCGTCGGGCGTTTCGGGCTCAAGGCAAACCAGCCGAACCTGCGCCGGCAAGTGGCCGGCGCTCTCATCGGCGATATGGGCATCACCTCCACTCTGTCGTTAAAGCAGAACTGCACCGCGGCCGAGCGAGCCTGCAGCGCCGCGCAGGGTCCCGTCGGTCCCGAAATCTCGGACCAGGATTTCACGATTCTCGTCGATTACATGGTGAGCCTCGCGCCGCCGGCGCGTCGCCCGGGCAATGACGTCGCGAGGCGCGGCGAGGCGCTGTTCGAGCAGTTTGAGTGCGCGGCCTGTCACCGTCCCTCGCTGACCACCGGACCGCTGCCGGGCTTGCCTCAAATCGGCGGCCGCACCATTCATCCCTATACGGATCTCTTGCTGCACGACATGGGTGACGGCTTGGCCGATGGCCGGCCGGATTTCGAGGCGTCGGGACGCGATTGGCGGACCGCGCCTTTATGGGGAATCGGGCTCGCCGGCACCGTCGCCGATCACCCGACCTATCTGCACGATGGCCGCGCCCGCGATCTCAATGAAGCCATTCTCTGGCACGGCGGAGAAGCACAAAGCGCCCGCAACGCTTTCGCCGCCGCGACCGCGAGCGACCGCGAAGCCCTCATCGCCTTTCTGAACAGCCTGTAAGGGGCGTTGTGGAGTCTATTTCGAACGTCGCGGTTGCAATACGCCGGCAGTCAGGCTGGATGTCAGACGGCTCGTGTCTGGCAATGAGATTCGCGCCCTACGCGAACGCGCTAAGACGAACCAAGCGGTGCGACCGAGTTCAATCAAACCGCGTTAGAGGAAAATTTCCAGCTTAGACATTTCTTCATTCGGGCGCCGAACATAGAACTCTGCGCCCTTTTCACTCTCACCAACGATGAATTCATAAAGGCGAAGCGCATCCCTTATGACTTCGGAAGTTGACGACGCTTCCACTTTCTCGCGAAGCGCTTCCAGTCGCGCGAGAGCCTTGTCGCCTAACGAGATGTTTTTTCGCATCGCACAGTTTAAAAAGAGCAACCGCTCCGTTTCACGAGGAATTGCCAAAGCTAGGCTTTGACCCGACGACGGCACCGAGAATCCCCGTTATCGCTGGGATCGCGTAATCATGGACGGTGCCAATGGGGCCCCAATTCGTTGTCACAAGCCCATACACTCCGGCTACCGCCAAGGCCACAAGGGAGGACCCGACAACCGCGATCGAAAGGACGCATATGAGATTCTCTCTTCTGAGATTCCGTCTCGCATGGATGATCTCGACATCCTCAAAAAGTTGACCAACCACCACCCGCTTGCGCATTTATACAGCTCCGTTCGCTCAAAGCGGTCAGAGCTCCCCCATATACGGCGTCAAGTACTCGGGCCAGTATCGCCATTCTGGGAGAAGCGGTTTCCTGATGGTCGCCCCCGACGTTCAGACATCCTCGAGATTTCAGTGCGGAGGGTGAGCCGTCAAATCCCGACCACTTTGTTCCAATCAGAAACGTACATATAGATGCGATCAAATTCGTTGGGTAAGAGCATGCGGTTATGTGCAACAAAGTTTCGTGCCTTTTCCAATTCCGACATTCGCTGCATTAGCCAATTTTGCCCCGGCACCACATTTTTGAAGTGTTCCCAATTTTGGATAATGATCGAAGCTAGATTGCCAAAATCCACAAATTCAAGAACGTCCTCCTTCGCGCCTTCAAGCCAAGAATCCTTTTTCGCCTGATCCCTCCGGCTTTCCGCCATGTCTCGTACGGCTTTGGGAACTTTGTCGCTAACCCACCAATCGGGACCGCCTGTTTCTTCCAACGTGTCTCGGATTAATGAACGCACCTCGTTTTCAAATGCAAAGAGCACGGCATACAACCGGGCCATTTCAAGTGCCTGGTTCCGTCTCGAGATGCCGAATGGTGCCAGTGCTTCCTGAACCAGTGTGGCTTCACTTTCAGTCAAGTCAGCGCCAACTCGTATCCCCGCCAGCCGGAATCGCTCCGACTCTGATTCGAACAGGAGACCACGAAAGATGTAGTCCCTGACTTCGCTGGCATTCTTAGTCAAGCAGGTGCTCCCTCAACGATTTGAATATGGCATTGTAAACCTCAACATCTTTGGAAGGAGGCAAATGGATTTGGATATTGTAATGCAAGCCTACCCCGTTGTTTTGGGTCTTTTGAGCAAATTCCTCGTGTGAAGCACTAGGTTTGGGTTTCTCGTCAGCTGGAGTTGGTTTTTCTTTATGTGGTTGTGCATCGCTCGCGGTGGTGTCTGCATGATCTAACAGCGCCAAAAATGTCCGCGCAGCGAGTTCGGCAGTGTTGTTTGACATGTTGAACGTGCTTTTGAATTTTCCCGCTATGGCGCTTCGGTCCTCTTTTCTCGGCTGGGACCGGATCGTAAAAACATCGCTATAGGCATCGCGGATTGCCTCGCCCAACACTCGCCTCGATCTGGACTTGTCTAGGTACGCTTTGTAACGGTCGGTGGGGGTGCCATCAGCGGTTAGAAAGCCAAGTCCCTTCAATAGGGGAATGAAGGGGTGGTGATTAGATGACTTGAAGCCGAGGTCTTTCAAATATTGGCGCGTAAATTTGTCGGGTGCCTGTCCGTTCTGAATGGCCTCAAGGAACTTGCCAACTTGGGCGTAGGTCTGCACGTAAGTATTCAAAAGGGCCATTGGCAGGTACCTCCTAGTAGACGCCGAATTATGACCACTACAAACAGGCGAGTCCCGGTGCGGAAACTCGGTGTCCACGGCTTTCTTTGCGCGCTCGCTGGAGGACGATTTTGGGCTGGACAGGCATCACTGCGTTGCGATCCGCTCACCGCGATTCT
>WNFT01005990.1_pt1 | contig 10694 bp, 7 predicted proteins | sample 5400191 | NCBI WGS metagenome assembly WNFT01 (sample SAMN13153359, study PRJNA577476) | soil metagenome | isolation source: 80 cm saprolite under Madrone tree | place: USA:California | collected 2016-06-14
AGGAGAGGATTTCGCGCGAAGACGTCCGATCGGTTGTGGCCAGAAGCAGCGACTCCACGTCTGGCTGCCGTTCCTGCGCACGAAGCAGGCTCACCCGAAGTTTGAGAACCTCCGCATCTTCCGGCGAGGCGTCCACGCGTCGCTTCGTCTGATCGTCCACCAGCATGCGGTAATCCTGACGGGTGGCGAGGCGAAGAAGGCGCGCCTGGGAAGGGCCGCCCTGCCGGCTGAGCGCGCCTTTTATGTATTCCGCAACCGCCTCCGGACGGCGGTTCTGCGACTCAAGAATGGCGCCCGTCTCGTATGCCCACAGAGAGGGGTCCTTCAGTCGAGCCCTGCCGCGCTGCAGCCAGTTGAGCGCGTCGGACGGGCTCAGATAATCCCAGAAGAGAGTAGCCGCTTGAAGATAGCCCTCGGGTTTGCCGGGCTCGATCCCCGGAAGCCGTGCCCAGACGCTGCGCGCCGTAGTCATTATTTCGCGGTCGGCATAGATCTCGCCAAGCCGGGTTACTCGTTCCCTGTTCCGCGGCTCGCTTCGTGCAAGGTCTTCTGCAATCGAGCCCGCAACAGTGGTGTTGCTGGCATCGTATGCGCCGAGCGACCGGTACAGCTCAGACGCACGTCCTGCAAACACCGTGTCGGCAGGATAGGCGGCTGCCACAGCCCGCATACTCGTTGCGGCCGTTTCAAAGTGTGATTGCCAGGCTTCGGCCTCGGCGATGAATCGAGTGACTGCCGGATTGGCCGCTTGCATTTCGGCCCAACTGCCGCGGCTGGTAGCCGGAAACAAATCGACGGCGCTGCGCACGGCTCCAGCCAGGGCACCGGCGGCGGAGAGCTGCGCGAAGTACATGCGCCTGATGCTCTCGTCTTCATACCAGTGATCGGCGAGCAGACGTGTCAACGCCGCCGAATCCGACGTGACACCGCTTGAATACAAGGGAACCAGATTCTGAACAAATCTCAGGTCATGCGGGAAACGTGCATGAGCGTAAAGATTGATTTCCAGCTGCAGCCGTCGCTCGAGCGATCCGTCCGCAATCACATCAGCGATGTAGGCGTCCACATCGGTGCCCGCGAATGTGTCCACAACTTGCCGTGAAAGGGTTCGCAATTCGCTGTCGAGCTTGCTGCGAAGATAAAACCGGGCCAGCTTGTGCCACCACGACCGGTCCTGAAAACGCTGAGTGGCGCGGCGGTAAATCTGCTCGATGTCACCGGCCCTTTGATTGGCGCCGAGAAAGTCCGCAAGGCGGTCGTACAGGCCGGGATCATCGGGGTTGCGATCGAGTTCGCGCCTGTACAATGCGAGCGCGTCGGGAATCCGGTTCAACTGGGTCAGCCGGGAGATGTACCGCTGGAGCACCTGGGCGTAGTCGGCCGAGCGTGGCCGGCCGCTGCCGAGAGGAACCTGCAGCGCCCTGGCGGCAAGTTCGGCAAGCAACCGATCGTACACCCCGAGTTCTTCCGGAACTTGCTTGCGCCGCGCATACGCATCCGCGACCTGGAGCGCTACCCTTGTCCGTTGCTCTGCATCCGGGAAATCATTGATGAACGCGGTGCCCTGACGAATGATCGCCTCATCCTCACCGTAAACGGCGTAGCTTTCGATGATCCGCGACAGCAGTTCCGAGCGTCGAGTAGAACGAGGAAAGCGATTCGACAGCAAGGCGTAAAGATCAGCCGCTTTCGCCCTATGGAAATAGGCTTCCCCCTTTCGTTCCTGGGACGTGAACTGAACATCCGGATACTGGGAATTGAAGATCAGCGACAGTATTCCATTGAGGAAGCCCGGTGAACGATCGATGGTCGCGATATCGCGGTAGAAGGAGAGGTCTCCGCGGCCGAAACGGATGGGTTGGTCCGGCGCTTTTATCAGCGTCGTTATGATTTGGACCAGCGCGGTCTCCTGGGAGGCCGCATCCCCACCGGGCAGGCTGTAGAGCGCATAAGCGTAGCGCACGGTTTCATCGTAGTCATTTACCGAATCGAAGAGCTTGGCGAGAGTGTTCAGCTCGGCCGATGTCCATGAGGCCTTGGCCGCTTCCTTCCGGACGCGAAACTCCGAAAGCTCTCGACCGGCGGCACTGACGTCGGATTGTTTCTTGTAATAGTGAAAAAGACGGGCTGCAGGAGCAAGATCCAGCGGCCGCACTATCGCGGCTCGCCGCGCGTTCTGATAAAAGTCGAAGAGTTTGTGCGAATCGGCCAGCAGTTTGAAATATCCATCCAGCAGCCCCTGCGGCCATAGAGGATCAAATGCAGCATCGTAAACGGCAAGTGCGCCTCCCGGGGATCCTCGCTTCTCGGCAAGGGATGTCCTGGCGCGAACAGGAAAGAAACGATCGTTGGGAAACGTTCGCTGATAACGTTCCAGGAGTTGGGCACCTGCGGTGACCATGCCGTTTTCGAGAAGAAAGTCGAAGTAGCCCCGGTAGAGAGAATCGGCCCGCGGATACTTGGCGATCCAGGCTTCGTAATCCTGAATGGCGAGCATGGGCGGCATGCCTTCCGCCAGGATCAACTGCTGGATGCGCTCGTGCAATTTCCAGGCGCGCTGCTGCGTCTCGGGCTGCAACCGATCTTCGATTGCGGGCAGTCTTGCGTCTGCCGCCGCCAGCGCCAGCAGTTCCTGTTGCGGCTGCATCCGCCTGTGATAGTAATCGGCCAGTGCGATCTGGCTTGCAACACGATCCGGCGACACGGTATCAAGCAATTTCCATCGAGCTTCCGCATTTGTGAAATCGAGTTGAGCTTCATACTCTCGAGCCGTAAGCGTAATCAGTTCGACGTCCGACGGGCTTCGCGCGCTGAGCGTGGCAAGCCCCGGCGCGGTCTCTCGCGGCGGCCGACGCACGGAAGTTGGACCGGTGAGCGTCGGAACCGCTCGATAGAGGACGCTCGAAGCAGGAGACGATGACGGCAGCCACTGCAGCCATGAGGGAACTTCGGCATGAGCGGCAAGGGCCAACCCCACGATTAAGACGACGAGAAGAGATGTTTTCCAGCCGCGGAGCGGCGAAGGGACAAAAGGCGGTTTCCAGCCGCGGAGCGGCGTAAGAATGTAGCCCCGGCCGTGAGGCCGGGGTAAAGGTTTAGCTTCCGGTGAGCCCCGGAGGGGCGAAAGAATCTTCCGCCCCTCCAGGGCTGGATCGCTGGAAACATTCATCCCACGGCTGACGCCGTGGGCTACATTCTTGCGCCGCTCCGCGGCTAAGTCGTGGGCTACATTCTTGCGCCGCTCCGCGGCTAAGTCGTGGGCTACATTCTTACGCCGCTCCGCGGCTAGCTCAGTCTTGTGCCGCTCTTCGGCTACGCTACGGAACCACCGCAAGGCTCACCTCCTGCGTACCGATATTACGGGCGAAGTCTTCGGCCGAAACAATGACCCGGTATTGGCCGGCCGGGAGATCATCAGGAATTCGAAACTCACCGGTGTTCGAGCGCGCTTCCGCGTTCCACGCCAGCCTGACGGGCGCCACACCGTACATTCGCGCCACGATCGTTCGCGTGGTCTGCGAGGCGCTGACCTGCAGCCGCACCGTTTCTCCTCTGTGGTAGCTCGTTCGATCCAGCGTGGTTCGCACAACCGGCGGCTTGCTCGCGATCACAAAAGTCTTTTCCTCTCGGTACGCGTTTCCCTGGGCATCCTTGAGAACAAGCTGCACATGATGCGTTCCGTCCGGCGTGTCGGCAGGCGCGAGGAAGCGCGTCTGCCACATGTCTTCGCCCTTGAGGTATCTCAATGGCTTGATCAGTCCGAATGGAAAAATCGCAATCACAGAGCGAATCGACGCATCGGTCTTGACCCGCAGGATCGGGTCGCCCGGGCGGATCACGCGAGGCCTTAACAGCGATCGCGGCGCCGCCAGAAAAGACGTATAGGGCGTGACAAACTTGTACTTCCGGGAGAGCTGGATGATTTCGTCAATTGATGCCTTGTCCTCGCCGTCCCTGTCTATCTTTTCGAGCAGGGCATCTACGCGTGCTTTCGCCCAGGTACGGGGAAGGGCCGGGTGATCCTGGGAGTCGGCCGGGAGCGGCGCGTTCGCACTCAAGGTCACGGCTGTTCCGTTACGCTGGCCCGTTGCGGTAAACATCGCGGAAGGGTTCGGCTGCTGGTATCGGCCGATCCATGTTTGCTCCGAGCCTCCGAAAACTGCAGGTTCCAGGGCATACACCATGTCTGTATTGCCGGCAGGCGCAACGGAAAGCTGCAGCGAGCCAATCGGAAACCGGCCGATCTTGGAGATGAATTGTTGGATCTTGAAGTCTACCGGCTCGGTGCTTCGCGCCCACTCGAACAGTCCGTTGGCGCTGCTCACCTGCCTGAGCACTGGAAGGTTGGCGTCATCGCCAACCGCAAAGACAAACATCCGGGGGCGCTGCTGCTCAGCCAGGCGAGTCCATTGAGCGTTGAAATTCGAGACCAGGCGCGCGTTTTGAACCGTACCCTGTGTTGAACCGCCATCGGTGAACAAGACGACGTAGGCGTTTGTGCCGGCCTGCGCCAGGGCGCGATCCAGTGCCGTCCCCAGATCAGTGGCGCCGCGCAGCCTGCTCTGTTTCACAAACGCAAGCGCCCGCTCAATCTGGTCCGCATTGGCGGGCTGTGTGGCCGTGGCGAAGAGAGATACGTCCGAATTGAACACGACGACATTGAAGCGGTCCTGCGGCCGAAGCGATCGCAGCAGGCTTTCGTATGCCTGAAAACTGCTGTCGAGCTTGTTCCATTGCATCGAAAGCGACGTATCGAATACTGCAATCACCGTGCGCGGCGGGGAATTTTGAGGCGTCACTCCCAGACCAAAGAGTCCGGACGCCTGAAAGAAGCCAATGGGTGGGGTCTGCGCGGGGTTTCGATAAGTAACGACTCGAAGTGTATCCGCGGTTGAAGGATCGACGCTGTACTTCACCGCGAAATCTTCCGTCAGCGCGACACCGGTGCCCGAATACGACGCGCGGATCCGATTTGGCGAGCGCTCGTTGATCTTCAATGGATACGCTTTGCCGATTCCGTCAAAGCCGGCAATCCGGCGCTCCGATAGAAGCGTGAGGTTGACGTCGAGCCGCCCGGCTAATTGAGCCTGGTACGTATCCGGCTTCAACGGAATTGCAAGCACGCTTTCGAACTGCTCGACTGGAACACGCTCGTGGTATTCGATCTCAACGCGCTTGGTGCCGCGAGCCGGAATCGGTGTCACCCGGGCTGTGAATTCGGAACTGCGTGCGGCTTCCTGAGCGCCGCGTTCACCCATTTGAAGAATGCCTGGATCAATTGTCTGAGACCGGAGACTGTCATAGATCTCGCCGGCGCGCTTGCGTTCGAGAATGACGCCGGGAATGCGCGTTAGCTCGTCCCAGACTGCGAAATCTGAAAGCACCGCCCGGACGGGTAATGCGAAGCTGTAGGTGCCTTCAAGATTCCGGCCCGTATGGTTGGCGAAGATTTCGCGGACAGCGACGCGCGCCGTACCGTTGTCGATCAGGATATCAAGCGCCATCTCCTCCAGAGACAGGATGTTCGGATCCGGAGCGTTTCGGTCGCCCGGAATGAGAACGCCGGAATCGGCGGCGGCCAATGGCAAGACAAACAATAAGACGATAATGAATGCTCTCATCGAAGGAGTCCTTCCATTGGCATTCGGACGATACCGTTATCGGTCCCGACGAAGATCCTTCCGTCGGAAGCCGCGAGCGCAGTGACGTTCAGAGAAGGCAGTCCGGCGGTTATCGGCGTCCATCTGTGCTCCACAGAATCGTAAACGAGAAGTCCGCGGTCCAGTGTTCCGGCGAGGATGCGCTTGGAGACGGCGAGCATGGCATTGGGATTGATGACCGTATGCGGCGGCATATCGGGAAAATCCGTCCACTGTCCATCGGCATCCAGTTGAAGGACGCCGCCGCCGTACGTTCCGATGAACCAGCCCCCGCCGAACGGCACGACGGCCGAAATCCAGTTCTGTTTGAGCGGTGAATTGCTGGTGGTGTAGCTGGCGCGGACAAATCCGGCGTCAATCACGGAAAGTCCACCCAGCGTTCCCGCGAATAGCCGGGACCCGCTCTGGCCCAACGCGTACACGTGATTGTTCGCCAGTCCGTGAAAGGCATATATCGATTGAGGCCCACCGGCATCGAAAAGCGTTACGCCGGCCGCCGTCGCAACCGCAAGACCGTCCGGACGGACCGCCACATCGCTGACGTGGTCGGCTATGAGCCCATCGGATCTCCCAATGCGGCGAAGGATTTTGCCCTCCGGACTGAACAAAACCAGGCCGTTCGCAGTGGCTACCACCTGCACGTTCCGGTGCGGATCCGGGACAATCCGGTTGACGCAAAACACCTGCTCGTCTTCGACGTGTACCGTCCGTTTCATAGTGCCGCTATCAGCAATGTCGATACCGCGGTCGAAATAGCCGATCCACAGCTTTCCTGCCGAGTCTACCGATAGAGCGGAGACGTTGCGATCCGTCCAGCCGGCGCTTTCTGCCGCAATGCGACGGGTCCAGAGACTCGTTCGAGGTTCCTGTTCAAACAGGCTGTCCCTGGTAAGTGCGAATGGAATTCCGCGAATTTCGAAGAGCCGGCGTGCCGTATGGGGTTCGAAATCGGAAACCGGGGTAAATCGCGGACCTTTTACGTTCGATAGCTTTACGTCGACGATACCCTCGTCCACTGTGCCGATCAGCAGATGATCTTTTGTTGCGAGCAGCGTTTGGCTGAGAACCCCTTCCGCGACGTTGCGAACGTATTTGCCGTCGCGAAACTCGGCGGCGCCCACCGCCGTCCCGACAAATATCCGGTCTTCGCCGGCGGCAATGGAAAGCACCCGATTGTCCGGCAAGCCGTTCTGGTCGTGGAATTCTTCCGTACTTCCGCCTTTCCAGTGGATGACGCCGCGGTCACGCGTGCCGATCCAGAGATCTCCCTCGCTGCCCCCAAGCGCCGTGACAGGAACGTTTCGAAGGCTCGAGTGAAACGGCTTGATGGTTGCGCCGTTGTAGGCAATGACTCCGCCTTCTGAAAGGCCGGCCAGCAGAATGCCCGTAGGCAGGATTAGTAACGATGTAATGTTCCCGTATCCGTTTCCCTGTAACTGGATCTGGGAAAAACGCACGCCGTCGAATACGAGGATGCCCGCGGACGCAGTTCCGATCCATAGCTTTGGTTCTGCATCGCCGGCTACAGTTCCAACGGCCATGGCGACGGGAGGCGAAGGCGGAAGATCGCGTCCTACAAGATAGGTAGCGCGAAGATCACCCGCGAGGTCATACGTCCAGATTCCTCCCGCGCCGCAGATGTAAAGGAGATCGTGGAACAATTGCGCGTCGCGGAAATCTGGAGGCGCCGGAAGGAAATCCACCAGCGCAGGTTTTGAATCGGAGATGGGACGAATCTGGAACGCGATCCGCGATTCCGAGATGTCCGCTTCAGCTTGTTCAAGCACCCACTTTGCCCGGACGATCCAGAACAAGCTGAACGACGTCAGGAGTACAACGCCGGCCAGAACTGCCCAGCGTAGCCTTGCGTGCGCGATCGACCTCAAGATCATGTCCTCGCTTGTTCGCAAATCGGATGCCGCTTTAGAATTATCGCAAGTCGGCCAAGATTAACCAACAAAGAGAAGGAGCGTTTCTTATTAACTTCGTCGCGTGGAAATTGTCGCACTGCTTCAGGCAGGTTAAACCACAACTGTAGCGGCGGTCTATGACCGCCGACGATGTCACAATTGCAGAATCGCCGGCGGTCATAGACCGCCGCTACAGTTGTGGTTTAACCTGTCCTTCATGGGATTCGATAAACGCTTTACAGCGTTGGCCGGAATAGAACTGCCGATCATCCAGGCGCCAATGGCAGGTTCGTCCGATGCGGAGCTTGCGGTCGCCGTCTCGGAAGCGGGCGGACTCGGCTCGCTTCCCTGCGCCATGCTGACCGCCGATCAGGTGCGCGCATCACTTCAGACAATCCGGCAGCGCACGGTCCGGCCTGTGAATCTCAACTTTTTTTGCCATCGCTCTCCATCGGTGGACAGCGATCGCGAGCGCCAGTGGCGTGAACGGCTGGCTTCCTACTATGTGGAGCTTGGCATCGACCCGTCGGCCTCTTCGTCCGTTCCGAATCGCGCTCCTTTCGACGAAGCCATGTGCGACGTGGTCGCCGAACTGAAGCCCGCTGTCGTGAGCTTCCATTTTGGCCTGCCGTCCAAAGGGCTTCTGGATCGCGTGCGCACCGCCGGCGCGCGAATCCTTTCTTCGGCCACTACGGTAGAGGAGGCACGATGGCTCGAGAGCGAGGGTTGCGATGCCGTGATTGCCCAGGGGCTCGAAGCCGGGGGGCATCGCGGCATGTTTCTGTCCGAAAACGCCGCGACGCAAGCCGGCATCATGGCGTTGACCCCTCAGATCGTGGATGCCGTCAAGATTCCAGTCGTTGCGGCCGGAGGCATCGCCGACGCACGCGGTATTGTCGCTGCTTTTGCCCTCGGGGCATCCGCGGTGCAAATAGGCACGGGATATCTCCGGTGTCCGGAAAGCCGGGCATCCGCTGTGCATCGGAAAGCGCTCGAGCACGCACGGGAGGATCAAACGGTTGTCACAAACGTCATTACGGGCAGGCCCGCCCGCGGCATCGTCAACCGTGTCATCCGCGAGGTCGGTCCGATGAGCCCGCTGGCACCTGCCTTTCCCAGAGCCGTCGACGCATTGGCTCCATTGCGGGCGAAAGCCGAACAAAATGGATCGGGCGATTTTTCGCCTCTCTGGTCCGGCCAGTCCGCAGCAATGTGTCGTGAGATTCCCGCCGGTCAGCTCACGAGAATGCTCGCCGAGGAGGCCCTTCGGCTGATGAAGCAACTTGGCATGACAGCTGCCGATTCCATCTGATCTGATTCAACGTCGGCAGCTAAAACTGGCATCCTGCCGATTTATTCGCTATAGTTGATAAAATGACGAAGCGAGACTACCTCGGCAATTTCGAACTGATGGTGATGCTGGCTCTTATCCGTCTCGGCGAAAACGCATATGGCGTGCCCATCTGCCGGGAGCTCGAGGAACGAGGTGGACGTGAAGTTGCCGTCGGGAGTGTGTATGCCGCACTGGAGCGGCTCGAAGACAAAGGCTTTGTGGCTTCGGAACTGGGAGACGCAACACCGGAACGTGGGGGTAGAGCAAAGCGTTACTTTCGAGTTACTGCAAGAGGTCTTCGCGAAGTCCGGGAAACCCAACGGACCCTGATGGCGCTATGGAAAGGACTCCCCAAACTGCAGGGAGGAAAAGCGTGACGCGAGGGCCATCCGTTTCAATTTGGTTCTTGAGGCACTTTGGATGCAGCACAAAGAACGAGTCCATCATCGGCGATCTGGTCGAGCAGTATCAGCAAGGCCGTTCTCGCGTGTGGTACTGGCGGCAGGTGTTCATCGCGATCCTGGTAAGCTTCGTCACAGAAATTCGCCTGAATAAGTTACTGGCGGTTCGTGCTCTGCTCATTGGCAATGTTTTCAAAATCAGCTCGCTCTACTTCTTACCAATCGCCTGGGACTGGTGGATTGGACCACACCCCTGGGAGTCGCCGAAGCGCTTCATTGTGCTCGGCGCCGTTACAATCGTCCTCTGCGCGAGCAGTGCACGGCTGGTGGCCTGGCTGCATCGTCCGCATGAGAGGGCGATAGTGCTCCTGCTATTTTTATGGGAATTATCGGCGCTCTTTGCGCTCCCTGGGCACTTACGCGCACCATTCTTTTGGATCGATGCTTTCCCCAGTGTCCTGAACATAATTCTGTGGAACACCGGTGGCCTGACTGCTCTCGATAGTCTTTGCACCGTATGTACGAGCAGTCACACGGCGTATCGGAACTTCCTGTTGGGTGCCGGTGTGGTCCTTACGACTGTCAGCCTGCTGCTCGGTAGTGGGCTTTTGAGTCCGTCTTCAAGCAACTCACGCATGCACGAGAAACAAGCTGCAACATAACCTTCCGTGAATGGAGAGGTCGATCATGAACAGACGAGAATTCGTCGTTGCCGGTTCATTGAGTTTTGCCGGTGTGGCTTTCAGTAAGCCGATCCAAATTACAACCGTGGCGCCAGGTTTGATTCGAGTCCAGCAACCTCGTGCAGTACCCGCTTTCAGCCTGGCCGATGTTGACGGAAAGACCGTACGATCCGGCGACTTATTGGGAAACGTGCTCATCCTGAGGTTCTGGGCCACCTGGTGAACGATCTGCAAAGGGGAGATGCCCTCCGTGCAGAGGGCCCACGAAGCATTTAAAGACAAGAATATCCGGGTTCTGACCATTTCAATTGACGCCGGAGGTATCAAAGACGTCAAGCCGTTCCTCGCGGAGCACCGCTACACCATGCCCGCATTGATCGACAGCAATATGGAGGTCTTCGCCAGATTTGGTCTGCGCGGCACACCCGGGACGTTTATCGTTGATCGTCAGGGTAAGATCGTCGCGAGCAGTTTCGGACCTGTTGATTTCGATCAGCCGGCTTTTCGAAAGTACGTTCTGGAACTCGCAACAAAAAAATAGAATCGGAAGTTGCGGAGGGACTAAACCGCAAGAAGCACAAAAGGCACAAAACGTTGCCATTCCTAATGTTCTTGTACTCACCCAATAACTGAAGGACTTATGAGTCCGGAAGCCCTGTTTTGGAAGGAATAGGTCCAAAAGCACTTTCAGGATTTTTCTCGTTGCA
>WNFT01011809.1_pt1 | contig 10694 bp, 9 predicted proteins | sample 5400191 | NCBI WGS metagenome assembly WNFT01 (sample SAMN13153359, study PRJNA577476) | soil metagenome | isolation source: 80 cm saprolite under Madrone tree | place: USA:California | collected 2016-06-14
AGCCGTTCTCGGAAATTTCGGTGACATTCTGACCGCTGACAAAGTATGGGTCCGATTCGGTCCGCATGTTGGTCGCGCGAATCTGTTTTGTGTCGATGTTGTAAACGCCGCTCTCGGCCAGGTAAAGATCGACATCGCGATAGATTCGCACATGGCCTTCCGCCAGCACTTCATGTGTGTGCGAATTGTACTGCGCATAATCGGCATAGATGTCTGTGTCGCCGACGTGAATGGCGACATTGTCTCGCGCTGTGGCCAGCCCATCCTCATAGCTGGTTTCCCCGGTGGACGTGATCTCGATCGGTGAATTTTCCGGAGTCTTGATTGCTCCCTTGGCCAAACCAGCGGCCAAAAAAAGGAGTACAAGGAACAAACGAGCCGGCATTCGCATGGCGGACGCCGAAGGTAGCGGAGCAAGGGGCTCTTGCAAAGCCAAAAACCGGATGCAAGTGAAGCGACTCATTTGCAAAAGAGCCTGTTTTGTCAATAAGCCACGTGATCGATTTCAGCCATCCAAGCCGAGACGTAGCCCGGCGATTTGCTGATTTAGCCCGCAGCTCAAGACAATCGCGGCACGCGCCCTTCTGACGCTCATACGCGACGCTGGGATTCGTAACCGAATTTTGGCAGGCGCGTGAAGGAATGGGGGCAGTTCTTTGTGCCGTAGAGCCTGGCTTGCCACGATTACCTGCCACAAGCCGCTGGCCCCGACACTTTCACCGAGCGCTGGTTTCGCCGTATAGACGACCGCCTCCGGAACTAATTCCGATAGCGCGTGGCATTCCGCTTGATCGACAAATGTGCCGTTCGCGCTCGCAATGACAAAGTCGTTTTCAGCTTCAACGAGCTCGGAAAGGGTCTGTTTCAAAACTGTTTCCGCGTCAGTACGTTTACGGTAGTGGCAGCCGGCATGGGTACTCTCGATCTTCAGCGGCCCTCCGCGTACCAGCAGGACGGCTCCGGCTCCTTCGCTCAAAATCATCCCTTTCGCGATTTCGCTGAAAGGTTCGACCGGAGCTTCCGAACGGAGAAGACGCCACCGGCGATATGCGTCGCAAAGGAGCCAGTCGACTTCTTCGGCGCCGACGACAAGGCAATAATCGATCGCGTCATTTGCCATTACCTCCTCGGCCATTCTCATCGCGAGAAGCCCGACGGCACCATCAGCCACCAGCGTGTAAGTGGCGCCCGTAATCCCAAGAATGGCCGCAAGGTGACTTGCGGGCGCGTTAAAAACCGTTTCGGGAAACAAGAGTGGACTGGCTGCTTGCGGGCCCGATTCAACGATGTCGCGGTAAAAACGTTTCGTGTAGATCACGCCGCCATTCGAGATTGCGAAGATGAGCGCCATTCGCTCGGCAATCTCTAAATCGAGTTTCACGCCTGCGTTGGCGAGTGCTTCCAAACCGGCCGCCGCGGCAAAGCGCGAAATCAAACTGACACGGCGCAGGCGCGGGTGCGGCACTAGGCTGTCCAACGCGGATTTCGGCACTCGAAAAACCGTGTAAGATTGGCCATCACATTGCCCGGCAATCTTTTCGGCGCGCGCTTCTTCGCCGCACAGCAGACGGTCCCACACAAGATCAACGCCGGCTCCCAAGGGTGTAATCCACCCCATGCCGGCAATACCCAGACTCATGTCTTGAATTGCTGCATTACAATGGAAGCGTTCGTGCCGCCGAAACCGAACGAGTTCGAAAGAACTGTGCGCACAGACGCGGGCCGCGATTCATTCGCGACAATGTTTAGATCAGCATCTTCATCTGGAGCGCGGAAATTAATGTTTGGAGGGAGAAATTGATGCTGAAGCGCGAGCAGGCAGACAATGGCCTCAACCGCACCCGCTGCGCCTAACGAGTGGCCCATCATGCTTTTGGTCGAACTTACCGGGACTCGACCGAACAACTGGCCAATTGCTTTGCCCTCGGTTGCGTCGTTGAACGGAGTAGCCGTTCCATGTGCATTGATGTAATCGACCACGTCGGCCGCGACCCGCGCGCTCTCGAGAGCCCGCTCCATCGCTTGCCGCGCTCCACTTCCGGAAGGATTCGGTTGCGTGAGGTGGAAGTTATCCGTCGAAATACCGTAGCCGATTATTTCTGCGAGGATTGCCGCACCGCGCGCGCGTGCGGTTCCGAAATTCTCCAAAGCGAGAATCGCGGCACCTTCTCCGAGGACCATCCCGGTGCGATGCCGATCAAACGGGCGACATTTCTCTGGCGTTGAAGCTTGCAGCGAATCAAAGCCGACAAAAACCAATTCGGAGAGCGCGTCATAACCACCAGTCAGGACGCGCTGATAACGCCCCGAGCGGACGCAGGCGAAGGCGTGGCCGATGGCGTTTGTGCCGGAAGCACAGGCGTTGGCAATCACTTCGCAAGGCGCGGATATGCCAAATGTTTCCTGCGCATCGATCACCGCCTTTTGCGGTGGATAATTTGCAATCCATGTAGGAGAGCGGCGTAAGTCGTCATGTCGATGTAACGCTCGATAATAATCCTCCCCGTAGCTCATGCCGCCGCTTGTCGTGCCCACGACGGTTAAATCCGGCTCGAATTGTCGATCTTGCGTGAGCGCTTCCTTCAAAGCCGCAATCATCATGTGCGAGGCGCGATGCAGACGTTGTCCGCGCCGTCCATTCCGCTCGACGACCACGCGTTTGTCCGGGACTTGGCCGGCAGTTTTGCATCGGCATCGATCCACGGAGAATCTTGTGACCGGCGTGATGCAGTCGCGCGCTGCCTGCAGCGACGCGAGCGTCTCAGCCAATCCGCAACCTAGCGGACTGATTATCCCTGCGGCTACAACCGCAACGCGGGCCGGACCACTTTTTTCGTTTAGCGCGTTGGATCTCGTCATTTTTAATATGGCCAATTGACCCTCGATTTAATGTTGCTTTCTGAAAAAAGGCACTTTACTAATGAGGCCGAAACGGAAACGGAGCTCGGAAGTTGGTGGATTGTCAGTTGGAGTTTATTCAGTGGCGATTTGAAATCCGATAAGCGGGAACAGTGACCTAGCGGCGTTTTATACGTAGGAAATCTTTCCTTCAACACGACTGAAAACGAACTGCAGGAGCTTTTCGCCCAGGCCGGCACAGTGCAGGAAGTGACGCTCATGCAGGACAAATTCACAGGCAAATCCCGCGGATTTGCGTTTGTGACAATGGGCTCCGAGCAAGAAGCTCAAAACGCCATCACTCAAGTTAACGGCAAAACGGTAGACGGCCGAGCTTTGACCGTGAATGAAGCCCGGCCCCGTGAGCCTCGACCGCCGGGCGGTGGCGGCGGCGGCGGACGCGGTGGTTATGGTGGTGGAGGGGGCTACGGCGGCGGGCGCCGCGACGGCGGGCAAAGGCGCGGCCACTAAGCCAACCATTTCGGCGAGCGCTTGGTCAAAGATCAGGCGCTAATTTCCAGGAAAAGGGTTCACGCACGGCTGTGATAGAGTCGGCGTGCGAATCACCTTTTGATGACAACCGAACAAAACAGAAGGAGCTCTGCGATTTATGCCTGACGAACCAGACGCACAAGAAAAAGAGAGCCCACAACGATCGGAGGACATCCAAATCCCGGGAATTCCAAAGCAAACCGCTGGTGCCGTAACCGGTGCTGCGATCGGAAGCATCGCCGGCCCTGTCGGCGCGGTCATAGGCGGAGTCGTTGGTGCTTTTGCGGGAAGGGCGGCGGCTCGCGGCCAAACTATTTTCCCGAAAGCGAAACCGCGCAGATCCAAATCGAAGCGTGGTTCAGGAAAGAAATCGTCCAAGTCGCGGAAAACTGGAAAAAGATCGACAAAACGGCGCCGTGCGGTTTCCAAGTCGGCGAAAGGGACGGGGAGGCGGACGGGAAAAGCTCGTGCAAGCAAATCGCGCGCGAGAAAAGCCCGCCGGGCAAAACCCAAATCGCGCGCGGGTAAGAGTTCGCGCAAACGCCGCCGCTAAAGTAGAAGCCTGCTGGCGTTCGCGCCGGCAAGAACTGGGCAGGGCTGGATTCGAACCAGCGAAGGCGTAAAGCCAGCAGATTTACAGTCTGCCCCGTTTGGCCACTCCGGAACCTACCCCTCGCTTGCGAGCGTTGATATAGGCTGGCGTGGTGCGCCTCGCAAGTAATTTGCCCGGCTGGCAGGAGCGTCAGATCGGTAAATATTATTGTCGATCTTTATTGGAAGAACTCGCCGATCATCTCGACCACATAACGTTGTGCCTCGCGCGAGATCTCCGGGTAAATCGGTAATGCCAGCGTCTCGCCAGCAGCGCGCTCGGTCTCCGGCAGATCGCCTTTCTTGTAACCGAGATAAGAAAAACATTTTTGTTCATGCAGACCTACCGGATAATAAATCGCGGTGTCGATCTCGCGCTGCGCGAGATGATCACGTAACTCGTCGCGTTTGCCCGTGCGGATGACGTATTGATGATAGATGTGGTGATTCGTTAGGCCATGCTTGCGATAAGGTTCGGCGGGCAGCGCAATCCGGTTGGTCAGACCACGACGCGTGAATTCTTCTCGATAAAAATCCGCCGCGGCCCGGCGCGCTGCCGACCACGCGTCTAGGTACGAAAGCTTGACGTTGAGAATCGCCGCTTGAATCTCGTCGAGCCGGAAATTGCCACCAATAAAATCGTGAAAATAACGCGGCTCCATTCCGTGTTGACGAACAACGCGCAATTTTTTCGCCAATTCTTCGCTGCGGCATACGATTAATCCGGCATCGCCGGCTGCGCCCAGGTTCTTGGAGGGATAGAAACTGAAACAACCGACCTCGCCCATTGTGCCCGCTTTGCGTAGGCCCATGTGAGCCGTGAGATATTCCGCGCCAATGGCTTGCGCAGCGTCTTCGATGACTTCGAGATTGCATCGCTCGGAGATTGCGTGAATCGCATCCATCTCGCAGCACAATCCAAACAAATGGACTGGAATGATCGCGCGAATTCTGCGCCCGGCACCGTCGCGCAGTTGGCCGTGGGAATTGCGCTTGCATCGATTGTCGATGTACCACTCAAGCGCGGTTGGCGACAGATTGAAGCTTTTTGGATCAACGTCGACAAACAACGGCGTCGCGCCCACTCGCGCGATGCAACCAGCCGTTGCGAAAAAAGAATAGGCGGTTGTAATTACAGCGTCGCTGGGCCCGATCTCGAGAGCCATTAGAACCGCAAGCAACGCATCCGTTCCAGAGGAAACGCCAACGGCATGTGGCGCATGAAGATAGTCACAGATCGCTTTCTCGAATGCCTCTACTTGCGGCCCGAGGATGAAGCGCTGGCTCCCTAAAACGGCATCGACCTCCGCTCGGATCGGCGCCGCTAGGGCGCGGTATTGTTCGCTTAGATCGAGAAGCGGCACCCGCATGGCGCGAATAGCTTGGCAGCTTCGCTCCGCGGTTCAATCCGAAGTTTATTGCGACGATGCGGGCCGTTGACCGAGCAGTTTAACTACGTTACGATCTCAGCCATGGCGTTGCTGCGCGGACTTTTTTGGCTCGCCCTTTTTGTTTTCTTCACGTTTTGCTTCATCGTGCTCTTCGAGTACGGGACGCACGATTTCACGAATGGATTCCAAAAAGAAGCCGCGCGCGTAAAAGCATTTGTCGTTAAACAGACCAGCAAAGCGGAAAAGCCAAAGAAGTAATTCGCAAGGCGGTTGCCGTTATTCCACAAACTCAATCTCGACTTGATTTTCGATGTATCCGGCGGCGTGTGCATCGCCAAGGAATTTACGAATCGCCGCGCGCCCTGCATCGCCGTAATCCCGGGTGTAATCGTTGACATACATCCCGATAAACTTTCCGGCGAGCTCTGCATCCATGTCGCGGGCGAATGGTAATGAGTGGCGCACCGCCTCACCGCGGTGGCCAAGGCCGTAGTCGATACTTTGTCGCATGATCTGAAGAAGGTCGTGCCCTACTGAATGCGGGATATCTTTGCGCAACACATTTCCACCGAGTGGCAGCGGCAGTCCGGTTTTGCTTTTCCACCATTCGCCAAGATCGACAATCTTCGCAAACCCGGAGCGCGCGTAAGTAAGTTGCCCTTCGTGAATGATGAGACCGGCACCGGCCTGGTTATTTTTGACGGCGTCGAAGATTTGATCAAACGGGACGATGACGTGCTTGAAATCGCCGAGATAAAGCTGCAGCGCGAGGTAGGCGCTGGTCATTCGACCAGGCACCGCAATCACTTGAGAACGTAACCAGTTCTTTACCTGATCATCCGATCCCGTACGCGGAATCTTTGTCCCATTGCTAATGAGGATTGGTCCGTAACCATCTCCCATGCTCGCGCCGCATGGCATGAGCGCATACTTGTCGCTGACGTGCGCATACGCGTGGATCGAAATCGCGGAAATGTGAAGTTCGCCGCGGAGAGCACGTTCATTCAGTGTCTGAATATCTTCCAGTCGATGTTCGAACTGGTAACCACGAAGGTCGATTTTGTTTTTTGCCATTGCATAAAACATGAATGCATCGTCCGGATCGGGTGAATGTCCGAGCGTAAAAACTACCTGATCCCACAGCATGAGCGCACGCTATCTGCCTGCCTGTAAACGCGCAAGAACACCTCCGGTTATCCGTCCAGTCGCGGTTGCTGTTTGCGTTAGAAGAGCTGTTCCGGTAGCCTCAAACGCATGGCGAAATCCGGTCTCGGAAAAGGTCTTGGCGCATTGATTGGTGGTCGCCCGGCAGCGGTGCGGGTCGAGGATGTCGATTCGCGGGAAAACATTCACCAAGTCAGCCTCGCGAGCATTGTTCCGAGTGGACTACAGCCACGCAAGGATTTCGCGCCCAACGCATTACAGGAACTGGTCGATTCAATCCGCCAACATGGCATCATTCAACCGCTTATCGTGCGGCAGGTGGGCGGTCAATGCGAGTTGATTGCTGGCGAACGGCGCTGGCGTGCGGCTCAGGAGGTCGGCCTGACCGAAGTGCCGGTGATTATCCGGAGCGCGAACGATCTGGAAGTCCTCGAGATCTCGTTGATCGAGAACTTGCAGCGTGCCGATCTAAATCCAATCGAAGAGGCGCAAGGTTACGCCAGACTGGCGGGCGAATTTGGAATGCGTCAGGAAGACATCGCGTTAAAAGTCGGGCGCAGTCGCGCGGCCGTTGCGAACTCGATGCGCTTGCTCGATCTGCATCCGCAAATCCAAGTCTGGATTGGGCAGAGTTTGCTTTCGGTCGGTCATGCAAAGGTGTTGCTCGCATTAAAATCCGCGGAGGAGCAGCTGCTCGCTGCCGAAACGGTTTTGCGGCGCAACGCCACCGTTCGGGCGACGGAGCGGCTGGTGGCGCGCCAGCTCGGGATCGGCCGCGCGCGACGGAAACCGCGCACGGCGGAGTTGACCGTTACCTCCGCCGCAATCGAAGACTTGCAAAACCGACTGCAACAACATTTGGGTACCCACGTCACGCTTCACCACGGAGAAAAACGCGGGCGAATTGAGATCGAATATTACGGGAGTGACGATCTCCAGAGGATCGTTACCGCCCTTGGCGTGAGGGCGAGCGAAAGCTGACTCGCCATCACCCAAGTTGAAGCACATGAAGCGGACCACGCCTTCATTCACACGTGGAGGTCAACCCTGCAGCCTTTGTTTCTTAGGCGGTGTTGTTTCAATCGTCCTGAGTGCTTGTCCTGCACATTGGCATCGCGCATCCCAAGACCAGCTCTGGAAAGAATTTTCCGGCAAGGAAGCTTTTGTCCACGTTCAGCGTCTCGTTGAGCTGGGCCCTCGTCCGCCTGGATCTGAGGCCATCGAAAAATCCCGGACCTACATCGACAAGCAACTTCGACTGGCAGGTTGGCAGGTTGCGCGACAAGCATTCAGTGACGACACGCCGCGCGGAAGAGTTGATTTTGTTAATCTTATTGCGCGGTTTCCCGCGCCGGGCAATGCCCGGCCATCGTTCTTGTTGTGTTCTCACTACGACACAAAGACGTTTCAGACGATTCGATTTGTTGGTGCGAATGATGGTGGCTCAAGCACCGGCTTGCTTTTGGAATTGGCGAGGATCCTAGGCCACCATTCGAACTTGGCCGCAAAGATCGAACTCGTGTTTTTCGATGGCGAAGAGGCCTACGAAACGTTTTCCCAGAACGATGGTCTTTACGGCAGCCGTTATTTCGCTAGGCAGCTCGCGGTAAGCAAAACTGCAAAACAATTTCGTGGTGGAATCTTGTTCGACATGGTCGGCGATCGCTCCCTCAATATTACGCTGGCGCCGGATTCGCCTGTGCCGATCGCGCACGACATCTTTACCTCGGCCGATGCTCTTAAGCGGCGTAGCTATTTCAGCTATTTTGACCGCGAAATCACCGACGATAACACACCGCTGAATGCGATCGGCATTCCGACGATTGATCTAATCGATTTTGATTTCGTCTGGTGGCACACCGCCGGTGATACGATTGATAAAGTAGGTGCGGAAAGTTTGCAGATTGTCGGGGCTGTTGCCGCATATTATTTAACCGAATTCGCTTTTAAGTGAGGCGGCAACTTTTAATCGCAGGATTGTGTGCGGGAGCCTGCGCCGCGGGTGTCACATGTGGCCAATTAGTTACCGGTCGGGATGCGCAGCCATCAAAATGCATGCCGATGAAATTAGTCCACCCGTTCGGACGCGCCTCGGATTTCATATTATCCAATTGACCGACTCGAAGCCCGTTCGGCAGATGGAAAATTTCGTGAACTTCTGCATTGCTTGCCAGTTAATTTAACTTCAGTCTGATGGCGCACGAAGGCCCGCAGCAGCGGGGTGCTCAGAACATTCAATGTCCGGTCGAAGGCGCAAAAATGTCGGAGTAATCGGTCTCGGGATTATCGGAAGCCGAGTGACCGAAACACTTCGACAGAAGGGGTTTCATGTTTTCGTCTGGAACCGGACGCCGCAACTAGTTCCGAACTTTGTCGGTGGGCCCGCGGAAATCGCGGAGATGTGCGATTTTGTGCAGATCTTTGTCTCGGATGATGACGCACTGCTTCAAGTGGCAGAGGATCTTGTTCCAGCGCTGGCGCCGCGCCACATTGTGCTCGCACATTCGACCGTCTCACCGCATTCGATGCAGCGAGCTGCACAGATTGTCGAAAGTCGCGGTGCGCGCTTTATCGAAGCGCCGTTTACAGGCAGCAAGACGGCCGCGGAAAAGGGCGAGCTTGTCTATTATGTCGCGGGCGATGATGCCGCATTACGGGAGGCGCGCCCGATTTTGGAGGCCAGCGCGAAAGAAATTATGGTGATCGGAGAAATTGGACAGGCCACAGTCATCAAAATCGCGACCAATATGGTCACTGCCGCCAGCGTTCAGGCGGCGGCGGAGGCTTTGGCGCTGGTCCGAGCCGTCGGTCTGCCGATGGAAAAATTTGTCGAAGCCATGCGCGGCAATGCAAGTCATTCCACCACTCTCGCGCTTAAGTTGCCCAAAATAATCGAAGCGGATTTCGAGCCGCATTTTTCGATGAAGCACATGCTCAAGGATATGCAGATCGCAAGCCGATTAGGCTTGTCCCATCAGCTTGAGCTGGGAGTAACCGCTGCTGCGAGAGACCGGCTTCTCGAGCAAATGCAACTAGGTTATGGGGACGACGATTATTCCGCTGTTGCGCGAAAGTATTTTGCCGATGCTCAACGGGCCGGTGGCGAAGAAGCCGGTTTAGAATTATTTGAACAGCTGGCGGTGCGCGAACCCTTTCCGGGCGTTGAACTTCATGGAGAGGTTTTGAAACCAGTTCAACCGGGCGACTTCGTTCCCATGATGCCTGAAAAAGGGGGGCAGGAGCCTGAAGCTATTAACGATGCAATCGCTCCGGGGCCTGAGATCATACAGCCCGCACCTTTTTCGTAAGGCTCAACGCCTCAAGAGGAAAGTAGCCCTGCTCCTGTCGGCGAAGGATCGACACCGGTTTTGCGGCACGAAGACGTTCAAGAAGAACAAACACCGCGTGGCTTTTTTAACCGGCTGCTGAGACGTGTGACCGGCTAGTAAGGAAGCTGTCGCGCCAAAAGAAAATGACGCCGCCGCGGCATGCACGGGAAGGCGTTCTTTTCGATTTCTCCGCATGCGCAAAACTTCGCATTAGAGGAAATGATCGCCTGCGTTTCCTAAACGGACAGATTACGAACGACGCTCGCAAGGCGACCGAATCGACCGCGCTTCAGGCCTGCGTCTTGAGCGCAAAAGGCAGAATGAATGCCTACATGTCCCTTTGCGCCGCACCGAATTGCTTTTTGGTCGATGCCGATCCTGAGCTTCGAGAATCGCTCCAGCCGCGCCTCGAGCGCTACATCATCGCCGATGACGTGCAGATCGAAGACGTCAGTGATCAATTGTCGATCTTTCATGTTTTGAACTCAAGCCCTCCCGCACTGCCGACCGAGTTCAAGATTATATCTGCGAATCGTTTTGCCGGTGTGGGCTGGGACGTTTGGATCGAAGCAAAGCAGCGCGATCGGATTTTTCGCCAATTATCGGAAGAGTTCGATTTTTGTGATGTGGATTGCGCGGAAGTTTTCCGAATCGAACAGGGGATTCCTCGCTGGGGTCGCGAGCTGACTACGGAAATCATTCCGATTGAAGCAAACCTGGAAAGGCGCGCGATCGATTATGAAAAGGGCTGCTACATTGGGCAGGAAGTGATCTCGCGTATCAAAATGTCCGGTCAAATCAACAAGCGATTATGTGGCTTGGTCTCGGT
>WNFT01012756.1_pt1 | contig 10693 bp, 6 predicted proteins | sample 5400191 | NCBI WGS metagenome assembly WNFT01 (sample SAMN13153359, study PRJNA577476) | soil metagenome | isolation source: 80 cm saprolite under Madrone tree | place: USA:California | collected 2016-06-14
TGAGTGTCGCCCTGAAGTGCGTTGCCGGGTTGGACGATCCACAAGCGGCGAGACCGAGCGCCAGAGCGACGGTTCCGATCCTGATCATGAGCTCCTCCGTTCTTGGTGCGTCTTGCTTCCAGACACCGTGAGTCCTGAAGGCGGCCACAGGGTTCCCGCTCGATCAGGCGGTTCCAGCGGACACGCATTCGCGTTCGTATCACCGGAATTGCGTCGCGGGAAGGAGGCTGCTCCTGATTCGCATGCCGACGCCGGAACGGACGTTCTGCCGGATGCCTCACGTTTCCGATCTGAGGCGTCGACAACGTCGTTGAAGCTGGTAGCTTCGGCGCGCGGTTTGCAGGAGGGCCATATATGCGCTTCGCGACGCTCCTCGTCGTCCTCGCTTGCGGATGCGCCACCTCGTCCTCATCCGGCTCTCCAGCCGGTGGTACCAGCGAGCCTGCGGACGCGAGAGAGCGAGGATGGAGGAGCCCCGATTCCGGGCCTGGCGCGGCGGACGGCGGCGCTGGGGCAGCCGCCTCGCCGGGTCCTGCGGATGGCGGGCCTGTCTCCGTCGCGGTTGCGACCCTCGAGCCAAAGAGCGGCAGCAAGGTCACCGGCACGGCTCGCGTGACTCCTTCCGCCTCCGGCGTCGTCGTGCTCGTCACGGTCCAGGACGCATCGCCCGGCGAGCACGGGGTGCACATCCACGAGAAGGGAGATTGCAGCGACCCGGCGGCGACGAGCGCCGGTGGTCACTTCAACCCCAATTCCGGTGCGCACCACGGCGGACCGAACACGCCAGTGAGGCACGGGGGAGACCTCGGAAACATGAAGGTCAATTCGCTCGGCGGAGGCCTGCTGGTGGTCGCGGTGTCGGACCTGTCGATGGAGAACGTCGTGGGGCGCTCGGTGATCGTCCACGAGAAAGTGGATGATCTACAGACCGACCCGGCGGGCAACTCGGGGGCGCGGATCGCCTGCGGCGTGCTGCAGGGGCAATAGCACCGTCCTCTGACGCAGCAGCCCGCTCCAGAATGGTTGGGGCAGCCGTCATCCCCGCTGGCGACGACGGGCGGCCGCACGGCAGCACGTCCTGCGCGCGCGCATGCGCCCGCAACCCCGCCCGAGCCTTTTGAACCCGCCCGATCGACTCTAGCCTTGAGTTACCCGGAGGGACCTTGACGCCGGACGTCCGCAACCTGCTGCGCCACTTGCGCGTGCCAGGGCTTGCCTACCGCGACTTCGGCGCAGCGGCGCCTGGATCGATCCGCCGCACCCAGCAGCGGCAGGGGCTCGTCACGGTCGGGCTCGTTTCTCTCGTCGCGGGGGTGGGGCGCACTGCGCTGTGCGCGAATCTGGTTCGCGCCTTCGCGCAGCAGGGCACACGAGCCGGGGTGATCACCTCGCGCTGGAACGGGACGTGCTGCTGGTCGACACCGGGTCGCCACCTCCCACGGACGTGCTGAGCGAGGCCGACGAGCTTCTGGTTGTGGCGCGCCCGGACGCGGCTTCGGTGGCCGCGGTGGGGCAGATGGAAGACCTGCTGGTGCGCACGCGGATGCGCTCCTGGCGCAAGCCGCGCGCTCGCTGGCTGATCAACGCCTTCGACGGCCGGCGCCGCGCCGACCGGGAAGCGCTCGCGGCGATGCGCCGGGCGCTGCGGCCGCGCGTCCTCGCGACCGTGGTGCAGGAGGATCGGGCGCTGCAGGACGCCTTCCTCGCGCGGCGGCTGGTCCACGACGTCGCGCCGGGATCGCAGGTGGTCGCCGACCTGGACGCGCTCGCGCGCGAGCTCCATTGGGGGAGGGGCAGCGAACGGCATGCGTGGGTCGACTGACATCCCCCGCTTGCTGGCAGCGGCGTTCGCCGGGCTCTGCCTCACGCTCTTCGTCGTCACGCCCCTCGATCTACCCACGCAGTTCGCCCTCGCCGGGGCGCTGATCGCCGCCGCGCTGATCGTCGCGCGATCGCAAGGCCGGCTCGCCACCCTCGTGCTGGTGCTCCTCTCGGTGGCGACCACCTGCCGCTACCTCTGGTGGCGCCTGGGAACGACGCTCGCTTCCGACTGGTCGTTCGATGCCGTGCTCAGCGGCATCCTCCTCGCTGCCGAGCTCTATGCCTGTGCGATGCTGCTGCTCGCCTACGGACAGTCGATCGCCGGCCTGCGCCGCAGACCGGTGCCGCTGCCGAAGGACGTGTCGCGCTGGCCCAGCGTGGACGTATTCATCCCCACCTACAACGAGCCGCTCGAGGTGGTGCGTGCCACCGTGCTCGCGGCGGCTTCGCTGGATTGGCCGCGCGACCGGCTGCGGGTGTGGGTCCTCGACGACGGACGGCGTCCGGCATTCCGGCAGTTCGCCGCTGAGGCCGGCGTCGGCTACATCACCCGGCCGGACAACGCGCACGCGAAGGCGGGAAACCTGAACCACGCGCTGCGAAAGACGCGCGGCGAGTACGTCGCCGTCTTCGACTGCGATCACGTTCCGGTCCGCTCGTTCCTGCAGATCACGATGGGATGGCTGGTCCGCGATCCCAAGCTCGCTCTCGTGCAGACGCCGCACCACTTCTACTCGCCCGATCCCTTCAGCCGAAACCTCGGGACCGTGACCCAGGTTCCAGGCGAGAGCGAGCTGTTCTACGGCGTGATCCAGCCCGGGATAGATACCTGGAACGCGTCGTTCTTCTGCGGCTCCTGCGCGGTGCTACGGCGCAGCGCGCTCGCGGACGTGGGCGGCATCGCGGTCGAGACCGTCACCGAGGACGCGCACACCGCCTTGAAGATGCACCGCCAAGGTTGGCGTACGGCGTATCTCGAAGTTCCCCAGGCGGCCGGCCTTTCCACCGAGACGCTGGCGGGGCACGTCGGGCAGCGGATCCGGTGGGCGCGCGGAATGGCGCAGATCTTCCGTGTGGACAACCCGCTTCTGGGCCGCGGTCTCAGCCTCTCGCAGCGGCTCAGCTACCTCGCCGCGATGCTGCACTTCTTCTCCGGAATCCCGCGGCTGGTGTTCCTGCTCGCGCCGGTCGCGTACCTCGTGTTCGGGTGGCACATCTTCAACGCGCTTCCTCTGGCTGCGGTGGCGTACGGGCTGCCGCACCTGATCCACTCCACGGCCTGCAACGCGCGCATCCACGGGCGCTTCCGGCACTCGTTCTGGTCCGAGGTCTACGAGACCTGTCTCGCCTCCTACACCGCCATTCCCACCACGCTGGCCCTGATCGCTCCGCGGACTGGAAGGTTCAACGTCACCGCGAAGGGCGGACGCGTCGACGCTCCCTACTTCGACCTCCGCATCGCGCTCCCCTACCTGCTGCTCGCCGTGGTGAACCTGGCGGCCCTCGCGGCCGGCGCCTGGAAGCTGCGCACCGGACAGGGCGACCTCGATTCCCTCGCCATCAATGCGGCCTGGGCGCTGCACAATCTGATCATCCTCGGCGCTGCCGTCGGGGCCGCCTGCGAGCGCCCACAGGTGCGCGCGGCGCAGCGGGTCCCGGCCCGCCTTCCGGCCATGCTCCGGTTCTCCGACGGCACCACGGCGGCCGCGGAGACGCGCGACCTGGGCCGCGACGGCGCCAGCATCACGCTGCGCGCACCGGCGACGCTGTCGCGGCGGGAGCAGCTCTGGCTGTCGCTCTTCTTCTTCGATGAGGAGCAACCGCTGCCGGCCGAAGTGCTCGAGTCCGGTGGCCGGTCGGCGCGGGTGCGGTTCACTGCGCTCTCGCTCGAGCAGGAAGCGCATCTGGTGCGGGCGATCTTCTCCCGCGCCGACGCCTGGCTGGGATGGAGCGAGAGGCACCGCCGCGATCGCCCCCTGCTCACGCTCTTGCAGATCGCCTTCCACGGAGTCGCGGGAGTGGGCCGCGCCCTCGCCTTGCCGCTGCGACCGCGCGCGCTGCCTTCGGGCATGCCCGCCCCGGTCCGGAGCCAGGCATGAGGCTGGCGGCCGCCGCCTTTTCCTTCCTTTGCGCAGTCGCGGCGCACGCCGAGCGCTTCGTCGAGCTGGGTCCCACGAAGGCACAGCGTGACTCGAGCGCGGCGGCGCTGGATTTCCCGTTCACGGCGCGCGCCGACGAGGAGTTGACCGGCGCCGCCGTGCGCATCGTGTTCGCAGGCCCCGTCGAGTCGCTCGAGGTGCTGGTCAACGACGAGCGGCTCGCGCTGCTCTCCGGCGATGATCCGCATCCGCCCGACATTCCCGTGGCGCGCACCTTGCTCGCGGACCGCAATACCCTCTCGCTGCGCCTGCGCGACCGCCAAGGCCGCTGCCTGGCCCGTCCTGCCGCCTGGGCGGCGGTGCGCTCGATCGGGGTCGTCCTGCAGGCGAACCCGGTGCCGCTCCCGAACGAGCTCGCATTGCTTCCGCTGCCGTTCTTCGATCGCGGGTACGACGCGAGCGCGACAGTCCCGCTGGTGCTCGGCCATCCGCCCTCGCGCGACGAGGTGCGGCTCGCCGCGCTGGTTGCGAGCTGGTTCGCCGTCGATGCTCCGATTCCGCTCGCGTTCGATGCGCGGATCGGCGCGCTTCCGGACTCGCGCGCGATCGTTCTCGTCGGCGGAAGCGCGGATTCTGCCCGGCTGGGCATCGAGCCTCTGCGCGGCCCCTCGATCCGTATGATCGACCATCCGGCGCATCCCGAGTCCAACCTGAAGCTCCTGGTGATCGGCGGCCGCAACGGAGAGGAACTGCGCGCCGCCGTGGAGGGCCTTGCCGCCCGGACCGCCCGCCTCACCGGATCCGAAGCGATGCTCGCGGCGCCGTCCCGGCAGCCGCCTTCGCCGCCGTACTCGGCGCCCCGCTGGGTGCCCTCAGGCCGGCCGGTGCCGTTCTCGAAATACCCGGCGGGAAGCGTCTTCGCGCATGAAGGCAACACGCCGGCCACGATGTCGGTGCGCTTCCGCGTCGCCCCCGACCTCTGGATCTGGCCCGCGGAGTTCGTGGTGCTCGATCTCGGGTACTCCGAGCGCATCCCGCGCGGGGCGATCCCGCCGCGACTCGACGTCGAGATCAACGGCTACTACCTGGCGACGCTGCCGCGGGCAGCGCCGGGGAAGCCGCAGCGGGTGCGGCTGAGGATCCCGCGCGAGCACATGCGCGGGTTCAACCAGCTGCTGGTCCACGTCCACTATCCCGATCCCGATCCCTGCGCAGCGGCTCCGGTGTGGACTTCCGGAGAGCCGCCGCGCGTCGAGATCGCAGGCGATTCGGTCCTGCACGTCGAAGACCTGAGCCACTTCTCGAACCTGCCTGACGTCTCGGCCTTCGCCTTCGACGGATTTCCTTTCACGCGCATTCCCGACCTGGGCGAGACCGCCGTGGTCCTGCCCGAGCGTCCCTCTCCGGCCGAGCTGTCGATGGCGTTCTCCGTGCTCGGTCAGCTGGCGCAGATCACCGGCAAGGTGGGCACCCGCGCGACGTTCCCGCCCCCCTCGGAGACGCCGGGGGACCGGGACGTGCTCGCCATCGGGACGCCGGACGACAACGCGCTCGTCTTCCGCTGGGGCAACGCCCTTCCTCTCGCGCTGCAGGGCAGGTCGGCGCGCGTGCAGCGGACGGTGCGACTCCTCGATCTGCTCGGAGGGCCCGAGCCGCTGCTGGAGGCGCAGCGCGCGGAAGAGCTGCTCTCGCGGGCTGGCGAGACGGCGGCGATCGCCGCCATCGAGTCCCCGATCTCTGCGGGGCGCGTGGCGGTGGTGATCACCGGCACTGCCCTGCCGCGCTTCGCGGACTTCCTCGGATACGCGCAGAGCCGCGGCCGGGGCGGAGATCTCCTGGTGCTCGCCGGCGGAGAGCGCGCGATGTTTCGCATCGGCGGGACCTTCGGGCGAGGCGAGCTCGACGCATGGACGCGCCTGCGCTGGTTCCTCGCCACCCACTGGCTGGCACTGCCCCCCGTGTTGCTGGCGGGCGCGGTGATGCTGGCGGCGCACGGACGCAGGTTCCTCGCCCGGCGCATGCGCGCCCGCCTCGCGCTCGGGGAGGCGGCATGATCGCGGCGGTCGCCTTTGCGCTGCTCGCCGCTACTCCATGTGAGCCCAGCTGGCCCCTCTGGAACCGCTACGTAGGGACGTTCATCTCCGGCGACGGCCGCGTGATCGATCGCACGGCTGGGGATCGCACCACCTCCGAGGGGCAGGCGTATGCGCTGTTCTTCTCGCTGGTCGCGAACGACCGCGCGCTCTTCCAGCGGCTACTGGCCTGGACCGAGCAGAACCTCGCGCAGGGGGATCTCGCGCGCAACCTCCCGGGCTGGCACTGGGGGAAGCGCAAGGACGGCTCCTGGGGCGTCATCGACGCGAACTCCGCGAGCGATGCCGACCTCTGGCTGGCCTACGATCTGCTCGAGGCAGGGCGGCTCTGGTCACAGCCGCGATACGCCGCGCTCGGCCAGCGGCTGCTCGCGAACGTCGCCGCGCGGGAGGTCGCGAACGTTCCGCAGCTCGGGACCGTGCTGGTTCCCGGAGCAAGCGGGTTCAACCTGGAGGGCGGGTTCCGCGTGAACCCGAGCTATTCGCCGCCGCAGATCCTTCGGCGCTTCGCGCGGCTCGGCGCGCCCTGGAGCGCAGTGCTGCAGAGCTCGATGGAGATGTTGCGGCTGTTCGTTCCGGCGGGCGCGGTGCCTGACTGGGCGGTCGCGAAGGCTGGACAGCTCCTGCACGATCCGGTGACGGGCCGGGTGGGCAGCTACGACGCCATCCGCGTCTATCTCTGGATCGGCATGATGCCCGAGCGCGATCCCGGGCTCGATCGGATCGCGGCGGGACTGCTGCGCAAGCTTCAGGAGACAGGCGCGCTGCCCGAACGGATCGATGCGCGCACGCTCGAGACTCGTGGGTCGGCGCCGCCCGGCTTCTACGCGGCGCTGCTGCCGCTCGCGCCTGCCGATGCCCGTCCCGCCCTGGAGGAGCATCTGGCCAGAGCGCTCAAGCGCGGGCTCTACGGCGATCCGCCCGCTTACTACGACCAGAACCTGGTCCTGTTCGCGCAGGGCTTCACCGAGTCGCGCTACCGCTTCGGCGCCGACGGCTCGCTCGCGCCTGCCTGGGAGACCCGATGCATCGGGCGCGCGCGCTGATCATCGCCTTCGCGGCGATCGCCTCCGCGGCGGCGGCGGACGATCTGCTGGGCGGTCTCGTCCGCAACGCCTGGTACTGGCAGGCGCGCGCCCGATCGGACAAGGCGGACGATGCCTGGAAACAGGTGCTGGAGGTTGCGCCGGACAATCCCGAGGCGCTGGCGGCGGTCGGAGGGTTCAATGCCCGGGCGGGACGCATGCAGCAGGCCCGCGAGATGCTCTCCCGGCTGGAGAGGGTGGCCCCCGCGCATCCGGACGTCGCGGTGCTGCGAAGGCAGATCGAGCTGGGGCCACGATTCGTCGCCCTTCTCTCGGAGGCGCGCAAGCAGGTACATGAAGGCCAGGCCGCGGAAGGGGCGGCGAAGTACCGCGAGCTGTTCGGGCCGGCCGGGCCGCCCGGCGATCTCGCGCTCGAGTACTACCAGACCGTGGGCGGCGCGCCGGGAGGATGGCAGGAGGCGCGCGATGGGCTGCGGCGGCTGGTGCGCCGCGCGCCCGGGGAGGTCCGCTACAGGCTCGCGCTGGCCAAGCTGCTCACCTACCGGGACGAGACGCGCCGCGAGGGCGTCGGCATGCTCGCCGTACTCGCGCGCGATCCCACCATCGGCAAGGACGCCGCCGCGAGCTGGCGGCAGGCGCTGCTCTGGCTGTCGCCGACGGATCGCGACGTGCCCCTGTTTCGCGAGTGGCTCAAAGCGCATCCCCGGGACGCCGAGGTCGCCCGGCACCTGGAGCGCGCGCGCAATGCGATCATCATCCGGGATGGATTCGCCGCGCTGGATCGCGGGGACCTCCGCGAGGCCCAGCGGCTGTTCGATCTGGCGGGCAACGACCCGGACGCAGTGCACGGCCGGACGTTGATCGCCGGCCGCCGCGCGGCACAGGCGAAGAAGTCGGGATTCGCCGCCCTCGAGCGCGGCGACCTGACCGCGGCGGAAGCGTACTTCCGATCGATTCCGCCGGACGCCGACACCAGGCTCGGCCTCGCGCTCGTCCTGCAGAAGCAGGCGGCGCAGGCGTCGCGCAAGGAGGACTTCCAGCGGGCGCGGGATCTGCTGGAGCGCGCGCGCCGGCTGGCTCCGGAACGTCGCGACGTGTGGGAACGTCAGCTGCAGAGCGTGGTCTTCTGGTCGCGGCTGCGGGACGCCCGAATCGCCCGGGACGATGGCCGCGACAACGACGCGGAGGCGAGCCTGCGCGCGGCGATCGACGGCGCGCTGCCCGAGGAGGCCTGGCACGCCCGCCTGGCGCTCGCGAATCTGATGATGGAGAGCGGCCGGCCCGGCGAGGCGGAGGCGAACTTGCGCGCGGTCCTCGGCGCGGTTCCGGATCAGCCCGTGGCATTGCGCGCCCTCGCCAGCCTGCTGGTGCGGCAGCAACGCTTCGAGGAAGCGATCCCGCTGAACGATCGCCTGCTGAAGGTCGCGCCGCAGTCCGCGTACCGGTCCGGATGGCTGCGCGCGGAGAGCCTGCGCGCCGCGGCGGCGAAGAGCCGGCAGGCGCATGACTTGTTGCGGGCGCGGGAGCAGCTCACGCAAGCGCGCGACGCCGATGCGTCGGATGTCTGGGTCCTGCACGATCTGACGAATGTCCTGCTGCAGCTGAATGCCCTTCCGGAGGCGGAGAACGCGCTCGCCGCTCTGCTCCGCGCCGCTCCCGAGTTGCCGGAAGCGCGCGTCACCCAGGCGCGGGTGCTCGCCGCGCGCCGTCAGGACGTGCAGGCGCTGGCGATCCTCCGAGCGCTGTCGCCGCCAGCGCGCGATCCCGCCGTCCTGGCGCTGCGGCGGCGCTTGGAGTTCCAGGTGCGGATCCCTCCAGCGCTCGAGCTTGCGATCACCGGCCGGCGCGAGGAGGCCGTTCGCGAGCCGACGCGCGCTGCGCGCCTGGAGCTGGCTTCCACCTTGCTCGACGCAGGCGACGACGCATTCCTCGGGGAGATCCTGCGCGGACTGGAGCAGGATCCGTCGCTCACGCCCACCGAGCGGCGGTCTCTCGGCGAGCTGCGGGTGGGGCATGCGGTACGGCTCGCGGACCGGCAGCGGGACGAGGGCAATCTCAAGGGGGCGGAAGCATCGCTGCAGGCGGCGCTGCGCGACTATCCGCGCGATCCGCTGCTGCTCGGCGCTCTGGCCCGGGCACGCGAGCAGGATGGCGACGCCGACAGCGCCCACGCGCTCTACCTCGAGGTGCTTCGCTCCATTCCAGACGACAGCGACGCGTTGCGAGGAGCGGTCGATACCGCGATTGCGCGCGGCGATCTCGACGAGGCCCGCGCGCTTCTGCGCAGCGCGCGCGCGGGCGCTGGCCGGCCGGATGATCCGCGCTTGCTGCAGCTCGCCGCCCATCTCGCCGAGCGCGAAGGCGACGACCCGGAGGCCATGCGGCTCCTGCGGCGCGCTTCCACGCTCGCGCGCACGGAGATCTTCCGGTCGGCGCAGTTTCCCCAGGAGGGCATCGGGCGCGCCCTCGCCGTCGAAGGAACGCCCCGGCGGGCCGCCCAGACCGACCCGGAGGTGCTGCATGCGCAGATCGCCCGGGACATGCAGCGCATCGAGAGCCGCCACCGTCCCGCGATCGGCGGCGACTTCGCCGTCCGCCAGCGACAGGGCGAGCAGGGGCTGAGCGCGCTCACCGAAGTGCGCGGTGCGGCCAACGTCGAAGTGCCCATCGCGCTGGTCGGCCGGCTGACCCTGCGGATCTCCGAGGTCCAGCTCGATGCCGGTCCTGTCGCCGTCTCCGCCGGCCCGCGGTTCGGAACCGGCGCACCCGGCGGAACCGGACCGCAACGGGCCCTCGGTACCGAGCTGCACGCCACCTACGAGAGCCGCCACTTCGTCGGCGACGTCGGCGTGACTCCGCTCGGGTTCCAGGTCCTGGCCGCGGTCGGAGGCGTCCGGCTCCGCGGCAACCTCGGTCCGCTCTTCATCTCGGCCGAGGCCTCGAGCCGCAGCGTCACCGAGAGCTTCGTCTCCATGGCTTCCGCCCGCGACCCCGCTACCGGAAAGCTATGGGGCGGCGTCCTCCTGCAAGGCGGCCGTCTCGATCTCTCCCTCAACGGCCGGATCGGGTCGATCTACGCGTTCGGCGAAGGCGGTCGGCTGATCGGGCTTCGCGTGCTGGACAACGCGCGTTTCGCCGGCGGCGGCGGCGCCGAGCTGTCGGTCGGCGCCGGCCCGCTCGGCGAGTTCCGCTTCGGTCCCTCGTTCACGTCGCTCGCCTTCCAGAACAACGAACGCTTCTTCACCTTCGGTCACGGCGGCTACTTCAGCCCTCAGCGCTTCTTCCACGGCGCCGCCGTCCTCCGCTGGCAGCGGGCAGGGACCTTGCGCTGGGACGCCGCGGCCGAGCCCGGCTACGACTGGTACCAGGAAGCCCACGCCCTGGTCTTCCCGCTCGCGCCCGACGGCAGCTTCTACGCGGGCAAGACCGAGGGCGGCTTCTCATTCAATGCGCGCGCGTTCCTCGGCGTGGGCGTCGGGGGCGGATTCGAGCTCGGCCTCTCCGGTGCGATGCAGCGCGCACCCGAATTTCGCGAGATGCGCGCCGCAATCATCCTCCGCGCAGGCGGCTTGTAAGCCTCCCTCTTCGATGAGAAGGTCGAGCGCCCTTTCAATGATCGCCGGCACGTCTCCGT
>WNFT01008833.1_pt1 | contig 10692 bp, 10 predicted proteins | sample 5400191 | NCBI WGS metagenome assembly WNFT01 (sample SAMN13153359, study PRJNA577476) | soil metagenome | isolation source: 80 cm saprolite under Madrone tree | place: USA:California | collected 2016-06-14
ATAAAAACGCCGGCCACATCGGCGCCTACCGCAAGCGGATTCGCGGCTGCTACCTGCTAACCCTGAAGCGAAAATATTGTGGCTGTCCCAGCCCGACGCCTTTCTGAGATCCCTCGCCCGCTCAGTTGCGGGAGAGGGCAAGCGGCGCGGCGGTTGCCTGTTTTTTGCAACCGCCGTGACGCGCGGGTGAGGGTGCCGCGACCAGCTTTTTTTCTTCCTCACTCCTTCATCTCATCGGGATAGAGCAACAGAAGCTCCTGACCGAGCGCGCGAACCAGGAAACGCTGCAGTTCCCCGACCGCGCGTTCCAGCGCGCGGCCTCCGATGATCCAATGCCCGCGCCCCCGAAGTGTCACCATTTGCGCGCCGATCGCACTCGCGAGGGTGGCGACGCGCTCAACCGGAGCGAACGTGTCGGAATCGCCCGCCACGATAAGCCGTGGCGCAATCTGGGGATGCGCAGCAAGTTCGATCTCGCCACGCGCTACGTCGAGAGCGAACTGTGCGGAGTCGGGCACCAGCGCCTTTATCATGTTCTCGCGTTGGAACGGCTCGGCGTCGGCGATCAACTCGAAGAGCGTCCGGCCGCGAGGCGGGTTAATTGTGCGGCGTCTCCATAGTGCTACGAGATTGCGCGAGCGCATAAGGAGTGGCGTGCGAAATCCCGGCACGAGTGGAGCCAGCGCGACCGCGGCCCGTACGTGCGGCCGTTCGGCCATCTTGAGCGCGAGCAAACCGCCCGCCCCATGGCCGGCGATAATTGCGTCGCGCCCTACCGCAGCGGTCACTTCCTCGACGAGCGCGAGTGCGGCCGAAAATCCGACTCTGCCGAGCGCGCGCGGGCCATCCTGCGCTGCGACGGCGCGCACGTCCGGCGCGTAGACCTCCCATCCGATCGTCGCGAGATAACCGATCAGCACGGCTAGATGACGCGTGGTGGTGAAAAGCTCCGGCAGCACGATGATCGGCCACGCGAACTTGAGTGGTTCGGGCCGCTCGTGCTGAGCATGAAAACGGCCGAGCGTAATATCCATTGCCTCTCGCGACTGGACGCGTCTGCATTCCAGCACAAAAAGAAAGGACCCCCTTTTTCAAGAGGGCCCTTTCCGTTTTACGAGGCCTTAAGAGCCCCGGCTCATCCTGGCAGCAAGCCCGGCATTGGGTCGTATAGCCTCCGGGGTGTTACACCCGGTGGGCAAAACTTAACCTGGTTACTTCTTCTTGGTTTTCTTCGTCGCTTTCTTCTTCATGGTACTCTTTAGCTTTGGTTTGGATTTGGTAGTCTTTCTACCGGGCTTCTTCTTCATTGGCATCGGATACCTCCTCTGCGTTAGCTGCTGCCGGACGAGCGCCAAATTTTTTTGGCGTCGGTTCGCCAGAACAGTTGCATTATAGAAACCTGTTATGTCGGGATCAATAGATGCGATCTAAATTTATAAAGAAATTTTAAAGAGCGAGGAACCAAGGCAATCGCGACGCTTTCCGGAATTTAGAATGATGTTCAGTATAAGACCGCTTGAACCGGGCGACGCGAATTTCTACCATGACGCAGATGTTTCGCTTAAGTTTATATCTCCGTCGCGAATGGCTCAGTCTAATCCTCGGCGCCGTCCTGGCCGCTCTCGTGGCCAACTGCCTGACAGGTTCGTTGGGCCCGCGCGATCTCCTCGCCCTGCGGCGCCATCGGGCTCAGCTTGAAAGCACGCGCGATCAGTTGCTGGTTGAAAACACCGAACTGAAGGCACGGCTGGTCAAGCTTCGTTCCGACGACATCTATCTGCAGCGTCTGATTCGTCAGGAACTTGGCTACGCGCGCCCCGACGAATTCGTCTATCGCTTCTCCGATTTCAGGCCTGCTACACATTAATACCCTGCTAAAGGAAGCCGCGCGGAATCAACCCGTACTCGCGTGCGCCGCGTTCGAGTTCCTCGCGAAAATCCGGATGCGCAAGACTGATTAGCGCACGCGCGCGCTCCGGCACCGACTTACCCTTGAGGTTGACGATTCCGTATTCCGTGACGACGTACATCACGTCGGTACGCGGCGTCGTGACCACGTTGGAGTCCGCGATCCGCGCGACGATGCGGCTCTCGCGCCGGCCGCCGCGCTCGTACGCCGATGACATGCAGATGAAAGCCTTGCCGCCGCGCGACGCGTACGCGCCGCGCATAAATTGCAACTGTCCGCCGGTGCCGCTGATCTGCCGCACGCCCGCCGACTCGGAGCATGCTTGTCCCGTCAAGTCGATCTGCGCGGCGTTGCAAATCGCCATGACGCGCTCGTTCTGCATGATCCGATGCGGCAGGTTGGTGTAATCGACCGGGCCGGCGAAACATGCGGGATTGCGGTTGAGAAATTCGTAAAGCCGCGACGAGCCCGCGGCGAACGTGTACGTCATCTGGTAGCGGTCGATCGTCTTGTGCGCGCCGGTCACCTTCCCCGCTTCATAAAGCTCCATCAGCGAATCGACGAACATCTCGGTGTGCACGCCAAGGTCCTTGATCGGCGAGCCGACCAGGAGTTCACACACCGCATTAGGCATCGCGCCAATCCCGATTTGCAGACATGCGCCGTCTTCGATCTCGCCCGCGATGAGCCCTGCGATTTGCTGCTCGATCGGCCCCGCGGGCGGATTCTTGAGTTCGGGCAGCGAGCCCTCACCCGCGTCGATCACGTAATCTGCGTCGCCAATATGGACGCCGTTCTCGACCCCGAAGACGTACGGCATGCTCGCATCAGTCTCGACCACGACGACGCGCGCCTTCTCCGTTAGCGCCTTGTGATAAGTCACCGCGCCGCCGAAGTTGAAAAAGCCATGCTCGTCCATCGGCGTGGTCTTGAGCACCGCGACGTCGACGTCGACGAAGCGGCGGTAATAGTCGGGCGCCTCACCGAAATTCATCGGAATATGATGGCAGAGCCCGCAGTCGTGCATCTTGCGCTCGGTGCCCGAGAAGTACCACGAGAGGTATGTGATATGTCGACCCTCAGGATCCGCCTCGACTGCCGCGCGCGGGCGCATCGCAAGACAGCCGCGGAGTTTGACCCCGTCGATCTTCGAAATTCGCGCCGCGAGCGCCTGGTCGAACGCGTCTGGTTGCCCGACGCCAAAGCCGTAATCGATCCAGCTACCGGATCGAACCAGCGCCGCGGCCTGCTCGGCGGAAACCGTCTTGCGTTTTAGTTCCGAACCGTACGACGAAGACGCCATCACGAATACTCCCCGGCGCTCGAAAATGTGCACGTCGTCGCGCGCTGTGCGCAACCTGTCATTTGCGCGTGCGGCACCATCGCTTGACTGTAGCGCCTGCATAAGATTTGTTTCATCGCGCGATTCAAATCAATGCCAAACGTGGAATCCCTAGCGGAGGCGCCGCAGAGCCAGGGCCGCACCGGCGCACCGCTCACAGTGTTGTTCGTGACGGTTTTTGTCGATCTGCTCGGCTTCGGCATCGTTATTCCATTCCTTCCGATGTACGCGGAACGCCTCCAGGTGGGCGCCGCCGGGATCGGGCTCATCCTCGCGATTTACTCGCTGATGCAGTTTCTATGCGCGCCGATACTTGGCCGAATCTCCGATCACGTCGGCCGCCGGCCGGTGATCATGCTCGGATTGCTGGGCTCGTCGATTAGTTATTTTATTTACGGCTTCGCCGATTCATTTGTTTGGCTGCTGCTGTCCCGCGCCGTCCATGGCGCTTGCGCCGCGACCGTCTCGACCGCGCAAGCTTATGTCGCAGACACAACGATTGAATCGAAGCGCGCGCACGGGATGGGGATGATCGGTGCGGCGTTCGGGCTGGGCTTCGTGATGGGGCCGGCGCTCGGCGGTATCCTGGGACATTCGAGCCTGCGCGCGCCGGTATTTTTTGCCAGTGCGCTCACCTTCGCCAACCTGATCTTCGCCACGATGCGTCTTCCCGAATCGCATCGAGCGGACCACTCGGGGTCCCTCAAACTGACCAGTCTCGTCGAACCGGTTCTCAACCTGCCACGCCAGTTGACGCGCCATCGGCTCGCGCGAATCTTCCTGGTCGCGTTTCTCCTGACCTTCGCGATGGCGGCCTTCGAGGCGACCTTCGCGCTGATGGTGCCGGCCGCCTACGGCTACGGCGCCTCCGGCGTTGGACTATTGCTCGCGTTCGCGGGGTTGATACAGGCGTTCGTGCAGGGTTACATGCTCGGCAAAATTGTCCCGCACACCGGAGAACTCAAGTTGATTCGCGCCGGCGCAGTCGCGTTCGCGCTCGGTATGGCTCCGCTGGCGAGCCTCGGCTCGCATTCGTTGCTATTCGTGATGCTCGCGTTGCTGTCGGCCGGTTACGGCTTTTCGAGCCCTTCCGTTGCGAGCCTTATTTCGCGCCGGACCGAGCGGCATATGCAAGGTGAGGTGCTCGGCGTCAACCAGTCGGCCCTTTCCCTCGCGCGCATTTGCGGCCCGATCGCTGGCGGCTTCGTGTACGAAATGCTCGGACCTGCGGCGGCCTATGCCGGCGGCGGGCTCGTCGCTTTAATCGCCCTCGTATTGACGTTCGCTATCGAGGCTGACGCGCCACCGGGCGGTTGAAAGACCAGGGCTGTTGAAAGATTATGACCTGGCGCAATAGACTCAATGCCGCTTTCAACCCGCTAGCGGGGTGTTGAAAAACCCGGGGAATCCCAAAATGGCTATTAGCAAGCTTTCAACACCTTGCGTAAAAACTGGATTCCTTCCTAATTTTTCTCTCCCGCCTCGGGAGAGACACGAGTGAGGGCGCAGGCTGTTGAAAATGCCTTTTTCAACAGCCTGCTAGGGAGAGACCGTCACGTTAAGCTGGGTGTTGGTGTTTCATGTCTTTGGCGTAATCCTTTGGATGGGCAGTCTGCTCGTAATCAGCAGCCTGATGGCGCTCGTGCCCGACGAGGTTGGCGTCGCCAAGGAGCGCACCATCGTGCTGTCGCGCCGGCTCTTTCACGTCAACTCCAACATCGGCGCCGCGGTCGCGATCATTTTCGGCATCTTCGCAATTCTCGCTCATCCTGGGGTGCTCGTGCACGGATGGCTTCATCTGAAGATCCTGCTCGTGCTGGTGCTACTGGGCTTTCATCTCAGGCTTTACTGGCGGATTATCGCGCTCGAGAATGAACCGGGAACCGCGACGCGCCGCGAGTTCAGCATCATTCACGGCGTGGTCAGCACGCTTCTGCTGGCGATTCTGTTTCTGGTCTTTCTGCAACCATTCTGACCCCGCGTATCTTTTTTCTCGACGTTCTCCGGGTCTGTGATTTTTTTGCGTGTGTGTCATCCTGAGCAGTTCCCGATCCCTCTCCCTGTCCAGGGAGAGGGCGAGCGGCGCGGCGGTTGCGCTTTTTTTGCAACCGCCGTGACGCGCGGGTGAGGGCAGCGTCCACTCAACTTTCGCGGTCGGCACCCACGAAACCGCGCGAGCGCGCCTCTTCCTCTCTTTCCGATTTGTTTCGGCCCCTACCTTTCCCCGTCATTGCTCAGCATTGCGCACCCCTATTAGCTTCAATGCCGCGTTCTGCTATAACCATTCCGAACTGGTGGAGGGCGGATGCGGAGCGGGGTACGCCTACGGAACGGCGGTCAGGTTCGTGCCAGATGCCACGACCTTCGTGGCCGACGGTCATTTCACTCGACTCAACCCTTAGCGAGAGCGTCTCTTCCATCGTCCGTCATGTGCGGCTGCGGAGAATTTTCTCTAAACCTTGGGGAGTGAAAAAATGGCTATCGGGCTGAACGATCTGAGAAAACACTTACTTTCACAGTCGAAGGTCGAACCATTGCATGTGGTTCCTCCACCAGAGAAGCCCGCCGCACTCGAGAGCTTGGATGATCGTCGGTATGCAACCGAGCCCCAAATCTATTCGGTGCGAAAGCTCCTGCAAAACGTGTCGCCTGACCTCGAACCGGTCGAACAGCCCGCCGCCGTCGCTAATGCGTCCACCGAGCATGTCTCTGAAGCGCCTGACGGCGCCCCATCAGACGATGCTTCGTCGCCCAAGGGCTTGAGTGATGCGGTGTTGTCGTATGTCGAAAAGACCGGCGCGCGTGACTACCAGGTCTTTCAAGCAGTGGCGAAGGTGTTCGAGCAAACCAGGGGAGCGCGCGATCAGCTCAACGAATTGGCCATGATGTATGAGCCGATCGAAGCGCTCGGACAGGCTGTTGCCGCCGCGTTCGGCCCGCTCGAAACTTTCCGGCAGCAACTTGCGCACCTCGCGCGATCGTTCGACTCGGTCAAGGCTTTCCAGTTGCAAGTGACGCAGCTGGCCGAGACGTGCGACGCGTTAAAGCCGCTGCGGGAGCAGATCGGGCAGCTCACCGGCGCCTTCCAGATTCATCTCGCAATGTTGATCAAGGCGCTCGAACCCGCTGAGGAGCTTCGGTTGCGAATCGTGCAGCTCGCGGAGGCCTTTGAACCGGTCACGACCCTGCAGGAGAAGTTCAGCCAGCTGCTCGACTCGTTCGACGTTCCGGGCGCGGGCTTGACGGATCATCCGGCTAACGGGGAAGTTGATCCATCGTTACGCCCCGCCGGTTCGGCCGTGACCTTTTACGTCGACAAGAGCGCCTGACACCAGGCGGATCGCACACTAGCGAAGCCCAAAGGCGGAGCGAGCTAAGGAGTCTGCGACGTGCGCAGAAAATAAGCGCGCAGGCCTTCTAGATCCCTCTCCCTGTCCAGGGAGAGGGCAAGCGCGCCTGGCGCGCGCGGGTGAGGGCAGTATCCACGCAGTCGCTGACCTCCATTCGCTTCGAACTGGAGATCACGTCTCTTACTATTCCCCCTCTCTGAGCACCCCGAGGATCTGTTCCAAAACGCCATCCATGTTTGTCAGCACCTCGTCATTCCAGAATCTCAGGACACGGTAGCCACGCTCGCTCAAAATTCTCGACCGCCACTCATCGGCTGATCGTTGTTCGGCATGCTGGCCGCCGTCGAGCTCAATTATCAGGCGACGCTGTGGGCAGCAGAAATCTGCTATGAATTGGCCGAGTGGGAATTGCCGCCGAAACTTTAATCCTTCCAGTTGACCGCCCCGCAGCCGCGCCCACAGCTTCGCCTCGGCGTCAGTCTGATCGTGTCGAAGATTGCGCGCTCGCAGGTGCGGGATCCGGCGTGGATGAGTCTCGATCGTCATCGCAACTGCCCTCACCCTAACCCTCTCCCTGGACAGGAAGAGGGATCAAGGCCGGTGTCCTTCCAAATCCGTCTCGCTGTGGGGGGGAGGGATCTCTGAAGGATATGCTACGCTCGAAAAAGTAGGCTACTTTGCCGTGTTCGCGCTGCGCGTGCCGATCGATCCGCAGGGTAGTGCGATGAGACCATCTGTCGGCGAGCACCGCGTGAAACCGAGCCGGTGAAAATAACTCATCACGCACCCCTTTCAAGGAGCCGCCATGGACGCGATGACTATCCTCGAACAAACCCCGCTGCCATTCGCGAAATTGCTCGGTATCCGCTTTGTCGACGCGTCGCCGGAGCGCGTGCGTGCCGAGATGGTCGTGCGGGACGAGTTGTGCACGGTTCCGGCGGTCTTGCACGGCGGCGCGCTGACGGCGTTTGCTGACACGCTCGGCGCTTGTGCGACCGCGATTAACCTTCCCGCCGGGGCAGGGACCACGACGCTCGAGTCGAAAACCAACTTCATTGCGCCGGCTCCCACCGGAACCAAGATCTTTGGCGAATGCGTTGCGATTCATCGCGGCAAGCGCACGATGGTCTGGCAAACGCGCGTGACGTCCGAGCAGGGCCGCCTGCTCGGCATCGTAACGCAAACGCAGATGGTGCTCGACCCCCGCCCTGAGCGAAGCGAGGCAATCAAAAACGAAAAACACTAGGCGAAGCGACTTTTGTCACCCTCGCAGAGGGTCCCGGATCCGGGATTTTCTTCGAGAATGACGGAAAGAAGCGACGTGCGCGCGCGAGCAAAGCGAGCGATTTGTAGTGTGTGTGCCATCCCGAGCGATTCCGATCCCTCTCCCTGTCCAGGGAGAGGGCAAGCGGCGCGGCGGTTGCCTTTTTTTGCAACCGCCGTGACGCGCGGGTGAGGGCAGCGTCCACCCAACTCTCGCGATCGGCACCCACGAAACTGCGCTAGCGCCGTCTTAATCTCCTCCCCCATTTTTTTATATGGGGGAGGATACAGGAGGGGGTGCAGGGGAAAACCGCGTGCCCCGGTTTGTCATGCTGAACGACGTGAAGCATCTCGCGCGCATGAGCGCGCGGCTAAGCCGGGCTACGCAGAATCCCCTACAACCGCTCATTGGGGCTGTGACTAAAAACTCACAAACTCCGACAGTCACGATCCAAAATTGATATTTCCTCTCCCCGCTAAATCTCTTATAAAGGACCGATTCCGAGCACTCTGAAAACGGTGATAATTGTATCTCGTGGGAGTGCATTTGGTATGGAAATTATAGGAGTCGAATTTGAGCACTACGCCTCGTTTTCCAAGTGCTCCGTTCCGATAAACAAAGGCGTCACGGTCCTTGTCGGCCGAAACAATGTCGGGAAGACAGCGCTGTTGCGTGGACTCTCCATTCTGAATTTGCTCGCCTCTCCACCACAGCGAAGTGCGCCGGAGCTTCTTGGTTACATCGAAAAACAACCATCGGGTATACGGTTTCTCAAGGCAACGATTTCGTTCCGAGTCCAAAAGACAGACACGTTCCTTGAAGCATCTGCTGAATGGTGGCGTTCTTTTATAACAAAAGACCCGTTACTCGCTTTCACAGTCCTCGTTTCAGAGCAGGGTGCAGGTTTCGGCGAATGCACCTTGGTTTGGCAAGGTGGTCGCGCAGAGCTTCTATCATTCGACAAGAACAATCTTAAGCTGAACCATTATGATACGGCACTAGTAAATCAAGAAGCAGAGCTTTTTAAGCGGCCGTTCAGCGACAGTATGCCCCCGGCTGAAGGCGCGGCTATACATCCAATTCGAGCTGCGCAACTATCAGAGGCCGTAACGAAATCGAAAGTCTGGTAACTCAGATCTTTCCAGAAGTAGAGTATGTGAATCCCGAGAAGGATGACAACAACTACTTTTCGGTGTCCATCACACCCAAAGCAGGTGGAGGAAACATACCACTGACGCACTGCGGAACGGGGGTTGAGCAGATTCTGGTTTTGGCTACCGTGGTCGTCACTTCGACTCCGGGTAGCATTATATGCATTGATGAGCCGCATTCTTACTTGCATCCCTCGGCAGAACGAGAACTCCTTGCGTTTCTTTCAAGGCACTCTGAGCACCGATACTTGATCGCTTCCCACTCTCCCGTGGTACTCAATTCCGTGAGTCCTGAAAATGTTATACATATCAGCACCAATGAGATAGGCGGAAACCGGCTATCACGTGGCATGCGAATGCCCGACATCCTCTTCTCTGTTGGCTATCGCAACTCGGACGTGTTTTTCAGCGACAGATTAATTTTCGTCGAGGGTGAGAGCGACCAAGACATCATTCGATACTTTTTAAAGCAATGCGGGCAAAGCGACCCAACGACATTAGAAGGTACTGGGTTTCCAGTGTTAGGTGGCACACCCGGCGGGAGATACAGAGCCAAGCAGCTGCAAACGAGGATAATGCACTACGAAAAGTGGCTCCGGCAAATCGGCACCGCTACAATGCCTCGAATTTATCTCTTCGACGGAGACTTTACATCCGATGACAAACGGTTGCTCGAAGGCACCAGGATCGATGGGAACGCTGTACGAGTCCGATTCTTGCCTCGCCGCGAGCTTGAAAACTACCTGCTGGTTCCCGCCGCCATCAGCACGTACCTAGGAGAACAAGCTGACCTGCTTAACGAGCAAGCGACCGTTTCGCCTGAAGACATAGCACTCGTGGTCGCGCAATTTCTCGGATTTGAGGACGACCGCAACCTTTATCCGGATGGCAGGCGGGCTGAGGCGATTCGTGACGCGAAGGGTTCGGAGGTGCTGAGGCGCTTGTTCGCCCAATACGATCTCCCTTACTCAAAAACCGCGACGGGCAGCAGAATCGCGAGCCACATCACAATCGCAAATCAAACAGCGTTGGTCGATTTCTGGGAGGCAGTCGCAGATATTTTTTCTTAAGCTCGCTCTCTGCCGTTTCAACCCCTCTCCTGAAGACCGGGAGAGGCGGCCGAGCGTTCGGCGCCAAGCTCCACCGCGCCATCCGTTATGGAAGCCCGGTACCGAATTCGCCGGCACGACCGGACAGTGAAAAACCCGAGGCGGTGAGAGTCCGACAGGAAATGGTTTGAAATTCCTTCTCTCTCAAGGGCAAGGCGTGTGCTCGACGTGCGACGGCGGAGCACGTCGCTTGCAACACGCCGCGCGCCAGATTGCGCACGCAACGTGCGCCCCTCGCGCGCGGCTAACGAGGACCCTCACCTTTATCCTCTCCCTGACGGGAGGGGGTTACGCAAAGCTCTCCGCCTCGGAGAGCAACACTAGGCGGAGCGCGGCGGAACCGAGCCATTGAGTCTGCGACGTGCGTTTCAAAATAAGGGCAGGCTGTTGAAACTGAATTTCAACAGCCTGCTACGGAAAAATGGGGAGAGGAATCACTTCACCGCCACAGATTATTCCACCAGACTGACGGCTTCGGCATCTTGCCCGGATCGTATCCCGCCTTCTGATAAATCTCGTCGAGATTCCATCCCGTGAGATCCGCAAGCGTCGCCGCCTCAGTCGTGC
>WNFT01017528.1_pt1 | contig 10691 bp, 6 predicted proteins | sample 5400191 | NCBI WGS metagenome assembly WNFT01 (sample SAMN13153359, study PRJNA577476) | soil metagenome | isolation source: 80 cm saprolite under Madrone tree | place: USA:California | collected 2016-06-14
TGGCGATTCATCAAATCCTCCCACGGGCTGGAATTCCTTATTCTTTAAACATACACCGACCTGTTATGAAGTCAAATTAACATGCGCAAATTCAAAACGAAGATTTCGTCCCAATCTGGTATCGATTGCAGATTCTGTGCCTCTAGAATTGTACCGTTTCGGATTTCATTGGAAAAATCCAATCTTGATGAGTGCGATTCGTACCCTTCCAAATCGCAAAGTATCAGGAAAATCAACGAATTGAGCAAAAGCACGTGCCAGGCGGGCGAAAGCAGCCAAGTGAATCGCGCCGCGGACCCTGATTCCGCCTTGGCACATAACTTGCACCTGCTTTTTGCGGTATGCGCTGCTCATTCGCGATTCTGCTCGTCAGTTATCAAACGTGGACCGATGGATCTCGAGTCCATGGGGAAGCCCAGCATGTTCCCACCTGCGCGAAGCAGGGAACTGGGGCGCTGGTGCGAACTGAGACATGCCGTACTTGCGGTTTATGAATATGAGACACGACAAGACGCCAGGCAGCTTTCAAGACGCGGGGGCAAAAGCCCTCCGGGCGAACTTTCGGAAGATTGACCGTCGTGAATGGTGGTTGTGGGTGGCAGCGGCGATCATCACATTGCTACTCACAATTGCGCTGGCTTCCTTTCTGCTTCCCAATCCGTCATCGCGCCAGGACTTCCATACCTTATATGTTCTTCCGCAAGCCGTGCGTGGTCTCGTGGCCCTCGTTTTCTTGTTCGATCTCTACACCATCTATCAGCATCTGCAAATTCACAGGATTCGCCGGCAATTGATCGAACGGGAAGAACTCTTTCATTTGATCAGCGAGAATGCGGCGGACATGATTGCAGTTGTAGATTTGGAAGGCCGCAGGATTTTCAACAGTCTTTCGTATCAGAAAATCCTTGGGTATTCGCCTGAACAACTTCAGGAGTCATCCGGGTTCGAGCAGATTCATCCAGACGACCGCGAGCGGGTTAAGAATGCCGCCAAGGAGGCCCGTCAGACCGGGGCGGGAACAATGCTGGAATATCGTTTCCGTCACCAGAATGGCAACTGGATGGTGCTGGAATCCGTTGCCAGCGTCATCCGCAACCAAAACGGTGAGCCGGAAAAACTTGTGATCGTGAATCGCGACATTACGGAGCGCAAAAAGGTCCAGGAGGCTTTGTCGCGCTCGGAAGCGAGTTTCCGGTCTTTGGTGGAGGGAGCACCTCACGGCATCTACCGGGCGACGATGACCGGCCAATTCCTGGAGGTCAATCCGGCCCTCCAAAGGATGCTCGGCTATGAATCCGCGCAAGAACTTTTCAAAGCCGATCTCGCGACGCAAGTGTTTCGCAACATTGCCGACTACCAACGAATGAATGAGTTTCTGTCCGAGTCCAAGGAATTGAAGGACATCGAAATGGAATGGAAGCGGGCAAATGGCGAGCCCATCGTGGTGCGGTGCTCGGGACACCGTGTCGACGTCAAGGACGGAGGCCCCGGATATTTCGAGGTTTTTGCGGAAGACGTGACGGAAAAACGCACTCTGGAGCGCCAGCTGCGAATGGCTCAAAAGATGGAGGCCATCGGAAGATTATCGGGAGGGATCGCCCATGATTTTAACAATCTGCTTGGAGTCATTATCGGGTATAGCGGTGTATTAAAGAAGTCCCTGGACAAGAGCCAGCCCAACTACGAATATGCCACGGAAATCGAAAAAGCGGGCCAGCGCGCCGCCTCATTGACCCGCCAGTTGCTCGCTTTCAGCCGGCAACAGGTTCTGACACCCTCCGTCCTGAGCATGAATTCACTAGTATCGGACATGGAAAAAATGCTTCCACGCCTGCTGGGCGAGGATATCAACGTGTCCCTGTCTCTGGATCCCAAGCTCGGAAACGTCAAAGCAGACCAAAGCCAGATCGAGCAGGTGATCATGAACTTGGCGGTTAATGCACGGGACGCCATGCCTTCGGGTGGGAAACTGCGCATCCAAACCGCCAACATAGAAATGGACAATGCCTTCACGCGCGATCGTCCAGGCTCCAAGGCAGGGAGTTACGTGATGCTCGCGATTACGGACTCCGGAACCGGCATGAGTGCAGAGACCATCGGGCATATCTTCGAGCCGTTCTTTACCACTAAAGGTGTGGGAGCGGGCACAGGCCTCGGTCTCGCCACTGTGTATGGCGTTGTGAAGCAAAGCAACGGGTATATTTGGGTGGACAGCGTGCTGGACAAAGGATCGACATTTCAGATCTACCTTCCAAGACACTTGGACACCGGGCAGGATTCAGTTGCTAAGCCCGAAATCCAATCAAGGGAGAAGTCGACGGGATCAGAAATGATTCTTCTAGTGGAAGATGCCGAACCCCTGCGCAAACTGGCGCAAGCCTTTCTCGAATCAAATGGCTTCCGCGTGTTGTCGGCCCCGAGTGGAGAAGCAGCTCTCCAGATCGCAGCTCGTCATTCAGGCATTTTCGACCTTCTGCTCACTGACGTGGTGATGCCCGGCATGAACGGCCGCGTTTTGGCCGAGCAATTGTCGATGCGCCAGCCCGGGCTGAAAGTCCTCTTCATGTCCGGTTACACGGACAGCTTTATCGCCGGGCACGGGGTTCTGCAGATGGGGACCAACCTTCTGCACAAACCGTTCACCGAAGAAATTTTCATAAGTAAGGTCCGGGAAGTTCTGGATGGCGGCAAGAACAAGAACACGTTGCCTGATTTGAAACCTGAGTTAGAACAGGTGGAAAGCCGTGCCCGTGATCGCTAATAGGAGGAACGGACCAAAGGGAAAGCTGCTGGTCGTGGATGACGACGAGGCACTGCGGCGGCTAATGCACCTGGAGCTCAGCGAAACTCATGACGTCATTGATACGGGCGAACCAGAACACGGCCTGGCTCTCGCACTGGAGCACATGCCGGACGCCATCCTGCTCGATTTGCGCATGCCGAAGTATTCCGGTTATGAACTGTGCCAGACGTTCACATCGTTCAGCCGGACACAGGCGATTCCTGTGGTTATCGTCAGCGGTGAAGGAGGTGCGCAAACCAAAGAATACTGTCGCCAGTTGGGTGCGGCGGCGTACTTCGAGAAGCCGCTGGACTTCGAGGCCCTTAGGGTATTCCTCAAAGGAATCGCCAAGTCGTCCCGCCATATTCCTCGGAGCGAGGTACGCGTGCGACTGCGTGTGCCGCTGAAACTTCGGGGCAAGGATGCGCAAAATAAGGACTTTGAAGAGCCTGCGACAACAGAGAACGTTAGTCTTAGCGGCTTTCTGTGCACCTGCAATAGGGAAATCCCGGTTCATTCCATCGTAGACGTATACATGGTCTCGACACATGACGAACACGTTGGCAGAGCACAGATCATGCACTCGGAGGCGAAGGCGCCGCCGCTCTTCCGTTACGGGTGCCGCTTCACCGAAAAAAAGGGCCCCTGGGTCCTGCGGTAGCCGTTTCGCGCCGGCAAAGAGACAGCTCAGGAGATGCGGTCAGACCAGCGAATTTATTCCCTCTATCAGCCCGCGGATTTGACCGGCTTGCTCAGTGCCTGAATGTCGCTTGCTGTCGCAAACGCAAAGTCTTGAAGAGCCGCCGTTTCCCTGCGGATCACTTCCCAGGTTTCCTCGGGAATACTCAAGAACTCCCTCGCTAGTTGCGAGTCATACTGTTTTCCCGCTCCTCGTTCTATCACCTCTCGTGATGCTTCGAACGGAAGAGCACGGCGATATGGCCGATCGGAGGTCATAGCATCAAAGGTATCGGCCACTGCGAAAATCCTCGCACCCACTGGAATCTCCGCAGTCTTTAGACCCCTCGGATAACCACTGCCATCGCAACGCTCATGATGAGCGAAGATGATTTCCGCGGCATCTGCAAGGAACGGGATGCCTTTGACCAGGTCATACCCGATCTGTGCGTGGCGCTGCATGATCGCGCGCTCTTCATCGGTAAGAGGCCCCGGTTTGAGGAGAATCGCGTCCGGTATCGCCAGTTTGCCGATATCGTGCAGCCACGCTCCCATGGCGATGTTTCTCATCTGATTCTCCAGGCCACCCATTGCTTTGGCAATCTCGATGGAGTACAGAAATACGCGCCGAGAGTGTCCCGCCGTCGGACTGTCCCGCAAATCGATGGCCGCGCCCAGTACTTCGAGCGTGTGGTCATAGCTGCGTTCAATCTGATGCAATGCCTCTCGAAGTTGCTGGGTTTGTTCTGCGACAATTTCCTCGAGATGGTGACGGTAGTTTTCGACTTCCTGCTCCAAGCGCTTCACGTGCAACGCGCGCGTGAGACTGGCCAAGACTATGTTTGCTTGCCGCATCGCCTGGACGCCGACTCTGGTGTCATCTACTCCGGTAACCATCAGAAAGACCGTCCCGGGATAAATCTGCTTCACTTTCGCTAGAAGTTCCATGCCCGACATTCCAGGCATCTGAAGGTCAGAAATTACCGCATCTATCCGATGGGTTTCGAGGACGTGAAGTGCTTCGTCTCCACTAGCAGCCGTTTCGCAGGGAAGGCCAAGCTGCGCGAGTACGGCCGCCATGACTTTTCGAACGGAGACCTCATCGTCCACGATCAACACTCGCAGAGTGAGGGAATGAACGGCAGGAACTAAGTCAGTTGCCAAGTGCCATCCTGCGTCTGCTGCTTTGTACCAACCCGTGAAGAGCGGTGTTTTCCAGGTCAGTAAAGCCTGCACTGCATATCGAGATGTGATTCAAGTGGCCACCGTCGTCAACTACTCCGTACTACAGAAAAGGGTCTTAGTGCACGAAGGAGACCATCCTGCCCAAGAATTCGTGGCTCGAAAGCCCAGCAATCTCAATCGGTTGGTCGTAGCCGTGCGAAGCCTAGAGATCCTCTGTTCAAAGATTGTTTCAGCGACGGATTCGGTCCCACAATGGAACAAAAAGCCGAGTTCCGGCATTGAATCCTCAATTAGCCTCACATCGGTGGTGTTCTTTGCGCTAACACCCGCTCGCATTGTCTTGACACGCTCCCCCATTCCGTCCAAACTAAATCAACCCCTTCCAAAACCTAAGTGTTTCGTGTGAGCCGATGCGCATTCTTGTCGCTGAAGATGACGCGCCGCTTGCGGAATTTCTGCACCAGCGGCTGCAGCAAGAGCAATTCGCGGTACATGTCGTTTCGAATGGGAGGGAGGCCGAACAACTGGCCTCCGACCAATCCTACGATCTCGTTCTCCTAGATCTCAATTTGCCGGGGACCGGCGGGCTGGATGTCCTGCGCGGGATTCGCTCGAAGAGGCCGGATTTGCCGGTCGTTATCGTGACGGGCGCCAGCATGGTGGAGGAGCGCGTCCGCGCGCTCGATGCCGGCGCCGATGATTACCTCGCAAAACCCTTTGCATTTGCCGAACTTGCCGCGCGCATTCGCGCTGTACTCCGCAGAGGGAACCGGCCCGCGCGCTCGATTCTCCAGATTGAAGACCTCGAAGTCGATCGCGTCAGCCACACTGTCCGCCGCGGAAGCCACAACATCGATCTCAGCCCGAAGGAATTCTCTCTGCTTGAATTCCTGATGCGCCACGAAGGACAGCCCGTTTCCCGCACCGCCATTGTCGAACAGGTCTGGAAACTCAATTTTGATACCATGACCAACGTCGTCGACGTGTACATCAACTATCTTCGCCGCAAGGTCGATTCCGGATACGACCGCGCGCTGATTCGAACGATTCGCGGCGTCGGCTACCAGATTGGCGGAAACGGCCAGCACGCTTAGGGTGTAGGAAGTTTGCCCGCCGGAGGCACAAGTCGAAAGTCGAATAGTGATGGCCGGCAATTGAAATCTGAAGCATAACGAAACTCTTGGGCGCTTGTCCGGTAATCCGACCAGTCAGCGCCTGGCAAGGCACCCAAGTAGCGGATCATTGCTGGCAAGCGGATTCCCAGAATCTGCCGACCTATCTCAAGAGTTCGAATCCAGAGAAGTCAAACATTGAGTATGGATCTCCGGTTCTTTTCGAGATATCTTCAACGCTATGTGATGTAGGATCAGTGGTGGCTGGGCCGAGGTCTTGGTTGTGCTGGAAAGTGGGGTCCGCAATGAGTCTCCAGCTATCGCTCGCCGCCGTTTTCCTGCTCTTCCTGACGCTACGATGCGCTTCGGACAGGCCGAAGCTCCCCCTTGTGAATTCCCAGAGGGCCGAAACGCCAAGCCCATCATCCGCCTCCGGAGAATCCCACATGACTGATCGTGAAAAAGCTGGGCTTCGCGGCCCAGTCAGGACGCGCGTCGAAGAAACCAATTACCCGGGTGGAAAGTTCTTGACCGCTACGGAATACAGCCTTGACGGAAGGCTTCTTGCGACCCGCGCCAGCAACCCGGATGGCTCAGGGTGGGTCACCACTCAGTCATACGACGCCGATGGCCGCTTGGTCAAAACCGCCTCGGGCAAGTCGGGCGAACCCTCCGCTGAAATCCTCTACACGTACGATGAAGGAGGTAGGCCCAAGGAGACTAGGGACGCAGATGGAAAAGGCAACCGGACCAGTTATCGCTATGACCAACAAGGCCGCAAGACCGAGATCCAAAGGTTTGCCCCGGAAGTAATTGAACGTAACCAGCGTAGTATAAGCACTGATTCTCTGTGGGATGCCGCTCAGAGGGGCGTAGGGGTAACCACAGGTGGAAGTGTTACTACCCTCTATGACGACCGCGATCTTCCAACGGAAGTGCAAATCCTCGACAGCGAAGGACGTGTGATAAGCAGATTTATTCGCACTTATGACGTGAATGGCCGAATCATGGAAGAGAACCAAATCCAGGAAAATCCTGCGCTGCTGATGGTCGAAAGGTTTTCCGTTGAACAACGGGTAGAACTCGGTGACAAGCAGCTTGATGCGATGAATAAGGCAATGAAGTCGATGCTGAGCGGAAGGAGTGGCACGGGGAAATCGTATACTTACGATCCCCAAGGACGTGTAGCCGAAGTGCGGGACCGCAACTTTGCCATGGATAGGGTTACGACGACCAGCTACAACGAACACGGCGACAAAAGTGAAGAACGCACGACGCTTACCGGAAACACCGCCTTCCCTGTTGGTGTGCCATACTCCATAGACGAAAATAGCGCGCTCATTCCCCCCGAGGCAGCTTCCGACGCGCCATCCGTCCCGGAACTGCCGACGCTGGACATCATTGAGTATCGCTATGAGTACGACCAATACGGCAACTGGACCGAACAGGCTGTGGTCCACCGCTCGGAGTCAAACGAATATTCCACTGTGCATCGCCGCACTCTTACCTACTACTGACCTCTTGACCTGAATTCAATTTTCATTCACCAAGATTATTTTTGAGCGCGGCCTTGCGCCGAGTTTGTTATCCTACGCCGCATGAAACCGCAATTCCTGATTGATACTGACACCGCATCCGATGACGCCGTGGCTTTGATCATGGCGCTGCGCTCTCCCCGGGTGCGCGTAATAGCGATAACCACGGTTGCCGGCAATGTTGCCGTTCAGCAGGCCACGCGCAATGCGCTCTACACGGCTGAACTCTGCGGCTCGGACGTTCCCGTTTTCATGGGCGCGGAAGAACCACTGAACCGCCCGCACCAGAGCGCGCACTGGTTCCATGGCCGCGATGGCTTGGGCGATCATGGCTACCCGCCGCCGCGCAAGGCCCCGGAAAAATTGCCCGCTCTCGAAGCCATCATCACCATGGTCGAGTCCCATCCAGGCCTCGTATTGGTGACTCTCGGCCCCTTGACAAATCTTGCCTTGGCTCTCCAGCTAAATCCCGGCATCGCCGCAAAAGTCTCACGCTGCGTGATCATGGGCGGTGCGCCATGTTGCGAAGGGAACGTGACACCTGCTGCCGAGTACAACATCTGGTGTGACCCCGAGGCGGCCAGAGTCGTGCTGCACAGCGGGCTTCCCATCGAGTTGGTGGGCTGGCACCTGTGCCGCGGCGACGCCGCTTTGAACCCAGAGGACATCAAATATGTGCTGAGCTTTGGAACGCCGCAGGCGCGCTTCGCCATCGAATGCAACAGCCGCGCTCAGCAAGCCTATCTCGAACAGACCGGCGAACATGGAATTTCGTTGCCGGACCCCGTGGCGATGTCCATCGCGCTGGACCCGTCCATCGTCACCCAACAAACCGAGAACTACGTGGACGTCGAGACCTCCAGCGAACTCACTTTGGGTATGACCGTGGTGGATCGCCTCAACGTGGCTGGCAATGATCGCAATCGAGCGGTTTGGGCTCCGGTTTTGGACCGTGGCAAGAAAGCCAAAGTCTGCTGGACCATCGATAATCAGCTCTGGAAGCGCTCTCTCTATTCCGCCCTAATGTAGCACTTTCCGGCGCTCCCTGGCCTAACGTACAGATATCACACAACTTATACAAGATAATGAGGCTAGCTTTTGCTTACCGCAGGCCCCTTGGCCCGATGGCACCCGCGAGGGCAACTTCTTTCCCATTGTGGTGTTCTACCCAGTGGGAGCCATAATTGATGTTACGCTCCCATCGGCTAGAACGTCTCATTAAAGGGCCAGAGCGGTCCCCGTCCAGACCGAGAACCGAGGGTTCGTCATGAAGACATTTACCGGTAAGAGCAGCCTCAGCCTGCTACTGTGTTTGGCCGGTCTTTTGAGTTTTGCCGCTCCGAAGGCACGAGCGAATGAAGAAAAGGATCCGCCTTCGCGCGTCGCGCGCATCAGCTACGTTGAAGGTTCCGTCTCCCTGCAGCCCGGCGGGCAGGGGGACTGGGGCAGCGCCGCCAGAAACCGCCCGATGACCATCGGCGACAAGCTTTGGGTCGACAAAGATTCCCGCGCCGAATTGCAAGCCGGCACCGCCGCCATCCATCTCGGCAGCATGACCGCTCTTTCTTTCCTCAATCTCGATCAGGGCATCACGCAGATGCGCCTTGCCGAGGGTAGCGTCAATTTCCGCGTCACCGAGTTGCGTGAAGGCGATCTCTACGAAGTGGACGCCCCGAATCTGGCTTTCACCGTGAAACAGGCCGGAGCATTTCGCATTGACGTAAATGAAAACGGCGACTCCGCTCGCGTGACGGTAATTCGCGGCGAAGGCGAAGTGACCGCCGGCGGCAAAACCTATGAAGTACACCTCGGTGAGCGCGCCGAATTCAATGGCACCGACAACATTCAATCCAACATTCAAAAGGCTCCTGGTCCGGACGGCCTCGACCGCTGGGCCGCGGAGCGCGACCTGAAGGAAGACAACGCGGTTTCCGGAAAGTACGTTTCGCGCGATACGCCTGGCTACAGCGATTTGGATGATTACGGTGACTGGCGCGATGAACCTGACTACGGCCACGTTTGGTATCCGCGTAATGTTGCACCTGACTGGGCTCCTTACAGCGATGGCTATTGGAACTGGGTCGACCCCTGGGGCTGGACTTGGGTTGATTATTCGCCGTGGGGCTTCGCTCCCTTCCACTATGGCCGCTGGAACTATTTCGCGGGCGGATGGGGATGGTGCCCGGGCCCGTTCTTTGGGCCTCCAATCTATGGCCCCGCTTTTGTTGGCTTCTTCGGCGGCGGGTTTGGTTTCGGAGTCGGCTGGTTCCCGCTGGGCTTCGGCGAACCGTTCTTTCCCTGGTTCGGTTGCAGCCATAATTTCATCACCGTCATCAACGTACACAACACGTTCATTCGCAACACGAATGTCTTCAACACGAACATTCGCAACGTCAATTTCGTGAACGCGCATAACGTCCGCGCCGTGACTGCAGTTGACCGCAAGATTTTCGCGAACGGCCAAGCCGTCAACCGTGGCGGGGTCCATCTCACTCCGGCCGCTCTCAAGGGCGCGCAAGTGACCAACTCGGTCGGCATCAAGCCGGTGCCGCACAGCGCGCTCGGCTCGGCAAACATCAGATCGCACGTAGCCACGCCGCCGGCCTCGGTCCAGAACCGCGCGGTGGTTGCTCGCACAGCGCCCGCACAGGCTGCTTCGCATGTGCCTGTTCACACCGTGAACCCTCGCGGCCTGACCGCCGGTCGCATTGGCAACTCCCCGGTGAACAACCCCGCAAACCGTCCGGCGAATGGAGCGATGAATCAACGGACCGCAACACCGAATGCTCCAGCGCACAATGCGCCGGCGATGAACGGCCGGTCGACGAACTCGCCGAACTCATCGGCGGTGTCGCCGCGGCAGCGCGAACTGTCGCAAAACCGGCCGCCTTCGGCAATGCCGAACGCTGCGCGGACGCCCAACGCTCCTACAGGCAACGCGGCATCGCCACGCGCGGGCAACAGCCCACGCACGTGGGAGGCGCAGGGAAATGCAACGGATCGTGGCCGCGCGCCGTCAGGTTTTGGAAGCTCCAATCGCCCTGCGAACGAGCCCCCGCAAATAGCGCGCGCCGATGCCAATCGTCCGCCATGGGCACGCTCGAATGCGCCGTCTGGAGCCGCCAGTGGCCAGGCCTCGCGGCCATCGGCGCCCAACTACAACAGCAACCGCCCAACCAATTCTAACAACGGGCGTTCTTACGCGCCGCAACAGCCGACGCAACGTGACACCCCGGCCTACAACGGCAACCGCGGCTCTTCGCAGCCGCGCTCTTACAATCCGCCACCCACGCGTTCTTATTCGGCGCCATCGGCGCCGCGAACGTATTCCGCGCCGAGCCGCAGCTATCCAGCTCCGTCGCGTTCCTACTCCGCACCGAGCCACAGCTATAGCGGCGG
>WNFT01005992.1_pt1 | contig 10690 bp, 8 predicted proteins | sample 5400191 | NCBI WGS metagenome assembly WNFT01 (sample SAMN13153359, study PRJNA577476) | soil metagenome | isolation source: 80 cm saprolite under Madrone tree | place: USA:California | collected 2016-06-14
GGAATCCGATCCCTGATCATTCTCGCGGCAGCGCTGTACTTTCTTTCCTTCCTATTCCTTCGCTCGGGAAAGAGAGTCATTGCCCCTAGGTCGTCGATGGAGGCCGGCGGACATCCCGCCTGACTGGTCTCTTTTGGTTGCATTGCACGTATAACAGAGGGCTTGCAGATTGATGACATCATCCCCTTCGCTCGGACCAGCCATCAAATCTTAGATTAATTCGAGGTTTCTCAAAATGGACACAAGCTTTTCGCGATTCTTTCGATGCGGCCTGCTTTTTCCAGCTCGAATATCGACAACTGCCCTGCGCGACATACCGCTGAGTTTCACAATTTGTTCCAACGCCATTTTCCTCAGAGCGGGCCGAATCCTCATTTCCCACTCTTCGCGTTGCGGATCTGGGTACACTGTGTAGAAGTTTGGTTCCGAGTGAATCAATCCCGATTCGACGTCCTCAAGGCTATTGGATTCTTTTCCGATGGGAACGACGTAGGCAATCCTGACATGCCTTCTTTGCAGCAAACCAATCGTTTGGCGTGTACACGCCAGCCCATCGGCGTCAGCGCATTTTGATCCGGGATGAAATCGTATTCGCGGTAAGCGTCCGGTGCGAACACCTTGACAACAGACCTACAAGCTAGGCGGCGTATCGGTCCGTTTCGTTCTGAATTCACTTTCTCACTTCCTTTGCGGCCTGCGCCGAGCAACCAGGTCTGCAGAGGATTGGCCCACGGTGGCAACGGCGGTCATTCCTTGAATGATGCGCCATTCGCCGTTCTCTTTTATGAGTGTCATGGCAAAGCGATCGAGTGATTCCACCTGTTTTCCCTCAACCAAAGAGACGTCAGGAACTTCATAGACAAGGGAGGCTAACTCACCGTGGCTGCTCAGTTGAATGGAGACATTTTGGGGGTCGCCGAAGTGAGTGGAATCAAACAATTTCCAATCATTCTTCATGAGCGCTTCCCACTGAGCGAGACTCTTAATGACTTCGGCTGAATCCGTTCCAAAGAACGTCAACTCGCCGGATGTGGACAGCAACTTGGTGATCGTAGCGAGATCCTTTTGCTCGTAGGCCTTCCAAAATTTAGTCACTGTGGCTTGGACCACTAACTTCTCATTGGCCAAATCCTGTGAACTCATCTTTCCATGGCCACTGCAAGAAGCGAGAGCGAACGGCAACAACAACCCCATTAAGCGATTCACAGGAACCTCCTCATTGGAGTGAAGGAGAGCTTTCTTGCCGGGCGGATGGCTCAGCCGTGAAGCATGCAACGAGTATCCTACACCGACACTCGCTATAGAGGAGGTGCTGTGAGTTGTTTACATCGTGTCGCCGTGCAACTCTCGACGCCGAGGCACCCGGCAAGAGCGTCTCTTCCACAATCTCCCGTCGCTCCCTGACTGTTCGACGCTTCTTCCTCGTTCCCGCCACTCTGACCTGAAGTGTTTGATCCGATGTGTCCACGGTGCCCTCTTCGTGGACACAAACAATGTGTCCACAAAGGCCATCATCCTCACTCCCACAGTTGGAGTACACACGGTTGGAAGCGGCTGGAAGCGGACGCTTACTATTCGCGCAAGAGATCGGCATAGGTTTTAACTCGTGCCTTTGTCCGAGTCCCGTAGCGTCCTGCCACCGTAATGCCAAACGTTTCTCCCGAGTATTGATTGATCCAGTCTCACGATAGCATTCGTTCGGGTTCTTGTTGTGCGGCATTATCAGGTGAAATCTTTCCGGTCGGAACAGCGAAGCTGAACGGAATTGATCCGGAAAGTTATTTACGAAACGTTCTCTCTCGCATCGCGGACCATCCCATCAACCGCATCGACGAACTTTTGCCTCTTTGTGATCTACGTCCGTGGTACTCACACACGATAAAATCTATCGGCAAAGAATCGTCATCTACTCATCTACTTCAGACGGCAGGTCCGGACGCTTACGTATGATCCCTTAGTTGAGCTTCGGTATTGATCTGACATTCTTGAGCAGATGAGGATGGGTCCTAATTTCGAAGGGCAGGTCATGGAACGATTCTTGATTTGTAAGAATCCGTTATGCCGTTTTGTGATTGATCTTCGCACGAAAGAAAATCAGATCGTGCAGCTTTCGGACTTAATCATTAGCCAATGTCCGGACTGCGGTTACGAATGGTCTTCGCAGTGCCCATTTTGCTTGGAGACGTTGGACGTAACGTGGCGTGAGTCATCTCCTATATGCTCGCATTGCCTCAAGGCATTGAAACCCGATCATCCAGAGTTCGAGCAGAAATAGATGCTTAAAACTGATCTCGGCGCGGTCGGATAGAAATGGACGCTGACACAAAAGCCGTACTTCTCGAACTCTGTCAGCTCTGCCAGGGCACGCTGGAGAGCGCCTCCCAAGCACGACTGATAGCGTTACGCGTTCACGAAACGCTCATAAACGCTCAAGTCCCCGGTTATCTTGATGCCTATGAATCTAGCGAGGAGAGATTCACCGGACTTGAAGATCTCAGACGCGAACTCCAAGGTTTGATTGACGGTATACTCCGCAAGTCACGCTAAAAGCCGGGGATGATTCGCTAGAACGAAGCGCAGTGAACTCCAAAAACATCTCGGAGAGAACGCTGGCAGTGTGCAGCGAGATTCACGCGCTGAACACCTATGATTACTCTTGACATCGAAAATACACGCGCTCATAAGGGAGGCTCCGGTAGAAGACGTATCTCCCCACACTGTCCAGCCCTCGTTCGTCGCGCCCGGTAATTCAACTGAGGAGTCCCAAATGGCAAATCTAATTCCACGTGACACCCTTTTTCGGGATCTGTTTGATGTTCGCAGGATTTTCGACCAAGCTTTCAATCGGTTGCTAAGTTGGCCTTCTACTCAGGAAGACCGCACGCTTGAGGCCGATTTTTCTCCCGCAGTCGAGTCCTTTATCGACACGGATAATAAGAAGTTTCATTGTGAAGTGCTGCTGCCGGGAGTTGACCCCAAGAACGTCAACATCCAGGTGCAGGGCAACACTCTGACGATCAGCGGCGAGCGCACCAACACCCGGGAAACAAAGGAAGCAAACTTCCTGCATAGGGAGATTTCGTACGGATCGTTCACGCGCACGCTTGCTCTCCCCGAAGGGGTCGACAAGGATAAGATCTCCGCTGAATATAGGAATGGCATGCTGGAGATTACGGCTCCCATCGCCAACGCTGCGCTGCCAAAGAGGGTTGAGATCAAATCGCTTCCGGCGTCCAGAGCAGCATCCGCTTAGTGGATTACTGTACCGTCTTGCCGCCCGCCTCCAGCCCCGGGCTTCCCTCCTCAGTCTAAGTACAAGAATGCAAGCATAGTCCTTTCTTATCGAGTGGTTTTAATTTCCACCTGGATGGTATTGATCTCCGTGCCGCCTACATTTTCAAGCGAGTGAGGCGCAAGGGGTTCCTGCCAGATAGGCATATTGAGTTGGGGGACTTCAAATGCCTGGCGAGTATCGAGCTTCACGCGGCCCAGATGGTTCCGGCGGAGTATGTGAGACCAGCTTAGAATGAACAAAACGCAGGGCCAACGATGAGTATGCAAAGGAACCAAGTGCCCGGGCAGAACGCGTGTCTGGACGACGCGTACTGCTCCGTTCTCAAACAAGATTGAATGATGATCTCGCGCGGCAACCAGCGCGTCCAGGGATTCGGCCCACGGCCAGTTCTGCTCAGAATTGCCCGAAAATTCAGAACTCTTCATCGATCCTCCGGCCGCATACTCTAACGCAGGCATCGAACTTTTCGTTGCTACCAAGCGCCGGTCTAAGAACCTTGGCGCGATAACCCTGGGCACGCCTGGACACACGAAAAGGGACGCCGCTTGAAAAAACACCGCAAAAAGCCGCGAATAGACTAATATAACTGTCACTGAGACCGAGACATCGCCCGAATTTTTCTGTCGCCGACGACTTGGCGCCGGCTGGGAGTTTGATTAGACCGCGACTGTGAACATGCGCTGTACTTACTGCAAAGCGGAAAATCCGCCCAACGCCGCTGCGTGCGGGAAGTGCGGAAAAGCTGTGCCTCCGTCGGAAGCGACTTTCGTTGGCAATGAGCCGGTGAAGCAGCCCAAGCCATCATCCAAAATCGACCTGCCGAAAGATGTGAACCCGGCTGCAACAGCCGAAGATCAGCAGGATGCGTCCGTCGCTACCAAGACGCCTGCAACACCTGAAGGCTGGTCCATCTCAAATACCCGTGCGCCGGCGCCAGCGGTGCCGCACGGAGAATTTGCGCCGGGCACGGTTCTCGGAGATCGCTACGAAACTCTTGCGCTTCTGGGACAAGGTGGGATGGGCGCGGTTTATAAGGCGCGCGACACCGAACTGGATCGCCTGGTCGCACTGAAAATTATTCGTCCCGAACTTACGACCAATCCGGAAATTCTCAAGCGCTTCAAGCAAGAATTGATCCTGGCGCGCCAGGTAACTCACCGCAACGTCATCCGCATTTTTGATCTGGGACAAGCTGATGGCTTCAAGTTCATCACAATGGAATACCTCGAAGGTCAGGACCTTCGCGGGGTTCTTCGTGAGAAGGGAAAGCTGACGCCTGAAGAAGCCGCTCGCGTCATTTTGCAAATCTGCCACGCGCTCGAAGCCGCGCACGGCGAAGGAGTCATCCACCGCGACCTGAAGCCGCAGAACATCATGATGGACGCGAACGGCCGCGCCTATGTGATGGATTTTGGCATTGCGCGCTCCGCGCATCTTCCCGGCATGACGCAAACCGGAGCACTCGTCGGCACGCCGGAATATATGTCGCCGGAACAGGCAAAGGGAGAAAAGCTGGGAGAACAGTCCGACATCTTTTCCCTTGGGGTGATTCTTTACGAGTTGGTGGTCGGACAATCGCCTTATCACTCTGAGACGCCGCTCGCGACACTCTGGAAGCGCCTTCAAGAAAAAGCGAAGCCGCTTTGCGAAATTGATCCCACCATTCCGAAAGCATTTAGCGACATTGTCGAAAAGGCGCTCGAGATCGAGCCGGAGAATCGCTTCGCGAACGCGAACGAATTCGCACAACACTTGGAATCGTGGCTGGGCATTTCTCAATCGCCGATTACGCCGATCACGGCTCCTGTCCTTGCACCGTTGGCGCCGAAGAAATCGATCGCCTGGAAATACGCCGCCATCGGATTTTCCGCCGTTCTCCTGTTGACCGTAGGCGGGTTCGCTCTGCGCGGAAAGCTCTTCTCCAACACGACGGGAAAAGCTGTGGCTCCGCCCGAACCACTGGTGCTTGCCATCATCCCGCTTCGAAACGCATCCGGCGATGCGTCCCTGAACTGGCTTGGCGGGAGTCTAGCTGAGGTTCTTCGCACCGAGGTCGGACAATCCGCTGAATTTCGAACGGTTTCGCCCGACCGGCTGCAACAGGTGATGTCTGATTTGCGCATCGCACCGGATTCGGAAATTGCGCCCAGCGATTTGCAGCGCATCGCCGACTTTACCAAGGCCAAGCTTCTGGTGTGGGGCCAATACGCGCGAGTGGGTGACAAAATTCGCATTGACGCGAAACTGGATGACTTGAAGGGCCAACACACTGTGCCGCTTAACGTCGAAGCCGCCGGAGAAACTGCCTTACTAGGCGCCGCTGATAAGCTTGCCCAGACCATCCAGCAGAACTTGAGCCTGGGCCGCGGCTCCGTGCAGAACCTGAAAGCAGCGGCCTTCAAACCGTCATCGAATTCTCTCGAAGCGATTCGCGCCTACACCCAAGGGATGGCAAAGGCACGCCAGGGAAATTACATCGATGCGGTCAAGGAGTTCGAGTCCGCAACCACGGCCGACGCGAATTTCGCCCTGGCATACTCGATGCTGGGCCAGACTTACGCGCGCCTCGGGCACGATCGCGACGCAGAGCAAAGCGCCACCCGGTCCGTGGAGTTAAGCTCCAATCTTCCGCCAGTAGAGAAATACATCGTGCAGGCCGTCAACGCAAAGATCGGAAACAACTACCAGCAAGCACTGGACGCTTATCAAAATCTTGAGCGGCTCATGCCCAGCGATCCGCAAGTGCAATTCGAATTAGGCTCGCTCTATCAGCAGCACGGCGAATTCGACAAGGCCCACGAGCATTATGCGAATACTCTGCAGACTGACCCCAAACATATCGAAGCCCTGCGCAATATCGGAAAGGTGGAAACCGACCGAGGGAACCCCAAGGATTCTCTGGACTACCTGAATCGCGCTCTCAGTCTTGCCGTCGAGCTCAACAACCGCCAGGGGAAAGCCACCGTGCTCCACGATCTCGGAGAAGCCTACAAGCTTCTGAACCGGCCGCAGGACGCGCTCCAGAACTTCCAGCAGTCTCTCGAAATCAAACGGCAGATTGGCGACAAGAAGGGAATGGCTGAGAGCCTGGATCAAATTGCCGTGGTCTACTACGACTCTCTGGGCAAATCCGCAGAGGCAGAGAAAATCTACAAACAAGAGTTGGACATCCGCAAGGACCTTGGCGACCAGGCTGGTTTGGGGGTGGCCTTGCGCGATTTTGGCTATTTTTTGGTGAATAACGGGAGAAACGAAGAGGCGTTAAGTACCACGAAGCAGTCCCTGCAAATTTGGATGCAACTGGGCAATGAGCCCAACCAGGTGACGTGCTTAGCGAATATTGGAGCGATCTACGGGCTGATGGCCAAGTATGACGACTCCCTTACGTATCACCACCGTGCTGTCGATCTCCTGCAGAAAGTGCAGATGCCGGACGTATTGGCTATGGAGCTGAACAACGTCGGACTTGCCTACTTCATGATCGGCCAGTTCGATCAGGCGCAAAGCAGCTACCTAAAAGCACTCGATCAAGCACGCAAAATAGGTAGCAAGCAGGCGGTCGCCGGGATTTTCGATGGTATTGCGGAGCTTTTCGCGGCTCAAGGCCGGCTGGGGGCTGCCTTGAGCTCCCAGCAGGACGCGGTAAAAAATGCACAACAAATGGAACAGCAGTCGGGTACCTGGGTCGCGGAAATCCAGGCGGACTACGCTCATATCCTGAACCAGCTCGGACGCGGCCAGGAGGCGCAAAAAACACTCGATGAATCTCTGGGCGTCGCCCGTTCTGCGCGCAACGATGTGCTGGCGGCCAAGGTGCTCAACTTCCAGGGCGAAAATTTTTACTATCGCGGGGACTTCAAGTCCGCCCGGCCCCTCTTCGAGCGCGCCCAGCAATCCGCGGCAAAAGCCAAGGAACGCATCCAGTCCTTGAACGCCCGACTCAACTTGGCGAAGGTCTCAATTAAGGAAGGCCATGCGGCTGCGGCCGTGAATACCCTGAAGGGGCTGCGCAAAGAGGCCGATTCCCTGGCGGTGAAGTATATCGCCACGCAATGCTCCATTGCCCTTGGCGAGGCGCTCCTGAACTCCAAGGATCATTCTCATGCGCAGGACGAGCTGCAATCCGCCGTGCGCAAGAGCGAAGATCTGGGAATGAAATCGCTGCTCCCAGAGGGCCATTATCTGCTTTCCCAAGCCTTGCGCAAGAATGGCAGCAAGGCCGAGGCGGACCGCCACCTCCAGCAAGCCGCACAACTGGTCGAGGAGATGCGGCAGGAGTCCAAGAGTGATTCACTGCTCCAGCGGGCCGACCTGAAGCTCATCGTAGAAGAAGCCAGGAAGTAAAACAGAGCTAGAGAACGGAAAAGGGAGCCGGACGCTCTATCCGGCTCCCTTTGTTCGTTTGCGTCGAATTCTTGCTCTTACGGCGTGAGTTTGAACAAGGTCGTCTGATTGGTTGTGTTATCGGTGAAAAATGTCACTGTAAGGCTGTAGGTGCCCGCACCCGCCTGCGCAAAAATACTCGGAAGGTTCAGCGTGAATGAATACTGATTGTTGCCGGAATTGAAGAGCGGGGGTTGATCCAAGGAACTAGCAGTTGCCTGCACGTTAATGGCGTTGAACACCGGCGAGCCACTTGGCCCGCAAAACGGATCGCTCGAGGTGGTGGTATCGCAAATCCGCGCGACCGAGATCAAGGCAACGGCGTCGCCGATGAAGTCCTTCTTGCAATTGCTCGAAGACAGCTTGAACTTCACATTCACGGTATTGGCGGTCCCTGCGCTGAAGCTTGGGGCCGGGGTCGGCAGAGTAGTGCCATTGCCGGTCAAAGGATTCTGGAAGCCGCAGAAATTGCCTGGAGTCGTGCTCAGATTCTCGTTCACCATCGCGAAAAAGGAGTTTTTGGTTATCGTAATATCGCCACTGACCGGGCCGCCGAGAGGATAGACCCCAACGAGTTTGGGCGACCCGCAGGTGGTGACACCGGACGGGAATAGCTGCGGCTCGGTGTTGGTGGTGGGGTTGGAGTTGTCGCATTGAATCGCGCGTGGGTTAGTGGATTGGCCGCTGTCGACAAAGTTAGACATCCCAGTCTTGAAGCCGCCGTCGGTGAAAACAGTGGTGCAGGAGGGCCAATGAGCAACATAACCAATTTCGAACCCGCCATCGCCAAGATTGGCAAGTGGCGTCGCGGGGTTGAGCAATGGAGGAGGGATAAGCGAAGGAGGGTAAGGCGGGTTGGCGTTGCCAGCGTTGCTGTCGCCACCAGAGGTGGGTCCTGCCAGGTTGATCATCGAATTGACGGTAGCGAGACTTCGCGGATAAGCGGTGACTGACGCCGTGCATCCCGTGGCCGTGAGCTGGAACAGGTTGGAATTGAAATTAAACGTGGTCGGCGTGGGATTTGCCATTGTGGCGGTTACCAGTAACGTAAGCGTTACTGGTGCAGGGGCTATTGCCACGCCGGACAGCGCCGTCCCAATGCTTGCCGCGAAATTAAGGCTGCAGGTTCCCTGAGCCGTGTTCCAAGTCCACAGCGTTCCTGCATTGTTGGAATTGGTGACAAGATAGATCGTATTATTGATGACTGTATTCGTGGGATTCGCCGTGGGCGCACTTGCCAGGTAGTCGGGTACCTGTTTGTTGTTGCTAGGTAACGATAGCCCGGAACAGGGCGTTGCAGGAACTGCGGCTTGCGTGGTGTCGTCGAAGGTGAAGACCGAAACCGGTGGCTGCACGGCCAGAGTTTTCGACGAATTGCTGTTCGCCACAAAGAAATTGCTGTTCGCTGCAAACACACCGGTGGTGGTGTTGAGCTTGGTGGTGACCGCGGTGGCGATCCCAACCGGGCCGTTCAGGTTGCTGCTGTTGATGAACGTAGACTTAGTAGCGAAGGGCACTGCGTAAGGGGAGCGAAAAACTTCGCTATTAAAATTATCTACCATGAACAGGTCGCCGACATATTTCTGCGTAATCCCTCTCCCAGTCATGTTCGTAGGAAAACTGGGGCTGAGCGTAACAGGTGCAGGAGTAGACGAAAGCGAACTGCCGCCAACAAAAGGAGCGTTCGCTATGCCGCTAAATACAAAAACTCCCGGACCAGACTTATCCGTGACGTAAAAGTCCCCCGCCGCAGAAGAGCGCCCGCATATAGGAGTTATCGTCAATGCGGAAGCAACTAACTGTGTTGCGATTGGGACAGCGGCGGTAGGGTCAAATCGAATGATTGTCTTCCCCGCCGTATCACACGCGTAGAGCAGGAAGGGGTGAGCAGCATTGCCGGATCCATCGATATTCAAGTCTATGTTATCGGGGCCAATCGCTAGGCTCTCGAAATTGGCGGCCGGCATGCTGAGCACGGGCGTAAAGCCTGTGCCGCTCTGCACGTAAATCGTGCACAGGGTAACCCCGGAATTGCATTGTGTACCATTCGGCGCGCCACCAGACACATACACCGCTGGCGGTGTCGGCAGAGTTTGCGACCAAACCATCGGACCGAAACTTAGAAGTAACACACATATAATTGAAAATCTTTTTAGCAGGAACATAAGGCCCCTCCAGGGGTGGACAGCAAATAAAGTCACTGTGGGCGTGGAACCAACCAGGAATCTGGCCATGTCATCGAGCTGTGACGAGCAACTCAACAAGCCAACGGAGATTACTAGTGCCGTCACGGCAAGTCAACGGAATAAGGCGGCGTTACCTGTGTTACGAAAGTCTTATACGTCCTAGAACGAGCCAAAAGGTCCTCAGAACGCGTTGTCGATGGCCGTCACCACAGAGTTGGGAGACTGTCGTCGCAACCGTGCGAGGCGCGTGCGTTCCAGGTCATCGCGATAAAACAGATTGTACGTATCGAACGGAATCAGGCGTCCGTCGGGATGCACGATGTGGATGCAGGTTTTCTTTACGGACCGCACATCGAATGCGTGGGCATCCAGAAACTGCACGATGAGCACACGGAAAATATTTTTGTAGGACAGCTCGCTGGGCGCCGCGATTTTTGGCAGACAGCACAAAAGTTCGCGCAATGATTCTGCGCCGGACTGCGGCGAATGGTTCGTGGCAAATAACTTGAAGAGGCAATCGCGAACGCCGGGCTCCTCTTCGTAGACGATGGTGTTGCGCGCCGCGTTCAGTAAGACCTCGGGCTCGACGAAGCGCGTAAGCGGCACAACTTTTCCGTCTATCTTCAGCGCGTAGGCCATGGCGAGCGAGTCCGGGTGGCACGGCACGGGAATCACGTCCTCGGAACGAAACACGGTTGTCTGTTCGAGAATCTTGCGGCGGACCTCGGTAAGCGTGAGGCGATCGGTGGCCGGATCAAACTTTAGGAGACGTCCGGCATCTTGAATTGGCTGGAGCGTTACGCCGCGTACGCACGGCTGCGCGAGC
>WNFT01005994.1_pt1 | contig 10689 bp, 12 predicted proteins | sample 5400191 | NCBI WGS metagenome assembly WNFT01 (sample SAMN13153359, study PRJNA577476) | soil metagenome | isolation source: 80 cm saprolite under Madrone tree | place: USA:California | collected 2016-06-14
GGGCGCGAGGCGGCGGAATGCCCTATGTGTCGCTGCTCCAAAGCCGCAAGCACAACTTCTTCACCGACGGCGGGCGGGAGCTGTTCGACTGCGCGGGCCAGGGCCGCGTCGACGTATTCTTTTTGTCCGGCGGCGAGATCGATGGCGCCGGCAACGTCAACCTCGTGAGCATCGGCGACTATGAAAAGCCGAGCGTGCGCTTCGGTGGCTCGTTCGGGTCGGCCTATCTCTATTACGTGGTGCCCAAGGTCGTGTTGTTTCGCACGGAGCATTCAAGACGCACCCTGGTGCCCCGGGTCTCCTTCATCAGCGCGCCGGGTGCGAGTGCGCCCAATGTTTACCGTCCGGGCGGCCCGATCGCGCTGGTGACCAACCGGTGTCTGTTCGGCTTTGACCGCGCGCGGCAACGGTTTCGGCTGGAAAGCGTCCACCCGGGCCACAGCATTGCGGAAGTCGCAGAGCAGACCGGCTTTGACTACGACTGCCCGGAAATTGTCCAAGTCACGCCGCCTCCGGGTGGCGACACCCTGCGATTGCTGCGCCACGTCGTAGCGCCGCAATTGGCCGAGGTTTATCCGCAATTTGCCGCCGCCGTGTTTGGCGCGGCGGCACCTTGAAATCTCTGCAAACGCAGTCACGTGACTGTGAACGATGCGCCTAAAGACTGATTGCGAGATCATTTTGGAGTCGTTCGAAACAAGCTATGGTGCCCGCCAATTTCGTGACCGCGAACAGGCGGACTTAGGCCTGGACTTGCGCCACGAGAATTCTGTTTGAGATCGTGGAATATAAGGAGATCCGCGCATGGCTCGACTGAACGTAAATGGAAAATCCTACGACGTGGATGTCGGACCCGACACGCCATTGCTGTGGGCGATCCGGGAGAACATCGGTCTGACCGGCACCAAATACGGCTGCGGCATCGCGCAATGCGGCGCCTGCACGGTGCATATCGACGGCGTTGCGACGCGCTCCTGCTCATTCCCGGCCAGCGCCGCCGAGGGCAAAGAGATCGTCACCATCGAAGGGCTCGCCAATAACGGCAGCCTTACCAAGGTCCAGCAGGCCTGGATCAATAACGACGTGCCGCAGTGCGGCTACTGTCAGAGCGGGATGATCATGGCCGTGACAGCTTTGCTGAAGGAAAAGCCGAAGCCGACCGATGCGGACATCGATCGGGCCGTCACCAACATTTGCCGCTGCGGCACCTACCAGCAGGTCCGCACCGCGATCCACGAAGCAGCGAGCGCGTGAGGGAGGTAGCGATGAACTATATGCCGAAACTCGATCGCCGCACCTTCCTGGTCGGATCGACCGCTGCCGGGCTTTCGCTCGGATTCCACATCCCGTTCTCCGGCGAAGCGCAAGCGCAAGCGGCCGGACCCGAGGTCAACGCCTGGGTGGTGGTGCATCCCGACGAGACCGTCACGATCCGCGTCGCGCGGTCCGAGATGGGCCAGGGCACGCTTACGGGCCTTTGCCAGATGGTTGCCGAAGAACTCGAATGCGAGTGGTCGAAGGTCAAGTATGAATTCCCGACCGCAGGCCAGAACGTGGCGCGCAAGCGCGTATGGGCGGATTTCTTCACCGCCGGCAGCCGCGGCATAAGGGCTTCCGAGCAGGTCGTGCGCAAGGGCGGCGCTGCGGCCCGCATGATGCTGATTGCGGCCGCCGCCGATGAATGGAAGGTTCCGGTTGCGGAATGCACGGCCGCGAACGGGGTCGTCACCCACACGGCGTCCGGGCGCAAGACGACCTTCGGCAAGGTTGCGGCCGCCGCATCCAAGATCGAGCCGCCGGCCGATATCAAGCTTAAAGATCCGAAGGATTGGAAGATCATCGGCAAAGGCGTCAAGCGCCTCGATACGCCCGACAAGGTAACGGGCAAGACGGTTTATGGCATTGACGTCAAGCTGCCCGGCATGCTCAGCGCCGCCATCAAGGCGGCCCCGGTCTTCGGCGCCAAATTGAAGAGCTTCGACGCCGCCAAGGTCGCGTCCATGAAAGGCGTGAAGAAGGTCGTGCAGGTCGAAGATAACGCCGTGGCTGTCATTGCGGACACCTGGTGGAACGCCAAGACTGCCCTCGATGCCCTGCCGGTCGCGTGGGAAGCAAGCCCGAACGACAAGGTTTCGAGTGCGTCGATCGCCGACTTCCTTAAGGCGGGCCTCGACGCCGAGCAGGCGTTCGTCGGCAACCAGGCGGGCGACGTCAAGGCGGCGCTCGCCGGCGCCGCCAAGAAGGTCGAGGCCGTCTACGGCTATCCGTACCAGCACCACGTCACCATGGAGCCGCAGAACGCCACTGTGCTTTACACCGCGGAGAAGTGCGAGGTGTGGTCCTCGGTGCAGGACGGCGAGCAGGGATTGGCGGCGACGTCGGAAGCGTGCGGCTTGCCGGTCGCAAAGTGCGAGTTCTACAAGACGTTCCTGGGCGGCGGATTCGGCCGCCGCTCCACATCGGTCGACTATGTCCGCCAGGCCGTCCTCGTCGCCAAGGAAATGCCGGGCACGCCGGTCAAGCTCCTGTGGACGCGTGAAGAGGATATGACCCACGGCTGGTATCACCCGGTCACCCAATGCAAGATGACGGCCGGCTTCGACGACAAGAAGAACCTGACCGCATTGCATATCCGCATTTCGGGCCAATCGATCCTGGCGTCGGTCGCGCCCGGGCGCCTGCAGAACGGCATGGACCCGGCAACGTTTCAGGGCTTCGTCAAAGGCGGCCCCGAAACGGCGTTCGGCTACGACGTGCCGAACCTTCTGATCGATCACGCCATGCGCAATCCGCACGTGCCTGCCGGATTCTGGCGCGGCGTGAACATCAATCAGAACGCCATCTACATCGAAAGCTTCATCGACGAGCTTGCCAAGGAAGCGGGCGTCGATCCGCTGGAGTTCCGCCGCAAGCTCATGGGCCCCTATCCCAAGCACCTCGCAGTGCTCAACGCGGCGGCCGAAAAGGCCGGCTGGGGCAAGCCGGCGCCCCAAGGCGTTTATCGCGGACTGGCGCAGATGATGGCATTCGGAAGCTACGTGGCGGCATGCGCCGAAGTTTCCGTCGACGGCAACAAGGTCAAGGTCCACCGTATCGTCGGCGCGACCGATCCGGGCTACGCGGTCAATCCGGCGCAGATCGAGCGGCAGATCGCCGGCTCGTTCGTCTACGGCTTGACCGGCCTGTTCCATGGCGAGTGCACCGTCAAGGACGGCGCCATCGAACAGACGAACTTCGACAGCTACGACATGATGCGCATCGCCGAGATGCCGAAGGTGGAGGCGATCGTCATGCCCTCGGGCAGCGGCGTGTGGGGCGGCGTCGGCGAGCCGACCATTTGCGTGGCGGCGCCCGCGGTGCTCAACGCCATCACGGCCGCAACGGGCAAGCGCTATCGCAGCTTCCCGCTGAAGAACCAAGGGCTGACCCTTGTTTGAACGCATAGGCGCGGCGGCCAGGTGGGCCGCCGCTCCACGCTTGGGAATGCCGGCTCTGAAGCTGGCTCTGAACCCCCCTTTGGGCACGGACGCAATGAAGGCGCGTCACGCTTTCATGGTCATGTTGGTTTGCGCGGGCATGACGCCGGCTGCGGTCGCCGAGGCCCCTCCAGGCGCCGCGTCGTGTAGCGGATGCCATGCGGAAAAGCCGAACGTCGACACGCCAGTGCCGCGGTTGGCCGGACAGGATGCGAACGCCATGGCGGCGGCCATGCAGGCCTATCGGAGCGGGCAGCGGCCCGCGACCGTGATGGACCGTATCGCCAAGGGCTTTTCCAATGACGAGATCAAGGCGATTGCAGCCTGGTTCGTGATGCAGCGGTGATGCGGCCGTGACCCGACTGCGCCCGACACGTCGTCAATTCGTCAAGACTTCCGCCGCGGGCGCAAGCGCATGGGTGTTTCCCCTCCCGCTGCTCGCCCAGGGCGCGCAGCCGCGGATCGTCGTCATCGGCGGCGGGTTTGCAGGTGCCACGGCAGCGCGTTTCTTGAAACGCGCCGACCCGCGGCTCAACGTGACCCTGATCGAACCGAACCCCGTTTTTGCGGCGTGCCCGTTCAGCAACGAGGTGATCGCCGGGCTGCGCGACATGCGCGCCCAGCTGTTCGGCTATGATCGGATCGCTACGGCTGGCGTCGTTGTGGTGCATCAGGCCGCGACCGCGGTCGACGGCCAGACTCGCACCGTGACGCTCGGTAGCGGCGCGAAGCTTGCCTACGACCGGCTGGTGCTAGCGCCCGGCTCCGACCTGCGATTCGACGCCCTGCCGGGTTACAACGAGGCGGCCGCGGAACGGATGCCCCATGCCTGGAAGGCAGGGCAGCAGACGCTGCTGTTGCGGCGCCAGCTCGAAGCCATGGAGGACGGCGGGACCGTGGTGATGACGCTGCCGGCGCTGCCTTATCGCTGTCCGCCGGCATCCTACGAGCGGGCGAGCCTGATCGCGCACTACCTCAAGACCAAGAAGCCGCGTTCCAAGCTTGTGGTGCTCGACGCCAAGGACACCTTCTCCATGCAGCGCCTGTTCGAAAATGCATGGCAGGAACTCTACCCCAATCTCGAATGGGTGCCGGTATCGTCCGGCGGCAATCCCACCGCGGTCGACGCGGCGGCCATGACGGTTTCGTCGGATTTCGACACCTACAAGGCCGCAGTCGCCAACATCATTCCGCCGCAAAAGGCCGGCCGCATCGCGGAGCTGGCCGGGACAGCCGATCGCACCAGCTGGTGCCCGGTCGATCCGGTCACGTTCGAATCCCGCCTTGTTCCTGGGATTCATGTTCTGGGCGATGCCGCAATTGCCGGGGCGGTGCCGAAATCGGCCTTCGCGGCCAACGCTGCCGCCAAGATCTGTGCCGCAGCGGTGGCGAAGCTGGTTTTCGGCGAAGCTCCGGCCGCGCCGAAATTCGTCAACACATGCTACAGTCTGGTGGCGCCGGATTACGGCATTTCGGTCGCCGGCGTGTATCAACCCGTGAACGGCCAGTGGCTTGAAGTCGAAGGCGCCGGCGGCATCAGCCCGGTGGACGCACCGCGCGCGTTCCGAAGCCAGGAAGCAAAGTTTGCCAATGGTTGGTTCAACACGATCACGTCCGAGATTTTCGGCTGAGCGCCGTTCCTCTGCGGCCGGGGCGCTGGCGATCTTCGCTACTGTGGCCGGTGGAATTTCCTCGGCAGGGGCCGACGCGGCATTGCGGCCCTACACCGTCGTCGGCGACGCCATCCCGGCATCGCTTACCGGCGCCCCAGGCGATCCGGTGCGAGGAAAAGCCATTGTGGCGAGCCGGCAAACCGGGTTGTGCCTGCTATGTCATTCGGCACCGTTGCCTGAGGAGAAATTCCAGGGCACCATTGGGCCCGATCTGACGGGAGCCGGATCGCGCAACACGGAAGGCCAGTTGCGGTTGCGGATCGTCGACCCGCGTATATTTGATCGTGATACCATCATGCCGGCCTATTATCGCCGGGACGGGCTCGACAGGGTTGCACCGGCGTTTCGCGGTAAAACCGTGCTCACGGCGGAACAGATCGAAGACGTGGTGGCGTTCCTCATGACCTTGCGCGATTGAAGAGGATTTAGATGGCTGACGAAAGCGCATCTCCCGTCACACGGCGGACCGTACTGGCCGGGGTCGCGGGCGGGACAGCGTTCGCAACCCTCCTGGCGCGACGCGCAGAGGCAACGCCGGAGATGATGAAAGCCGCGATTCACCGCCTCATCGGCGAACAGCCGGTGCGCAAAGGCAAAGTCACCCTCGACATTCCGCCGCTGGTCGAAAACGGCAACACGATCGCCATGTCGGTTTCCGTCGACAGCCCGATGACGGAGACGAACTACGTCAAGGCGATCCACGTTTTCAACGAGAAGAATCCGCAGCCCGACATTATCTCGGTGCATCTCGGTCCGCGCGCCGGCAAGGCGGCCTTCTCGACCCGTATCCGCCTTGCGGATTCGCAGAATGTCGTTGCGATCGCGGAGATGAGCGACGGCTCGCTGTGGTCGGACACCGTCGAGGTGATCGTCACCATCGCGGCCTGCCTGGAGTACAACTGACCATGGCCCGCACCCTCATCAACGTTCCGCCCAAGGCCAAGCGCGGCCAGACCATCGAGATCAAGACGCTGATCTCGCATGTGATGGAAACCGGATATCGGCGCAATGAAACCGGGGTCGCGATCCCGCGCGATATCATCAATCTGTTCGTGTGCACCTACAACGGCGCCGAGATCTTCCGCGCCGACCTGCATCAGGCGATCGCTGCGAACCCGTTCATCACCTTCTTCACAGTGGCGACGGAGAGCGGGACGCTGGAGTTCCGCTGGACCGACGACAATGGGCAGGTGGAAACGGCATCGGCGAAGATCACGGTGGAATGAGCGACAGTGCGTCACTGCGACATAAGAAAGCAGTCATAGCGATTTATGCGCATAGCACGCGAACGCGCGGCGCATCAGCTGAAATAAGACAGGATTTGTCGTCGTAAGTCAGCGGCGCGATGTCTCCTTCAGGGCGATCGATCCCGAAGCCTGTACGTTTCCCACGCGCAATATTCACGGTGTGTTCAGGCGCTTTCGTGCAAACACCTTCGCGCAATCGCGTAGCACACGCGATGTCCGATCGATGGTCGTTTCGCCCGGCAGCGAACGTCGCGGATAGTTGTTTCCGGGCTGCAATACAGGACAGCACACATGTCGACTCGTCGCATTCTTTGGGTTGCGGCACTTCTTGGTGCGATCTCGACTCCGGTTTTCGCTCAAACGCCACAACCGTCAAAGCCCGCGGCACCTGCCGTCACCACGCCGGCAAAACCCGCGAATCCCACCACAACGGCACCCGTCGTCAACAAGATCAATCTCAACATGGCGACGGCAACGGAACTCGATACGCTCCCGCAAATTGGCCCCGCCCGCGCCAAGGCCATCGTCGAGGCGCGAGCCAAAGGCAAGTTCAAAAACTGGGACGATTTCGTTGCCCGCAAGGTCGTCCCGTCGAACGCTGAAGCAGCCATCAAGGACTTGGTCAGCTTCTGACGGCATGCCTACGTTCGAATTGGACAACAGTCCCGGCGGCCCCGCCGGAATCCGGCGGGGCAGTCTTCTTCCAACGCGATCTTGGCATCGAGCGGTTGAATGACATCCGGCCACATGCCGCGTCGCGTGCATGAACATGTGCGTCAAAATCGTCATCCGAAGTCATCAACGATCTTTCACGGCGCCTTCGCCACCGCCTTCTGCGCCACCGGGGTGATCCGCAACGCCTCAAGGCGATTGCGGTTCCGCCGCAGCACCTCGAACCGGAAGCCGTGGAACGTGAAGCTCTGGCCCGGCTCCGGGATCGAGCGCGCCTCGTGAATGACGAGGCCCGCGATGGTGGTCGCCGCCGCATCGGGCAGGTTCCAGTCCATGGCGCGGTTAAGGTCGCGAATCGGAACCGCGCCGTCGACGTTGACGGCCCCGTCCGGCAGCGGCCGCACGCCCGGTGGCAGGTTCCCGGGCAGGGTGACAGGTTCCCAGAACTCACCAGGGCGCGGAGTGTATCGCCGCTTGCCCCAATGGCTCTCCACAGATAGTTTGCGTCCACAACAACGGGGATCGCCGTAGCAATAAACAACGAAGTTGGGGGCCTAAATGCATAGGCTGATTGCGGTTTGGCGAAAGTGTCGCTTACCAATTCTTACCGATTTGGCTTCAGCGTCTTGGCCTAACTGGCGGGAAGCGATCAAAGAAATATTTGTCACGCTTTTTTTTAGTCTCATGCCACTATGGCTCGGCCTGTTCATCGTCACGATGTTGACGATCACCGACGGCACATCTGGCTTCATCATGAAATTTGCTTCCAGTTCCGATTTGGGCATTCTTTCCGCCTCTCTCCTAGGGCCCTTGTTGTATATGATGTTTCGAGAGGAGGGTCGATCTACAGGTAACCGCCTCGTGCCACGCTTTCCAAGCGGCCTTTGGTTCATCATGGTTATTGTCGCCTGTTGTATCATAGCCACGGTCATTTATTCTTTTACTTATTTGTCGGGACTTCGCGTGTTCTATGATCAAGGTGGTGCCGTAATCAATTTCATCAACGCTAACATCGTGGCTACCGCCTCGTGGACACTACTCATCATAGTCGTGATTCTTATGCTGTTCGCAGCGACTATTCGAAACTCTCTCGAAACCCAAACACCAAGGTTGATGAGTGGCGACACACAAGACTTTGTCACTGAGTTCAGGGCAGCGCAAACAGCGCCACACGACTCTGAAGATTTCATAACTGAGTTCAGGGCAGCTCAGGGAGAGCATAAATGATCCCACTCCCGCTCGAACTTCCACCCGATCCCGATCCAATTGTGGAGCGCATTCCAGCGCTGCGGCTGCGCCAACCAATCGGAGATATTTATCTCGCTGCCGTGGGTCACAAGTTGCTGCAAAAAATAACTCACTTTGACGTGCGCCGGGTGCTACGGGATCAACGAGACGTCGAAGCATATTTAGGAATTCAGAGACCAGTGAGCGAATCGCGAGTGAGCGAACTTCATAAATATGTAAACTTTGTCGATGCGACCTTTCCCACTGCGGTAATCCTTGCCATCGACGAAAGTGAGTGCGTATCTTATGAGGAAGATAAACGCGAACTTGTCTTGTCTAACGTGCGAGCGGGCAATGAAAAACCAGATATCGCGATCTCTAATCTGTGCCGCGTTATAGATGGACAGCATCGCATTGCAGGACTGGAGAATTTCAAGGGCAATCATTTTGAGATCATGACCGCTATTTTCGTTGGTATAGATATATCAGATCAGGCATACATCTTCGCGACCGTAAATCTGGAGCAAACGAAGGTGCGCAAGAGTTTGGCATTTGATTTGTTTGAGTTGGCGAGAACTCGAAGCCCATACAAAACATGTCACAATGTAGCAGTTGCACTGGATAGGGTGATAGAGAGTCCCTTCTTCCAACGCATAAAGCGTTTGGGGACCGCAACTCCCGGTCGGGAGCATGAGACTATCACGCAATCCACCTTCGTTGATGCGTTAGTACGCTACATTTCTCCGGATCCAAAGATAGATCGCGATCTCTTACTTCGGGGTGAGGAGCTGTCGCTGGCGGACCCTGACACTCTCAGACGGTTCTGTTTTCGCAATCTTTTTATCAAGGGAGACGACCTAACAATTGGGCGCGTGGTACAAAATTATTTCGATGCGGTGAGGGCTACTTGGCCGAAAGCGTGGGATGACTTTGGTCAGGGGGCGATGCTTAACAAGACCAACGGATTCCGTGCTTTGATGGGAATTCTTGGACGCGCTTATACATTCGTTGCTGCGCCCGGTGACATGGTTCCGCGTGCCAGATTTGAAAAGCTATTCAACCGATCTAGGCTCAAGGATGAGGATTTTAATATCGACAATTTCAAACCAGGCACCAGCGGCGAATCGAAACTACGGAACGAGCTTATCGAGCAGCTTTTCGGCTAGTCCCAATGATATGCTCGAGTTCAACAGGCGTATGGTGATCCGACGGCCACCTTGACTGGTTGCGCTAACGAGATTCTGTGGCCTGAAGGATACCTTCGAACCCTCGCCTGGTGTTTCGGCCCAACCGGCCGGCGACCCGTCTGCGTTTTGCTGGGCGCAAATCGATGGCGGATTGAGCAGCTGCAGCGACCAAAAGAGGACATTGCCGCCTACCGCGATACCGTTCTTGAGGATGGCGACCCCGATTTGTCGAAGGCGGCACTCGGCGACATCGCTCGCGCCAAGGGTATGACCGAGATTGCGAAGGCCGTGGCCTCGGTCGGGCTAATCTGTACAACGCGCTATCGCCGGACGGTAACCCGGAGTTCGCGACCGTTGCCAGGGTCCTGAGGGCCCTTGGGCTGCGGCTCCGCGTTGCTGCGTACGCTACGCCTTCGCCACCGCCTTCTGCGCCACCGGGGTGATCCGCAACGCCTCAAGGCGATTGCGGTTCCGCCGCAGCACCTCGAACCGGAAGCCGTGGAACGTGAAGCTCTGGCCCGGTTCCGGGATCGAGCGCGCCTCGTGAATGACGAGGCCCGCGATGGTGGTCGCCGCCGCATCGGGCAGGTTCCAGTCCATGGCACGGTTAAGGTCGCGGATCGGAACCGCGCCGTCGACGTTGACGGCCCCGTCCGGCAGCGGCCGCACGCCCGGAACCTCTACGTCATGCTCGTCGCTGATGTCGCCCACGATCTCTTCGAGAATGTCCTCCAGCGTGACGATCCCCATGAACTCGCCGTACTCGTCGACCACGACGGCGAGCGGGGTGCGCCGCCGCCGGAACGCCTTGAGCTGCTCGCTGAGCGGCCGGGTTTCCGGCACGAACCAGGGCGGACGAGCGAGCGCCATGATGTCGATCTTCTTGGGCTCGCCGCCCGCCTCCTCGATGCCGCGCAAGAGGTCCTTCACGTGGAGGATGCCGACGATGTTTTCGGGCGTGCCCCGCCACAGCGGAACGCGCGTCACCGGCTCCTGGAGCACGGCCTCGACGACCTTCTCGGGCGGCTCGCCCACGTCGGCGGTGATCACCTCGGTGCGGTGGATCATGACATCCGCCACCGTCAAATCGCGGAGGTTGAGAAGCCCGCCCAGCATGTCGCGGTCTTGTTTCTCGAAGCTGCCCTCCTGGTGCAGGAGATCGACGGCGCCGCGCAGGCGCTCATGGCCGGGCAGCAGCGGTTCGCCG
>WNFT01005995.1_pt1 | contig 10688 bp, 10 predicted proteins | sample 5400191 | NCBI WGS metagenome assembly WNFT01 (sample SAMN13153359, study PRJNA577476) | soil metagenome | isolation source: 80 cm saprolite under Madrone tree | place: USA:California | collected 2016-06-14
CCTCAAGTACGTCAGTAGTTCGGCAACCGTCGGGGGGAAGTCATTATTGGAATAGCGGCTACGTGCAAACCGGTGGTCAATTCAAGCAGTTGGGAGAGGGAGCCAAGGAAGTAAGAGTGCTATAACGAATGCCCCGCGGGTCAACATACGGAGGAAGGCATGAGGATGCTACAGACCGGCACCGCAGCACTGTTCAGCCTAGCCGCGCTCCTCGTGGCAGGCGCGAGTGAGGCAGGTGAGATCACGGTGATGTCGACAGTAGCTGTGAGAGAACCCTATCTCGAGCTCGTTCCCGCATTCGAACGGGCAACGGAGAATAAGGTTGCGACGATGTGGGTCGGGGTCAGCGCCCAAAACGAGCGGATCAAAGGTGGTGAGATCGTCGACCTCGTGATCGGCACAGCAAGCGGCATCGATGAGCTCAACAAGCTCGGCCGCCTCGTATCCGGCGTGGCAATGGCAAAATCCGGGATCGGCGCAGCGGTCCTCTCCGGGGCACCAAGGCCTGACATTTCATCGGGTGAAGCCCTTAAGCGCACTTTGTTGGCGTCGAAATCAATCGCATTGTCGGCCGCTGGGCCAAGCGGCGTCTATCTTTCGGGCCTGTTCCAGAAATGGGGCATTGCCGATGAGCTCAAGCCGAAGATCAAGCAGAGCCCGGGACAAATCGGTGACGTTTTGGCGCGCGGTGGCGCCGAGATCGGCTTCCAGCAGGTGAGCGAGCTTATCGCCGTAAAGGGCATCACCTATCTGGGTCCCCTGCCGGACGACATACAGCTGATCACTGTCTTTTCGGGCGGCGTGCACAGCCAAGCTAAGAACCCGGCAGGCGCGGCCGCGCTCCTGAAGTTCCTCACCTCGCCGGATGCAGTACGGGCAATCAGGAAGGCTGGCATGGAGCCCGGCTGAGGCTGCACGGGCGCTCTGATGACAGGTTCCTCGCGGCTCATAGTGGAGTACGCAGGGAGCTGGGCGCTTGTCGCAGCGGGTGCGCGCTCGGAGCGGCCTGGGCTGCTCCGGTCATTCCATCAACGCAGCCGAGAAGACCGTAGCTGGCTGCTGACACCGTATCGTCCAAGCGAAACTCGCCGGGGGAGTGCCGGGCCAAATTCGAAGTCCGAATCTGGCCCTGGCTTGGGCTCGCTTCGCCTCGTCGCCGCTTGCCCGCTTGGCTTCATTCCGTCTTGACGTTCGCGGCCGCGATCACCTTGCCCCCCAACTTCTCAGTTTCGTCGACGAAGACCAAAAACTGCGGGCGATCAGCGTTTCGCAAGGGATCGCTCGCCGATCAACCGCTTAAGTTCACGATCGTCGGCGGGCTCACCACGGCAGCGGGGTCTCATCATCGCAGCGGTAGATGCGCTTCTCCTTGATCAGCCAGCGGCCGTCGAATTTCACGCAGAAGTCGTCATAGAAGCCCATGGCGTTTAGCGTCCTGGTGTTCCTTGAGGCAAGCCCCTGCACCACCTTCCAATAGGAGCGCACCGTAACGCCGTCCGCGGTGCGCTCGAAAATGATGTGCTGCACCCAGTGCTGACGGCCGCGCCGCCCTGGCTGGGCGAAGGTCTCGCTCGCCCAACGCCGCACGGGAATACGCTCTCCGGTCGCTGGCTGTACGATGCCATCTGGGGTGAATGCTGCGACCACACGCTCGACACTGCCCGAATCGTTAGCCCACACGTAGCTCCGCAGAACATCCTGGATGCGAAAGCGATCGTCTGCGCTGACCTCGGTTGCCATTGCAGGTGTCTGGGCGGCCGCCGGGACCGGGCCCGTCGGCATTGCAGCCACCGCGCCCGCAACTCCAATCCGCTCGAAAAAATTGCGGCGCGAGACGTTACCGCGGGCGCCCTCTTCTTCATTGTCGGTTTCGTTGGGCATCGTTGCCTCCTTGACCGGATTTGCCGACTATTAACATCACTGATTCGAGTTGGCAGCTTCTGAGGTCAGCGGTCAAGAGGTCCACCGGACGCCGCTAGCCCATGCTCAGCACGCAGTCAGAAGGGACGCCCTTGACCCATGCAGAGCCAGCGCACCATCCGGTCCGGTTGTTGGGGTGGTGCGGCCATGCCGTCCGTAACTCAATACAGCCGCCCATGACCCGAAGCGGTCCTTCGATCGGAAGCAGGGTTGCAAGCATCAGAACGACAACTCTTTTCTCTTGGTCTCTTTTCATCCTTCGGTTGGAACGCAAGCTCAACCAGTTGGGTAATGACCTAATCGAACAGGGCCACTTCTCGAGTCCAGCCGCGGCCGAGCCACCTTTGATCTTGTGCGGGAAGCACGCCACGATGAATCCGTCAGCCGGCAGTTGCATGCGCGTGCCGCCTGACTGATCGCCGATGGCGTCACCCCGAGTTCCGCGGCTGCTCGGCGAAAACTGCGGTGCTAGGCAACGCTCACGAACGCCTCCACGCCGTCGAGCGCACCTCGCCTGACTGTGAAGTTCTGCTTCATAGCCCGTCGACGTTATCGCGGATAGTCGCTCGCGAGAAGCGGTCTAAATCAGGAGCACTGCCGATGAACAAAGGAGCCCGCCGTGATCGCAGAAACGAGAACGATGAAAGCACTCCGTAATGTCGCACTCACCTCAACTCTGATTGGAGCTACTTCTATGGCCAATTCATCCGTTGCCCAGGCCGAGGTCTCCTCGCCCACAACCACTGGCGTGATCGCCGTCCTTACCGCGAAGGGGGGCGTCACACGCGAACAGGTCATGGCCGTCATGCCAGCTGAAATCCGGGAGACCGTGCAGCTCTATCTCAATGGGAAGATTCGTGAATGGTATTCGCGTGGCGACGGTCGTGGAGTCGTCTTCCTGCTGGATACCAGCGACGTCGCCGAGGCGCACGCGATCATGGAGGGCCTTCCGCCGGCCAAGGAAAATGTCATGGACCACGAGTACATCGCGGTCGGTCCACTCTTGCCACTCCGCTTGCTCATGGCCAAACCCTAGCGCGCATAAGGACAGGCGCCAATCGAGCGCACTCTCACCGGCTAACTCGTAAACTGGCATATGAGGAGAGCAACCATGACTCACCCAACGATTCTGGTCACAGGCGCCACCGGCAATACCGGCGGCGCGGTCGTTTCCGAACTTCTGCACCGCGGCGTCCCGGTGCGCGCCATGGTCCGTACCCGCGACGCACGCAGCGCGGCGTTGCGGGCGCGCGGCGCAGAGGTCGTCGTTGCCGATATCTTCGACCCCGACCAACTGGTCGCGGCGATGCGCGGCGTGCAGCGCGCCTATTACGTGCCGCCGTATCACCCCTATGTGATCCAGAGCGCCGTGACCTTCGCGGTCGCTGCACGCGAGGCGAAGCTCGAGGCGATCGTCCAGCTCGGGCAGTGGCTGTCGCACCGCAGCCATCCCGCGCTCATGACCCGCCAGACCTGGCTGATGGACAAGATGTTCGCGGAGCTCCGCGGCATCGCGCATACCATCCTCAATCCCGGCTTGTTTGCCGACGATTTCCTGCGCACGATCGATTTCGCGGCGCTGCTCGGCGTTTTTCCTGTGCTCGCTGGCGCCGGCAAAGTGGCACCGGTCGCCAACGAGGACATCGCACAGACCGCGGTCGCCGTGCTGATGGCGCCGGAACGTCACGACGGAAAAACCTATCGGCCGACCGGGCCGCAACTGCTGTCGGGCCGGGAGATGGCGGAGATTGTAGCCAAGGTCGTCGGTCATCGGGTCCGGGCCGTTGAAGTGCCGTTCTGGCTGTTCGGCAAGACCGCGCGCTGGGGGCAGGGCGTCGGTCCGTTTTTGGTCAGTGCGCTTCGGCACTATGTCGAGGACGTAAGGAACGGCGCCTTCGCGTTTGAAGGTGGCGTCACCGACACTGTCGAGGCGCTGACGGGGACGCCGGCCGAAAGTTTCGAGACGACCGCGCGGCGTTACGCTGCGCTACCTTTCGCGCGGCAATCTCTCGGCAATCGGCTCAAGTCCTTGGTCAAATTCAGTATCATGCCCTTGTTGCCCGGCTATGACCTCGAGCGTCTTGAGCGGCAATGGGGCTTTCCGCAGCCGCAGAAGCCGACGCCCTCACTCGCCGACGAAACGTGGCGGCATGAGCACAGCCGGCTCATGGCTGGGCAGCCGCGCCCCCGAGAGATCATCGGCACACCGTCGTTGTGGGTGGCGTCATGACCGTGCAGCTGCTGTTCGGAACGAGCGTCGCCTCCGGCTTTGTCACCTGGGCGGTCGTCACCAGCCTCTATATCTGGCCGCAATTGCGCACCCAATCGCGCATCGACGCGCTGCGGCCGCTGCTGGTTCTGCACGCATTCCGCTTTATCGGATTGTCCTTTCTGGTTCCCGGCGTGGTGTCGCCCGATCTGCCGCTCGCGTTCGCGCGCGACGCGGCTTTTGGCGACATCGTCGCCGCGATTTTGGCTTTGGCCGCTTTGGCCACGCTGCGGAGTGGCGTGGGGATTGCGCTGGTCTGGGCGTTCAACCTCTGGGGCAGTTTCGATCTTCTCAACGCGTTCTATCAGGCCAACGCAGCCGGATTATTGCCAGGGCAGCTCGGCGCCGCCTATTTCATTCCCACAGCGATCGTTCCGCTGTTGCTCATAACGCACGGATTGATGTTCCGGGTGTTACTCCAGAGCCAGCGCGGGCGAGCGGTGGCGTCGTCGAACGCGTAGCCGCTCCGGCTACGCGCCGCGCAACTGGTCGCGCGCGAACCGGACATGTGCCTTTTCGGCAGCGCACGAGCAATATCCAGGGCCGGTCCCCCTGCGGTTCGCTGCAGTGCATGAGTCCGAAGTTGGCCCATCACGTCGATCCTGGGATTGATCGGCGCAGCCGTTATCGAAGGGTAAGCGGACCACGTTGCGATACCGGCAGGACGCCCGCCCACGAGGCGTAGTGCAAGGTCGCAGGGCGTCGCAAATTTACCGATTGGAGCGCACGGCGGACTGCGGCATCATAGAGGCACGGCGAAGGAGTAGTGCCAATCTTCATCGACCGTGGCGCGCCAACTTCGCCACGCTCCAAGAATTCTTCCGGCGACCAGCGATACGCTGACAGTCGCAGTAGAAACGTCGAGCCGATGATACGATGCTCTCGGGACGGCAGGGCAACGGAAGCGCGGAGGGCGGCAAGCCCGATTTTCGGCGGACCGAGCCACTTGCCGCAGCCTGTCCTCTCCCCTGTGAGCGGGGGAGCGGAGAACATGTCATAAGCAAACGATGCGCGCATAATAAACAATTCATTGACTTATTCCCTTAAAGGTTGTATACTTTGTTTGGCTTTTTGCGGCGCGGCCTGTCCGAAGACCTGTTTGAAGCGTGCTCCAAATCACCATCGTTCTTCGATTCTCTCTTCTTTGAACTGTCCCGTCCCTCTTCCCGCACGAGCCCCCGTCATGACAGCCCCGCAGACGACATCCGCCTCTTATGAGGTCGGCTACCGCAAGCCGCCCCGGCATACGCAATTCCAGAAGGGCCAGTCCGGCAATCCGGGCGGACGGCCGCGCCGGCCGCCGGCCGGACGCCTCGAAGAACTGGCGCTGCACGAGGCCTACCGCACGACCGTCGTGATGGAGGACGGCCATGCCATGCCGATGCCGGTCATCCAGGCCGTCCTGCGCCGCCAGCTAGAGAGCGCCGCCGGCGGCAACGTCCGGGCGCAGCGCGACATCCTGGCGATGATCCGGGACATTGAGCAGGCCCGTAGCATCACCGCGATGTTCGACAACGTTGATGATGTTGTTGTTGACGACGATGATGTTGTTGACACCGATGATGCCGATGCCAACGACGGCGACGACGTTGACGACACCGCCGACGCCGATCGTGATGATGCGGGCAACGCCGATGACGATGAGCCGACACGGCAACAGGCCTACGGGATCGCCACGTCCGGCGAGAGGCGGCAGGAGGAGCGGGAGCGGACCGTGCCGCCCGCAGTCAGCGCCAGCGGGGGAGGGAATGAGGAACCGCTTTCTTCTCCCTCCCCGTCTTCGGGGAGGGCCGGGGTGGGGTCTTCTCCACGGCACAGCGCACCGCGTTTGCAGAACCCCACCCGGCCTCGCTTACGCTCGGCCACCCTCCCCGAAGACGGGGAGGGAAAAACCCTCGCAGTCAGCGCCCCGCAGGCGGAAAACGCCGCGGCCCCGCCGGCCGCGCGGACGCCTTCGGTAACGCCCGCCTGGGAAAGCGGGCAACGGCGAGGCGTTCTGCCCCGCCGCAACAGCCCCGGACGGAGCGCGGACGTCCAGGCTGAACGGCCGCAGCCCGGACGGCGCCGCCGCGGTCCGGCGGTCAACGCCGGCAAAATCCGGGAGGGGCATTCAGGAGGCTCGCGGCGTTCGCCGGGTCGCAGGAATGCGGACCCGGCCCGGCCCAGGCTGCAGGCGGGCACGCCCGCGCGCCGGCCCCCCCTGCCGAACGAGACGAAAAATTGAAAATTCCCTGTTATTTTCCCTGTTCTGAGGGAATCGGGGGGCCGCCCGTCACTGCGGCACCAGCGCCGCTTCCACACACTATTACCTTCCCCAGCGCAAATTGTACGCGCCCCAAATTGGGACTGCCGCCCGCCAGAACCTTAACGTACGATGCGGGGCTCTCGGCGCCCCCCGCCATTGCGGTGCATAAACGAGAAGCCAAGTTAAGGATGCAAAACCCGGAGCCGGGTCCAACACGGAGAGGCCAATGGCCGTCAGCCTTAAGGTGAATGGCGCAATGCACAGCGTGCCGGCTGAACCCGACACGCCGCTGCTTTACGTGCTTCGTAACGATCTCGAACTCAACGGCGCCAAGTTCGGCTGCGGGCTCGCCCAGTGCGGCGCCTGCACGGTGCTGGTGGACGGCAGGCCGGTGCGCTCATGCGTGACCGAGGTCGGTTCGCTCGGGCAGTCCGAGATAACGACCCTGGAGGGCCTGGGCACGGCGGCGAAACCGCATCCCTTGCAGCAGGCCTTCATCGACGAGCAGGCCGCCCAATGCGGCTACTGCATCAACGGCATGATCATGTCGGCGAAGGCGCTGCTCGATGGCAATCCGCACGCCACCGCGGCGCAGGTACGCCAAGGGCTTGCCGGCAACCTGTGCCGCTGCGGCACCCATGGCCGCATTATTCGCGCCGTGCTCAAGGCCAGCCAAACGACCGGGAGGATTTGATGAACGCGCACATTTCGCGGCGGGACTTTGCCGCTGGCCTCGGCGGCATCGTCGTCGCCTTCACGCTCGCTCCGAAGCTTGCGACGGGACAGCAGCCGGCCGCCCTGCCGGGCAGCCTCAACGGCAACCGCATGCTCGACGCCTGGATTCGCATCGCCGCCGACGGCAGCGCGACGGTGTGCACCGGCAAGGTCGAACTGGGCCAGGGCATCGTCACCGCGCTGGCGCAGATCGCCGCCGAGGAGCTCGATCTGCCGCTGGCGCGCCTGCGCATGATTTCCGGCGACACCGAGAAAACGCCCAACGAAGGCATCACCTCCGGCAGCCAGTCGATCGAGAACGGCGGCGTGGCGCTGCGCCTGGCGGGCGCCGAAGTGCGGGCGATCCTCATCGACCTCGCCGCGAAGCGCCTCGGCGTCGAGGCTTCCGGGCTCACCGTCGCCGACGGTGTTATCGGAACGGCCGACGGGCGCAAGGTGACCTACGGGGAGCTGGCCGGCGACGCCGACCTGCATCGCGAGGTCACCGCGAAGGCAAAGCCCAAGTCGCCGGCGGCCCACCGGATCGTCGGCAAGTCGATCGCACGTTTCGACATCCCGGCTAAGGTGACCGGCGGGGTCGCGTATGTGCAGGACCTTCGGCTGCCCGGCATGCTGCATGGCCGCGTGGTGCGGCCGCCGAACTATGGGGCGAAGCTCGAAGCGATCGACGAGGCGAAGATCAAGGCGATGCCGGGCGTCGTCGCCGTGGTGCGCGACGGCAGCTTCCTCGGCGTGATCGCGGAACGCGAGGAGCAGGCCATCAAGGCGAGCGTGGCGCTGGGCCAGACTGCCAGATGGACGGCCGGGCCGCCGCTGCCCGACCAGGCGAGCCTTTACGATCATCTGCTCGCGCTGCCGGACGAGCCTCATGTGATCAGCGAGAAGCAAGCGGCCGTGCCGGACGGCGCCCGGGTGATCGAGGCGACCTATCACAAGCCCTACATGTGCCATGGCGCGATCGGGCCGTCCTGCGCGGTGGCGCAATTCAAGGACGGCAAGATGACGGTGTGGACCCACAGCCAGGGCGTTTTCCCGCTGCGCGGCAATCTCGTCATGGCGCTCAAGCTGCCGCCTGACAAGGTTCACTGCATCCATGCGGAAGGTTCCGGCTGCTACGGCCATAACGGCGCCGACGACGTGGCGCTCGATGCTGCGCTGCTGGCGCGGGCGGTGCCCGGCGGCCGTCCGGTGCGGCTGCAGTGGATGCGCGGCGACGAGTTCGGCTGGGAGCCGTTCGGCCCCGCCATGGTGATGAAGGCGAGGGCGGCGCTTACGGCCGACGGCCGCATCGCCGACTGGAATTACGACGTGTGGACCAACACCCATTCGACCCGGCCGGGCCCCGGCGGCAACAATCTCCTGGCGAGCTGGTATCTGGGCGAGCCGCAAAAGCCGGCCCCGCCCGGCATCCTGCCGCAGCCGGCCGGCGGCGGCGACCGCAATGCGTTGCCGCTCTACGACTTTCCGCGGCAGAGGGTGGTGCATCATTTCATCAAGGAGATGCCACTGCGGGTGTCGGCGCTGCGCACGCTCGGCGCCTATGCGAACGTGTTCGCGATCGAGTCCTTCCTCGATGAGCTGGCGCTTGCCGCCGGCGCCGACCCGGTGGCGTTCCGCCTTGCCCATCTCAAGGACCCGCGCGGGCGTGCCGTCATCGAGGCGGTGGCCAAGAAGGCCAGGTGGGCGCCCGGCGAAAAGGGCGGCGGCGGCAAAGGCCGCGGCGTCGGCTTTGCGAAGTACAAGAACCTCGCCACCTATGTGGCGGTGATCGCCGACATCGAAGTCGATGCCGCGAGCGGCAAGGTCTCGGTGCCGCGCGCATGGGCGGCTGCGGATTCCGGGCTCATCATCAATCCGGACGGCCTTGCCAACCAGATCGAGGGCGGCATCATCCAGTCGACCAGCTGGACGCTCCTCGAGGAGGTCAAGTTCGATCGCAACGGAATTAAGTCGCGCGACTGGCTCACCTATCCGATCCTCACTATGCCGGAGGCGCCCACGGTCGAGGTCGAGCTGATCAACCGGCCCGACGCGCCATCACTCGGCGCGGGCGAGGCGTCGCAGGGGCCAATGGTGGCGGCCATCGCCAACGCGTTCGCGGCGGCGACGGGGAAACGGATGCGGGAGCTGCCGTTGACGCCGGAGCGGGTGAGGGCGGTGATGCGGGGGTAGGACACAGCGGCACCGGAGTTCGCACTATCCATCTGCGTCTGCGAAAGCTTGCGCCGCGACGGACGCCAGAAGGAATAGTCGGCGTGGGCGCGTCGGAAAAGGAGAGAAGCCGAAGCGCTGGTAGAATGCGACGGCGTGGTCGTCTTTGGCATCGACCACAATCGCGAAGAAGGCCATCGATCGTCCGGCGCTCAGTATGCGTCGCACCGCATCGGCAGGGAGAAGGCCACCTAAGCCGGTACCGCGCGCGCGGCTATCGCGCGCCAGCCGCCCGACCAGCGCGGCCGGGATGTCGGGGTAGCGGGGCAGCTTGCGGGCGATGGCCTCGGGCAGGTCTTCGAGGGCCAGCTTGAAGGAACTTAGGCTGTAGAAGCCCACGATCCCGAGGGCGTCATCAACGGCCACGAAGACGCGCGAAACATTGCGCTTCTCGTCTTGGCTCGCTCGGTGGCGAAACCAGTCGTCGAGATCCGGCTCGCCACACGAAAACGCCGCCCTTGCATGCTTTCCGAGCGGCTCGATTGTGATCGCCAAGATCGACTATCCTGAAAGACTCGGTGTCCCAAAGCCTTCAGTCATCCGAAAAGCTGGCGGTGGCGCTTGAGTGCCTCGACAAGCTTTTTTGCGGGAGCCGGTGGATTTGCGACAGCCTCAAGAAATGCCTCGCGGTCGCGGCCGGTGAGGACCATGCGCTGATGTTCGTCCAGTACGCGTCGCGCACCTTCATAGGCAAGGTCGCCGGCGGTGAGGCCGGAAACCGCCATGGCGCGCTGGATCAGCTGTTTCGCCGAAGCGGCCACGCGCAATTCGATGCGCTCGCGCTTGAGTTCGCGGCTGGTCGGCGGTCTGCTGATGGGTTGCTTGCGGCGTGGCGACGGCATGTGACACTCCTTTATAATAAAGTACGGGAAATCGCCGTGCATGGCAAGTCCGTATTCGGAAGTAGTACAAGTCGCGTCACATCTGTGTCCCCATCCGAGAGTAAACGGGCAGCGGTTGGGGTACACTCGGCCCTATCCACCCACTGGCGAGACCGCTTTGAAGGGAAAAGACCATGGTCATCGCATCGCTTCTGCGCCTGTCGCCCGAGGCGAAGATCAGGCTTCCGAATGTCGATGAGGCGCTCAATATCGGCTACGCCGTCCACTCGGCTGACGATCCGGCGCTTCGGGACAAGCTCACCCAGGAGAACGCCCGACTCGTAGCCAAGAAATTTCTCGCCCTTGAAGCACAGCCGGGGTCGCCAGACGAGGCGTATCTCAATAGCGTGCGGGCGATCGTGCTTTCGCAGGCGCGCGGCATCGCGCGCCGCAAGGAGCGCTACATCCAGGACCTGAAGGCCGCGCA
>WNFT01009604.1_pt1 | contig 10686 bp, 7 predicted proteins | sample 5400191 | NCBI WGS metagenome assembly WNFT01 (sample SAMN13153359, study PRJNA577476) | soil metagenome | isolation source: 80 cm saprolite under Madrone tree | place: USA:California | collected 2016-06-14
ATTGCAAGCTTCATCAGGAGGACGCTATGGGCTTCTTCTCACGTCTCGCAACCTTCTTTCGTATTCGCGCCAATGCAGCGCTAGATAAAGCCGAAGACCCGGGCCAGGTGATGGACTACTCTTATAGCAAGCAACTCGAGCAGCTCCAACAGCTTCGCCGCTCGATTGCCGATGTCGTAACCAACGAAAAACGCCTGGAAATGCAGCAGTCACAACTGATCGAGCGCATGAATAAGCTCGACCAACAGGCGATGCAGGCATTGCAGGCCAATCGCGAAGACCTGGCGCGCATGGCCCTGCAACGCAAAGAAACGTTACTGCCACAAATCAATAGCTACGAGCAACAATTAGCACAATTGAAGGCCCAGGAAGAGAAATTGATCAGCATGGAGCGCACAGTCTCCGGGCGTGTAGAGGCATTCCGCACGCAAAAAGAGATGGTGAAAGCGCAGTATGGCGCGGCACAAGCCCAGGTAAAGATCAACGAAACGCTTACAGGCATCTCTCAAGAAATGACGGAGATGAATCTTGCGATGCAACGGGCGCAGGACAAAGTGCTCTCGATGCAAGCTCGTGCCAATGCTATGGAAACCCTGATCGAGCAGGGGGCGCTTAGCGAGCAAGGGGCGCTCGGGCCAGGTTCTGGAGATACACTCGACCGCGAGCTGCAAAAGATTACCGTCGAACAAAATGTAGAAGCGCAGTTACAAGCGATGAAACAACAAATGCAGCTCGGTGGGCCGAACTCATCCCAACGACAGATTGAAGGGCCAGCCTCAGAGGAATGAGGCTAGCCCTTCTTCTCTTTTTCTTTCTTCGCCTTCGCCTTATAGAACGACTTGGGCTTAGGATGGCGCTCGGTATCCATATACGCAGCCGGAGCTGCGTCCTCGTGGGCTGCGATTTCAATCTCATCGCGCTCGCTGAGCAGCTCCTGCAGGTCGTTATAAATATTGTAGTTGTCGATAACCTCCCGCATATGCAATATGTGGCGCAACACCTGGACCTGGCTGATGTTGGTTTTATCTCCCCTGGCAGGCTCGGCCTTCTGCAGGAGCTTGTCTACTAAATCCATGCTATCGTCATGAGCGCCAATGCCTTCAAGCCGTTCGTGTACTACTACTAGTTGCTCATATAAATTCATGCTTGCTCTCTCCTCAAGGTTATAGATAATCTTCCCCTCACGAGCTAATGGTAACATAGTGCATGGCACCCGTCAAATTCCATGCTGTTCGGCAACCTCCACCGCTACCAGGTTCGTATAGAACGTACTACCACCGCCCAAATCGGCCAGGCAATCCGAGGTAGTCCAGTTAATGTTGCGCTGATCCGGGCTGAACCTCGGCCACCAGACCGTCGTTGTAGCCAATACACCTGGACGAATTTCATCAGTCACTTCTGCAACCAACCTGCACCATCCCCGTTCGTTACCTACGCGCACCAGTTGTCCGCTGCGAATATTTCGTGCAGCGGCATCACTCGGATGTATGCGCAGCGTAGGAGCGCCTTCCTTGGCAATCAGCCGTTCTTGATTGCCAAAAGTCGAACTGACAAAATGGTGGGCTGCAGGACATAACAGCGGAAGGCGACTTTTGGAGGATCCCTGGGCATCCAGTCCCGTTCTTGCTTCGACTTCAGGTTCCCAACCAGGAACAGGATCATACCCCTTAGCCGCCGCCGCTGCTGAATAGAACTCCACTTTACCCGATGGCGTGGGGAAAATACCATCTGCAAAAGGAATCTCTTGATCGGCAGGAATGGCAAGGGGAATAGAACCTTCCGCCTGCAGGCGTTCTACTGTTATATCAGTAAGTAGTGGATCATGACATGCGGTTGCCTCCATGATCCCACGAATAACCTCATTCGCGTCCTCCTGCAACCATGGCTCGTTGAAACCCAATGCCGAAGCGAGACTGCGCATCACATCCCAGTTACTGCGCGTCTCACCTAAGGGAACAATAGCGGGCGTGTTGTACTGCAATGAAAGGTGCCCATACGGTTTATGCAAGTCCACATGCTCGAGTTGACTGGTAGCTGGTAGGATGATATCAGCGTAACGCGCTGTATCTGTCTCGAAGAGTTCATGCACGATAGTGAAGAGGTCATCACGCATCAAACCCGCTATGATTCTTCCCGCATTTGGTGCAGAGGCAACCGGATTGGCGTTATAGATGAAGAGCGAGTAAATGGGTGGATCAGCCTCTCCTGTGAGGATCGCACCCAGGCGATTCATATTCAGCGAACGCGGAGGTGGAGGACAGGCAGGATCATACGCATGGGATACTGCCTCGCCATCCCACTGTAACCAATCACTCGTGCTATACATCAGTCCACCGCCCAGCAAACCATACTGCCCGGTAAGAGCAGGAAGGCAAGCGAGTGTACGCACCGTCTGACCTCCATTTGTGTGGCGGTTGATACCATCCGTCACACGCAATAACGCAGGAGTGGTTGTTGCATAGCTGCGAGCAAGGTCAAGAATCGTCTCAGTTGGAAGGCCCGTTATCTGTGCTGCGCGTTCAGGTGGAAATTGCATAATACGCTCGAGTAGTGACTCCCAGCCGGTGATATGTGCAGCAATCCAGTCAGGGCTGTGAAGTTCCTCTGTCACCATTACATGCATCATAGCAAGCGCAAGCGCCGCGTCGGTGCCAGGAAATGGTTGTATATGCCGGTCAGCAGAACGCGCGGTCAGCGTGCGAATGGGGTCAATGACGATTACACGGGTGCCCTTACGCTGAGCCTCCCGCAAAAAAGGCATGATATGCGGTGCGGTACTGGCAGGGTTACTGCCCCAAATCAAGATCAGTTTACTATGCACCAGCATCTGAGGTGAGGGAGCCAGGCGACTCCCTATCGTGAGCACGACGGCCTCCTCAGCTGCAGCGCCGCATATAGTCCGTTCGAGCTGGCTTGCCCCCAAGCGATTCCAGAAGCGGGTATTGGTGACAGAGTTATTAACCAGCCCCAAAGTGCCTGCATAACTGTACGGGAGGATGCATTGCGCCCCATATCGTGCGATAATATCACGCCATCGCTCTGTAATCTCAGTAATAGCCTCATCCCAAGAAATACGCTCGAATGTGCCACTTCCTTTAGGGCCAACACGTCGCATAGGGTAGAGCAATCGTTCAGGATGATAGACACGGTCCAGGTAGCGATTGACCTTGGCACAGAGCCATCCCCGAGTTACTGGATGGTCGCTACGACCACGCACACTTACAGCTCGCCCTTGCTCATCTACTTGCGTTTCGAGCGCACAGCAGTCAGGACAATCATGTGGACAAGCTCCAAAGACAACGCGGAGATTGCGGCTCTCTTCCGTTAGCTCAGGGGATTTGGGGAACATGTTGCATCCTCCCGTAGACAGTTTGGTCCATTAATGTTACTTTACTGTGCAACATGCTCATGTAGTACGTCAAGAGTGAAAAGGGATGAAACCGGGAACCAAGCCAGGAGAGGAGATCAGTATTCCCTGCCTCTCACTCCTGACTGCTTGGTTGTAAAAACAAGTAGGGTAACTGTGTGGGCGCATTCAGTCCCAGGAACCTGTTGCTGTGAGCCAATCAAGAATGATCTCAGGCATATGTGACACCGCACCCTGCCGCTGCGAACACTGCGGGAGGGACTGCAGCACTGTCCCACCATATTCTTTTGAAGTGACACGGCGATCAAAAAGTACGACGGCATTGCGGCTGGTGCCACTCCACGCCAGCCGATTCAGGGCACGACGCACGCGAAGAGATGCCATCGGCACCGTTACCTGGTGTAGCTGGTCAGAATACTGCTCTGCACGTGCCGCGATGAGCGGATCATTCAACACAGGCATGGGCAGGCGTGCAAGCAATATGCAGGCAGGAGTCCGACTGACTTCATCCGTGCCATCCCAGAAACTGCCGGTACCGAGCAACACCACTCGCTCCTGGTCGTGGAACATCTGCCAGAGTTGGCGTGGAGAGCCATCGATGCCATGACCCAGCACGAGTATTCCTCGAGCTTCCAGCAATGGCCTGATCGCGGCGTATGAACTGCGCAGGGCAGCATATGAAGTGAAAAGCACGGCCAATTGACCATCCAGCATTGTGGCAAGCTGTACGATCGCATCATCCAGGTGACGTTGATACTGTGGCATATTTGGTTCTGGCACGTCATTGGGCAGGTAGAGCAACGTCTGTTCGTGATGTTCAGTGACGACGGAGAGCGCCGGGCATATGTCTGCTTCGAGGCCAAGGCGACTACGATAAAACGAAAAGCTGTGATCAACAGAGAGTGCCACGCCTGCAAAAACGGTAGATGCACGAGGTGTGAGTACATGATCCCTCAAAAGAGCGGCGGTATGTATATGCTGGGCATACAGGACCGGCGAACTTTCTGCATTTTGCATCGATGACGGTTGAGATAGCGCATTTGAAACGGCTGCACTGGATTCCACCTGGCGTTGTTGTGTGAAAAGCGACGGCGCTGGTGGCATCCGCAGCCAATACACCATATCATTATCCTCATCTGTGGCATTCACGCCTGTATGATTTTCCATCAGGGCTCGCTCGCCAAGTTGTTTTTGCTCAAGGAGTCGTTGGGCTAGCGCAGCTAATTCCCAGGCTACGGATTCGTCTTCCCCACTTCCCAGGTCCAATCGATGGCGGCTGTGCTGTGTAGTAAGCATGATCTTTTCTGCTACATGGACGAGATCAATAGCCGCCTGTAGACGATGGGCAGCCTGCTGCCAGGCTTGCTCTACCTCCACCCAGGTCGCCATATTTCGCAACTGCCTGGTAAATCGAAGCGATTGATCGATACGTTCGTTATTCCGTGCGCTGTAGCTGCGCCCAGCAGCTTCGCTTTTTCCTTTATCACGAGCGCCGCTGTTCACGCCTTCCTGGAGAAGATTGGCCAGCGCAACAAATAAGTTGTCCACAGATGTGCAGGCCTGGCCTAACGTCTGAAACCAGGTAAGCATACGCGTATCAAGCTCTGATTTTCCAACTGTAGGAGTAGTCGAGAGACCTCCTGGCCCATTTTCACGTAATGCAGGTGCTGCAAGTGCAAGCAACCCTTGATAGCGGCCATCGGGCAATTCAACGCCGATGGTGTTCAGCATTCCCAGGAGGCGTGTATGATCAAGTTCGATACTATTCCAACGACCGCTTTCTTCTTCCAAGAGATCGGCGTCGAGTATCAATCGGTGCTCAATAGGACGCAGGAGCGAATGTGGGGAAGAAAGATCATCAAAAAGTCCAGCTTGTGTGGTTACAACTATTCTTGCTGCCTTGACACGCTCTTCTGCCTTGCTGACAAAGCAATATCCTCTCTGTCGATAGAGACACCGTTGATACGCAGTTTCTGCTCGACCATCAGCGAGGGGAACCTGTTCTACACCAGAGGAGATACGCTCCCAAGCAGAGATTTCCTGGGGTAACAGGGTCAATTCACTTCGTTCGCCCGTCAAAGTTTGCTGTGCCCACAGTGCCAATTTAGCTAATCCCCTTGCTTGTTCTGCGGATAATTCCCCGCTGGTGCGCCGTAAAGCCGACCCAAACCAGCGATGGATGCAAAGATACCCCCCCCGCTCAGCCAGGTAAGCCACCGGCAGTTGATCTCTGAGATACAGTTGTAAACGCGGCAAAACTCGCTCAACTAAACGCCGTACTCCCTGCTGGTTTGCACAGGCGATTACAAGACGTCTGGGGGATGTATTCGCAGCCGCAGTATCTTCTGGTGGCTCGCAGAGCCATTCCAGGGCGGGCAATAAAGCGGGGGTGTAATCATTGGCTCCGGTAGTAACTTCCATGAGCAGAAGCGTTTGCTCTTCAAGCGCCTGGCGCACCGCTTTATATGCTGTTTGATAGCCAACATGCATGTGAGGTTGCTGGAGTTGGGAGTCATGTTGACCTTGTTCGGAGGGCGCTGTCAGGATCTCATTAGCATTCGATGTAGCTCCTGAAAGCAGGACGACTTCTTCGGGGATCACTTCAATGAGTGTTTTCAGAGTATCGGTGATTGGGACATCAACCGGCGAAGCAAGGACTGAGGAGGGAGTCTGGTTCACCACATGCTCAACCGGGATTTCCACTGGCTCTTCGTTTTCTGTTCCTGGCTCAGCTTGACGAGCAATTGCAAAAGATAGTATACGAGGGTCCATTCCCAATTGTGCGGCGAAACGGTCCCCAAGGCTTCCACGTAAGCTGTTCTTTTGCAAGCCATCCCGGGCCATACGATCCTGCAATTCCTGGCGAAAAAATATCAGGAGTGGCCAGAAGCGAGGAGCATCCAGATTCGCCAGGTCCTTGAGAAGTGAAAGATCAATTGACTGGAGACGTTGATGCAGCGCTAAAAAAACCTGCATCGCCAGGATCGTATCTACCATAGCGCGGTGTCGTCCAGGTATCACCTGCACATCCAGGGCTTGTGCAACTTGCCCCAGGTTATAACTTGGCAAGGAGGGAAGCAGGACGGTCGCCAGCTCGAATGTATCTATGAGAGGATTGTTACGCACGAGTCCGCGCCGGCGCAAAAAACCCACGTCGAATGGGATACTGTGGCCCACAATAGGATAGTCGCCAAGAAACTTTTGCAATGGCCTCGCAATCGATTCAAAGTCGGGAGCATTTGCTACCTGCTGGGGAGTGATTCCGGTTAGACGCTGTACTCGAAGAGGGATTAAGCGCCCAGGGGAAACAAGTGTCTCCATCTTATCCAATATCGTAGCGCCTTGAAATTTGACCGCTGCAACCTCAAGAATTGCATCCTGTTCTGCATGCAGACCCGTCGTTTCCAGGTCAAGTGCTACACGAATTGGAGGTTGTCTTATCATGAGTGTTCCTACAGCATCTCCCTTTGGTCGACCGTGAAGATCCCCAGACTAGTTCTCTAGGAGTATACGAGCCGCTTGCGCGGCACGGCCGCGATGACTGATACGATTCTTCTGTTCCGGTGCTAGCTCGGCAAGCGTTTTTCCAAGTTCGGGTACAAAGAAGATAGGATCATAACCAAACCCGTTCTTCCCACGAGGCACATCGGCAATTACTCCCTCGATTACTCCCTCAACAATACGAGTAGAGCCAGATGGGTCAGCCAGGGCGATTACACAGCGAAAACGTGCCGTGCGTTGATCCATCGGAAGCCCGTTCAATTGCTCCAGTATCTTGCGGAAACGCTCTTCATACGTTGTTTCCCTACCAAGGTAGCGAGCGGATCGAACTCCTGGAGCGCCTCCGAGCGCATCTATCTCTAAACCAGAATCGTCGGCCAGCGTAAGCATACCTGAAGCCTGAGCATAAGCACGGGCCTTCAGCTCCGCATTTTCGGCAAAGGTGGCTCCCGTCTCCTCTACTAGCATATCTAATTGCAGATCTTTTAGCGACAATAACTTAAACGGCAGATCAGAGAGGATTGCATGCAATTCCTCCAATTTATGCTGATTGCTTGTTGCCAGTAATAGCGTTCGCATGGCTTCTCTCTAGCTGTAATAGCCGGTGATCCGAACAACTCACGGGTCTATAGTCTGATGTGACTACTCGGATTCCCCCGGCGCAAATCATTCTGCTTACGTGGATATACACCGCTATATTGTAACATCAATTGAAATCGCCTTTCCAGGTGAAGAGAAGTCATCCCCTAACATAGGCCCATATAGTATCATATCCCAGTTGTGTTGTCGAGTTTGAATACAAGTGACTTTATGTCGAAATGCATAACACAGTTGGCAATTTGGCAATCAGCGTGCATCGAATCCACTCGAATTCTCGAAAGAGCTTCGTGCTATGCGACTATTGTAGAATTTAGTACTACCTGTTACCCAAGAGATAGCATTTCTGTGCTCTTTTATGCTATATGAAACGTATAATAACCAGACCTAAAAACTGTAGTGCCAAAAACGTATATCTAATAAAGTACCCACAAAAGCTGCTTACTTATATCGAGAGGTTCACTTATGAGTACCCAACCACTACTATCTGCCAGCGTAGTAGATACACAAGCTAACAGCGGCCCTCTATTCCAATCTGGGCATCCGCTGAGAGTACAAAGCCCATTTACTCTTAGATCTAACACGGAGCAATCAGAGTCCCTTGCACGTCCCCAGGATCTATTCAATACTCAGATGCTTGTGAGTAATAAAAATGTACAAGAAGTGACCCTGCTCCATGAGCTGGAGCAAGAGTTTTCTGAAGTAATTTTCAAGCTCACACCAGTAATGAAAGCAAAAGATGCGGAGCTGTATAGGCACTCGCTACGCGTTCACTCACTTGCGCTTGCACTGGCTCCTATGCTGAATCTTCCACAAGATGAGGTGTTGACGATTGGATTGGCAGCATTTTTTCACGACATTGGTAAACTGGGCATCAACGATGCAATATTAAAGAAAGCATCGCAACTGACCCATCGAGAGTTTGAGATCGTAAAAAGGCATCCTGCATACGGCGCGAAGATGCTTAGCCAGTTTAAGATATTAAAGAACGTAATTCCCTCGGTCTATCATCACCATGAATGCTGGGATGGCAGAGGTTACCCTGATGGGATAAGTGGCGAGGCTATTCCATTAGGAGCGCGCATTGTGGCAATTGTCGACGCATTTGATGCCATGACTTCCTACCGGAATTACCAGAATCGACGTACACCTAAGTGGAGTACGCCGACCCGGCGGGTCATTGCCTTTTTAATTCGCGCTGAATCGAGCGATAGCACTGGCGTAGATACTCTTCAAGCTTAGCCCAATCACCCTCTATGTCAGCAGATTCGTTGCTTGTGATCAGATCGACAGTGTTAGCAGCGAGCAATCGCCACTCTGCTGATTCCCGCACCTGTTCGGGGGCCAATCCAAAGATGGCGCTGTGCAAGTCAACCAGTGTTTGAAGGAACTCATCCTTCTCGGGCTTCCCCGATAGACGCCGGTGCACGTCGAAATAGTGCAGCTCTAAGACAGCCACTTGCTTCGGGTCATATGCTAGATGAGCATAGCGCCTGGCCACGCGGTAGAACTTTTCAAGATACCTCAGCACCTTGCGCTCGTCATGGTTAACCGGCACCCAGGCCAGCGATGCGCGCGTGGTGTAATAGGCCGCCAGTAGTGACGTGGGAAAAGGAATACGGAATTCTTCCTGGCAGAGTCCCACGATCAAACGCAGCATTTTTAACCACTGACGGTCATAGTACGCCCGCCAACCAGCGGCTTCAAAATACGCTACACGGTCCGGGTTAAATTCAAATGTTTTTGCCATCGTACCTCTTGCTGTTACTGTTATTGTAATGTACGAGAAATTGCGACGGTGAGATTACTTTGTTGAGCAGCGTTGGAGCACCAACTGCTGGCAGTATAGATCATTTTCATCTCCTTGTCTGTCGCTGGGCGACATTGGGCTTACTAGGACGATGATTCCTGCGAGCGGGAGAAGCGACTTGCAAGAAGCCGTGGATCGCCTGGCGCTCCAGATTGTCGCGTTCCAAGCAGGTTTGTCGCACTTGTCGCAGTTGTAGCGGTTGTCATCGGACGGTGGGCGAATGAGGCCTGAGGCTGCTTGCGGCCAGATATGGTGCAACTATGGTGCATTTGCAACATATAACGCCTTCTCGTTGTAACGCATTCCACAAAAATCGATAAGGCATCGAATAGCGCCCAACTGTGGCGCATTTGCTCCCTTTTTTTTGCCTGGTTGACGCCAGGTGTAGAGCCAGCTGAGACGGTTTTCAAAGGTGTGCATTTTATGCAAATCACGCTCGGTTTAGTGTGCCTTTACTGCTGATAGTGGTGGTACCACGCACATAGGAGCTGGAGGTACACCGTTCTTCTCTTACGTATTCTTTCCCAGTTCTGAGAAGTGGCTCATCCCCGTCATCGCTCGCATCTGGAACCCGGGAGGACCAAAGGAGGCTTCCCCATGAGCGGCATGCCGCGCACGGAGCTGTCCATGGTCTATGTGCGATCGGTTTGCGCATCAGCAGAGGATGATCCCTTTGCGGACTAAGAGGTAATCCACCAGGGAAAGGCTTTTCGCAAGACAGCGATCGTGCTGCCAGGCGAGAGCTCACGAGGGTGACTGCTGGCACATGTTAAAACAAACGCCCATGTATTTACGCTATAATAAGGCATGTGAAACCATCAGATGGACCCGACTACATGAATAGAGAGTAAAAGGGCTTGAAGAGGTGTTTCAGCACACTTGAATCTCCTACTGCACATCTCAATTAAAAATGAGGGATAGTTCATGAACGATCCAAAACCGACGACACTTCGCGCTGATGATCTGCTGCGTCATCTAAAGGACCTCCGCACTGGCACCTACGAGGGAGCACAGAGCCGGAGCGCAAAAGAGGAAATCTACCGCAAGGGTATTGAACTGCTCACACCGGTCGCTATAGCAGTCCTTGAGGAAGCTAACGTCTTATTCTTACAGGGCACGGGTAAGATACAAATAATCGGCCCGGAGGATGATGGTTCCGGCGGCTTAGAAACTCGCTTTGAGTTAAGCTGGCCTCAACAACGAGCCGCCTATGTCACACGTGGCCCCCGCGAACCGCTTCAGCCGGTGCGTATCGTTGTCAATTACTCCCAGAGCTTCCTACATCCTCACCTCTCTGCAAGTCCTGCGGGCTACTGGCCATTTCAAGTCACGAGCTGGGCAGATGCTGAGCGGCAGAAAGGCATACTTGCCGCCATCGTTGAGCTGGAGCTGCACCAGCGCATCTTTGAAA
>WNFT01006001.1_pt1 | contig 10684 bp, 18 predicted proteins | sample 5400191 | NCBI WGS metagenome assembly WNFT01 (sample SAMN13153359, study PRJNA577476) | soil metagenome | isolation source: 80 cm saprolite under Madrone tree | place: USA:California | collected 2016-06-14
CCCGATCCGGATCGCGTCTGCGCCGCGATGGCGTCCAGCTCGTCGGCGTATTTCGAGAGCGCCGTCATATCGGGGCCGTCACATGGCAAACCCCGGAACGATGAACGCCCCGGTGGGTGGCGGAGCGTTTTGCGTCAGTTCGTCAACAATATGGGATGACGGCATCCTGCTCCCCGATCCAACGGGATGTCAAGCCGGTCGGCGCAGATTCCCTTATCGGATCCATACCCATTGCTCATCACCGCAACGCGGGCACGTATGACAGCCTGTGCAGCCCGTTGCAGAGTTTGCTCGTTCATCGGGAAGCCGCTATCATCGGAACCTGCATCAAGACGAGTTTGGGCCGACTCGGGCAGAGCGGATGCAAGCGCTGGCGGGGACGCTCCATCACCGATCATCGGCATTTAGCAAATTCCCTGCAAATTCCCTGCTCTTTGTTGAAAATTCCCTGCTAAGTGTTCAAAAATTCCCTGCTCCGTTGCGTAGGGAATTTGGCGCATTTATATACTTGACTTAGCCAGTCCATTATGCGATTATTCGGTCATAGGAGATCGTTCCCATGACCGCCGATATCTACGCCCCCGAGTTCACCGACGAAGACGCCGCTATTGCTCACGTTGAGGCGTCGCGTTGGCCGGATCAGGTGAATTGCCCGCATTGCGGTTCCACCAATGTGCACCGCATGGCGGGCAAGACGCAGGCCGGCTATTTCCTCTGCAACGATTGCCGCGAGAAGTTCACTTGCCGCACGGGCACGGTGATGGAGCGCTCGCATATTCCAATTCACAAGTGGCTTCTAGCTATACACCTCATGAACGCTAGTAAGAAGGGCATGAGCGCGCATCAGCTTCACCGCATGCTTGGCGTGACCTACAAGAGCGCGTGGTTCCTTGCGCATCGTATCCGCGAGGCGATGGATACCGGAAAATCGGCCCCAATGGGCGGCCAGGGCGGCTCGGTGCAGATGGACGAAACCTATACAGGCAACACATCGAAGCGCGCCAAAAGCTACGCCAAGGGCCTCAAGGCCAAGCGTGCCGTGATGGGGTTGATTGATCCCGCGAAGGGTCATGTTCGCGCTTTTCATGTGAAGGATGTCACCGCGGAAGCCGCTCGCAAAATCCTTGTCAAGAATGCCGATCGCAAGAGCACGCTGGTTACTGATGAAGCCCTGATCTATCGCAACGTCGGCCGCGAGTTTTCACGGCATGAACGCGTATTCCACAAGCACGGCTGGTACGTGAACGATCGCGGCTTCACCACGAACAACATCGAAAACTTTTTCGGCATCTTCAAGCGCGGTGTTTACGGCACCTTCCATCACATCAGCGAGCAACACTTGCAACGGTACTTGAACGAGTTTTCGTTTCGCTATTCAAACCGTTCCGGCCGCGGCGTGTCGGACGTGGACCGCGCTGCGCTCACACTCAAGGGCATCGAAGGCAAGCGGTTAATGTACCGGATACCTCACTCGGATCACGAACAAGAAACAGTTTGCTAAGCGGTTCTTGGCTTGGCGGAAGCGGAAGGCTTCCGCCCCTTAGAAGTCGCCGCCTTCTTGCCGCTACGCTTCCCGAGTTTCATTTCCGAATGAGGCTTGGGTGGCGTGCTCAACAGGTTCTTGAGCACGCGCCGGAATTTCGGATCAGCCGTTGGATTGGATTTGCTGACCATGACTGACTTGTTCCGCAGCCCTCAGTTAACGCTCATGCGCGCACAGCATCACATTCGCGATTTCAAAGCAACCGTTGACAAATTCGTCGCAGACAAGCCATGGACCCGCTTCGTTGATAAGGATTCCAATCCCGGCAAGGACCTTCATAAAATCAAATTCACACAACAAATGCCGGAGATGCTGCCCTGCATCCTGTTCGATGCTACTAACAATCTGCGAGCTGTCCTCGATCAAGCCGGATACGCTTCCGCTGTCGCCGGCAAAAGCCCCTCCACGAAGGCCACCAAATTTCCCTTCGGTCCCACGGAAGAGAAATGGAGGAACAACTTGGCCGGTGGCTGCAAGGATTTGCCCACGGAAATCCGTGCGCTCTTTGAGAGCTTCAAGGCTTACAAAGGAGGGAATGACACCCTCTGGGCCGTTAACGAGATCGCTAACTCCAACAAACACCTCGCCTTGAAGCCGCTTGTCATCGCAAATCCTTCTGCGTTCTTTAGCGGTAGAATCACTACCAGAAAACTGACCGCTAACGTTGCTAGTCCCGGCGAGTTTGGTGTCGGCTGGGACCCGGGAAAAAACGAGATCACATTGATGTCCGTTCTTCCGGGAACGCAAACCGATATAAATACCAATATCACCTTTGCGGTAGCGATCGACGGCGTTGAGACTTTGGGCGGCCAATCGGCTGTTGGCGTCCTCGACAGCATGGCGCGCATAGTCGAGGGCGTCCTGGTGGCTACCGAAGCGGAGTGTCGGCGGCTCAAGTTCATTACGTGAGCTAGGAATTGCGCCCTGCATGGGCCAACCTTTTTTTTGCCATGGCTGATGAAGATAGCACATCCGACGAAGCCCTGTTGTCACAGGACATTGACCGCTTTCGCCACTCAGTTGGACGCTTCGTATTGCAATTCTCCGATGTCGAAGCAATGCTCCAGACCGTTGTTTGGCACTTTGCTGGCATTGCCCCGCCGATCGCTCAAGCGGTCTTCCCTGGAATCCGTATCGAAGCTGCCATGACATACATGAATCGAATCGCGGATGCGAGAAAATGGAATGACGCAGAAAAGAGTGGATTCGAGTACATATTTTTACAGCTCGGCATGATCAACAAATTGCGAAACGACATTCTGCATTATGGTGCAACGCTTGACCTCGACAATGTTGGCCATTGGCTCGTCACCAATGAATTGGTTGCCCACATTCCTGAAAAGATTCGAACTACAAGAATCTCGGCGACTACGCTTGATGACGCATCCTCCGATCTACACAAAATCGGATCGCATTTGATCATCTTGACTTGGGGCGACTCGATGCCGCCAGAGGCTCACAATTTTTATGAGGCAGAGCTAGCGCGCGCATGGCAGTATAAACCGCAGCAACAAGCTGGCGATCCGAGTACGACCCGGAAAACTCCTCAAGAGCGGCAACGCCGGCAGCGACCATCTCGGGGGAAACCCCCTGATCGCTAGGAATTCCGTCCGACATGGACCAACCTCATTTGGTTGGCATTTGCGCCTCCTGACTTTAGCTAAGTCGCTGGCCTGTCACGCTAATTTGCTTATAACAGACCGAACTTGCTAAGTGAAGTATACAAATGCGGAATTTGGCTGTAAGCCTATGGATTCACTCGCTGAATGGAGACGAAAATTGGCGAATGAGCCCAAAATCTTCAAAAATTCCCTGCAAATTCCCTGCTAGCAGGGAATTTGAAGTGGGAGACCGGTCCGATAAGGACTGTGTCGTCAGCCACTCCATTATCAATCATATCAATAACTTAATACACGGTCGCCGTTTCTCCATGACAGCCGGACCGTGTTGCAGAGTGCTTCAGACTAATCCTAAGAATTTCCACTAGTTTTTACTAATTTGCATTGATTGTAAGTAACTCGATGCAACGCGGATGCAACACGAACAGCACCAGTCGTTCTACAAGCGTTCTCGCGCGAGAGGGCAACGAATGCGCCCCCGGCGGGGCGCCCGACTTGAGCCAATAAGCCGTGGCGACGGCGGTCCGCAACAGGACACCGCACCAGCTTTGTTGCTACCGGAAGGCTTTCCACACCAACAGCCCGACAAGGACCACGATGGCCACAATGATGAGCACGTCTATATGGGCGTCCGGGCTAATCATTGCCGGACCTCCGCTTACCCCAGCTTCATAAAACCTTCCGGAGATTGGGTCGGTTCCGTAGCCTCGCCCCATTGACGCCAACTACCCGGCGCACCATCAGTGGCGCTCATTCCTCCCTTTCGGATGAGCAGCTACCCTTGACTGGCCCGCGCCGACGCAAGCCAGCGCGGGCTTTTCTTGCCCAGGTAGCCAGCGTTCGGGTTGTGGAATTATTCTGCGCGGAGCGCCGGGATAGACTCGCCGACAGTTTCGGTTCGCGCGCAGATAACCTTGAGTCGGTCGTCGCTACCGAGTCCCCGTCCAATCGAGGATTCGTCGAGGTAGGCTCGCCCGTATGCAAAGCATGTGGCGGGACTTCTGAACCTGACAGGCACTCGCATCACGGCCGCTGCATTGTCGCGGGTGCAATCGCGAATATCCGGCGTTGCTGTCGCCGAGCAGATCAAGACGAGAGCCGTCAGCATCGTTGGGTTCCAGGTATGATGAATCCGCGCGAAACCAAAAACGCTAGCCAGGCCTTGCAGTTCCGTCAGGGATCAGACCAAGCAAAAGGGCGCGGCGAGATTTCTTTGAACCGTGTGATCCAGATCACACTATGATCTCCCGTCCCTGGGAATATCATCAAGCAGGGTTCACTCCATCGGGAGGGAGCGATGTACAAAATTTGGCTTGGACTGGCTTTCACAGCCATAGTGGTTAGCTCAGCATCAGCACAGGATTACCGCAAAAACTTCCACGAGTGCGCGAAAGAGACCGGAATGTGGCGCGACACTGCTTACACACATAAATTGCAAGATGGTCGTGTAGCAGGTCGATATCGGGCCAACGGTCAAGCCCAACAAACAGCATTCCACGATTGTCTCGCCCGGAAAGCGAGTTCCGCCAAGGGTGCGCAGGGCGTCTCACGGTGAACGGGTTCACGTGAGAAAAAGGGCCGGCGCGGGGTCGACCCTCCGTGACCGCATGATGGACTTCCAGGAACTAGCTGATGAAGCCTTTCCAAGAAGCGGCCTTGAGCAGCGCGAACTGCGGACCTCACAGCGCGACAATCCCGCCTCCCGTCTAACGAGCGCGGCTTTCGCGCCAAGCTGCCCTCACTTCGTCGAGGGTGGTCCCCATTCGCTCCCGGTGCTCGGAATCGACGAATAGCTCTAGCAAAGCCACCCTGCGCTTCAGGTCCGCGACCTCGCGCTCCAGCTCGGCAACTCGATCGACCTCCGTAGCTTTGGCCATCAGCGCTTTCCCTTGTCCCATTTAATTACCGCGGCGACGATCACGAGCGCGAGCAGCCCAAGTATGAACGCGAGGCCGGGGCTCACGCCGTCAGCTCGCCAGCTGCACCGCTGCCGCAGCAGCCGGCGTTGCCGCGCCAAGCTCGGCCAGTTCAGCTTGCGCCGTGGCGAGATAGGCGTGGAGCAACTCGGCCTTTCGCTGGAATGCCGCGCGGGTCTGTTCGGCCTGCTCACCCAAGCGAGCAGCCGCCTTGCGTTCCGACTGAAGTTGCAAACGATCGGCCGCGATTACGGCTGCTGCTGCATCAGCGCTGGCTTTGAGGGTTGCCGCATCGTCGCGGTCTCTCTGGGCTTGGGCGAGAAGGGCGGCAGCTTCGGCTTGCGCGGCCTTCACTGTGTCCGTGGCATCGGACTCGGCCTTTTTCAGGACCGTGTTTGCCTGCTCAAACGGCGCCGTCGCTTCCGCCTGCTTGCCCGCGGCATCGGATAGCGCGGCCGTGGCATTGTCGAACGCCACCTTCGCGGATGTTCCAAGCTTCAGCTCGGCAAGCGCCGCGTCGGCTTGAGACTTGAGCTGTGATAGATGCTGAGAGCGAAATATGAAGTTGTCGCCGCCCTCAAAAGCCGCACGCCAATCGGAATCGACAGGCGATGACGGAGATGGATTCGTGTCGATCGAGACTGTCATGACGCTATCTCCCCGATCGCTTGCCGCATGGCGTCGATCTTTATTCTCACCGCCTTCGCCATCGCGTCGGCATCGGCCTTAGCCTGGCCGGCGACAACTATTGCAGCTTGATGGGCGTCGAGCGCGGCTTGCGCAGCCTCTTTCAGCTTCACTGTTTCGGCTTCGTTGTCGGCGGCGCGATTTGCCGCGGCATCGGCAGTTGCCTTCTTGTCCGTCGCGTAGCCATTGGCGTCGAGCATGATCTGTGACGCGGCAGCGGAGGTCGCACTCGCGGCCGACTTTGCCTCCGCTACGATCGCGGCGGCTTCCTCCCTGGCCTTCCCCATAAGCTCGGTTGCCGTCTGGGTCGCGGTTTCGAGAGTGGTGTTCGCCTTGTCGAGGGCACCGTTGGCCGAGGATTGCTTCCGCACCGCGTCGTCAAGCGCCGCTCTTGCGTCCTGACCGATGCGGAGATTGGCATAGGCGATATCATGCTGGGCTTTTAAGTCTGACAAGGCCTTGGCCCGAGCAAGAAAGTTTTCCCCACCCTGGTAGATCGCCCGGAAATCCAGCTCCTCCGGAGTCGGTCGGTGAGAAGGCGGCGGCCGATCTTCTGCGCTTCGAGCAGTTCGGTCGGTTGGTCGGCAAGACATACGAGATCGAATTCACGGAAACCGATCGCAACGGCAAAACCCTGCGCAACGTGAAGAGCGCCAAGCTTGTCGCCGCCGCCAGCACGCAGGGACAACCGGCTGCAGCGGCTACGGCGCCGGCTACGAACGGGCACGGTGGCAATGGGCATAGCTATTACAAGCCCACAAGCCCCGAGGACAGCGAACGCATGTTCGTCTGCGCCACCCTGACGGCTCTCATCCGGGCCGGCGAGGTCAAGAACGACAAAGCGCAGCTTTTCCACACGACCAATATGTTGCGGGCGCTCTGGAACCATACCTTCGGAAACGGTGGCACATTCCAGGCCAGCGAAGCCGGCAAGCCGCGACTGGTCGCGGCGGAGTAGCTACCGAAACGGCTGGCGGCGGAGAGCCTCCCGCCGTCGGCCGGCCGGCCGGCGCCGCCCTCGGTCCCACCACCCACGGCGACCGGCGGGTCCAACCAACACGGAGCAGAGTTGCGCAGATGACCGACACAGAAACCAACGTCACGCAGCTACGTCCCGTCAAGGATCGGACGGCCGCCGAGCGTGCAAGACGTTTCCGCCGGAAGAAGCGCAAGGGGACTGTGACGCGCCGCGTAACGCCTCCCGTGACGGTGCCCGTTACGCCACCAAGCACTCCGACCGTGACGCCAGCCGCGCCCAAAACCGTTACGCCTACCGTTACGGAGCCGTTACGCGTAACGGCTGAAAATGCTCCGCAGGATGAGGCAGTTACGCCGATTGCGCGCCACAGCGCGCATGTGTCCAGCGTGACGTTCATCGACGCACTCGCCTACACGGCGGCCATCGGTCTCGCCTCGGTCGCCGCACTGTTCTCGATCAAGGGCATGGTGCAGCTGTTCCCGGGGACGCCCGTGCTCATCGTCGGGATGGCGATCACCATGGAAACGGCGAAGCTCGTGACCGCCGGATGGCTCGCCAGCCGCTGGCGCGTCACGGCCTGGATCTGGCGTCTCACCCTCGTTGCGCTCGTCACCGGGCTTGCCGTCATCAATGGAGTTGGCGTTTTTAGCCAACTGGTCGCCAGCCATCTGGGCGAACGCGGCACCGCGCAGTCGGCCATCGAAACGCAGGACGCGGCCCTTGCGGCCCGGATCGACGTCCAGGCCCATGCCGTTGCCGACCTCGACCGGCGGCTGAGCCAGATCGATTCCGCCATCGAGGAAGCCGCCAAGCGCGGCCGGACCAACACCGCACTCTCGGCAATCGACGGCCAGAAGAAAGCCCGCGCCAGCCTTGTCGACGAGCGCAGGCGAGAGGCTTCGACCTTGGCCGACCTCAAGACCGAGCGCGCTGCCTTGGCTGCTAAAGGCCGGCAGATTGAGACCGAGGCTGCGCCTATCCGCTACGTCGCCGAGCTGATCGGTGCCGACACTGACAGCGAACGCGCGATCAGATGGCTGATCCTGATGATGGTGCTGTGCTGCGACCCGCTGGCAATTGCACTGACGGCTGCGGCAAGCGCGAGAGGTGACGCAGACGACATTTCCCAACAATTCCGGCTTAAGCCGGGATAGAGCGGCCGGCCGCTGGTGGAGCAAGCACCAACGGTCGGCCTGACCCCAGCCAAAGGAGTGACCAATGGCTAAGGCTAAGGATGATTCTACCAACCCCGACCCCACGCCACAAACGAAGGTGGATCTCGTGGCGCTCGCCAAGCGCCTCGACGAGCACGCCGACGGGATCGAAAACGTCGCCGCCAAGGCTATGGCCGACGACATGCGCCTCGCCGCCCGGGCAATCGATCGTCTCGTGATCGAAATCCGCAAGGCCGCGGCGACCACGAACGACGCCATCGCGCGCCTGGTCGAGCATGTGGGAGGGCAATGACAAATGCCCCTCCATCTTCGAACCGACCACGGCGATCTTCGCCTGACTTGTCGAACGGCGATGAGGTGATCGACAGCCAGCTCGCCGCGACAACCCAAGAGGCAAACCGGGTTGCCATCATGATGATCGCCTCCCGCGACGCCCTCGACACCTTGACCTGCAAACACGCCGAGGACGGCCCGAACGCAGCCGTCGTGCGAGGACTGCCCCGGCCGCGCGGAGGCGACCGATGACGAAGATCATCCTCGACCTCCCGGACGAGCAGGCCGAAGCGCTCGCGCAGATGGTGAAGCGCTTCACCTGGGACGACGCCGAGCGCTTCGCAAACCGCCACGACGGCGGACGGGAGCGGGACGCCATTCTTGAGGGGACCGCAACCCTGCAACGCGCGCTCGCCGAAGCGGGCTTTGCCCCGCGCTGATCCCGGCCTTCATCACCCGGTTCAGCTGGGTGATGCGGGGCGGGATTGGCCCGCTTGGAGAACTTATCCATGAAAACAGACACCACATTCTCCCGCCGGCGTTTACTGGCGGGCGTTCCGGCCGTGGCCGCTGCTGGGGTGCCTTCCGTCGCGAGCGCGCTGGGCGGGGCTTGCTGCGAGCGTCACAACCGATCCGATCTTCGCTGCCATTGCCGAGCACAAGGCGGCGGTCGAGGCCAGGGTAGCGGCCATGTATCGCCTGTTCCCTGACGGTCAGGATATCGATCCGGATGATCCGGAATATGAGTCTGCCGAGGAATGCGAAGATGAGGCTCGCGAGGCCTTGCTCACAACTCCGCTGACAACGGTTGCCGGTGTGGCAGCATGGTTGCGGCACATGGCGTTACCGGAGACCGAAGAGGAGTATTCGGCGGTTCTGATTTTCACGATCGTTGCGTACTTGAAACCTCGTTTGTGGAAGCTGGCAGAGCAGGGCAGCTGTTGGCTGCCGCTGCCATCTTGGAGGGCCAGCCATGAAACTCGTTGCAGAAGCCACGGACCTTGGCGCTCCGGAGTCGTTCGCGTCGGGTATCGCTACCATTACCGAGCTTGCTCCCAATGTCCTGCGGGTGAGCTACTATGCCATGCGCGAAGACGACAGCGGTCGTCACGAGAACCATATCGTCGGCCATCAAATCTGGGCAGCATCGCAATGGCTCGACGCCATCAACGCTGCCACGAAGGCATGGAAGGAAATGCGGGCCATACGCGGGCAGCCAAAGGTCCTGCACGCCGCCGGCTTGCACTGATGACCAACACCGCCGCGGCGCTCCGATCCAAGGTCAAAGACGTGACCGGTGCGCTGCGCGCCGGCCACGGAAAGCCAGCAGCGGCAAGTGAGCAGCCCGATGCGCCGTCATTGCGGTAGCGGCGCGGCGGGGCGCGCCGGTCCCGGTGCGGGTAAATTCTCGCCGCCTTTCGCGTGCATTTTGAACCATTAGCCAAGTTGCCGCGACTTACAAAATACCTGGAGTCCACCTCTCGCCAGAGGAGGGAAGTGATGTCGCGCGGAAAGATGCTGATTCTGCGGGGCAATTCCGCCGATGCCCGGACATATCCGGACGAGCAAGGAAATACCAATGTTGCGTGGCCGTTCGGGGCGCTGCACGTGTGGGCCGCGAGAGAATATGCAAGACGCAAAGATTATGAACCAGTGGTGCTGGATATTCCGGGCCAACCGCAGAGCGAGACGAGTCCGCAGGCCACCGAAGCCTTGAAACGATTTCTGAACGACACTTCGTTTAAAGCATTCTATGGTTTTTCGGGCGGCGGCTACAACCTTTGGTACATTCTTAGGTCGCTGGCGAAGAATCACCCGGAAACGCTTGAGCGCATTGAAATGGTTGTTGTGCTTGGTGCGCCAAAACAGCCTCCGTCGGAATATGATTCATCCACAATTAACGACATTGCGAAAAAGGAGATGGTGAAAAAGCATATTGATCTAACGAATTGGAAGCCGGGGCCATGGGGGGCACCGATCTACAGAACTAATCCGAAGACATCGGCCATGCCAAAATACGTGCCAAAAGGTACCGATACGCACATGTTCGGACCGGAGGCTTTGCTCAGCGACGTAGAACCGGAGATCCTAGTCCACGACTTAGCAAAAAAAGACAGAGAGAGTCGTGTCCGCTTCTCGCCGGTGCGCACCCGCGGGCATCACTGACTCGGCGGCAGCGAGCACAGGGAGCCGCCGCGCCTAGCAAACCCGCCCAGTAGCCTCGCCCCTTCGGCCCGGCTATTCAATCACCTCGTCGGCGCGGCCGAGCAGCATTCTCGGGAACGTCAAACCGAGCGCCTTGGCGGTCTTGACGTTGACGACAAGCTGAACCTTCACGGCTCGTTGCACTGGCAGATCGGCGGGCTTTTCGCCCTTGAGAATGCGGCCAACGTAATTTCCCGCCACCCGACTTGGCTCCGTAAGGTCAACGCCGTAACTCATCAGGCCACCGGCTGTCACATAGTGACGAAACGGATAGATCGCCGGAATTG
>WNFT01006002.1_pt1 | contig 10684 bp, 5 predicted proteins | sample 5400191 | NCBI WGS metagenome assembly WNFT01 (sample SAMN13153359, study PRJNA577476) | soil metagenome | isolation source: 80 cm saprolite under Madrone tree | place: USA:California | collected 2016-06-14
TTAGTACCTCTACAACGAGGGCGATGATTTTCATTTCATGAATACGGAAACCTACGAGCAGATGCACCTGACACGCGAGCAGCTCGGCGAAACCGTCTACTACCTGATTCCCAACACCGTCGTGAAAGTCGAATTCTTCGATGAAAAACCGATCGGCGTCGACCTGCCGGACACCATGGATCTGAAAGTCGTCAAGACCGAACCCACTTTGCAAAAAGCCACGGCCAGCGCGGTGATGAAGCCAGCGACGCTGGAGACCGGCCTGATCGTGCAGGTGCCTCCCTTCGTGAACGAAGGCGACAGAATCAAAGTGGATACTTCCGAGGCCCGTTACGTCCAGCGCGTCGAGTAGGTTTTAGAGAATTATAGATTTAACTTCAACGATATAGTTCCCAGCTTCCCAGCTTTTATTCTTTGCTTTTGCGTGCGTCTGATGGATGATGGCAGTTCAAGTTTCCGCCTCCGCAGCTAATTTCAGCGCAAGCCGGAATTAGAAGAGGCAGAACGGCGTCCCGGTGCAAACCGGGACGCTTTTTGTTTCGTGGCGAAATCCGTAGGTTTCTTTGTCTCGGATTGCCACCGCGCGAATCTAAATCGCGCTTCCGCAGACTAGTGTTTCCCCGCGGAGCCCGCCGCGGATTTCTCTCCGGCCGGATGCGCGCCAAAAACGCGATCGAAGATGGCATCGACGGAGCGGAGCTGGCGTTGCAGATCGAAAGTATGCGCGAGCGCTTTCGAATCGAGATACTTCGTGACACGCTCGTCTTTCACAACGCGGTCGCGGAAACTGGTGTCCGTTTCCCACGCGGCCATGGCGTTTTCTTGCACCGCTTTGTACGCATCATCGCGCGGCATGCCTTTCTCCACCAAATCCTGCAGCAACTGCCCTGAATAAACGAGACCGTTCGTGGATTCAAGGTTTCGCAGCATGCGCTCGGGGAACACGCGCATCTGGCCGAGAATCATGGCCATTTTGGAGAGCATGTAATCGACCAAAATCGTGGAGTCGGGAAGAATGACCCGCTCGACGGAGCTATGAGAAATGTCGCGCTCGTGCCAAAGGCCGACGTTTTCGAACGCGGCCAGCATGTTGGAACGCACGAGGCGCGCAAGGCCACAGATTTGTTCGCTGGAAACCGGGTTGCGCTTGTGCGGCATGGCGGAACTGCCGCGTTGCTCGCCGCTGAACGGCTCTTCCACTTCGCGAACTTCGGTGCGCTGGAGAAGGCGAATTTCGAGCGCGATTTTCTCCAGCGTGGCGGCGATGAGCGCGAGGGCGCTGAGATATTGCGCGTGGCGGTCGCGCTGAATGACCTGAGAAGCGACAAGCGCGGCGCTAAGACCCAGGCGCTTGCAGATACGCTCTTCCATTTCCGTGCCGAGATGCGAAGCATTGCCGACGGCGCCGGAAATTTTTCCGACAGCCATTTGCGCAGCGGCGTCGCGGAAGCGCGCGATATTGCGCTGATTCTCCGAAAACCAATTGGCGATTTTCAGGCCAAAGGTGATGGGCTCGGCGTGAATGCCGTGAGTGCGGCCAATCTGCGGCGTGTGGCGAAATTCGTGCGCGCGCAGATCGAGAATTTCACCAAACATCACCAAGCCGCGCTCGATCAATTTTGAAGCATCGCGAACTTGCAGAGCCTGCGCGGTATCGACAACGTCATTCGACGTCATGCCATAGTGCAGCCAGCGCGCGGCGGCGGGATCGCCGATGGATTCGCCGACGGCCATGGTGAACGCGATGACGTCGTGCTTCACGCGGGCTTCGATTTGATGGATCTGCGCCACATCGATTTTGGCTCGCGCGCGAATCGCGTGTGCGGCGTCTTTAGGGACCAGCCCAGCCTCCGCGAGAGTTTCCGTTGCGGCGAGCTCGACCTCCAGCCACTTGGCGTACTTGTTCGCGTCGCTCCAAACGTGGCCCATCTCCTGGCGCGTGTAGCGTGGAATCAATTCCCTCTCCTAAGCGGCGAAAAGATGATTCTGTGAGTGTTCCCTAATTCCATGATACCGCACTTGGAGAGCGCTTCGCTGCACGGCGGCGGCCCGGGCGAGTGTCCGAAATTGGGATGGATGATGGCGGAAACGCGCAGTTGCGAAGTCCGGGCCGGGACTTCCCGCCGGATAAAGCACTGGGCAGCAAGGGCTTGCGGGTCGATTTGAAGCGGCACAAGAGTTGCACGAAGCAGGGGTGTAGGCTGTCTACACCCTAGGGGTAGAATGTCGACAGCCTTGGATGGAACAAAGGGCGGGGTTCCGTCGTCAATAGCTAAGAACAGATTCGAGCGAACTGCGTCGCGGAAGCAATTAGGAACTTACTGCAGGTGAAGGCCTGATGGGGGGAAAAGACGGTGGGAGAAAAGAGAGAGCGGTACCAGAACCGGATTGAGCTTTTGCAGGGGACGCTGGACCTTCTGATTCTGCAGACCCTGCAATGGGGACCGCAGCACGGCTACGGGATCAGCGTGGCGATCCGGAATCGGTCGGGGGAGTTGCTGCAGGTGGATACCGGTTCACTGTATCCGGCGCTGCACCGCCTGGAGAAACAGAAATGGATCAAGGCGGAATGGCGAATCTCGGAAAACAAGCAGCGGGCGAAATTTTATCAATTGACGGCTGCGGGAAAGAAGCAACTGACGAGAGAACGGTCGAGGTGGTCGCAGCTTTCGGACGCAATCGCTGGCGTGCTGCAGCCTGAGGAGTAGTGGCGACGCGAAAAAGTAAGGAAGAAGTGGGGATGTAAGGAAGTGCAGGAGGTAGCCCGTGAGTTTCTGGCGTCGTAACCGGCGGGATGCGGAACTGGACGAGGAAATGCGGAGCCATTTGGAGATGGCGGCGCAAGAGCGCGCGGAGCGAAGTGAGAAGCAGGAAGAAGCGGAGCACGCGGCGCGGCGGGAATTTGGAAACGTGGAGTTGGTGAAGCAAGTCACACGAGACGTTTGGGGATGGACGTGGCTGAGAGACGTTGCCGATGATGTGCGTTACGGATTGAGAATGCTGCTGAAAAATCCGGGATTCGCGATCGTTGCGATACTTTCACTGGCCCTCGGCATTGGCGCGACAACAGCGGTATTCAGCGTGGTTTACGGCGTCCTGGTCAATCCGTATCCGTATGCCCATCCCGACCGCATGGTGCACCTGGTGGTCCGCGACGCCAACGGCAACCGCCGTTACGTAAACCTGAATGGGCCACAATTGCAAAACCTCCGGCAGGCCAGCTGCATCGAGAGCTCCGCCGCTATGGACGTATGGGAGCTCACGACAACCGACGGCCACCTTCCTGAAAACGTTCATGCTGTGTATCTCACTTCGAACACTTTCGTCCATTTTGCCGTGCCGCCACTGCTGGGGCGCGGACTCGTGCCATCGGATGCACCCGAGGGCCAGGATCCCGACAATGTGGCGGTGCTGGGGTATCAATTCTGGCAGAGGCACTACGGCGGCGACCCTGACATCATCGGCAAGAATATTCGGCTGGTCCATAAAAGCTATTCGATTGTGGGAGTTGTCCGGCCGCGGTTTACCTGGGGCGACGGCGAAGTCTATCTGCCGCTGAAGCTCACAGCCGATCCGGTGCGCACATACTTCCCGATGATCCGGCTCAAACAGGGGGTTACGCAGGCGGCAGCAAATGCGGAGTTTCAGTCATTGCTGGAACAGTTCGCGAAGCAAACTCCGACCCACTTTCCCGAGCACTTCCATGTGGCAGTCGAGGGATTGAATGACCACTTTGTGACGGACATCGGCGGGACACTGTACCTGCTGCTCTCTGCCGTAGCGCTGTTGCTGCTAATTGGTTGCGGCAACGTTTCGATTCTGTTGCTGGCCCGCGGCACGGCGCGGCAGCATGAGTTAGCAGTGCGGTCGGCGATCGGCGCAGAGGGCTCCCGGCTTCTGCGACAGTTGCTCACGGAAGCGCTGATGCTGTCGTTCACGGGAGCGACGCTTGGGGTGGCACTTGCGCATGGTTTAGTGCAACTTATCGTTAATTGGCTCCCAGAATTTTATTTCCCTCATGAGGCAGCCATCGGAATCAATTCGCAGGTACTGTTCTTCAGCGTCAGCCTTGCGCTGCTGACGGGTATCGTTTTCGGCATTTCACCGGCTCTTCGATTAGCGCGTCCAGATCTCGCTCATGTGATGCAAGCGAATACGCGCAAGGTCACGATCGGAGTGCAAGGCCGCAGAACTCATAGCGTCCTGATCGCGGGCCAGATTGCACTGACACTTTTGCTGCTGGCTGGAGCTGGCGTGGCCATGCGAGGGTTCGTGCGCATGATGCGCGTGGACCTCGGCTACGACCCGCACAACGTCATGTCGGTTGGCATCCCGGTGCACGACAGCTCTTACATTACTTGGGAGTCCAGGAGAGCGTACTTCCATCAACTGCTTCAGAAGGTGAGTGAGATGCCGGAGGTCATTTCCGCAGGAATTTCGACAAACGCTACTCCTCCCGATAACGGATGGGAACAACCTTTCGAGATTTCTGGCAAGCCGGCGTCAGAACAACAGCGGGCGCGGATCAACTTTATCAGTGCCGAATACTTCACCGTGCTCCGCATTCCATTGCTGCAAGGACGCATGTGGGAGGAAAGCGAGACGATGCGCGGCGCCAAGCTCGCGCTGATCAATCAAACGCTGGCTCGCCAATATTTTCCTAATGGCGATGCTGTTGGCAGCGAGATTCGCGTGCCGGCACTTAAGGGCGAACCTCCGTTTAATCAGGCCGTCGCGGGGAGCGACAGTTGGTTTCAGGTAATTGGCATCGTGGGCGACGCCCGCGACGCCGGCCTTCGCAATCCCATCAAGCCCTCCGTGTTTGTGCCGTATACAATCATGATGCCGCAGTACACGCAGATCCTTGTCCGAACCAGGGTTCCGCCGCTCACCATATTCCGCGCCGTTCGAGAGCAGATTCGCACCGTCGACCCCGACCAGCAGGCATCCAGGAATGTTCGCGATCTCGATGGATGGATTACCGGGCTGCCGGAATGGCAACAGGGGCACCTCGTGGCAACTTTGTTTGCGGGATTTGCAATCCTGGCGCTGGCGCTTGCCGCCACGGGACTGTACAGCGTGATTTCGTACACCGTTAGTCAGCGAACCGGGGAATTCGGAATACGCATGGCGCTGGGAGCAAGCGGCAAAGATGTCCTGCTGATGGTCTTTCGTTCGGCGGCGGCGAGCGTGGCCAGCGGTGTTCTAACGGGAGTAGTGCTTACGATCGCGCTCCATCGCCTGCTGGCGCGCTTGATTCAGGATGGTTCACTCGATGTGCTGGTCCTCGCGGGCGTGGTCCTGCTACTGGTCGCTACTTCTGGGCTTTCGTGCTTCATACCTGCGAGAAGAGCGTCGTCGGTCGACCCGATGGTGGCGCTGAGATATGAATAGAAATTAGAAATCGGAAGAGAGGGGCTGCTGTGGACTGGTTGAGTGGAATGTTTGGCAAAAGGAAGCGGGAAGCGGACCTTGACGCAGAAGTACGGAGCCATTTGGAAAGGGCGGCGCGGGAGCGCGCGGAGCGAGGGGAGGAGAAGGAAGAAGCGGAGCGCGCGGCGCGGCGGGAATTTGGGAACGTGGGTTTGGTGAAGGAAGTGACGCGGAACGTTTGGGGATGGCGCTGGCTGGAAGATTTGTACGAGGATGCGCGCTTCGGCTTGCGTAAGCTGCGCCAGTCTCCCGGCTTCAGCACCGTGGCTATTCTGACCCTGGCCCTCGGCATCGGCGCCAACGCGGCTGTTTTCACGGTAGTGAACGGCGTGCTGTTACAGCCGATGCCATTTCCAGAACCGGACCGGCTGTTCCTGGTTTCATTCTCCCCGCAGCATGGACCCTTTGAAACCGGGCCAAGTCTTTCAGATAGCGACTATCTGGAATTTCGTGAGCAAGAGCGGTTGTTTGAACATCTCACGTCATTTACGGCCGACAGGGTTAATTTGACGGGGGCCGGCGATCCAGCACAAATCCCAGCAGCCAGCGTCACGACAGATTTTTTTTCAACGCTGCAAGCAAAACTTGAAATGGGAAGAGGCTTCCTCGCGGAAGAAGATCAGCCTGGACGCGACAACGTCGCGGTGCTCAGCAGTAGACTCTGGAACGAGCGATTTGGCTCAGATCCGCAAATCCTGGGAAAAACAATTCGGCTGGATGGGATCAGCCGGACGGTGGTCGGCATCATGCCAGCCGGTTTTGGCTTCCCATACGACGCAGAAGTATGGTTGCCACTCGCCATTCGTATCGACTCGCACAACTCCTACTCGCGGCCAGTCGTCGGGCGTTTGAAAGCCGGCATTTCGCAGCAACAGGCGCTGGCAGAGCTGGAGAGTTTCACGCAGCGGCTGCCGCGCCGTCCCGGTGAAAACAAAAGAGACCGCGTGGCTCAGATTATTGCGCTGAAAGAATTGTTGGTCGCAAACATTCGGCAGTCGCTGCTGATTTTTGCCGGCGCGGTTGGATTTGTCCTGCTCATCGCCTGCGCGAATGTAGCCAGCCTATTCTTGGCTCGTGCGGCCGGCCGGGGGCAAGAGATGGCGGTGCGCAACGCTTTGGGCGCTGGGCGATGGCGGCTGACGCGCCAGCTCCTCACAGAGAGCACGCTGGTCTCGGTCGCCGGTGGAGCGGTTGGCATTGTCCTGGCATTTTGGAGCGTTCCAGCGTTGATCGCTTTGGCGCCCGCGGGAAAGATTCCCCGGATGGAGATGATCCAAATTGATGCATCCGTCCTTGCGTTCACTTTTGGCCTTTCGATGATTACCGGCATGGTGTTTGGCCTGGCACCGGCCTTGCGCGCCACGCGGCGTGATGTGCGGGAATCATTGAACCGGGCTGGCCGGAGTTTAACGGGAGGGCACGAGGGAATGCGAAGTGCCTTGGCAATTTCTGAAATTGCGCTTGCGCTGATTTTGCTCACGGGTGCGGGTTTGATGCTCAAGAGTTTTCTGCGGCTGCGGGCCGTCAACCCCGGTTTCGAGCCGGGGAATGTAATGACCATGACCGTGGATCTGCCGGAGTCCACCTACCGTACGGCCGCTCAGATGCGGACTTTTCACGCGCGAACTCTGGAAAGGCTTGCCAACCTGCCGGGCGTGCTTGCTGCAGGAGCGGTGAATTGGAGACCCCTCGGGAATGAGTTGACCATGGGCGATTTCCAGGTGGAAGGCGGTCAGCCGCTGCCCCCAGGCTACATGGTGGACAAGCCGTGTGTGAGCCCAGGATATTTCAGAGCCATGGGAATCCGGCTGTTGCGGGGGCGAGAGTTTGCCGAGAGCGATGACGCCAGCGCGCCGGGCGTTGTGATTGTGAGCCAGTCTGTGGCGCATAGCCTGTGGCCGGGCAGCGATCCGCTTGGAAAACGCATTTCGATGGAAGATCACCCCAAGCCCGGAGATTGGCTCACCGTTGTGGGCGTTGTGGATGATGTGAAGCAACGAGGGCTCGCCAAGAAATCCGATCCGGCAATCTATCAGCCATACCTTCAGGTCGCGCATGCTTTTTTTCTGAGTCATATGGCCTTCGTGGCGAGGACAGCTTCCAACCCGCTGGGCGTCGCAACCGGGATGCGCGGCGTTCTCAGCGACGTGGATAAGGACCAGCCGGCTCAGTCGATCGCCGCAATGGACAACCTGATTGCCGGCACGACAGCCGAACCCCGGTTCCGGGCAAGGCTGCTCGCTGTGTTCGCGATCATGGCGCTGGCCCTCGCAATCGTCGGCATCTATGGCCTCTTGGCTTACTCGGTAGCACAGCGAACGCGGGAGATTGGCGTCCGTATCGCGCTCGGAGCGCAAACAACAGACGTGGTGCGGATGCTCCTTCGCAGCACTTTGGCCCTCGTTGGCGCGGGGATACTGATCGGAACAGCGGGGGCGCTCGCAGTGACGCGGGTGCTCGCGAAGTTCCTTTTCGAAGTGAAACCAGGCGACCCGCCGACCATTGTGGCAGTCGCGTTCACATTGGTGTGTGCGGCGCTGGCCGCATGCTATATCCCTGCGCGGCGCGCGATGAAGGTCGATCCGATGGTGGCGCTGAGATACGAATAGAAATTGGAAAATGGAAATCAGGAATTAGGAATCGGGAAGAAGAGGGACGGCGATGCGCTGGTCTAGAAAGCTTTTTGGTAAACGGAAGCGGGAGAAAGAACTGGACGAGGAAGTGCGGAGCCATCTGGAGATGGCGGCGCGGGAGCGGACGGAGCGCGGGGAAAAGAAGGAAGAAGCGGAGCACGCGGCGCGGCGGGAATTTGGGAATATCGAGTTAGTGAAAGAAGTGACGAGGGGCGCGTGGGGTTTGCGATGGCTGGAGGAGTTCGTCGAGGATGCGCTGTACGGGCTGAGAAGGATGCGCACGTCTCCGGGGTTTACGGCTATTGCGGTTCTGACACTGGCGTTGGGCATCGGAGCAAACACCGCCATCTTCAGCTTGGTGAACGGGATTCTGCTGGTTTCCCTGCCCTATCCCAATCCTGAACGGCTCGTCAGCATAACCGGCACTTATCCGAAAGGCGCGTTTGCCGCAATGCGGGAGCAGATGCGCACGATGGACGTGGGCGCCTACGCAGAAGGACATGAGTTCAACCTAACCGGCCGTGGGGAGCCTGTGCGCCTGAGCGGGACTTTGGTGTCTGCGGAACTGCTTTCCATTCTCGGTATGCGGCCGGAGCTCGGAAAAATATTTTATCCCGGTGAGGACGTTCCTGGGCAGGACAACTTCGTGATTTTGAGCCGAGCCCTGTGGGAACAACGCTTCGCAGGCGACGCGGGCATCGTTGGCCAGTCGGTCGAACTAGGAGGAGTGAGTCGCCAGGTCATTGGTGTGATGCCAGCTGGGTTTCGCTTCCCATCCCCGAAAACGCAAGTATGGGTTCCACTGCACAACGACCCTCGGAACGCGATTCTTTATTGGGCAGACGACTTCATGCCCGTTCTGGGCCGGCTGCATCCAGGTTCAACGATGGAGCAGGCGCGCACCGAGATACGAATGTTTCAGTCGCATGTGGGAGCGCTGTTTCCCTGGCCGATGCCGGCAGCCTGGAACGCCGACGTCAGCGTGGTGCCGCTTCAGAACGGGATGGTTGCCGATGTGCGGACGAGGCTGTTACTGCTGCTCGGAGCTGTCGCGCTTGTTTTGATGATCGCATGTTCCAACGTTGCCAATCTGACGCTTTCCCGCGCCGTGACACGAGAGAAGGAAATCAGCATCCGTTGCGCGCTGGGCGCCGGGCGGATGAGGATCACTCGGCAGCTTCTCACCGAAAGTGTGTTACAGGCTTTGCTCGGAGGATCGCTCGGCCTGCTTTTTGCAAAAGAAGGGCTGGCTCTGCTCAAGCTGGTACTGCCCCCGGATACGCCGCGCCTGGTTGACGTGCAGATGGATTGGCGAGTACTGGCGTTCACAGGCGGATTGGCGATTCTCTCGGGCTTTATTTTCGGGCTGGCTCCGGCACTTCATTCATCGCGCGCAACACTCACGGAACCGCTCAAATCCGGCGGCCGCGGAACGACAGGATCCATGTCGCAGCGATTGCGAGGGTCGCTGGCGATTGCTCAGGTAGCGTTCGCGGTGATGCTCGTGATTGCGGCGGGACTCTTGATCCGAAGCTTCTGGGCGCTGTCGCACGTGGATCCAGGATTCCGGTCAGAACAGGTCCTTTCAGCGCGCATTGCGCCCAACCAGTCGTTCTGCAACGACGCCGAACGCTGCCTCACCTTCTATCACAATTTGCTGGAGCAGGTTCGCACGTCGCCAGGCGTTGCCGGAACCGCTGTGGTGAACACTCTTCCCTTGGGTGGAAGAGTCGCCAAACGGTCCCTTGAAGTCGAGAACTACACGCCCGCGGCCGGACAGGACTTATCACCACTCTTTTGGCTCCACGTCGTTACTCCCGATTATTTTCGCGTTATGGGTATTCCTCTGCTGTCCGGCAGGACGTTTGTCGATGCCGATGTGTCCGGCGAGCCGGTAGCAATCATCACGGCTGGGACGGCGCGGCGTTACTGGCCCAACCAAAACGCGCTAGGCAAACATATTCATCTCTTGGACGACAAGACCTGGCGCACGATCGTTGGAATCATCGCGGACGTACGAGCCTACGATTTGCAACAAAACATCCCCAGTTGGATGAGCGGGACCGCCTATGTGCCGTACAACTCTTCTGCAACCCTCGAAGACCGTCGGATGCCGTCGGAGATGACCATGGTGGTTCGGAGTACGTTGGATGAGGCCCAAACCGCTACGATGCTTCGTGAAGCTGTGGCCAGCTTGAATCACGAAGTCCCTGTAAGCGAAGTGAAAACCATGGCCGCGGTGGTCTCGGATTCGGTTTCGACACCGAGGTCCACGACGATTCTGTTCGCAGCTTTCGCGGGGCTGGCGCTGACGCTGGGGATCATCGGGATTTATGGCCTCCTTTCGTTTCTGGTGTCCAATCGAACGCGGGAGATTGGCATTCGCATGGCAATGGGAGCGCAAAGAATGGACGTGCTGCGATCCGTGATGGGAGAAGGCACAAAGCTGTCGTTGACAGGGATTGCCTTTGGAATGGCAGGCGCGCTTGCCGTGATGCGAGTCTTGTCCGGCGAATTATACGGCGTGAGTCCAGCAGATCCACTCACGTTCTTTGGAGTGCCGATTCTTGTTGCGGTCGTGGCTGCGACTGCGTGTTATATGCCGGCACGGCGAGCGA
>WNFT01037116.1_pt1 | contig 10684 bp, 12 predicted proteins | sample 5400191 | NCBI WGS metagenome assembly WNFT01 (sample SAMN13153359, study PRJNA577476) | soil metagenome | isolation source: 80 cm saprolite under Madrone tree | place: USA:California | collected 2016-06-14
CGGCTTCGGCTATTGGATGCGATCGCTAAGGCTCTCGGGCCGCAAGCACTCAGCGGTCTCGGGAGGGCGCTGGCCAATGGCATTGAATTGCAATCGTTATTCTCAAACAGCGCAAGCAAATGAAATGCGGCAGCGCTTTCAATTCAAAAGGCGAATGGCAAGCTGCCAACGGGAAGAAGCGTCTGAAAGAAAGCGGGGACGCGCCCGAAAAGAAAAAACGCGACGCGTCCCCTGTTCCCCCCAGAACAAGAGTTATTCGGATCGGGGGTCCTTTTGGACGTATCGGCGCCCGAAGATTCGCTGACTGCCCGTTTTTTCTAGCTACGCGGTTCGACTGTGAGTGGCACAGCCACGTGCCCGAAAGCATTCGGGGTTTACGTGGCTGCCTCGCTAGGATTCGAACCTGGACAGAGATTTCTCTGCTAGGTAAAGCGTGAAAGTGAGACCTCTTTGCGAGCGAAATAGTGAGACCAGTTCGTCAGGAGCCCGACCCGCTTCAATAGAATCGGGCTAGGATCGTTTTTTGATTGCCGGATGAATGATGGAGCCAGTATGTCCAACACATGAAAAACTCACGATTTCCTACACTAATATTCTTTTCTGCCCTTCTCATTGGGATTGGCTGGACTCTTGTCGTAATCGGAATTCTCGTACTCGCTTTTTGCGCGATTAGTCTATTCATTTCCTCGGCAGCCACCGGCTTTGGCGCCGACTTGACGGGCGCCATCGCTTCTGGCTTAGGCAGCCTGGCACTCGTTCTCACTGGATTGTTCACAGTGACTGGCGGAGAGTCGATTCGCGTCCTTCTTGCAATTGAAGAAAACACACGTGCTTGGACAACTGTGGTAGCACGAACCGAATGACAGTCCAGTGAGTGAGTTGGTGCGTTTCCTTTTATACTTTCTACGCATGACACACGAGCATCTACACGTTTACGAAGTCCGCCCGCGCAAAGACAAACGTGGTGTCGATCTGATTTCCGATGCGCTTCCATTCGGCCGTTTGTGGTACGCCGGAGCTGATGCCGTCGCGAATGCTATCGGATACGCGGAGCACCGCAGTCGATCACATGATGCCGTGATCCGCGTTTTCGATGAATCGAGCAACGTGATTGAAACACACGAGCACAAGGGCGATTTCAAAGAATGGTGAGAATCGATGAGCAGCATGAGCCGCTTTTCGCTGTCGAGTTTGACGGCGATTCACACGCTTAGCAAAAGCAACCTTGGGTGCCATCTTCTCCACAGCGGAACGATTAGAAAGACCCACGTGGCAATGGCAAGTGCTGCGAGTGCCACATGGCTTGCGAACGGGGAAAAAAACGCATGGGGATAAACAACTTGCGCAAAAAACGGTTGGCACCCGCGACCATTGTACTTTTCGTGTTTGCAGTGGGCTTGTGGACGGGGTGGCACAAGGATGCAATATCCGCTCGCCTGTCGCGCTGGCGTAGCGAGTTGACGCGGGTTATCCCCTCTCCGTCACCATCACCTGGTCCTTTGACGCTAACGGAGTCCTCGGTGGAAACAATGGCCCAGACTCCTGCATTCCGACCGTCGCTGGTAGGTCAAACTCCCGCATCCGGGCCGTCGCTGGTAGATCAGTTGCTGCGAGAAGGCATCGAGCTGCGCGAAATCCGGGGTGACACGACAAATGCCATCGAGCGCTTGCAGGAAGCGTTGGACAGCGAACCGAATAACGCCGCCGTACTCGGCGAACTAGCGAAGACTTACGATCTCATGCAGCTTTACGACCGCGCGAACGAAATCTGGCGCAAACTTCAGGAGATGGGCCCCTCGGCTGGTGCGGCATATGCGCTAGCCGATCGACGGCTGAAGCTCGGGGCACCGACTCCAGCCGCAGCGCCGATGCCGACGGCTCCGGATTCTTCATCGCATGAGGTAAGCACTTCGCCGTATGGAACCGCTGCTGATTTTGCAAAGTACGCCATAGAGCCGCGCGAACATGAGATCGACCAAGTCCCGCCACTGCCCACTTCCACTGCATCGGAAGTATCTTCTCCTGCAACTCGCGCGAGTCCAGCAGAGCCGGGCCCTTCCGCCGAAACTGCCGTCGCTCAGCCGGGTGGACGTCTTATTGTTTTGAGGGCCCCGAACTTTGGATCGAATTTGGCTCTCAATCTTAAGATCGATGGGAGAACGGCCGCCAACATTGTGCCGGGACGCCGCTACGATCACTTCGTGCCGGAGGGGCGTCATATGCTGACCGTGTCGGTGTCAAACTATCAGCCGACGTCGACGGTGCTGAACGTGCGGCACGGACAAACGTACGTATTAACGGCAACACGGCAGAACACGGATAGTGTTGTTCTTGTTCCATCAGCCCTGCCTCCAGGGGAAAACTGAATCACTGGCCTTGAAGAGCTTTGTCTTTAGCGTCGCGAAGCTTTGCGCCAGCGGCTGAAACTGAATCCAACCCGTTGTTTTCATCTTGAAATATCTCGGTGCGCAAAAGGGTTTCCATTGCTGTCCACTTTTGAAGCATTCGGGGTTTACGTGGCTGCCTCGCTAGGATTCGAACCGCGTAAAACGCTGCGCGCACGCGGTTTTGCTGTATGAGAACGCTCCTGTGCCACGTGAGACCGCAAGGTCTTTTACGTGGCTGCCTCGCTAGGATTCGAACCTAGACAGAGAGATTCAGAGTCTCTAGTGCTACCGTTACACCACGAGGCAACGAGGGAGAAATTTAGGAACGATGTTCCCTGCTGCAAATGCTGAGCAATCGGTACTCGAGGGCTTATGCGACCGCGATCTTTGCCCCGAGCAGGATCTCAGCGCCTTCCTGAGCCGCTTCAACTTCCATGGACTGTCCGCTTTTTGCTACCAGCGCACGAGCGGATTCTAACATTTTATCCACCATCTGATCATCGTGACCCGGGTCGTGATGAAAAAGAAGAAGCCTGTGGACTTCGGCGTCGAGCGCGAGAGCAACGGCGCTTGAGACCGAAGCGTGTCCCCATCCGATATGCCGTTGATACTCCTCGTCGGTGTACTGCGCATCGAGAATCAAAATATCACTGCCGTGGAGAAATTGAGCCGAATGCAGAAAAAATTCATATGGCTCATGATCCGGCAGAAAAGCGATTGAACCAGCACTGGTGAGGAGGCGATAGCCCGCACAGACGCCAGGATGATTCACAAAAATCGCGTGCACTTGCACCTTGCCGAGGGAAAACGTCATTTCACTCAGCCGACTGATATCGATTTTCCCGGAGAGCTCGCGCATCGCTATCGGGAAGAACGGCGCTCTCATCGGCTCGGCCATGATTTCTTTGAAGCCGGCGCCAGCCCCGTCGAACCCTAAAATGCGAATCTCGTTTTTTCGATTGTAAGCCGGTCTAAAAAAGGGGAGCCCCTGGATGTGGTCCCAATGCGCATGCGTGATCAGGAGGGATAGCTTTATTGGTTGCGTCCCAAACTCGTTATCCAAAGCAACACCCAGTGGGCGAATCCCTGAGCCGGCGTCGAGCACGATCATTTCGCCATCTGCGCGCACCTCCACACAAGTCGTGTTGCCGCCAAAACGAAGGGTCCCGGAACCGGGGACTGCTATGGAGCCGCGCGTTCCCCAAAACTTAATTCGTGCAGGCGATGCTAGGACGCTGGGCATGGAGGCGGGAGGGAACGCCGAATTCTGGCACGCGTTTTTCATTTGACCAAGTATTTTTAGGTAACAAAGGCGTTGGGACGCCACGTTGTCCCGAAGCTTTCGGGAGAATCGCAGCGCGATGTCTCTGTCTAAAAGAAAATGGGGATGATTAAGATTGCCAGAATATTGACGACCTTGATCATGGGATTGATGGCAGGCCCAGCCGTGTCCTTATAGGGATCACCAACCGTATCGCCGGTGACGGCGGCCGCGTGAGCAAAAGATCCTTTGCCACCGAGATTGCCTTCCTCGATAAATTTCTTCGCGTTGTCCCATGCGGCGCCGCCCGATGTCATTGCGATGGCGATGAATAATCCGGTAACGATTGTGCCGACCAGCAACCCTCCGAGCACGACGGGACCCAACGGCTTAATGATGGCCACAAGCACAACCGCAACCAACGGGAGTAATGCAGGAACAATCATTTCCCGCAAAGCCGCTTTCGTCACGATGTCCACGCATGTCCCGTATTCGGGTCTTTCCTGCCCAGTCAGAATTCCTGGTTTTGCCTGCAATTGACGGCGCACCTCGCGCACGACAGCGCCGGCGGCCTTGCCCACGGCGTCCATGCTAAACGCTGTGAAGACGAATGGAAGCAATCCACCGATGAAAAGCCCGATGATCACTTTCGGGTCGTTGAGCGAGAATACCAATGTAAACGCTTCTCCACGGCCCGTGATGTGCCCGCGCAATTCTTCCACGTACGAGCCGAACAAAACCAGCGCGGCCAATCCTGCCGAAGCGATGGCATAACCTTTCGTGACAGCTTTCATGGTGTTGCCAACTGCGTCGAGTTCATCTGTAACAGTGCGAATTTCCTTGGGCAGATGCGCCATTACCGCCACGCCGCCCGCGTTGTCTGTGATCGGTCCAAATGAATCCAGCGAGATGATGACGCCGGCCATGGACAACATCGACATCACTGCGATCGCGATTCCGTACAGCCCGGCGAAATGATGAGTAACCAGGATCGCCGCTCCAATGAAGAGCACGGGCAGCGCTGTGGCGTGTTCGCCGGCTGCCAACCCCGCGATGATGTTTGTAGCGTGCCCGGTCTCGGATGCGTGTGCAATTTTCTGGACAGGCCGAAAGTGAGATGAGGTGTAGTAATTCGTCAGTGCGACGATGACCGGAGTCATGATGAGGCCAACTAGCGAAGCAAAATAGAGATGGGCAGCGGGCCGTAACAAGCCGTCGATCGTGACTCCGACGGGAAAAAGACTGTGCGTCGCCGGCCAGAACAGAATTGCAGAGATTAAAGCGTTGATCATCACCGCTCCCATCAACACGCCTGCCGGTTTACCCCGCGCGACATTCACAAATAAAATTCCGCAGATTGCTCCGAGCACGGAAATTCCGCCAAGGACGAACGGGTAAACGATTGCCGCTGGATTTCCGGCAAGTGTCAATAAACCCGCCAGAATCGCGCCGACCAAACTAACGGCATAAGTTTCGAAAACATCCGCAGCCATGCCTGCGCAATCGCCCACGTTGTCTCCAACGTTATCCGCGATTACGGCCGGGTTGCGCGGATCGTCCTCCTCGAGGCCGCTCTCGATTTTGCCGACCAGATCTGCGCCTACATCGGCGGCCTTTGTGTAAATGCCGCCGCCCAATCGGGCGAAAACGCTGATGAGACTGCCACCCAGCGCGAGTCCCACCAGGCTACGTATCGCCTCGTCGCTCCCGATCAACTTTGCCGCGATTGTGTAGAAGATTGAAACCGAGAGCAACGCCAGCCCTACCACAAGCAAGCCAGTCACAGAGCCACCATTAAATGCCATGCGCAAAGCCTTGAGTTTCGAAGCTGCTGCGGCCTGCGCCGTGCGCACATTTGCCAGCACCGCCACGCGCATTCCGATGAAACCTGCCGCCAGCGAACAGAAGGCGCCGACTACGAATCCAATCGCTGTGAGAGGATCTTTGAAGACCCATAGCAAAATGAAAATGACCACCGCGATCACGTTGATCGTCTTGACCTGTCGATTCAGATACGCCTTGGCGCCTTCCTGTATCGCAGCTGCAATCTCCAGCATCCGTTGATTCCCTGAGGGCGACCGGATCACCACCGCAATCAACAGGAAGGCGAAAGCGAGCCCGATCACGGCGCAGACCATCGACATTTGCACGCCCCAGTTGAGGATATTTAAAGCGAGAAAATTCATGGTTGCGCCGCGTTGAAGCGCACGACTGTATGAAGAATTGCTGCACTGGCAAAGTCTATTTGCCAGTTTTGGCGGTGCACTCCGTGCGGTCCGCCACGCGGAGGAAATTCACCCGATTGGCGAACTTTTAACGGAATATGTCACTTCATTCCGCCCGTGCGGCTTGGTGAGATCGACCACCGGGCCGATTTCACTCCCAAGTTCGACGTCTCCCTCGTGGAACCAATATGGTTACTGGATGAAACCCCGAAGCTTAAAACTTATAGATAATGGCGGCGCTGACGTTGTGTTCCCTCAGGCTCGCTTCGCTATCACCGATGAAGTTGCCAAGGGGACCTGAACGGTGACCAAAATCAATGTCGCCGAGATCGATATATTGGTATTGGATTCTTGCGCTCCAGTGAGCGGTGATTGCGTACTGCAAGCCACCGCCGATCATCCAACCCACGTTTGTATTTGTTTGGCTCCCGCCTTCGTCAAAGAAGTAACTGTGACTATGAATGCGTTGGGAAGACTCGAGGTCGCCAATGGCGAGTCCACCAGTTATGTAAGGCAGCCAGTTGCAAAACGCATAGCCAATCCGTGGCCCAATCGTCACCAGATAATGTGTTTTGAAAGATGTCTTGATATCGAAGTCACCTATCGCCGGAGTGCGGAAAATCGTTGCATCTGAATCACGCAGCCAAAGGTACCCGCCGGCCGCTTCCAAGCCGAAAACCAAATTGTTGGGCAATTGAAAATTGAAGCCGATCAGGCCGCCGGCTTCTGCCCCGCTTGTATCCAGGTTGTCTGGCGCATTCGCCTCCACCGCGTTGCGATCCGCGGGACGACGATTCCAATCTCCCCCAAGGCTCAGATCGAGATCGGTGGCTCCAAATTTATAACCGCCGAATGCACCGACGTAGAAACCACTCCAATTGGGACACGGCGGAGGTGGCGGCGCAACCTGCTTCATTTCCTTGCTTTCCGGGCCCGCGTACGCCAGCGAGCAGAACGCGGATAACATTGTCGCGACTAAACATATTTTTTTCATAGCGCCGTTTTTTATACAACGCGGAAAAATTGGTCAAGTCGCGACCCACTTCGCCACCTCGCAGGAATTTGGAAATCATCCGATTTTCTCGCGTCCGTGCGGTTTTGTGAGATCGAGTACGGGACCAATGGGAACGATCCGGGTCGGATTAATTTGGGTATGCGTCATGTAGTAATGGCGCTTGATGTGGTCGAAGTTGACAGTGTCGGCGATGCCAGGTTGTTGAAATAAATCCATCAAATAACCCTGCAAATTCGGGTAGTCGATGATCCGGAACAGATTGCATTTAAAATGGCCGTAATAGACGACGTCGAAGCGAACCAGCGTGCAAAACAGTCGCCAGTCAGCTTCGACAATCCGATTGCCAAATAGGTACCGATTTTTCGACAAACGCTCTTCGAGTTGATCGAGCGCTTCGAAAACTCGGCGACAGGCGATCTCGTACGGTCGTTGTCGCGTTGCGAAACCCGCCCTGTAAACGCCGTTGTTTACGTTGTCGTGCAGAAAACTGGAGAGCTTCGCGTGATCGGCTTCGATCTCTTTCGGAAAAAAATCCAAATCTCTGTTTCTGGCAAAGTCGTTGAACACGTTGTTGAACATGCGACAGATGTCGTCCTCGCAATTATTGACGATCCTGTGCGTTTTCTTGTCCCAGAGGACCGGCACCGTGACGCGCTCATCATAATCTGGGTCGGTTGCGCTGTAAGCCTCACTCAGGAATTGGAAGCCGTTGACCGGGTCGGTTGATTCAAACGGCGCACCCGGCGGAATTTTGCCGGAGGGATCGCGAAACGCCCAGCCTTTCTCGTCCCTGATTGGATCGACAATTGTCATGCCGATTGCGTCTTCGAGTCCCTTCAGTTTTCGGAAAATGATTGTGCGACTCGCCCACGGACACGCGAGTGAAACATAAAGATAATAGCGATCCGCTGCGGTGACGTAAGGTGTGGATCCATCAGTCGAGATCCATTCGCGGAACACGTCCTCCTGCCGGTGAAATTCTCCCGACTCGTTCTGCTCCGCTGGAAATTGCGCTTTCATTGTTGCGTCTCCGAACTGTAGGGCGTCTGTGTCAGACGCCAAAACGATTTACCGGCGTTTCACAGAGCGGAGCCGGCGGGAGCCGAGCGACACAGACGGGAAGCCCGAAGGGTGAGGAGAGCGGGAGCGAACAAATCAAACGCCCTACAGCACGCTAACAGCCGTCAAGTCCAGGGGCGGCTCCCGTTGACAGCGAAAAACGCCAATGGTACCGTCGCGCAAATTTACGCGGAAGTCCGCAAAAGATGGGCATAACGCTGCGTATCATAGAGACTTGCATACATTGTTAAACAGTCAGGTTCTGGTGCTAAACCGGCTTTGGCAGGCGGTGAACATCTGCACGGCCCGCCGCGCGTTCGCATTGGTATATGCCGGCCACGCTCAAATCGTTTCGTCGGATGAGGCGAACAATTTCATGGCGCACGATTTCGAAAGCTGGCGCGATCTATCGGCGGACGCGCCCGACCATGAAGTAGTCACCACTATTTCATTCAAGATCCGTATCCCGCGCGTGATTGTTCTCCTGGTTTTCGATCGGCTTCCGAAGAAAGAGGTAAAATTTACTCGTCACAACGTTTTCGAGCGTGACAAGAACACCTGCCAGTATTGCGGGCAGGTGTTTGATCGCAGCGAACTCAATCTGGATCACGTTGTGCCGCGCGATCAGGGAGGAACAACAACGTGGGAAAATGTCGTTTGCTCGTGTATCGCCTGCAATACGCACAAGGGCAATCGGCTTCCGCGCGAGGCGCACATGAGTTTGATCCGCAAACCCAAACGGCCAAAGTGGCGGCCGTTTGTTCAGATTACGTTTTCCGCGCCGCAGCACGATTTCTGGAAACATTTTGTCGATCTGGCTTATTGGAACGTTGAGCTTAGTGACTAACGCAACCAACGTTTCAATATTCGTCACCGTCGGCATCGCCGTAGCGCAAATAACAACATTTGCCGCCGGCGAATGGCAGGTCGTCAAAGTAAGCGGTCACGATTACCTGACCGTCGACAACATCTCCCAGTTTTACGAAGTGCCCGCAGGCGTAGCGCCTGCAGGTGACAAAATGGAACTCGAAACCAAGAAGCATTCTCTCGAATTTGTAAGCGGCAGCCGCGAGGCAATGATTAACGGTGCGCGCAGTTGGTTGTGCTTCCCGCTGGTTGAGCAGGACGGCAAATATCTTGTCTCGCGCACTGACGTGGCGAAGACGATCGAGCCGCTGGTTCGTCCACACCGGGTTGCAGTTGGCAAAGTTGAGACTGTCGTTCTCGATCCCGGGCACGGCGGCCACGACAAAGGCCAGGTAAGCAAGTACGGATACGAAAAGGATTTTGCGCTCGACGTGGCGCGAAAGCTCCGGCCGCTTTTGCAGTCGAAAGGATTGCGCGTGATCATGACCCGCGAGGGTGATTATTTTGTGCCGTTGGAAGTGCGCGCACAAATCGCCAACGCCGTGCGCAATTCGGTTTTCGTCAGCATCCATTTCAACGCCAGTGGCGATGATCCGAACGCGACCGGCTTCGAAATTTTTTCGTTTACGCCGCGTGGAGCGCCGTCCACTTCGGATAACGCGGTGCGTTCGACCTCATTTAGCATGCAGCCCGGCAGCGAAGTGGATGCTCAGAGCATGGCGCTGTCCGCTTGCATTTATCATTCCCTGATCGGCCACATTCCCGAGTATGACCGAGGCATCAAACGCGCCCGGTTCGCCGTCCTTCGTCTGACAAAAGTGCCGGCGGTGCTGATCGAAGGAGGATTTCTCACAGAGCGTGGCGAGAGCAAATTGATTTCAAACAAAGATTGGCGCGCGCAGCTGGCAGGCGCGATCGGCGTTGGGATCGAGAGTTATCGGACGTTGGGAGTCAAGAAACAGCCGCCAATGCTCGTCGCAGATTATCGCAAGCAGATTAAGTCGACGCCGATTCAACCTGTTATTCAAGAAGGTCAGCTCAAGGAAGCAGACGCAAGCCTGCTCAATTTGGTAGGCAAATCCGCATTTTTCACTCCGCAGCAGACATCGACGCCTTCACGGAGATCGTCTCTCGAGTCCGCTCCCATCGTTCCGTGAGGTAGCGACTTCGACGTCGCAGGGTGTAGGCGAGAGTTCTTCCGGCTTGACCATCTGCTTGAATGCCGCAATCTGATTTCAGCACTCAACCCCAACGAAAGGAAATAATGAAAAAATATCTGACCTGCACAATCGTCGCCCTGGTTGCCACCGTCGCAGTTTCGATCGCCGCAACGCCGGACAAAGCCGCGATGGAAGCCAGGGAAAAATCAGCCTGGCAGGCATTCAAGGACAAGAACTCGGATGCCTTCAAGAAACTCGTCGACAAAGATATCCGGTGCGTTTACGCGAATCGCATCTCCACCGGTCTTCAGAATGAACTCGCCGATATGAAAAACTGGGACATGAAATCGTTTGAGATTAGCGATTTTGAGATGTTCTCCGATGAAAAGGACGTCGTCGTTACCACTTATAAGGTGAAGGTCGAGGGCACGGCGGATGGAAAGGATGCCTCGGGCACCTACAATTCTGGTCGCCAGTTTAGGGAGTTTGCATCGCGTTTTGTAAAACGCCAGGTCTGGCGCCCTACAACGTCGCGGTTTGTTGACTTGCTGCATGTGAGTCTTATTCTGAGCGAGAAAGAAAATGCGGGGGAGCCGCAATGGCTGAGAGTCCAGCACTTTGCTAGAAAAGTGCTGGAGACCCCTTGAACCTGATGCGGGTAATGCCGCCGAAGGAAGCGAGGGTCCGATGCCGGACTGGCGATTTTAGCC
>WNFT01020453.1_pt1 | contig 10679 bp, 9 predicted proteins | sample 5400191 | NCBI WGS metagenome assembly WNFT01 (sample SAMN13153359, study PRJNA577476) | soil metagenome | isolation source: 80 cm saprolite under Madrone tree | place: USA:California | collected 2016-06-14
ATGAGCCCTAAGTGATCCAAGCGTTCAACATGGACCGCGTCCATCTCTGCCCCTCCCCTGAATCGTCTCGAGTCGGCCGTAGAAACATTCAGCGGAAGGTAAAAGATTTTTTCTCGTTTTGCACCTGCTCAATATCGGACAGATGGCTAGGGGATACATGATTTATAGTTTGCCCTGGTGAACGCGTGGTCATTCGACGTGGAGAGCCGCATGGAAGAGCGCATGGCGGCGGCGAGGACCGCGTCAGCCCAACGCCCCTTTCTCCGGTGCTGAGGTGCTTTCGCCTGGCACAGAGGCCGATGGGGTGGCCGACGCCATGATCGAGGCCCAACTTGCGAAGCCGCGATTGCCAGCGAGCATTACTTGGATAGCACTACCATAGCCACGGCAAGCTTGGTCGCATGCCGGATGAAAGAGGTCAGGACAGAGGAGAATCATCAATGAGTTCGACACAGTCTGCACCAACACCGGACAGCGGAGAACAGCGGGCAAGCCTCGAGGCACAGGAGCAGCGGGTGAGGCGACTTGGCGTGATGGCCGAACCGGCCTATCCTCCGCAGGCACGGCAGGAGGAGTATGTGCGGATGTCCCAGGAGATTGCCCGCACTCTAGCCAGTGACGACGATGCGGCCTTCAACCAGGTATTTGCTGCGGCCTTCAACGTCTTGGATCTGCTTGCCAATGTCCCGAAACAGCAGCGTGTTCAGGCGGCGACTCACCTGATGGAGGCCACCGAAAATGCGGTCCGGGCCACGTTCAGTCCTGGGAGGGCGCGCGTCACGGCCCCAGCTCTCGTTGTCAGTGTCTTCAGCGATCCTGTTTATAACGCGAACTTTAGAAAGCTGATCGAGAACCCGGAGGCGATCCTCGAAGCGCGAGAGCGGATCGTGGGTGGTCTGCCTACGCAGGCAAACGACTTCCCAGACTGCGTCGCCGTTGGCAGCCAGTTCGATTTTTGCTGTTCCGGGACGCTCGTGGCGCGCAACGTGGTCGTCACGGCCGGGCATTGTGACGCGGGGGAGTGCCGCTCACGGATATTCATCGGTCTAGATGTGAGGGATCCCACTCATGGGCGGATCATCAAGGTGGCGCAGTCCGTGCGCCATCCCCAGTATCATCAAGGAGGACGGCAGAATGATCTGGCCGTGCTCATCCTTGAGCAAGACGTGACCGGGGTCCAGCCGAGGGCTATCTCTTCCACGGCAGCGTTCAATGCCGTCCAGTCTTTCCGTCTGGTCGGCTACGGGAACACGGATCCCAATAGCACCCAGGGGTTTGGTCGGCAGCGCAAGGTGGACGTGCCGCGTGCCTCGGACAATCCGGCCTTCGGAGCGGACCAGGGCTTCGAATTCGTGGCCGGCCGGCCGGCGCTCAATAAAGATAGCTGCAACGGCGACAGTGGCGGTCCAGCCTACCTCTCTCGGAACGGCCAATTCTTTGTCGTCGGCGCCACTTCGCGTGCAACCAACAACTCACAGCACCCCTGCGGCGATGGAGGGATCTACGTTCGCCTTGACCAGTACGTGGACTTCATCCGCTCCGTCCCCGGTGGACATTGGAGCTAGGAAGCACTCCGGGCGTGGGCTCACCGCTGGCTCCCACGCCTGGACCGCTTTCTCTCCCTCTGCTCATCCACGATGGTATGATTTGTCCTACCATCGTAAGTGTATCTCCCCGGCGGGCTTACGGCCTTGGAGGGATATATCCCAATGCCACGCTACCGCATCACAATTACCGGCTCCACCGAAGATGCCATGGCGGATTTGATCCGCCGACACAACATTCGCGTATTCGATCACGGCGTCCAACGTGTTCCAGGCCGCCATGTTGTTCATGCGGTCGCCGATGACCAAGAGATCCGGCAGTTGGAGGCCTATGGGTATCAGGTCACCCGTCACGAGGACGTCGACGAGGAAGGACAGTCCCGCCAACGCGAGGTAGGCGAGGGGAACCGCTACAGGGACCGCGACAATACAGGGCAGACTGAACCCCGATGACGGGAAAGTAAAGGCTGTCTCCCCTCATGCGGCCGCATGAGGGGTCACTCATGGGAAGGAGAGGGCTCATGCCGTACCTCAACGTGGACGAAGTCGAGACGGCTGTCAGGGTAACCGCCGGTCCTCCCAATGCGGATTTTCCCCAACTGATCGTGCTTCCACACCTCACCTGGGAGGGTCGCCAGTGTCATGCGATCAAACTCGGGAAGGGGAGTGGGCCCAGTCGGATCGGTGTCTACTTGCTGGGCGGTGTACACGCACGCGAGTGGGGGAGCTCAGACATTCTGGTCCACTTCATGGAACAGTTGGCTGACGCCTACCGCACCCACACAGGCTTGACCCTGAGTGGCCAGAGGTTCACCGCAGCGGACATTCAGCAGATCGTGAACACACGAGATGTCTTTGTCTTTCCTCAGGCGAACCCGGATGGGCGGCATCACAGCATGACGGTGGATCCCATGTGGCGGAAGAACCGGCGCCCCGCTCCCGCAGGCGCCCCGGTCGATCCGCATTGTGTCGGCGTCGACATCAACCGCAACTACGATTTCTTGTGGAATTATTCTGCCCACTTCGATCCTGCAGCACCGGTAGCGAACTCGACCAGCCCCTGCCATCCAGAGGTCTATATCGGTCCTAGCGTCGCGTCAGAGCCTGAGACGCAGAACGTGGTCTGGATCCTGGACCACGTTCCCAACATACGTTTCTTCATCGACCTGCACAGCTTCGGTGAAGATATCCTCTATTCGTGGGGCGATGACGAGGACCAGAGCACAAATCCGGACATGAACTTCCGGAATCCAGCTTATGATCGCCGGCGAGGAAGCAAAGGCGATACGGCCTACCGCGAGTATATCGCGCAGAGTGATAGGGAGTTAGCGATCCGTCTGGCAAATGGTATACGAGACGCAATTCGTACCGTGCGGGGGCGCACCTATACCGTGCAGCCTAGCTTCGCGCTCTACCCCACGGCCGGCGCATCTGACGATTATGCCTACAGCCGTCACCTCGTAGACCACAACAAGCCGAAGGTGCTCTCCTACACGATCGAGTGGGGCAGCCCCAACACCCCGACGCCGTTCCATCCCTCCTACAGCGAGATGCAGAATATCATCCAGGAGGTGACAGCCGGCCTCCTCGCGTTCTGCTTGCAGGTGACGTGATGCCGCGCCGCGACGGACAGCGAGGGGGCCAGGGGCCTGACGCAGCCGATGCGAGCGGCGCAGGCGACAGCATTGCTGCTGTCATTACGGAATTTGGCCTCAGGCTGCTCGCAGAGCTTTTCAGAAGTCAGCCTCCTCAGAACATCGTTATCTCGCCGACCAGCCTGGTGTTAGCGCTCATGGTCGTCCTCAATGGTGCTGCGGGCGAGACTCAGAAGGCTATCGCAGCCACCATCGGGCTCTCAGGACCGAATCTCGACCATGCCAACCGGGCCGGGGCTTCCCTGCTGGCGGCGCTGCAAGAGCCGGCTCCGCAAGGCACACTGGCATATGTGACTGCCCTCTGGGCGAATGCCGGGATCAGGTTTCCACAGGACTTCCTGGAGCGCGTGCAGCGCTCTTACGCTGCGTCGGCGATGTCGATCGACTTTGCTGCCCCCGACGCAGTCCAAACCGTCAATGAGTGGGTGAGTCGGGAGACCCGTGGGCAGATCGACACGCTCGTCACCAGTGCGGACGTCGCGCCAGCAGCCGACTGTATTCTGACGAATGCGCTCTACTTCAAGGGGTTGTGGGCTGTGCAGTTCGATCCTGGTGCCACCACAGATGGGGCCTTCACTCTGCCTAATGGGTGGCAGAAGATCGTGCCTCGCATGTCGCAATCCGGCCGGTTCGGTTATCTGGAGACAGAGCGGTTTCAGGCGGTGAGCTTGCCTTACGGTGAGGGTAGACTGAGTATGTATCTTTTTCTTCCCGCCGCGTCCTCTTCTCTCGAAGTGTTCCTAGGTCACCTGAGCCTCAACGCATGGGAAGGCTGGATGGCGGGCTTCCGGGAGACGGAGGTAGACCTCACCCTGCCGCGAGCGAGCCTCACTTACGAGGCAGAGATGAAGGAGCCGCTGACCTCCCTGGGCATGGGAGAGGCATTCAAGCCCGGCGCCGACTTCACTCCCATGGGGCTGGCGGGTCGTTCGATCACACGGGTCAAACACAAGATACGGACCGAGATGAACGAGGAAGGGACAGAATCTTCGGCAGTAACGGCCGTCGTTATGACACGGTCTCTCCCTCGGCGTGTGTACATGGCCGTTGACCGGCCCTTTTTCTTTGCCATCCGCGACAACCACAGCGGGATTCTGCTGTTTGTGGGTGCTGTAATGGAGCCTTCTTAGGCAGTGCCGCTAAAGTCACCCTGTGCCTGTAGTGGTTAAATGGATGGGTGACAGTTGATATGAGCAAACGGGTCGTGTTTCAGATTTGCACTTTATCACCCTATATGCCATGCTGACGCCTTCTTCAGAAGGAGAGCGACATGGTACTCATTCCTGTGCTTTGTCCCCGCTGTCACATCGACCAAGTCATCAAAGGCGGCAAGACCAAGAGTGGCCAACAACGCTATAAGTGCCAAAACGCGGGCTGTCCCCAATATTGGGGGGTTTTTGCCCAACGCCCCAAAAAGGTACATTCCAGCCGACCTTGAGCAGGTGCAGAAAGAGAAAAAACCCACATTCCATCGCTTTTAGTGGTAACGCCCTGAGCCCTTCACGATGGTCTTGAGATTTCAACGTGTACCCCGTATGGTCGAAATACTGCGTCGCGTCAAGCCGCCTCTCGATAATAGTAGCTGAGCAGTCCACCGAGGCGCTTCCGCCGCACCACGGGACCCGTTTGGCCACCCACTTCTCCCTCCCGCGCGATCAGTTGGTTGTCGAGGCCTTGATGATTGCGCTCGGCATGATAGTGGGTTCGTATCCCTGTCGTGAATCAGGTAGCGCTTGCCCAAGAGGAACCCCTCAAAGGGATCCGTGCGCTGCCGCGCACATTGCTGCATGAAGGCCGCGGTGGGATGCGGGGTGATGCCTGCGACCTGCCCCCGACGCGTGGCCAGCTCCATCACCACGAGGACATAGTAGGTCACCAGGCCATGCCACGTGGCGACCTCCACGGTGAAGAAGTCCGTCGCCGTGAGCACCTCCCAATGCATCTTCAGGAACTGTGCCCAGCGCATACCCGCCTTACGGCGTTGGGGCACAGGCTCCATATGATGACGGCGTAGGATGTTGTGCACGGTGATCGCGTCGATATGATGCCCCAAATTCGTCAGGGCACCCTGGATGCGGCGGTAGCCCCAGGTAGCATGCTCTTCCGCCATGCGGATCACGAGCTGCTCGACCTCCTCGGCGACACGGGGTCGGCCCAGCTGGCGACGCTGCGTGCTCCCGTCAAACTTCTGGGCGATTAATCGCTTGTACCACCGCATGAGGGTGTCGGAGGTCACAAGGGTGGCGACGTTTTTGAGGCGCTTGCGACCCAGTGGGTGGGCGAGCGCGGCGAGGCGGCGGCGTTCGGTGTCAGTCAGACGGAGCTGGCGGCCACCGAGCTGAGCTTTCAGGACGCGGTTTTCCTCGATCAAATACGCGATCACCTGTTGCTGGTGACGTTAGAGCCAGCCGGCAACCATGGCGATGAGCACGTGGAGGATCATGGCTTGTCCTCGGGTTGGAAGCTGTGATGAGATCGTCTGATCCAGTATACGCCCAACTTAAGCGATTTCAACGAGGCAGAGTCAGCCGTTTATTTCAACCATACAGGACTTGACAGGCCTGGTAGTTGACTAACCGAAATCCCACGGCTACGCGCGTCACGCATCGCCGTGGTCAATTATGAGTATACCAGCGGTAGCACCTACGCTGAGAAAGCAAAGCCCTCGTAGCCCTTGGCCGCGACCTCGTCGCACTTCTTCCGGTATCCGCCGACACCTGCCGGGCCCAAATAGGGCAAAAAGGCACGCGGTTTCCCAGGGATGTTGGCGCTCATGTACCAGGAGTTAGCGCCGGTCATCAGCGTCATGTTGACGATTTCGTTGACATGCGCAACCCATTGATCCTGCGCCTGGGGCGTGGCCTCAATGGTGGTCTTGCCGGTCTTGCGCATGTTGTCAATGCAGTCGGTGACCCACTCCACATGCTGCTCAATCGACACCGGCATGTTCGACAGCACCGACGGGCTTTGCGGGCCAGTGATGGTGAACAAATTGGGGAAGCCGGCGACCGAGATGCCCAGGTAGCTGCGCGGACCGTCCACCCACTGCTCATCCAGCGTGCGGCCACCGCGGCCGCGCAGGTTCAAGGCCTTCAGCGGGCCGGTCATGGCATCGAAACCGGTGGCGAAAACGATGATGTCGCATTCGTATTCCTTGCTACCTGCGCGGATGCCCTTTTCGGTGATCTCTTCAATCCCGCCGTCGGTGTTGGCATCGACCAGCAGCACGTTGTACTTGTTGAACGTCTCATAGTAGTTGGTGTCCAGCGGCTGGCGCTTGGTGCCGTAAGCGTAGCCCTTGGGGATGAGCTTCTCGGCGACGACCGGGTCGTGCACCGTCTTGCGGATTTTGCGTTTAATGTAGTCGGCGCACAGGTCATTGGCCTCCTGATTGAAGAACATGTCTTGATAGTTGGCCAGCCAGAAGGCGAAGCCACCAGCGTCCCACATCCGGTCGAACTCGCGCTCGCGCTCCTCGGGCGTGGCTTCCAGCGCCGACTTCATGATGAAGTAATGCTCCTGGCCGAAGAACGATTCGCGGATGCGCTTGACCACGCCGTCATAGTCGGCCTTGCGTGCCTTGGTCACTTCGGGGTCCACCTTACCGTTGCGCGCCGGTACGCAATAGTTGGCGGTGCGTTGGAACACGGTGAGTTGCTTGGCCTGCTGCGCAATTTCAGGAATGGCCTGCACCGCGGTGGCGCCGGTGCCGACCACGCCTACGCGCTTGTTGGTGAAATCAACGCCCGTGTGTGGGAAACGGCTGGTATGGTACCACTTGCCCTTGAATTTCTCCAAGCCCTTGAACTGCGGCATGTTTGTGTGGGACAGGCTGCCCACCGCCGCGATGAGGTAATGTGCCGTGACCACTTCGCCCTTGTCGGTACGCACCGTCCACAGGTTGGTTTTTTCGTCGAATTCGGCGCCGGTCACGCGCATACCGAACTGCATGTCTTTACGCAGGTCGAAGCGGTCGGCCACGTGATTCAGATAGCGCAGGATCTCGGGCTGCTCCGGGTAGCGCTCGGACCACTCCCATTCCTGCAGCATCTTCTTGTCGAACGTGTAGCAGTAGATGTAGCTGTCTGAGTCGCAGCGCGCGCCCGGATAGCGATTCCAATACCATGTGCCGCCGACGCCGTTGCCGGCCTCGTAGACTCGCACCGAGAGGCCGAGTTTATCGCGCAAGCTTTGCAGCATGTACATCCCGGAGAAGCCGGCGCCGACGACAACTGCGTCGAAATTGGTTGGTTGCAAACTAGCCATTTACTTTCCTCCGAATATCTATGAGGTCAACGTTGCGTCTTCTTTGCTGCCATTGCCCTACACGGCAATCGCTAGCAAATCCTTCAGATTCTTATCGACTTGGGCAAGGAATTCGGTAGTGTCCCTCAACTGCTGTGATGGATAAGGCGCATTTTCAGTTTATAGTGCCTCCTCGTGCAAACACTCTGTGGTACGAGGGAGCCAAGCCATTGATTGGGAAACCCTGTACTGTCCTCACCGCCACTGTCGCAGTTATGGGAAGCCCTTTGCGCCAGGATATTTGGTCAAGAACGGTACCAGCCGTGGGCAGCTGCGGGCATGGTGTAAAGCGTGCGAAGGGAGTGTGTCTTGAGTTATGGGACAGCGTATGACGGCCTGGATGCTGATCCAGCGATTTGTGAGACCGCGGTGCGCGCGCTGGCGGAAGGCAAGGCGCTGCGCGCGACCGCGCGCAGCGTCCACGTGGACAAGGCCACGGTCTGTGCCTGGCTGCATCGGGTGGCGTGCCACTGTCGCATCGTCATGCTGTATTTCTGGCACGATCTGCATGGAAGCGAATGCCAACGCGACGAGTTGTGGAGTTTCGTGCACACTAAGGAAGCGCATCTGCCCGGCGCCAAGATCTGTTGTGACACCTCTGGGGACGCCTGGGTGTGGATCGCTTTTGCTCCAGTTTGGCGCTTGGTCCTGGCATGTGTGATCGGCAAACGTGATCAGGCCGGGGCTGATTTGCTGCTGGCTCGTGTCGCCCATGTCACAGATGCCTCCATTCCGTTGTTCACCAGCGATCAATTGCCCGCCTACCGGCGCGCCTTGCTGCACACCTACGGTGCATGGTATCACCCGCTACGCCAGGGGAGCCGAGGCGCCTCTCCCAAACCGCGGCGGCGGCCCCCTCCCAGTCTGCGGTACTCACAGGTCGTCAAACGGCGCGAGGGCGGGCGCATGGTGCACGTGAGCACACGGGTCGTCTTCGGGACCCCGGAAGCAGTGGCGGCGCGTGTGGCCCATTCGCCTGTCAGCGCGACCGTCAACACCAGCGTTGTCGAGCGGGACAACCTGACACAGCGTCAGAGGAATCGGCGCTTCACACGGCGCACGAACGGGTTCTCCAAGGACCTGACGTGGTTCGAGAAACAACGCTGGTTGTCGTTGGCGTATGACCATCTGGTATTACCGCATAAGAGCTTACGAGCACGGTTGCCAACTCCGGAGTCGACCCATGGAGCTGGGTCACCGCGTACGTAGCGACCCGTGACCCCAGCAATGGCAGCGGGCCTGACAGATCATGTCTGGACGACGGGTGAGTTGCTCGCGTATCGGGTGCCCATAGAGTTCCTTGACCAACTGCGTACCATCGAACACCTGTTTCCAGAATGGAATGTCATGCATCACAGCAGTTGAGGGACACTACCGGTTTTTGATGGTCTCCCCCAAATGCCTCTTGCCGCTGAAAGGACCTATCCATGCCCCGTCCACGCCACCTGCCCACCGTGCTGACCGCGGCATGCGGATGGCTGATCACTACAGCTCGTCTCATATGACCTTGCACCATATTGAGGTTGTGTCGCTCAAAAGTAATCTCTCGGTTGCCTCAGTAGTGAGTGCAAAGTCATTCGAGACAGGCTCTAGTAGTGCATGTCAGCGCGGTTCCCACCGTCGAGGCCGATGGCTTCGCCGTGCACGCCGATGGCGAGCGGCGAACATAGCATCGCCACGACGTAGCCAATGTCGGTCGCGGTGACGACGTGCTTGAGCACGGTGCGTGCGTCGGCGGCCTGGTGGAGCGCCTCGACGGTCGTGCTCTCGCGCTGCGCCTGTGCGGCGTAGCGTTCAAGGGTAGCCTCCGTGATCGTCTGCCCGGGGTAGATGGCGTTGACGTTGATGCCGTAGGGCCCGAGCGCGTTGGCCATCGACTTGGTCAGGTTGACCGTACCGATGTTGCGGATACCGCCGCTCACCCCAGTGCCGGGAGCACGGCCGGCGCCGCCGCTGATGTTGATCACGCGCCCCCAGCCGGCCTGCTTCAGGTACGGGATGGCGGCCTGGACCGTGCGCAGATAGCCCACGACCTTCTCTTCGAAGTCGCGCAGGACGTCCGCGTCGCTCACCGTCTCGATGGTGCCTGGCGTGCCGCCAACGCGAGCCGCGTTGTTGATGACGATGTGGAGGCCGCCGAGTTCGTGCGCCGCCGTGGTGACGAAATGTTTGATGGCGTCGGTGTTCAGGGTGTCACAGACAATGGGGATGACTTTGCGGCCCGACTCCTTCGCCAGTGCAGCGGCCGCTTCCTGCAGTGGCTCTGCGGTCCGGGCGCAGATGGCGACATCGCAGCCTTCAAGCGCGAGCTGGCGGGCGATCGCCCGGCCGATGCCGCGGCTGGCACCGGTGACAATGGCTTTCTTGTCGGTGAGTTGCAGGTCCACTGGTTTCTCCTTTATGCGTGCACGTGAAATGGCTAGTGCGCACGCCGCTCCGCATCATGCCGGTGATGCACCACGAACCGTGCACCAAGCTGGCGCTCCTACTGCAGTCTACCGCTCCAGGTGCTCCTGTCGCCCCGACAACCCACCAGACACCAGCGGCATCGAGCAGCGCGCTGACCCCCGCGATATTGTCCGGGTCATTGACATACACCCTGCGTGTCTGTGGCTCAAAGACCCCATAAAAGGGTTCGCGCTCACGAGAGATACGCGTCGTCCGCCGCCTGGAACGGTAGCAGCGACAGACCTCTCGCTTCTCCGCGAGCTGACGCGTGATTTTCTTCCAGTCAAAGAGAAAAAGCCCGACCACTTTAAGAATTCCTAACATCGCTACTCATGCTCCCTGCCTGCGAGTGGTCGGGCTCCTGCAATGAGGATTTTTTCCTGCGTCCCTCGGGGAGATTATCTCATAGCACCTAAAGAATCCCCAGCGCTAAACACTGAGAAGATTTCTCGGCCTTTGCGGGGCAGTTGAGCCGTAGTGAGGGGTTGGACGACGATTGGCCTTGACGTGGCGGCTCACTGATAGCATTATTGGCGTAGGAGGTTGTTAGCGTATGAACGTGGAGATATCCTCGACGGGGAGGCCACCGTGCAAGGCAAGCAAGCGAAGATCGTCAGCCCGACCCAGGAGCGGGCCATTCTGGACTGGCTCATATTGGATTCCAAGGTCGTAATTGGCCAAACTTGGTGTAACAGGTTGTTTTTATAGGGTTTACACGGCGGTCTCG
>WNFT01006008.1_pt1 | contig 10678 bp, 9 predicted proteins | sample 5400191 | NCBI WGS metagenome assembly WNFT01 (sample SAMN13153359, study PRJNA577476) | soil metagenome | isolation source: 80 cm saprolite under Madrone tree | place: USA:California | collected 2016-06-14
CCCTAACGCCCCGAGAACATTGGCGGCCGCCGTGCGAAGAAAGCTGAAACTCCTTCGCGGACGTCGGCACTCGTATTTGAGATCATCGTAGCCAGCGCAGCCTCCTCGAGAGACCGATCCAGGGACCCTTCCAACCCGCGGCGCATAAGGGATTTTGCGAGCCTCACCGCCAGCGGGGCTTTTTGGACAAGGTGACGCGCGATTTTCATGGTTCGGTCTTCCAGGACGGCGTCGGGCACGACCTCGGTTACCAGCCCGAGCTTTTGCGCCTCCTCGGCGGAATAGATTTCGTTGAGCAATGTCATGCGCAGGGCTCGATCGAAACCCATGGCGCGCGGAAAGAGCCACGCGCCGCCGTCATCGGGCAACAGCGCGAACCGGCCGGAAGCATCGCCCAGTCGGGCGCCCTCGGCTGCGATCCTGAAGTCGCAGCAAAGCGCGAGCGCAAGGCCTCCTGCAACTGCCGCACCGTTGATCATCGCGATAACCGGCTTGTCGAGAGCGAACAGGGTGCGGATCACCGTGTGAATCCCGTCGCGCAACTCCGCGGCATGCCCTAGTTGGCGATCATGGAGTCCGGGAACGCTGGGATCGGTTTCCACCATGTCGCCTCCGGCGCAGAAACCGCGCCCCTGTCCGGTGACGATCAGGCAGCGCAGATCGTCGCGATCGGCGTAACGCCGGAGGCCCGCCAGCAATTCGGCGCAGAGTTGCCTCGTGTATGCGTTGAGCGTGGCCGGCCGGTTCAAGCTGAGTCGCATGATGGCCGCTTCAGGCTCGTCAGCCAGCACCGTTGAATCAGATGAGGACGTCAAAGGACGCTGCTGCCTCGTTGTGGTCCATCGCCGGCGAGTTTACCGATGAGAGCATACTAAGGACGGCCGGTGCCATCGTCCAAGGCGCTTCCACAGATGCCACGCATCGGCGCAGCCGATGCCTGACGCACTATATTGGGGGAATCGCGGAATCGCGGAGGCAAGGGAGAGTTCGAGGCATGCACCTGCGCGGATTGGATATGAACCTGCTTGTTGCCCTGGATGCTCTTATCAAAGACAAGAACATTAGCCGATCAGGCGAACGCCTGCATCTCAGTCAATCAGGCATGAGTACGGCGCTCGGTCGATTGCGTGAATATTTTGCGGACCCGCTTCTCGTCCGAATCGGCCGGCAGATGGTGCTGACGCCTCTGGCTGAATCGCTCGCGGACCCGGTGCACGACGTCGTGCTGCAGGTGCAGGCGATCATCGACCATACGCCCGCTTTCGATCCCGCCCGTAGTGAGCGAAACATCACCATCATGGCTTCCGACTATGTCGCGACGACCTTCCTGCCACAACTGCTGCAGCGAGTGCACGCGGAGGCTCCCCGGATCGTAGTCGATCTGGTTTCGCAGGAGGACTATGTTCACGGTCCCCTCGCAAGAGGCGAGATCGATTTCCTGATAATCCCCGAACAGTTTGCGTCGCCCGATCATCCGTCCCAGCGTCTCTTCAGCGATACCTACGTCTGTATCGCGTGGAGCGAGAACAGCACGATCGGCGATCATCTCGATCTGGATACCTACATGGCAGCCGGCCATGTCGTGACCCGCTTCGGCGAGACGCGCAAGCCGACCATCGAGAGCTGGCTCGTCGATCGCTTCCAGCAGCAGCGGCTCGTCGAGGTGTCCGTGATGAACTTCTCCACGGTACCCTTCTATGTCATCGGAACCCAGCGGATCGCCACGGTCCACGCTCGCCTGGCCAAACTCTACAGCCAGTCAATGCCCCTTCGTATCTACCCCGCTCCCTTCGAGGCGCCGCGGGTGGTCGAGGTGGTGCAGTGGCATCGCTACAGCGACAAACATCCGGCGACAGTCTGGCTTCGTTCGTTGATGCGGGAACACGGCGCGCAGTTCACTCGCTCGTCTTTACCGGGGTAACACCCAAGTGCAGCCCGGCATCCACGGTGAGAAGCTCTCCCGTCATGTGCCGTGAGCTGCGTGAGCCCAGGAACACCGCAGACGCCGCAATGTCTTCAGCCGTTGATACAGTCTTCAACGCGGTGCTCGTCATGACACTCCGTCTGAGTACTTCGTACTCGGCATCACTCATGGCCCGCCGGAACCATCGCGTATCGATGTAACCCGGGCAGATTGCGTTGACTCTGACTTTCGGCGCCAGTACGCGGGCTAGAGAGAGAGTCAGGGTGTTGAGAGCTCCCTTGGACGCAGCATAGGCTATCGAGGAGCCCAGTCCGGTTGCCCCGGCAAGAGAGCTCGTATTGACTACCGCGCCTGGCGATGGGGCAGCTTCGAGCAGTGAACGGGCCGCGCGAACCATCTGAAAGGCGCCGACGACGTTCACGTGATAGACGTGGAGAAAATCCTCTCCCGATAGGGCATCGAGGGCCCCCTGATTGACTGCGAACTTCGTAGTACCCGCGTTGTTGTACAGCGCATCGATTCGGCCGAATCGCGACGCTGCCCGAACGAGCGCCTGACACTCGGCGTCATTGGATACGTCGGCCTTGACGACAACCGGAGTCGCGCCCTCGCCGCGAACGGCCTCGGCCGTCTCCTGCGCGTCCGCCTCGCTGCGCGAGTAATTGACGATCACCGCTTTGGCGCCGCGGCGAGCGCTCTCCACGGCAATAGCACGCCCAAGACCGGACGAGCCCCCCGTCACCAGCACAACGTGATCAGAGCAGTCTGAGTTCATTCCGGCCTCCGGACAGCGGCACGACGCGGCGGCATGCCTGTACCCCCCTTGGACCCCACCATGCGCAGTGCCAGGTGCCCCGCGTGATCGAACGAACCATTGTGTATCCCGCGGTTACGATCGGACACTCGTTTTGGCCGATGCGTCTCATCGGTGGTAGCGATTTGCTGTCGTGTTCCAACACCGGGCTCGGGCAATCCCACGGGTGAGATTCTCGGCGAAATAACGAGCAAGCATCACCTCTGCGAACGATAGGTGATATCGCTAGGAACGCCTTTCGAGCGAACCCGGCGTTCGTATAGTCGCAAAACAATTTCGCCGAATCTTAAAACGGCGGGTTTTGCCTGGAGGGGGATTCCAAGATGAATAAGGCGAGATGCGCTGGGTTATTTTGTTCGGCCATTTGTCTGTCTCCGGGTGTTGAGGCACAGTCGGTCGCCGCTTCGGATAGTGGCGGGTTGCAGGAAATCATCGTCACCGCGACGCGTAGTGAATCAAAAGCACAGGAAACGCCCATTGCGGTGACCGCACTGACTGGAAACACAATGCGGGAGGCCGGGATATCCGACGTGGATCGGCTGGCCTTGAGCGTGCCTGGCCTCAGCTTCGGCGACGAATTGGGCGAGGCGCATATTGCCATTCGCGGAATTGGCTCGGACGCGGTTAACCCGGGGGCTGATCCGCGCGTCGCCTACTATCAGGACGGCATCTATGTGGGACGGCCAACCGCCCAGCTGGGTGGTTTTTTCGATCTCGACCGGGTGGAGGTGTTGAAGGGCCCGCAGGGAACACTCTATGGTCGCAACGCGACTGCGGGTGCCATCAGTATCATCAGCCACGGCCCTACGTCCGACACGACGGGGTATGCCGAGCTGAGCTACGGCAACTACAACGAGACTAAATTCGAGGGCGCCATCGGCGGTGGAATCGCCGAGAACCTATCGGGTCGACTGGCCGTGCAAAGCCAATTTCGCGATGGCTACGGCCAAAACATCATCACCGGCAACGATATCGACAATCAGCTGTCGAACAGCGTACGTGCGAGCCTCAAATGGGATCCACTGGCGTCGCTCAGCTTTTTGACGATCGGCGAGGCTCACAAGGAGAATGATCGCAACGGCGGCCTGCATTTCCTCGGCATCGACAATCCGGCGATCCCCATTTCCGGCCTGGCGCTGGGGGGTGTCGCGCCGGCGGATAGCCGCGATATCGCCGCCGATCGGGATCCGTACACGCATGTCACCACCTACGCTCTGACGGAGATCATCACCGGAACGTTTGATTGGGCGACACTGAAATCCTACACATCGTGGCGCAAGAGCGATGCAACGTTCAGCACGAATGTAACCGGCACGAGCTTGAATCTGACTTATGGAACTTCAATCGAGAACGCCCACCAGGTAAGCGAGGAGCTGCAGCTGTCAGGCACGACCGGACCGCTGCATTGGCTGGCGGGCACGCTGTTCTGGTACGAGCACATGAACGACTCGATCGCGTTTCCGCTCAATCTTCTGCTGTTTGGCGGCCCTGACCGGCTCCAACAGGGCTATCTGGCAGCTGGCACGCAGAGCAACCGCTCGGCGGCTCCATACCTGCGACTCACCTACGACATCACGGACCAAGCATCCGTCATATTGGGGGCGAGATATACCTACGAGAAAAAAGACCTCGATCAGACATCTCAGTTCGACTTGACGCGACCGTACTCTGCGAGCAACCCCGTCCTACCGCTGCCCGGCTTCCCCAATACGGACTCGCGGAGCTATACACAAGTCTCGCCTTCAGCGACCCTCGACTACAAGCTGACTCCGGATGTATTTGTGTACGCGACCTTCACCGAGGGGTTCAAGAGCGGCGGCTTCAATGTCGGCATCCCTCAGGCTCCCTACCAGCCCGAGAAAATCAAGGAGTACGAGCTGGGCCTCAAATCAACGGAGCTGCAAGGCCGGATCCAACTGAACACCGATTTCTTCTACTACGATTACAATAACCTGCAAGTAACCGTCATTCGTCTAACCAACGCAGTCATCGAAAATGCGGCGACCGCCGCGCTGTACGGTGCCGACATTGACCTCGTTGCGTTGCCGGTGAGTAATTTGCGCCTGGACGCGAGCCTGTCGCTGCTCCACTCGGAGTACATAAGCTACAGCAGCGCCAATCCCGCTTTCCCAACGCAGCCCGCACAAAATTTGTCCGGTAATCAGCTCACGCAAGCCCCCCGCTACGAGGGACGCCTGGGCAGCGAATATTCCTGGAACGTTCCAGGCGGCGCCTTGAAGCTCCGGGGCGATTTTTCGTACACCTCGCGCACTTATTTCACGCCCTTCGACGAGCGCTCCTTGTCCCAGGGCGGTCACTCTCTGACGAACGGCAGCTTGGATTACACCGCGAGCAGTCGGTCGTGGCATGCCGGATTGTTTGTCAACAATCTGACCAACAACAAAGTAATCGCCCAGGACTACGTGGCTTCGCTGCTATTTGGCGGTCCAATCGTTGGCGTGCTGACTCCGCCTCGCACTTATGGCGTACGGGGTGGCGTTTCTTTCTGATGCAGCCCACGTCCGCGACATTACACACCGCCGCATGAACTATGGAGCTCGACGGCGAACAGGGTCTCAATTTCGCCGGCTGGGCAAAGAAGCTGACCGGTGCCGCCACGATCAGCGTCGGTTCCGTCGGCTTGTCGGGCGAATTCCTGGGAGCCTTTTCTGGAGAAACCTCGACCAGCGTCGGTCTGGATCGGCTGGTCGAACGAATGGCGCGTGACGAATTTGATCTGATCGCCGTTGGTCGCGCTTTGCTGAGCGACCCCTGGTGGGTCGCCAAGGTTCGGGCCAACGATCAGGCTAATCTCAAGGGATTCAGTCCGACGGCCATGGCGGAGCTCGTTTGACGCTGACTTCGGGTTGCGGGACCGCTTCTCGGGCCCGCTGCAGCCTTTGCTACTGTGACTCCTTCAGGCAGCGGCCGGGATCGCGAAGTTCGCCTTCGCCCAGGCGGCAAACTTCGTCGGCTGTCGGCCGGCAATTTTATTGGCGAGCGCAATTGCGTCAGCTGAATCCGGGCCGAGGTACATGTAAGCCTCGAAGTAGGCAAACATCTCTGCGGCTTCTTCAGCGTGGGGGAACCAGCCGGCGAAAATGTCCCGCGAGACCTGATTGAACGAGAGGTTGCTTCCCTGTCGATTCAGCGTGGCGATGATCTCGTTGAAGCTCAGGAGATCCCCGGCCAGCGGCAGATGCTCACCGCGTCCCGCGGCGTTCGGCTGCGCGAACGCGCCAGCCACGATGCGACCGAGCTCCGTGATGTCGCCCATGTGGATGACGCGCTTGTTCGGATCGAGCGGCAGCGCCCAGCCCAGCTTCCCATCGGCTTGTTTCTGCGGCGCCATCGGGCCGACCAGGTTCTGATAGAAGAACGGCGCGATCACAAACGTGTGGTGCGCGAATCCGGCTTCCCGCACGACGCTGTCGATCTTTGCCTTCAACGTGAAATGCGGGACATTGAACTTGCCGCCGCTGATCGTCTCCACATTCGGGAGCGTCGACCAGATGAAGTGCTGCACGCCGGCCGCTTTTGCCGCATTGACGGCAGCGACCGCCTGTTTGGGTTCGTCCGCGAACGCCTCCCAGAAGTTGGTCACGAGAAACACACCGTGCGCTCCGGCAAACGCATCTTTCAGCGTTTCCGGACGGTTCAGATCCGCGAGAACGATTTCATCAGCCAGCTTCGGATGCTTGGCCGGATTGCGCGTCAAGGCGCGCACCTTGAACTGACCACTCGCCTGCAGCGCGCGCACGACCGCGCCCCCTTGTTGACCGGTCGCGCCGACGACGGCGATGATTTTTTGAGTGTTCGACATGGCTATTCTCCTGCGCCGGACGTGTCGGCACTGCCATCACTAGGGTGTTGGCGATGAGAGCCGGTTTCTCGCCGCCTTCGATCTCGACCATCTCGGTCGTGGTCGAGACGCGTCCCCCTGCCTTCGGCTCGACCGAGAGCAACTAGACGTGGATGCGAACTCTTGCACCGCCTGGGACGGGCGAAAGGAAGGCCCACTCGATCGATACCGTATCTGGACTTTGTCGGGGCCGGAGGCCGGAGGACGATAGTTAAAGGAATTTGCACGCCACGGATCTTAAGCTCTCCGGCGGCCCGTCAAAGCTGCTTCCCGAGATGCGAGCCATCTGTGCCGCAGATCGCACGACGACCTCGGGCTGCCATCGCTGAGGCCGATATGGTGCATCTCGAGAGGCGCTTTTGTGAATTACCGTGAATGCTTTAACTTCGGTGGTCGTACGGCGCCTCTGGATTTACTTGGGGAGTGATCGCGTTGAAATTTCCATCTTCTCGCGGCACCTGGGCGCCCAGAGACTTCGGTCACGATCGCCTTGAACTCGGATCTTCTGTGTGAGCGCCACCGAAAGCAACTTCCTTGGCGTGCAGCCTGTCGAGAAACGCCATCGGTTCGACGAAGCGGCGCTCGAGCGCTGGATGCAGGCGAACGTCGGCGGATTCACCGGGCCGCTCACGGTGCTGCAATTCAGGGGCGGTCAATCAAATCCCACCTATCGATTGGACACACCGGGCAGAAAATACGTTTTGCGTCGCAAGCCGTTCGGCGTGTTGCTACCGACCGCTCATGCCGTCGATCGCGAATATCGACTGATCACCGCATTGGAGACCGTGCGGTTTCCCGTTCCGCATGCCTACGCGATATGCCGGGACCCGACCATTATCGGTGCGATGTTCTATCTGATGGAAGCGGTGGAGGGAACAATCCATTGGGACGCAGATCTTCCGAACCTGACCTCGGATACTCGTCGCAAAATCTACGAAGCAATGATCTCGACCCTATCGAATCTTCACCTCATAGACTACGCGGCCATAGGTCTTGGCGATTATGGCCGTCCCGGAAACTATTTTGCCCGGCAAATCGAGCGTTGGGCGAAACAATATCGCGCATCCGAGAGCCGACGAATCGATGAAGCGGAACGTTTAATGGAGTGGTTACCGAAGAGCATTCCCGAACAGACGCGGACTTCGATCGTCCACGGGGACTACCGGATCGACAACCTGGTGGTTGCAGGAAGCGGCGATCGGATAGCCGCCGTGTTGGACTGGGAGCTGTCGACGTTGGGTGATCCGCTGGCAGATTTGAGCTACCTGTTGATGCATTGGGAACTACCGGCGAGTGAGCGCGGAGCGCTCGGCGGATTGCCATTAAAGGCCCTCGGAATTCCGACGCGCGATGACGCGTTGTTGCTCTACTGTACAAGCACGGGGCGTTCCGGCGTACCGAACTTGGACTGGTATTTTGCCTACAACGTGTTTCGCTTGGCGTGTATTTTTCAGGGAATTGCCGGGCGGGTCCGAGACGGAACCGCCGCGAATGCCAATACTGCCGACGCGGAATCCCGTACCCCGCGTTTGGCGAAGATCGCTTGGGATTTTGCGCTGCGTGCCGGCGCCTGAGAAAATAGACACTTTGGCCGCACGACCCGCCGATCATTACAACGAAGGACGGAATCCACATGTCCCTATTTGATCTGACCGACAAAGTAGCCATCGTTACGGGCTCTTCGAGGGGCATCGTCGAAATCCCTACTCATTGGATCTCCCCAATCATCGATGTTTCCAATTATCCTTTGCGCTTCCGGGGCATGACTTAAATTACCCCAGCACTAGTCTGGCGATTTGTGGATGATCGTCAAAGGCGTTCATAGGAATACATTGTATCTGCGAGCACGATGACCAACTTTCCATGGGGGCCAATGCATCGCTCTGAAAGATACGCAGCATCTTCAGACACGGTTTTGATAATTGTGATCGATGCTCTATCCTCGCTGTCCCGCGGTCCCCACGCCGGAGCATTTAGGGAGCTAACACTTTGGATTTTTCACTTTCGGAGAAGCAGGAACACTGGCTGAGGCGCGTTCGCGAATTCATGGACTCGCGCATCTACCCAGCCGTGACTGCCGTACGCGATGAGTTTGCCGCCATGGGGGCCAATCGCTGGCAGCCCTCGCGGAAGATCGAAGAGCTCAAGGCGCAGGCCAAAAGGGAAGGTCTGTGGAACTTGTTTTTACCGCCCTCGAGCGAGCATGACTCGGCGGAATACCTGGGAGCGGGCCTTACCAATCTCGAGTATGCCTTGTGCGCTCAGGAGATGGGACGAGTGCCCTGGGCGTCGGAAGTGTTCAATTGCTCGGCGCCTGACACGGGAAATATGGAAGTGATACACCGGTATGGGAGCGCTGCGCAGAAGGCCAAGTGGCTGAAGCCGCTGCTGGCCGGGAAGATTCGCTCGGCTTTCCTGATGACGGAACCTCTTGTCGCCTCCTCGGACGCGACCAATATCGAGACCTCGATAAGCAGGGATGGCGATGGCTACGTCGTCAACGGCCGCAAATGGTGGTCGTCGGGGGTAGGCGACCCTCGATGCAAGATTGCAATCGTGATGGGCAAGACCGATCCGAGTGCGGCTCCCCATAGCCAGCAGTCGCAGATTCTCGTTCCTCTCGACGCCCCGGGCGTGCGAATACTGCGTATGCTGCCCGTATTCGGTTATGACGATGCGCCGCATGGCCATGGGGAAGTGCTGCTCGACAACGTACGTGTGCCTGCGGAAAACCTCCTGCTGGGAGAGGGTCGTGGCTTCGAGATCGCGCAGGGTCGGCTCGGTCCAGGTCGAATTCACCACTGCATGCGCACGTTGGGTGCGGCCGAATTGGCACTGGAACTCATGGTCAAGCGGCTGATGTCGCGTGTCGCCTTTGGCAAGACCATCGCCGAGCACTCGCTGTGGGAACAGCGAGTCGCAGAGGCGCGGCGTGACCTCGAAATGACGCGGTTGTTGTGTTTAAAGGCCGCCGACCGCATGGACAAATTCGGCAACAAGAGCGCGCGTTTGGAGATTGCGATGATCAAGGTGGCAGGTCCGCGAGTGGCACTTCGGATCATCGACGATGCCATACAGGCGCACGGCGGCGGCGGTGTATCGGAGGATTTCCCGCTTGCCGCGAGCTATGCCCATATCCGAACGCTGCGCATTGCTGACGGCCCCGACGAAGTGCATAACCGCAGCATCGCTCGCATGGAGTTCGCTCGCTACAGTAGTGCCTCGTCCGCCCGATGAGTATCCTCCGTTTGGCCGGAACGGCAGGAAGGTTCCGCATTGGGAGTGACACACTGACCGCCGGGACAGGTAGTTCCGACACCATTTGAAATTCCTCGAATTGTTGAATTTATTCAATGGCATAGGTATAGCGACAAACACCCGGCTACCGTGTGGTTGCGCGATCTGATGGTGGAAGTCGGATGCAGTTTAAGTGAGCCGGAGCCGGACCGCAGCTAGCGCGGAACCCATCTGAGGCAGCGATGCGGGCTATCTGAAGAAACGCCTTTGGCAATCCCTGACGCTCCGCTATCTTCTATCCATGCGTTCCGCGGGGAACCCTCTGGATGCCGTGCTTTATTTGCGCCGGGTACCAAAGAGGCGGCGGACGCCGGAGTTGAGGGGACAACAGAGGTAGTTTTTTTATGAACGCGAGAACCGATTCGACTATAACAAAGGAACAAATGCTTACCTGCCCCGGCGTGATGCCGGCGCCGCGCAATCAGTGGTACATCGCAGCGCTATCGAGCGAAGTCAGTCGCAAAGTGATGACTCGGCAGATCCTCGATGATCACGTCGTATTTTTCCGCACCGAAGATGGAACGGCGGTGGCACTTTCAGATCGCTGTCCGCATCGAGGCGTGCCTCTGTCAATGGGTACGGTTCAGGGGAACGGTATCCGCTGTGCGTATCACGGATTCGAATTCGGCAAGGCAGGTATATGCACGCATATACCCTCGCAAACTACGATCGTGGACCAGCTTGCAGTTCGTTCGTACCCATTATTTGAAGTGGGCTCCTATATATGGATTTGGATGGGTCTTCCCGCCGAACGCGACGATTCCCTTCTACCTGATATGTA
>WNFT01006010.1_pt1 | contig 10678 bp, 6 predicted proteins | sample 5400191 | NCBI WGS metagenome assembly WNFT01 (sample SAMN13153359, study PRJNA577476) | soil metagenome | isolation source: 80 cm saprolite under Madrone tree | place: USA:California | collected 2016-06-14
ATGGGCGTTCCTGGGAATAGAACCATATGGAAAACCGGTTTGAACACATACAGCCCAAGCACCACGAACCCGCGGACCGCGGCGGAGTTACGGTACCTTCGGGATTCGGCCAGACCTGCGCGCATTCCGAATTCAGCGCGGATGTAAAAATGTGCCACGGGCAGGCCCAGCGCGATCAGAGTGAAGAGCGGTTGGCGGAACCAAGGTACCAGTAGCGCCGCGCACCAGATGGCCAGCACCAGCCCAAAATGATAAAAGGCCTCGCACACATCGACGTGCGCGTCCTCGCCCGGGCCGGGATGGCGCGCGGCGCGCCGGAAATACATTCCTGCGAGAAACGCGAGCAGGCCGGAGACAACGAACCGCGTCGAGGTGATGGCTGCAAGATTCGGCTCCGTAAAATAGTTGGCGGAGAGCAGCACGAGAATCGAACAGGCCAGACCCAGACTGGCGAGGTTGATAGCGGTGATGGATTGCAAAGACCGAATCGTCCGGCGCAACACGCTTGATTGCAGAAGAGTCAAACCGATGCCCAGGCAAACCAGGTGCAATTCAGAGACACCGTGGCTGCGCAGGAAGTCTCCAAAAAATACGCGCACCAAATGAACATTCCCCAGGAGCAGCAATAATCCGGCTCCGGCAAAAAAGCCACTTTGCCGCCAGAATAATGCGACGAGGGCAAACGCGACTGTGCCCAGGTAAGGCGCCCAAAGTTGAGACGCGCTTTCGCGCAGTGCCGGGTTGAAGGTGTGGTAAAGGACCGCGAGCAAGCAAATGATAGTGGCAGTCCAAAAGATCCAACCGGGGGAGGGCGCCATGAAGAATCGCAGGGCGAATGGACCAGCGGTCAATTCCGGTTTTTGCCGACGCAACCAGCGGACGACTTGGGTGAACAGGATCATGCTCAAGCCCAAGAGCGCCAGGCGCCAGGGCATGGCGAGCAACTGAAACTGAGCTTCAGGAGCATTGAGAGCAGCCAGAGCAGTACGATGGATTGCCACGTAAGCGAGAAACATTGCCTCCAACAGGATCACACCGGAAACATGGGCTCGCGCGGTCAACAAAAGCAGGATGACAAGCAGTCCATTTTGCATCGTGCTGATGCCAAACCAATGAACACCATCAGCAATGGCGGCTAACCCGAGCAGAAGCGCCAGGACGCTACCAATGGCAAACCATGGGATCACTAAAGGAGCAAGTTGATCGGAAAGACCGGCTAGCAGTAGCGGCGTCTCCGGTTCAGCCTGTCCTTGCTTGGGGGGCCTCCTCTCCCCGGCCCTCTCCTCCAACGGAGGAGAGGGAGGAGAAGAGGGAGAAGACAGGGTCGATTGGCTCGGCAAATGGCCTAATTCACTCGGCGTGGTTCGGCGCTCTGATAGGCCCCTTGTCCATTCGAGCAAGAGGAGCAGCAATTGTACTCCCAGTAGCAGCCATAATGTGGGATTGAGGCTGCGCGGGAAGGAAAGTTTGTCCCACAGGCCGCCGGAGCCGGGAGCCGTCGCGGCAAGCAAGCCGATCCAAATCTGGAAGAACAGGATGGTTCCAAAAAACTTTTGCCGGGTGGCCAGGCCGTGCCAAACCAGTTGGGCAGCGACGAACCAGTATAACCAAGGCATCGTCTCCAGTGGCCCACCACCGAGCAGAAAAAGGGTGCAAGCGATGCTCAGGAGGGCGCTGCCTGCGACCAGCACGCTGCGCGTTTGTTCCGTCAGCAAGGCCTTGGCCCAGGCGTGGGTTCGTTCGAGATGAAATCGGTAGAACCAATACAGAACTTGCAGCAGAAGGCCCATCATCAAGAAAGGCCATGTCCAGGAGGGTTCAGAAGCTTCATGCCAATAGCCGAGACCAATTCCGGCCAGCATCCAAAACCAGCCTAAGTGCATGCCGAGAACCGCTCCGTCACGCGCTCGCTGATAGATCGCGAGGAAGGTCCAGGTTACACCCGTGATCGCCAAAGCAATGCCCGTTTTGAGCGGCACACCAGTGGTGGACAGATTTTGCAGCAGGTTCCAACTGTCCACCTTGATCGCGAGAAATAGCACGGCCAACAAAATGGGCCAGGTGAAGAGAGTATGGTCGCGACGTTGGAGCGGAAACGGTTCCTTGCCTATGAAACGATCACCCGCAGGCAGATTCTTAAGGAACGGCCATCGCCTAAGGAAGAAGCACAACCACACCAGCGCCAGGCTCCAACTTGCGCTGCCCAGGCCGCTGCCCCAGGAAAGCCAGGGAATGCTCTGCTGCAAATTCGCCCTTAGTTCGGGGAATAGAACTGCCATGATTATTACGGCGATACCGGCCGGTGCCAAGGACCGGGAATAGTACGTGGCCGGTATTAGCGCGAGCGTCATCAGGATCGGCCCGGCGTAATCCATATAGTCGCGGTACCAGAGCGGCGTCGAAGTGACGTCGCCCAAGACGACTCGTAATAACATCGCGGCGAGAGCGAGGATCCCGTAGAAGAGCAAAACAGTGGAACGTGTCGAAAGGAGCAGGTCCCATGCGCTGGGAGGGCCGGGTTGAAGTTCTGCATGTGGCTCGTTGCTGATAGATTCGCCTGAGAGCTTAATTGCTTGTTTTGAATCGCGCAGAGCTGGAGCTCTGCGCTCCGCGAGTCGGCTCAAGGCGAGCCAGAGGCAGGATAGGATGGCCAGGCCGAAAGCCATGGTATTGTGGTGGGCGATGCGACCGGCCATGTCCATAAAACCGGCGTAGGGCAACAGCAGCGCCATGACTAGCATGGTGGCTTGCAGCCAATGGAGTTTTCGATCCTTCAACGCTCGCCAGGCGAAAAGCGCGGCGACGAGGAGGAGCCAGCCGGCAGTCGCGAGGGGTTGCGAGCGATAATGCCATTGCGTCAGCGGCGCGACCATCGTGGTAACTACGAGTGCGACCGCTTCCATACCGCGGCAGGCTTCCGCGAGATCTTCCTGCTTGAGCTTGCCGCTAATCGGGTCGCCCAAGGCGAAGGCCAGCGCGAGCATGATTCCTAAGAGTGGCAGCCATGGGCCGGGATATTGCGGCAGCAAGCCGACCGACGCTCCACTGAGCGCCAGCAGCGTCAGGCCAATCCAATAATGCAAGCGGTGCTTGCGCGACAAGGCCTGGTACAGCCAAATCGCGCCGGCGGTCGCGAATGACACGATGCGGATGGCCGGCTGGGTGAAACCCATCAGCAGCCCCAGCAGAATAAAAGCAAAACCAAGGAAGGACTCTCCGCCGTGCAATTTTGGACTCTCTTGCAATTGCAAGGCGCGGCGCTCGGCATACAGCACGAGCCAGCCCATGAGGATTACCAACAAAGCATAGGTATGCGCCTGCGGCAGATGCCGCATGAAGCCGTGGACCCAGATGAACACTTGAAGATAGGTAGCGGCCAGCGCCGCGGCGACAAACCAAGGGACTCGTTTCTCCTCTGCCATTTCGCGAGTCAGGATCTTCTGACTGAAACGCACGATGGTCCAAGCGGTGACGATGAATCCAAAATAGAAGCCTGCGCCCAGGCAAAGAAGCACCTCATGTTCCTGAAAGTGACCGATGGTTCGGGCCAAAGGGCCAATCGCTACGAGAGCATTAAGCAGCAGCAATGAAGCGGCCAGAAAGTTTCTCAAAGACGGGTCAACCGCAGCGCACCAACGCCTCAAACCCCAGCCAAACAGCGAGAGGTAAATGGCGGCCATGACCAGCAAAGCCGGGCCTTTTTGCGGTACCTTTTCATCGGCCGACAATAAGGCCATGGCCATGAAGTTGATCGGAAGCAATCCAATGGCTGCCCCACGCAGTATCGCCGCGGTAGTTTTGAATTCGCTCCCTTTTTTCTCTATCCACCGGCCTGCTCCCGCCAGTGACCAGGTAAAGATGGCCAGAAGCGCGGGCATAATCGTGTAGCGGATCAGCCAGTGCTTGTCCCAGGTATAATACGCCAGCAGTGAACTGCCGAGGATCACCATGAGGATGCCCGCCACGATGTACCAGTTCTCGACGAAGAGCGGTTGGATGTGCTGCTCCCATAAAGACGGCTTCGGGGGAACCGCCGGCGGCACCGGGGCGCCACGCGCGCTTTGGACTTGCGGGAATACTGCAGGTTCAGATGGGACTCTAAAGGCTCTCGCGGGCTGAGGGCGGGCGGTGGGCAACGGTGGCGGAACCGATGTGATAATCGGTGGAATCGCAGTCAGGGCCGGTTCAGGCATGCCGAGCAAAGACCTTCGTTCATTGATCGGGATCGACTTGGACCATGACTGGATCAACTCCTCGAGTGTCATGGACGCGGTCGATTCAGAGACTATGCTTGCCAAAGAACCCAGGAGGGCCTGGTCGGCATTTGGCAACTGTGAGTACAAAACCAGCAATAGCGCCGCTGGATGGTTTTGGATCAGCTTATTCAGGTTGTCTGCTCCGGTCTGCCATAGTCTTGCTTGACCGGAGAGCCAATCGAGCCAATCAACCCAGCGGCTTAATGCCGGATGACCAAAGCGCAACGTCAGATTCAGGATGGCACGATCCTGAACCCATGTTTCGCCGGTCATCTGGCGAAGAGCCTCAAGATTGGCCGGCGTCGGCCAGTCACAGAACACATCCAGGATCTGCTCGCTTTCATCTCGATTTGCCGTTGCAGAGAATTTCTCCTTCAAGGGGACAAGAAGCACTGTTTCATCGAATCCCATCTGAGGCGCTTCAGGGAAATTGCCAAGCTGGGCCGCCTCTCGCAGGGGTGTTTCCCAGGCCGCCTGCCTTTGTCTTCGGAGCTCGTTCAGAGTCTCAATTCGGCCAGGCAAGTCAGCGGGCCATGCTTCATTCAATTCCCTTAGCAGGGACGAGTGTTGGACTATCAGGGAAGCGATGACGGCGTGGGCTGCGGCCAGGTCTTGAGAGAGCCGCTTTTTTACCTGGAGAAATAACTGTGGTGCCTTTTGTTCGCGGCCTGCCAGCAGCGCGAGTTCCCGCGTAGTCCGCATGACGCTCTCCATCGCGGATGCCGAATCTCCCGGCCAGTTCCATTCGGGAGCCGGATCGAAAGATAAACCCTGGAGAAGGGCCGAGTCCTCGTTGGAGATGGGTTCTTGCTGCTTTCTTTTCTCATAAAGACGCAGCGCTTCTCTCCGCAAAACATCGCGCAAGTGGCTGGCCAGATTGACAAGAGTTTCATCGCTCTCTCCTTCAAGCCCAGCGAGCACCATCAAAAGGGACAAAGGTTTTCTGCCCTCCCCAGCCAGCTTTTGAATCGCCGGGAGGACTAAGCGAACGTCCAACTTTCCCACCGCCAGCCAATGGGCCAGAGGAGCGATCAAGTTGTTTGGATCATCCACGGCATTCCGTTCAGCTCATCATTGCTGCCGACCTGCATATCATGGCACCAGCATATCGAGCAAGCGCACGTACGCAATCCCTCACTCACCCAAGAGGATAATCGTGTTCGGGTCAGTCAGCAGACAGCACGGATAAGATCCTACCAAGCCAGATCTGCCGCCGAGACGAAGCGCGTGAGCTTTATCATCGGGGCTTTGTCCTGCTTATATTCCGTCCGTTCGAAAGAGGGATATGCTGAGTCCTTCGGACGCGGCGCCAGGTCCACTACGGTGTTGCCCTTGAAGAAAAACGTGAACACTTCGGGGTGATCATTCTTCCAATTCGGTCCCGGATTGGTTCCTTCCATCCACCAGCCGTTACGTTTCCATTTCAAGGTATATTCATCTCGCGTCTCGACCATGGGAAATCTGATCGTGATAACGTCTTTGGCCTTGAGGCTGGAGAACATTTGGTAAGCGCCGACCCAGTACGTCGCCACTGCTTGGCCATTGACATCAGCTCGGATGGCCTTTTTGTCCACCCATCGCGGGATACGAACCGCCAGTGTCCTGGCGGTTTTATTGCGGATTACGACTTTGCCTCGTACGGCAAGTAGGAATCGATATCCAACCAGCGAGAGGCGCGGTTGAGCAACAGGTTGATCGTGGCGTGGCCGTTTTCGTCGGCGCGCACGATCGATTCCCACGTATAAAAAAGCGCATGGTTGGCGTTTCCCGGGCAGCAGATGTTGAACATCAGCCGGATTTTTACGGTCTCGCTCGGATAGCCGGCGTCCGATAGAAATGCTCCGACGCAGCGTTCGATGACATCATCCTCTGTTTCGAAAGCCGGATCGAGCGGGACACTTTTCGCCGAATCCTTCTCGAGGTTCTGGCCAAGGCCAACAGTTTGGGCGTTCGGATTGTTGATCGGATCGGTTGGCGCCGTTCTCGGCAAAAAGCGAGCGAGGATCGGCTCGGTCTGGACGGCCTTGCGCAGCTTGTCCGCGCTGGTGATCTGGCGATCCGCCAGAATGTTGCGGACATAGCAATCCACATCTTCCCAGTAATCGCCCACCCCATAGTCGCTCAGCTTGATTGCGAGGTAAGTCATGTCGCTGACCGCGCACATTTCGCCGAAGAGTCCAACGCGCGCAATGCCCCAATTACGCAAATATTCATAGCCCTGACGCACGAACTGCTTGATGCGGGCGTCGTGTGTGGCCTGGGCGTAGCGCAACAGGCCCATGAGACAGACGCAGTTCTCATGAGGATGGCCGTTGAAGTGCGCATGTTCCTGGCCCAAGACAGCTTTGGGTTCGGCTTCGGGAGTCCAATAAGGTTTGAACTGCAACGTGTATTGGGCAATCTGTCCCGCCAGGTCCAGTGCGCTCTTGTCGCCGCTCAGTTCGTACCAGCGAGTCAATGCGCGCATGATGTCTCCCTGCGTGCCCACCTGGGCACCGTAGCCGTACTGCCCGGCGGGGCCGTTGTCATAGAAGGGATCGCCTTCGTAGAAAACCACGCCGGTTTCGCGGTGCTTGGCGGATTTGTTGAAGCTGTCGGCGAGTCGCCCGATGACCTCTACCAACTTTGGATCCGGATGAAGTTGGTTCATTGCCGTCAGCGCGTGCATGGCGCGTGAGCTGGGAACTGTGCCAAGATCGGGCATCCAGGCAACCATGCCTTTGAAGGTCTTGCCATCGATTTCGAGGTTCTCCTGGCTGCCGCTCATCACCCGGGCCATCATGAGTGCCTCGGCGATTTTGCCCCAGTTGGGCGCTCCCGAATCTGAGCCGCCGATCAATTTCGAGGTCAGATACGGAACCCGAACATTAAACCAGCCCTGGCCGTAGGGCGCATAATTCTGATTCGGGTTAAGAAAACTAGTCAGGGCGTGGACTGTCAGCCTGGCGCGTTCGGCGAGGTCGAGTGTGTCGGGGACGGTGGCATCGTAATACTGGCCCTTTGGCTTGAGTTTTTCGACAGTTAGCGCGCTGCCCAGATCCGCATCGACGGCGTATGTAGCAAAACAGGATACCCACGGCCCCAGCACCAGAGCCAGCAACATGCGCCCAGATTTTACCATAGGCTTTTTCTTAACAGGTTAGAGGCATTTCTGGGGCTCCTCGCGCCGCGTGCCAGAAGCGAGAAACCCATACCGCTTTGTGTTCCGATTCAACGCGATAAACTATCCGGTAGGCCCGGTGAATGATTTCCCGCGTCACGCCATCATCGAACTCCGGGACAAAGCGTCCGCGCTCAGGTAAGCTTGCAAGCGAAAGTGCTGCGTCGATCAAATCATAGCCAAATTGCTCTGCCGCACGCGGATTGTCGAAGGAGATATACCGGACGATCTCGCTCAGATCTTGAATGGACCTCGAGGACAGGATTACTTTGTAATCCATGATGGAACCATCTTTTTTACCTCGTCGGCGGGAACCCCCTCACCACGTTCCATCTGCTCGAATCCTTCTCGCACCCCGGCAATGAATTCGATCTCCCTGGCAATATCATGAAGCGAGACGTTCTCCGGAAGCTTTTGGATCAGGTCGATGGCGATATCTCGATTACTCATAGCCTCATTTTTTCAGAGAAAACCATGCGTGGCAAGCAGGACGAATCTTAATTCCGCATCAGGGTTCGGATAAAGAAATCATTAACGATCGGGTATAGTGATTCCACCTTTCCCAGCGAATAAGGGCAATGGTCCAGGAGGCCGAGGCGGACATAGGTGAGGTCCTGCAGCCCCGCTGTTTGCAGCGCGATCACAAACTGATCCACAGGCCCGATCGTGACCTGAGTGTCGGCAGTGCCGTAGATGAGGAGCAACGGCGGAAGCGTTTTGTCGATATAGCTTGCGGGAGAAGCTTTTCGGATACGCTCAGGCACCGTTTGTTGCGGGCCGGCCAGGAATTGGGACATAACTGTTGTAAGGCCGCTATTTGCTGGTTTTCTCCAATCCAGATCGACGGGACCCGAATCGCTGACAACAGCCTGGACCATGCTGGACTGGTCCTGGTAAGGTCCGTCACCCTCCAAGGCGTTCGCCTTGTCCACCATGGCGAGAAGCAGCGCAAGATGTCCACCGGCAGAATTGCCATAAGCTCCAATATGGTTCACGTCAACGTGGTACTCCTCGGCATGCGCGCGCAACCAGCGCACGGCGCATTTGCAATCCTCCAGGGCGGCGGGGAAAGGCGCTTCGCGGGATAAGCGATAGTTGATCGTCGCCGCAACGAAACCAAGCTTGGCAAAATCGATGATGTTGCCCGGCGCCCAATATTTCAGGGAGGTGAAACTGGACTTGTCTCCTTCGATCCAGCCGCCGCCATGAATTATGACCAGTGCCGGACGAGGCTTGACACTCCTTTCTTTCGGGTAGGCCAGATCCAGCTTCCACGCCTCGCTTTTGCCTTCGCGATACCGGAGGTCGCGGTGAAGAGCGATACTATCAGGCATCTCATGCCTGGCCTGGGCCGCTGCGTGGCGAACGATGCACAGGAGAAAAATCAGCATTGCGCCGATGACGCGCAGCTTACGAACCCATCGCCAAAGCATACGAGCTTTCACAAGTACCTTTTGCTACCAGCGTCCGTGCCTACCGCGTGCTGATCGACACAAGCGATTGCGCTACGAATAAAATTCCTCCAGCTCCAAACGCCAGGCTGACGAACCAGAAAGCTCGCCTTCTCGTCAACACGGAAATGGCCCCCACCGCAATGGCGATTTGAAACATTGTTACGCTGCTCGCGAGGATGTGGTGCGTGTGGAGATAATGCTTTGACTCTTTGTTAAGTTCCTCCGCTCGTTTCTGGATCTGCTCCTTGTCCCGCGCATATTCCGCCATCTTGGTCTTGTCCGTGTCCGCTGGCGATCGGCCTAGCGCATCGAGCAGCTCCATTTTGCTCTTCAACTGTGCTTCCTTAATGCTCTTGGACTGGAAGTAGCTCCATTCGTTCGCCGATTCAATCTGGAAAGTCATCGCCTCAGTCGCGTAATGGCCTGCGCTCATGGAAGCTACTGCAGCGAAACTGGCCAGCAACGCCGAACTCAGCGCCACCCCCAGTGTCCACCGCTCGGAATTATGCGATACGCGGTGATGTATCTCTTCCTGCAAATGTTCAATTGGAACTTCCGGCTCTTCCATATCATTTATGTTTTTCGAGTGCCCGGTTGCAACGGTTGCAGCTATCCGCTTGATGGGCAAGGCTCTTTCACAGGGCTTCACATAGCTTGGGAGGGCTCGCTGAATCGAAGAATGTGGCAAGCCGAATGCTTTCACTAGCTGGAAGCCGAAGTTTTGGTCTCTCCGCCGTGCATTGGCGAGCAGAAGCGTCGGCTTTTGCTCTCAACCTGGAGTGCGATCAAGTGTGTCAGGCCGTTGAGTATTCCGAATCATTATGCCGGAGTCTAAGCTCTATAAAAAAACTGGTTCCAGAGGCCGCAGAGTTGCGTTGGCCGCCTTCGCGCTTTGGTTCTTTTCAGTCTCAGCAGGGGTGCTGTGGATGACAAGGTATTCGAACATCCCTGGGCCGCATGAAAGTGTGCCGGCACATTGGCCCGCCAGCAGCGCGATTGCGCTTGCACGAACCAACTCGACTTTGGTCATGTTTGCCCATCCCCATTGCCCCTGCACCAGGGCTAGCATCAATGAGTTGGAAGTGCTTATGGCGCGCACGCAAGGCCGTATTAGCGCTCATGTTCTCTTCCTCAAGCCGGCCGGCATGCCTGCGACGTGGACAGACACTTCTCTTTTGCGCCAGGCAGCCGCCATTCCCGGTGTTACTGTGCAACAGGACACCGATGGTGCTGAAGCCCGACGTTTTGGTTCTGCTACGTCCGGCGACACCGTGGTCTATGGAGCGGACGGGCGCCTGCTGTTCCATGGCGGCATCACGATTTCCCGAGGACATGAGGGAGACAATCCAGGGCTAAGCACAATCGTTGGTCTGTTCCAGAGGAGGCCGGTAGAAACGGCCCAAGCACCGGTTTTTGGCTGTTCGCTTTTCTCAACCAATTGCCCAGAAAAAGGACCCCTATGAGCGACCTCACCATACAGAACCTTGAAACGAATGTGGCGGAGCGTGCCGCAACACATTTCCAAAAATCGCAAGACCATCTGCATCGGCGAATCGACCGGATGTTCTGTTACTTGCTCGTCGCCCAATGGCTGGGCGGAATCGCCGCCGCTTTGTGGCTCTCGCCCAGGACCTGGATCGGCGCATCAAGCCACATTCATTGGCACCTCTGGGCCGCAATTTTCTTCGGAGGAGTGGTGGCCGCATTTCCGGTATTACTGGCTCGTCTTTTCCCGGGTCAGCCGATCACGCGGCAGGCTATCGCAATCGCTCAAACTTTATTTTCCGCCCTGCTCATTCATCTTACCG
>WNFT01008315.1_pt1 | contig 10678 bp, 9 predicted proteins | sample 5400191 | NCBI WGS metagenome assembly WNFT01 (sample SAMN13153359, study PRJNA577476) | soil metagenome | isolation source: 80 cm saprolite under Madrone tree | place: USA:California | collected 2016-06-14
ACCGCATAATGCGTGCGAATTCCGGAACCGCCGGCCTGGCGACCCTGCGCGAATTGAAAGCGCGCAACAATCCCGTGGCTTTGCTGCTCGCGGATCAGCGCATGCCCCAAATGGACGGCGTCAACTTCCTCTCCGAGGCCATGGAGATGCACCCACTGGCGAAGCGCGCGCTCCTCACCGCCTATGCCGATACCAATGCCGCCATCGACGCCATCAACGAAGCTCGCGTGCACTACTATTTGATGAAACCCTGGGACCCGCCCGAGGAGAAACTGTTTCCAGCGCTCGACGACCTTTTGCACGATTGGACCGCGTCCTTTCGCCCGCCCTACGAGGGCATTCGCGTTCTCGGCACGCGCTGGTCGAACCGTTCCTACGAGCTGCGCGAATTCCTGGCGCGCAATCAGGTGCCCTATCAATGGATTGACGTGGAGTTGGCACAGTCCGATGCGGAAGTGCGCGGGCTGATTGACTCGCTGGGGCCCGAGGCCGATAAACTTCCCCTAATCCTTTTCCCGGATGGAACACGCCTCCCGGAGCCGCCTCTGCCTGCCGTCGCAGATAAAATCGGTCTTCGCATGCATGCCCAAACGAATTTCTATGATCTCGCTATCGTTGGCGGCGGTCCCGCGGGACTTGCCGCGGCTGTGTATGGCGCGAGCGAGGGCCTGCGAACGGTGATCGTCGAACGCGAAGCGCCGGGAGGCCAAGCCGGACTTAGTTCTCGGATTGAGAACTATCTCGGTTTTCCTTCCGGACTTACCGGGCTGGACCTGGCGCGCCGTGCCGTCGCGCAGGCGCGGCGCTTTGGCGTGGAGATCCTCTCTCCGCAGGAAGCCGTTGGCATTCGTGTTGAGGGCCCCTATCGGTATTTGAAACTTGCCGATGGCTCGGAGATTTCCTGTCATGCGCTTCTCCTTGCTATGGGGGTTCAGTGGAGGACACTGGATGTGCCGGGGATTGATCAATTGCAAGGCGCGGGCGTGTATTACGGCGGCGGAACCTCTGAAGCGCTGGCCTGCAAGGGCGAAACGGTCTATATCATCGGAGGCGCGAATTCCGCGGGGCAAGCCGCCATGCACTTTTCCAAGTTTGCGGAGAAGGTGGTGATGCTGGTGCGCGGAGTTTCGCTCGCCGCCACGATGTCGCACTACTTGATCGAGCAAATTGAGAAAACGCCGAACATCGAAGTATGGCCGCGGACGAGCGTCGTCGAGGTGCAAGGAGAAACGCGGCTCACGGGAATTACCGTGGAGTGCTCTCCCTCCGGTGAAAAAAAGAAGCTCCCTGCCTCAAGCCTGTTCATTTTCATCGGCGCCCAGCCCCGTACGGAATGGCTTGGCAGCACCATAGAGCGCGACGAGCGAGGCTTCATTCTTTCGGGACCGGACTTGCTGCACGCCGGGAAGAGGCCGGCGTCTTGGACACTGGATCGCGATCCTGGGCTGCTCGAAACGAATGTGCCGGGAATTTTTGTCGTAGGCGATGTCCGGCACGGCTCCGTCAAGCGGGTTGCCTCCGGTGTCGGCGAAGGTGCCGTGGTCGTGCAGTTCATGCACCGTGCCGTGGTCGTGCAGTTCATGCACCAGTATTTGGCGAAGGTCCAATGACGCACTACACACAGAGGAAACGCGAATGACCGAAATCTCCGCGCGATCCCCGGCCGAAGTGCTGGTCACAAAGCTGCGGGCAATACAAGTCTTCGCAGACCTGCAGCAGGACGATCTATTCTGGTTTGTCGCGCAATGCACGGAACACCGAGCCGCCGTGGGCGACATCATCATTCGCGAGGGTACTCCGGCCGACAGCATGCTCATTGTACTCGAAGGCGAAATGCGCGCTCGCAGTGAACACGGCGACTCCGACGGCCCTGTTTTTACCGCGCGCGGCGGAGAAGTCACAGGTATGCTTCCTTTCTCGCGCCTGAAAATTGTGAGCGTTACCGGCCGCGCCGTTCTGCCTACTCACTACCTGCTTTTTCCCGCATCCAATTTCCCGGAGCTCTTCCACAGAATGCCGGAGCTGACCCGCCGATTGGTCGGTCTATTGGCCGACCGCATCCGCGAGGTCACTCGAACGGAGCAGCAACGCGAAAAACTCGCCTCTCTCGGCAAACTCTCCGCGGGGCTCGCTCACGAGCTGAATAATCCGTCCGCCGCTGCTCGCCGTTCCGCCGCGGCCCTGCGTGATTGTCTTGCCCGCCTCCGTGCTGCCGCCCGCAGCACCACGATCGGGCCCAACGATTGCGCGAAGCTCGCGCAAACAGAGGAAGAAATTCGTTCCTCACTAACGCCCGCCCAATTCAAGGACGAATTCGCCCGCGTCGAACGCGAAGAGGCCATCCAATCCTGGCTCGAAGAGCACAACGTCCCTGAAGCCTGGAAGCTTGCTCCGCACCTCACCGATGCCAATCTCGCCGACATCCATCTCGCGCGTTTCGCCGAGGCTGCTGGCGCGTCCGTCGGCTCCGAACTCACTCGCTTTGCAACGCTCCTGGAAATGGATCGCATCGCCGAGGAACTGGAGAACAGCTCGGCGCGCATCTCCGATCTTATCCGCGCCATCAAAGAATATTCCTATATGGATCAAGGCTCCGTGCAGGAGGTGGACATCCAGCACAGTATCGAAAACACGCTCACGATCATGCATCACAAGTTGAAGCGCGGGATCACCGTTACTCGCGATTACGCTCCCGGCTTGCCCAAGGTTATGGCCAGTGGCAGCGAACTGAATCAGGTCTGGACCAACTTGATTGACAACGCCGCTGACGCGATGAACGGCAACGGCAAACTCGAGATTCGCGTCATCCGCGAAAACGATTTCATTCTCGTCGAAATTGCCGACAATGGGCCTGGCATTCCGCCCGAAGTCAAATCACGCATCTTCGATCCCTTTTTCACTACAAAGGGCGTCGGCGAAGGCACGGGGCTTGGCCTTGACGTCGTTAACCGCATCATCAAAAATGTCCGCGGCCAAATCAGCGTAACGTCGGTTCCCGGCGATACGCGATTCCAGGTGCGCATTCCGATTCAAGCCGCCGTATAATTCCGCGGGAGAAGAATTATGGCCGATAACTGTACGCACCTCGATCAGATCAAACGCGTTAAACCAAAGACCAAGGGCTGCGAAGAGTGCCTGAAGATGGGCGACAGTTGGGTGCATTTGCGGCTATGCTTGAGCTGCGGCCACGTCGGCTGCTGCGACTCCTCCAAGAACAAACACGCCACAAAGCATTTTAAGGCTACGAAACACCCGGTTGTCCGGTCGCTGGAGCCGGGCGAAAACTGGATGTGGTGTTACGTCGATGAACTGATGTTTGAAGAGGAGTGAGTGTCACGTTTGTTTCCTTGGCGGAATGAGTAACGACGCCAACAAAGCAATCAGTAGCACTCCCCCCACAACGCCAAGAGACACAGTGACGGGTATGTGCACCCACCGCTCGCCGATCATTTTTCCGCCGATAAAAACCAGAACGATCGCCAGCCCCTCGTCCAGAAAATGCAAACGGTCGATGACTCCCGCCAGCAGAAAGTAGAGCGCTCGAAGCCCGAGAATGGCGAGCACATTTGACGTATAGACAATAAAAGGGTCGCGCGTAATTCCGAACACCGCGGGGATCGAGTCCACTGCCAATGTAACGTCGGTGATTTCCACCACCAGCAGAACGAGAAACAAAGGCGTGGCAAACAATCGGCCTGCGTTGCGCACGAAAAAATGTTCCCCGTGATATTCGTGGCTTACTCGAAGGTGCTTGCTGGCAAACCGAAAGATTCTACTTTGCTCCGGGTGAATGTCCCCTTTGTGGTAGAAGAGCATGCGCACGCCGGCATAGACAATGAATGCTCCCAGGATGTACATCACCCAGGAAAAATGCTCGATCAATTCCGCGCCCAGGGCGATCATCACTCCGCGCATGATCAGCGCCCCGACTACACCCCATTCCAGGAGGCGATGCTGCAGGCGCTCATCCACGGCCAACGCTCGAAAGATCACCAGGAAAAGAAACAGGTTGTCAACGCTGAGAGCTTTTTCGATCAGATAGCCGGTGAAGAACTCCAGTGCCGGCTGTTCGCCATAAAAATACAGCACTCCAACTCCAAAGAGCACGGAGATGCCGATCCAGCTGCAGCTCGCGATAGCCGCCTCGCGAATTTCAATCTTGTGTAGCCGCCGGTGAAAAACGCGCAGGTCCAGCGCGATCGCAATAACGATGAAAAAATTGAACGCAATCCAATGCAGGGGCGTGCCCATGGCGGCGCTCGAAAGCGCTAAGGAGTGGAACTCCGCGTGTCGATGGAGTTCAAATTTGACAGCTCGAGGCGCAAAGTTTTGCCGCTTTCAATCTTTACGGGAACATCCCAGCGGACGCGCATATCTCCGGCGGCAGCGTCCAGATTCAGAGTGCTGATCCAATACTCGCCCGGGGCGAGGCCCGAGAGTGAAGCGCGCCCTTCGAGATCGGTGTCCAATTTGCCGGCAAGAAACTTGAGCTGTGCCATGTCCGGAGCGACACGCTGCACGCGCCTCCGGCGATCGTTCTGCGACGCAGCCCACTTGCGCTGCGGGTTGACTCCTTCCAGCTCAAGCTCCGCGCCAGAAATGGTTTCGGGGCGCGAGCGGATGAATTTCTTGAGGCTAACCAGATATTCTTGTTTCTGTTTCTCGTATTTTTCCGGATGTTCCGTCTTGTCGGCGTCCGAGTACTTTGGCTTTGGCAGGCCGTTGGTTACGCCGCCGCTGTTTGTCCGCTGATAGGCGAGCAGGAATTCCGGAACGTTGATGATATCGTCCGGGGTCAGCAGCTTGTCGAGTCCCGGTTCCATAAGGTCGAGCGTGTCATGGTCCTTGAGCCACTTGCGGAGCTCGGGAGAGACTTTCAATCCATCAATAAACTGGTCGCGCCCCGGGACGGGGTCTTTTTCTTCGACATCCTTCACGATGTCCGAGTAACTTTTGGTGAGGATGTAAAATGTGAATTGGCGCACCGGCTCCGAACGCGCTCCGGTCGGGGTGATGCGCGCGATGATTTCGAGTGCGCCGGAATCGCCCTGGGCCCGAGCTTCGCACACGAAGGAAAGGGCGCCTATTGCGACGCTCAAGATGAAAACGGCTGCTTTTCTCATTTCAAAATCGTATCAGAAATGCAAAACCAAGAGGCAGAAGTTCCTTGTTTCGCATCCTGTTCTGAGAAGACAGATGGTTCGCTCCTGAATGCAGGCTTGAGGTTATCCACCCTTGGCTCTGTTCTTGAGCATCTTGGCGAGCTTTTCAATTTGTTCGGTCTTCTTGACCATGCTGATGGAGAGCACCTCGGTGGTCGCGGTCTTCTGGACTTCTTCGTGCAACTCGCTGGTGAGCTGGTAAAGGCGCTCAACTCCTTCGCGGAATTCCTTCTCGTTTTGTTGCAACAATGCTCGTCTTGCGGCAGCCGTGGCTTGCGGGTTTGACCGAATCTCTGCCGGGTTCGGAGTCTCCGCGGGTTTTGGAGGTGGCGGGGGAGTTGGCGGATACTGCGCGCGCGGCCATCCGTCCTCTGCCGATATTAAGCAGGCCGCGGCGGCCATTGCCATGACAAATCCACGCCTTGTTTCGCGCATACTGGCCTCCTAATTGTCGCAGACCGCCCGAGTATGCCTCCTGGAGCGGGGATGGGCGAGATTTGGCAACTCGCTCTCATTCTCAAGCGGCCCCGTCTAACGGCGGACCGCAACGGCGCTACATGGGCGAGAAAGCGTACGCACCGTCGGCCCGCGTCTTGACGCGCGGAAGGCGATGGTTCTTTTCGAAAAAGTCGTAGCCTTCCTTGAGATTGCTCCAGAAAGCGATCAATGCTTCCTGATGGGGGTGCGCCGTTGCCAATGCTTTCAGCCCTTCGTCTGTGAGCCGCGCAGGGAAAATCTGAATTGGCAAATGCTGCTGATCCCGGTTATGGACCTGGACGGCGAGCCAATAGACCTCTTTGATGCCGTCGTCCGTGATGGGAATGCAGCCTATCGAAGCGCAGTTGCCATGAAGAAAAATGTCTCCCCCTGGGTTCTTGTGCGAACCAAGGATGCGGTCGGAAGCATTCGGATAACTAATATGGAGGCTCAAGAAGAAATTGCTCTGCGGATTGAACCAATCCAGTTCGTAAAACCCTTCTGGCACTTGTTCGTCCCCAAAGCGGCGCTTCGGCCCCAGTGTTCCCGACGAGGTGCAAATTCGATACTCGTGCACCAGCACGTAAGGCTTATCGTCCACACCCGCCGCCCAAAGTTCTAACAACGCTTCTTTCTTAAAAGCACGCAGCAAAATGGCGCGCGGTGGAAAAGCCAGGCCTTTCTCTTTGAATCTCTGCCGCAGCACTTCGTCTTTTTCTTTCGAGGCTGTCCTGACACGCGGATATTCCCACTGCAACTCGCGAAAAGTCTTCGCTTCTTCTGCCAAAGACGGAATCGTCAGCATTAAGACAAACGTTAGGGCGATCTTTGCCTTCTTCATGAATTTGTCAATGTTTAGCAAAGAGCAGGAGAATCAGCGTGGCGGCGATTCCGATTAGAAGTACTCCAGAGAGAACTCGGAAGAATAGGGAAGAAGGAATGGGGCCGGGCGGCCTCTTGGGGGAAACCGGCGGATCCAGTACGCCAATTCCGGTCAGTTTTCGCGGAGGCTCGCCTCCCCGGGCAGAAGAAGCCAGCGGATCCAGCTCAAATTCGTTTTCGGCGAACTCGTAAGGCACGCCCAAAATGCTGCTCCGTGGATGAAAAACTGTCTAGAACAGGCGGAAGACCGCCTCGACGGTGACCCACGCCGGAATGGCGCGGTGTGCCGCATCACGCGCCGGCGTGAATTTCCAGCCGCGAATGGCCTGGGCCGCGCGCTCATCCAGCCCCAGCCCAATCCCCTGTACGACACGAATTTGCACGGCGCGCCCGTCCGCGCCGACCAAAACTCGCAGCGTCACTCTTCCCTGTAGCTTGGCTTCGCGTGCTTCGTCGGTGTATTGCGGATCCGGGCAGTACGCGCACCTCGGATCCGTGACGCCCGGCCGAAAAGGGCCTGCCGGCCCGCCAATGCCCACACCGTTACCGGGAACGTTCCCAATCGACTCGTCATCAGGTCCTTCGCCGATGGTATTGCCATTTGCGCGGCCAGAGGAGTTGTTTCGATCGGCCATCGACGGCAGGCCAATGTCCACGGGAGTCAGAATTCGCGGAGCTGATGCATCAAGAATGGTCGGTGGAATAGGCGTTTCCGGATGCTGGTTTTGCGGAATCATCGGCTTCACGATCTGGATGGACGAACGGGGAGGCGGATTCCCCTGTGTGGGTGGCAGAAGGTCATGCCCCATGCCGCTGCTCGTTCCGCCGCTAGGATTGTGGCCGCGGAGAGTGTCCAGCAGGTCTCGAGGCATCGGCAACACGCTGTGGATCTTGTCGCTGGGCGAAAGCGGATTAGGCTTTTCGCCCGGCGGATGCATGGCCACCAAAGCCAGTGAGGCCATGATCGCAGCATGCGTCAATACAGATACACTATGCGCTTGACCGGAACGCGCCGACTTTCCTTGCACAAGCAAATGAATCGGCGCGCCATTCGCCGAAGAAGGGAATATCCGCGACGGCGTAATCAGCTGACGAAAATTTTCACGTACTCGGTGAACCCAGGAATCTTCTGATGGCTGAAGGGAAGAAAAATCACGCGAAAGCGGATCGCGCGTGGGCGGGCCTCCGCGCCCGCCTCAGATTTGGCCAGACTCCTCGACGAGACGGGCGGCGAACGGGTGATGAGAAGCATAGCCCCGCAGATTGGTTGCCCGCGAAGGAGTGTTTGCGAATTTCTGCGGCTAAAAAAAGAAGGACAGCCGCCTTACGGGCGTGTTCACTTTTGAAAATGATTCAGGTTGCCAGGAATCCTGGCTAGTAGAGGTGGAACGTAACTTCAATCTGCACGCGGCAATTTACCGGCTTGCCGCTGGGACCCACCGCTGGGCGCATCTTCCAATTCTTCACTTGGGCGAGGGCCTTTTCTTCCAAGCCGAGGCCGGGGCCTTTGATGACCACCGGGGCGATCACCCGCCCGTCAGCCGTCACCGTTACGTCGAGCAAAACCGTTCCCTGATACTTGGCCTTGCGAGCTTCGTCCGAGTACTCCGGTTGCGGACAGTAGATGCACATCGGAGAGCCGACGCCATTGACGCCCGCCCTGAACATGCCGCCGCCCGTCCCGCCACCTTCGCCGGGACCAAGCCCTCCCCCGGAGCCGCTGCCAATACCGGTACCGTTGCCATTTCCAAGAGAATCCGTGACGTTTTGGGCTAGCGGGTCGCCAAAGTTCGCCATGTTCGGACTCTGCACTTTCAAGTCCGGCGGGCCCAGTAGCGACGGATCCATCGCCAGCTTAGGATTAAGATTGAGAATTTTTGCCTGAGGCGGCGTGAACTGTGTGTACTGGAACTTGGGAAGCTTTCCCTTTGACGTCGGAGTCAGCGTATGGTTGTTTCCACCGCCACCGCCTCCCGCCTTGTCAGGCCCAGAAGGCAGCTTTGCTACATAGGGCGAAATGTCCAATGGCGTGACGTTAACCTGCTTGTTCTTTGCTTCTGTCGAAGCCGGCAGGACATTGGTGATAAACGGAATGATCAGCAGCGCCATCGCCGCAATGTGCAGGCCGACAGCAAGCATCTGGCTTCTTCCGAAGTTTTCATCCTTCGACCAGATGTCCTTCACTTTGATCGGTCTTATTCCCGGTGGCAGGGGCGCCTGCTTTGGAGGCGAGAAGAAGTCCCTGAGTCGGCCGCCGAATCCTCCGAAATTCGCGCCCCACGATACCGCTAGCCTGCTATTGACGGGCCTTTTCGAGGCGGGGCCGGCTTTGAAAAATTCCGCGAGATTGCCGCCGAGCCCCGTTCCAAAGGATATCTGAGTGAACGGCGCATCCTTCCGTTCGCGCACCTTAACAGGACGCTCGACAAGAAACTGCCTCAGGTTCGACCAAAAATTATCGGGAATGAGGATATCGGGCTTGGCGAATTTCGGAACAGCCGAGGCAGGCACCGGAACTGCGGGCTCACGGCCCGCGAGAGACACTCTGGCCCTCCTGGGATCACGTGGCAGAAGATCGATAAATTTGCCCGGCACCGTTTACCTCGCTAGTTTAGACGCAGCTACCCTGCGTTCGGCGCACCTAACCGATAAGATTCGCGCTGGCCGGGAAAGGTTGCGCGCCCCTAGCGGCTGACACCGACTTGTCATTCATTGTAACATACGTCCTTACACAGCTTTCCGATGTTTCCCGCCGTGCACCTGAACTAAAGGACGGCATAGAAGGGATTTACAAGCGCTCCAAATATGGCCGAACCACTCGAACTCAAGAAAACGCTGAACCTGCCGAAAACCGAATTTCCCATGAAAGCCGGCCTCCCGCAAAACGAGCCAAAGCAGCTCGAAGCCTGGCACGGTGGGAACATCTATCAGCGCATCCTGGAATCGCGCAAAGGCAAGCCCCTCTTTGTTCTGCATGATGGTCCACCGTACCCCACTGGCGAAATTCATCTAGGAACGGGCTTGAACAAAATCCTCAAGGATCTTGTTGTCAAGACCAAAAGCATGGCAGGCCACTATGCGCCTTATGTGCCGGGTTGGGATTGCCACGGTCTACCCATCGAAACGCAGGTGGAAAAAGAACTGGGCGGGAAAGGGAAGGTGCCTCCCGCGGAGTTCCGGAAGCTGTGCCGGCAATTCGCGATCCGCTACGTCGAACAGCACAAGAAAGATTTCAAGCGCCTCGGCATTTTCGGCCGCTGGAACGATCCTTATCTGACGATGAGCCATGAATACGAGGCCACCATCGCTGGCGCGTTTCTGGATTTCATGGAAAAGGGTTACGTCTACCGCGGCCGCAAGCCCGTCTACTGGTGCCTCTTCGACAGCACCGCGCTGGCCGAAGCCGAAGTCGAATACGAAGATCACACCAGCCCGTCAATTTGGGTGAAGTTCGCGGTTGTCGTTGGCCACAGAGGAGATGTTGCAGGAATTGGGAGCGACGTAAGCGCGGTTATCTGGACCACCACTCCCTGGACGATTCCCCATAACCGCGCGCTGGCCTTTCATCCCGATTTCGAATACGCGGTGGTCGAAACTGAAAAGGGTGCGCTGCTGCTGGCCTCCGATCGCGTCGCTGCTTTGCAAGCTGAGTGCGATATCAAGGAAGCGAAAGTTCGCGCTAGGTTCAAGGGCCGCGATTTCGACGGCATGAAATTTCAGCATCCATTTCTTCCGATTCAAGTGCCCGGCATTCTCGCCGATTACGTTACCCTCGATCAGGGCAGCGGCATCGTCCACACGGCTCCCGGCCACGGCGCTGATGACTTTAATTCCGGCCAGAAATATGGATTGGAGATTTACGCGCCCCTTGACGACAAGGGTGTTTACCTTGAAGGCTTGCCCGAATACAAAGGCAAGGACGTTTTCACTGCGAATCCCATCATCGTGAGGCTACTCGGCGATCGCGGTGCTCTTCTTGGCCACCACGAATACAAGCACAGTTACCCACACTGCTGGCGCTGCCACAATCCTGTAATCTTCCGCGCCACCGAGCAGTGGTTCATCAAGATGGACCAGGCGGCCCACGGAAAAGAAAAATCGCTCCGCCAGGAAGCCCTCGAAGAAATCCACGGCGTCAAATGGATTCCCGCCTGGGG
>WNFT01011181.1_pt1 | contig 10678 bp, 12 predicted proteins | sample 5400191 | NCBI WGS metagenome assembly WNFT01 (sample SAMN13153359, study PRJNA577476) | soil metagenome | isolation source: 80 cm saprolite under Madrone tree | place: USA:California | collected 2016-06-14
ATCGTTCCAGAGGCGCGCGTGCAGGAACTCGGTGCCGGGGTGGGTCTCGTCAGGGCACGGCCACTGGATCCCCCCGAGCTCGTCGAGTCGCGAATATGACATGCCGGCGTGCATCGGCGAGAGACTGCGGCATTCGTCCCACACCTGCTCGGCCGTCGGCTGCCCCCAATCGCAGCCGAGGCGCTGCGCAATCTCGGAGATGATCTCGACGTCGTCGCGTGCGCCAGCGGGGGGTTCGAGGGCACGCCGCACTCGCTGCACGCGACGTTCGCTGCTCGTGACCGTGCCCTCCGACTCAGCCCATCCGGCCGCGGCCGGCAGCACGACGTGGGCGAGCTCCGCGGTCTGGGTGAGGAACAGGTCCTGTACGACGAGGTGCTCCAGGCCGCTGAGCAGGCGGACAGCTCGCGTCTGGTCGGCCTCCGACCGCGCGGGATTCTCACCGACGACGTAGAGGGCGCGCATCTCGCCATGCTCCATCGACTCGAACATCTGGCTCAGGTGGTAGCCGCGCTTGGGCGGCACGGTCGCCTTCCAGGCTTTCTCGAAGGGCGCCCTCCGCGCGGGGTCCTCGAGGTCCTGGAAGCCTGGCAGGCGGTTCGGGATCGCACCCATGTCGCCGCCGCCTTGGACGTTGTTCTGGCCGCGGAGCGGGTTGAGCCCGCAGCCATAACGCCCGACTTTGCCCGTGAGCAGCGCAAGGTTGATGAGCGCGAGGACGTTGTCGACAGCGTTGTGGTGCTCCGTGATTCCGAGCGTCCAGCAGATCATGGCGCGGTCCGCGCGCCCGTAAGCGTGCGCGACCTCCTTGATCGCGCTGGCGGGCACGCCCGTCTCGGTCTCGGCTCGCTCGAGCGTGTACGCCTCGACGCACTCGGCGTAATCCTCGAAGCCGGTCGTCGCACGCTCGATGAACTTTTTGTCGGCGAGGTCGGAATGGATGATCTCTCGCGCCATGGCGTTGGCCAGCGCGATGTCGCTGCCGACGTCAATGCCCAACCAGAGGTCCGCCCATTCGGCGGTGCTGGTGCGGCGTGGGTCGACCGCCACCAGCCGGCCGCCTTTGCGCGCGCCGCGCAGAACGTGGTGGAAGAAGATCGGATGCGTCTCGCGTGCGTTCGAGCCCCAAAGCAGGACCAGGTCGGTGTCCTCAGCTTCCTGATACGAAGAGGTTCCTCCCCCGGCTCCGAACACTGTCGCCAGACCGACGACGCTCGGAGCGTGTCAAGTCCGGTTGCAGCTGTCGATGTTGTTGCTGCTCATGACCACGCGCGCGAACTTCTGAGCCATGAAGTTCATCTCGTTCGTGGTCTTGGAGCAGCTGAACATTCCGAACGCGTTCGGTCCGGCGGCCCTGGCCTTCGCGAAGCCGTCGGCGGCGCGGCCTAAGGCCTCATCCCACGACGCGGGGCGGAGGCGGCCACGATCCCGAACGAGCGGCTGGGTCAGGCGGACGCTGCCCTCGTCCATTGCGGACAAATATAGGCTCGGTCACTGGGCGTAGTACCCTCCCCCGTTATTCCCTTCGTGCTGCACAGTGCAGAACCGGAGCCTCCCGCATACGAGCCCGGCTCGCGCGACGACTTCGATCGGCTGTATCGAGACAGCTATCCAAGGATCTACAGGACGATGCTTGGCGTCCTCGGCGATCCCGCGGCCGCGGAAGACTGCACCCAGGAAGCATTCGTGCTGGCCTTTCGAGCGTGGGGCCGGTGGCGCCCGGATGCGCCGGCCGAGGCGTGGTTGCACAGGATCGCGATCAACGTGGCGGTGTCACACCAGCGCAAGGCGAACCTCCGCTCGATCGGGACGATCCTGCGCCGCCTGGGGAGGCCGTCCGCCGGACCTGACCCGGCGCAGGTGGCGCTGGACCGTGACCTGACCGCGGCGCTCCGCCGGCTCTCGCCGGAGCTGCGGGCCGCCCTCGTCCTGCGGCATTACCACGGCTACAACAACCGGGAGATCGCCGCGGCAATCGGCAAGTCGGAGCGGACCGTGAACAAGAGACTGCGAGTAGCAGCCGAGAAAATGCGCAAGCTGCTCGCCCACGACATGAACGTGTTCCCACTTGATACCTCAGATTCGTTGTCATCTAAAAGCGAGCGAACCAGCAATGAGCGATGACCTTGGGCCCGACTTCGATGAGCGCATAGGCGCGGAGCTCGATCGCGCCAGCCCGCCCACGCCGCTGCTCGCGAATGCCCGCTTCAAGATGTCGCCGTCCGGCTACCGCCCGTTGGTGGGTAGGAAGGTGGCGCTGGCGGTGGCAGGCGCCGTGGCGGTGTTGATGGTGGCGGCGACGGCCCTGGCCCGCAGCCCCAACCCCGCGGTCTGGGTGAGCACGGTCGAATCGGTCACCCACGTCGCCGCATCGAGCCCGTCGCCGTCGCCGGAGAGCGCACCCCAGGCTCAGCCGCCACCACCGGCACCCGTCCAGCCCACAAGCACGGGCGAGCTGAACCACGAATCGCCAGAACCGTCCGGCGACTCCGATTCAGAATCTTCCCCGTCCCCTTCCGGGTCGGAGCATTAGGTTCCTACTTCGCCAGGACCAAGCGTTATAAGAGTTACCCTAAGCGGGGCCACCATCTCAGGGAGGTACTAATGCTCAAGAGTCGATTTGCGAAGCTGAGCGTCGCAGGATTCGCCGCCATCGTAGGGGTGATCCTCGTCGCCTCCGCTCCGAGGAGCATTTCATCGCTGTCGGGCTTGTCCACCACCACCGGGCAGGTCGGCGCTGAGGTCGATCAGGACGCCGCCGCTGAAGCCGCGGCGCTGGCCGCCGACGCGCAGGCGGAGGCCGCCGAGCTGGCCGCCGAGCAGCAGCAAGCCGCAGCTGAGGCGGCGGCGGAAGCAGCCGAGGATGCCGCCGACAACGAGACCGAGACCGAAACCGAAACCGGTGACACGGAGACCAGCGTCCAGTCCGGTGACGACAGCAGCGAGAGCTCAACCCCTGGGCCAAAGACGTCACCAAAGACCGACGACTAGCTCAGCACTTTGATTCGCGAGACCGGGCGCACCTGCGCCCGGTTTTTTTATTGTCGGTGAGCGGTCACGAAATCCCTGATCCGCTGCAGTCCCCGTGAGAGCTCGTCCTCGGATTGCGTGTACGCGATGCGGATGTATCCCTTGCCCGCCTCCCCAAATGCCGTTCCCGGCAGCACCGCGACGCCCGCCTCCGTGAGCAGCTTGTCGGCCAGCTCGCGCTCCCCGAAGCCCGTGCCCTCGATGTTTGGAAACGCGTAGAAGGCACCCTGCGGCCGCGTGCACCTCATGCCCGGGATGTCGTTGATCCCGTCGACGATGAGGTCGCGGCGATGCTCGAACACCCTCACCATCCGCTTCACTGCGTGCGCCGACTCTGGCGCCGACAGCGCCTCGATCGCCGCCATCTGCGTGAAACCTGCAGCGCAGGAAGATGAGTTGATCATCAGTTGATCGAGCTTGGCGGCCAGCGCCCGGGGCGCCACTGCGTAGCCCAGCCGCCATCCGGTCATCGCGTATGACTTCGAAAGCCCGTCCATCAATACTGTGCGCTCCCGCATGCCCGGGTGCGATAGCGGTGAGACGTGGTGGAAGCCGTACACGAGCTGGCTGTAGATCTCGTCGGACACGACGAGCAGGTCGTGCTTGTGCGCAAGCTCGCAGACGAAATGAACGTCCTCTTCGGTGAGAACTCCGCCCGTGGGGTTCTGCGGTGTGTTGATGATCAGCATCCGCGTCTTCGGGGTGACAAGCGACGCGAGCTCGTCCAGATCCATCCGGAATCCTGTCTCTTCGCGAAGCTTGACGACCTTCGGCACCCCGCCGATGAAGTTCACCTGAGATGCGTAGGCGGGATAGCCGGGGTCGGGCAGGATCACCTCATCGCCCGGCTCGATGCAGGCGAGCAGCGTGAAGAGAAGCACGTTTTTGGACCCCGGTACCAGCACCACCTCGGCAGCGTCAACCTCGGTGTTGAGCGTCCGCGTGACGAACCCGGCCACGGCTTGCCGCGCCTCGAGAATTCCGCTCGCCGGCGTGTAATGGGTGTAGCCGTTCTGTATCGCCGAGATTCCAGCCTCGACGATGTTGTCGGGCGTGGCGAAGTCCGGCTCGCCGATCTCGAGGTGGACGATCTGCTTTCCGTCCGCTTCGAGGCGCCGCGCCTTGGCCAGCACCTCGAACGCGCTCTCGGTGCCCAGGCGCGACATGCGCTCGGCGAATCGAATGCTCACATTCGAATCCTAATTTGCCTCCCCACGCAGTGGGGAGGTCGGCGCGCGCAGCGCGCCGGGTGGGGAGACCCGAGCCATCAATGGACGCCCAAAAGCGCGCCGCCGTCAACTCCGAGCGTCTGGCCGGTGATGTATCCCGCCTGCTTCGAGCATAGGAATGCGCACGCGGCCCCGAACTCCGCCGGGTCGCCCAACCGTCCCATCGGCGCGGCAGCCGACTGCTGCTTGATCCGCTCCTCAGGGTCGACGCCCGCTGCGGCGGCCAGGTGCCGGATGCGGTCGGTGAGGATGGCGTCGGGGGCGAGGCAGTTCACGGTGATGCGGTCGGGCGCGAGCTCGCGCGCCAGTGTCTTGGCCAGTCCCGTGACCGCCCCCCGCACCGAGTTCGACAGCGCGATGTTGGTGATCGGCTGGCGGACCGAGATCGACGTGATGCACACGATCCGCCCCTGCTCGGAACGCTTCAGGTGCGGCAAGCCGGCCCTGATCAAACGCACGGCGCTCATGAGCGTGAGATGAAAGGCCACCTCCCACATCTCGAGCGGCGTGCTCTGGAACGTGCCCGGCGGCGGGCCGCCGGCGTTGACCACGAGCACATCCATGCCACCCAACCGCGTGATCGCGGCTGCAACCAACGCCTCGGGCTCACCGCTCCTGGATACGTCGGCTGCGAACCAGCCGGCGGCGTTGATCTGCTTCGCTGTGCTTTCGATCGAGGCCGGGTCACGCGAGTTGATGAACACCTCCGCCCCCTCCCCGATCAGCGCCTCGGCGCAGGCGCGCCCCAGCCCTTTGCTCGCCGCCGTCACCAGGGCGCTGCGGCCCTTCAGCCCGAGATCCATCCGACCCTCCTTAAGCGTTGTGCTTAGTTCGTGTTGACGTACCACTGAGTCACATGCTGGAAACGATCCCCCGGCTCGATGACGCTGTTCATGTGCACCCCGTGCACGCGCTGGGAGAACGCGTAGTCGTAGTGAGGCGAGTAGAGGAAGATCGCCGGCGCCGCATCGGCCATCTGGGCCTGAAAGTCGAGATAAACGGCGAGTCGGGCCGGCTGATCGACCGCAGCTCGGCCGTCTTCCAGATCCTTGTCGATGATGCCCCAGCCGCGTGAGTAGGCGAAGTTGAGCGCGCCCGCGTCGGCGCCCGAGTGCCACACCGAGCTCAGGTCCGGATCCGCACCGACGTCGAGGGCGACCAGCGCGGCCTGGTAGTGGTGGCCGATCAGGTCCTTCTGGACCAGGTCCGCGGCGGAAACAGGCTTGACGTCGGCTTCGATGCCCACCTCGAGGAGCTGCCGCGACAGCGCGTCGGCGATCTCGTGGTTCGGGAACGGACTCGCGACGACCAGGTCGAACTTGAAAGCCTGTGTCCCCTTCGCCCGCACCTTCGTGCCAGGGGCAAGCACCCAGCCGGCGGCGTCTAGCGCCTTGGCGGCGGCCACCGGGTCGTATGGGTGGCTGGCCGCCGCGGCCTGCGAATAGGCCCAGTTTCCGATTGGGATCGGGCTCGGGTCCGGGTCGCCGCGACCCGCAAGGACGTCGGCCAGCAGGCGCTCCCGGTCGACCGCCTGGGTCAGGGCCAACCGGACCTTGACGTCGCTGAAGAATGGCTTGCCTGTGCCTTCGGGATTGAGCGCCACGAAGGCGTTGGTGAAGGTCCGGACGTCCTGTACGTTCACGTCGGTGCGGCCCTGGAGCGCGAGCACCTCCTGCGGCTCGAGGCCGCCGACGAGGTCGGCCGCCCCCTGCAGGACGGCGCGGATCGCCATCTGAGGGTCCGAAACGGGGTAGGTGCGCAGGATCAGGTGGTCGAGGTATGGCTGCGGGTCGGCGAACGGGTTGCGGTCCAACGTGATGGCCAGCGAGTTGATGCCCGCGACCTTGAATGGGCCCGTGCCGAGCGCGCGGATGCCGCTGAACTGGCTCCCTGTGATCTGGGCGGGGGCCATCCCATCGAACAGGTGCTTGGCGATGATCCCGATGCGGAGGGCGAGTGGGAAGCCTGCGCTCGGGGCTTTCAGACTGAACACCACCTGGTTCGGGCCACCGGCGGCCACCCCCACCTGGCGCCAGTCGACGGCACCAGGCAGCGTGTACTCGAGGTCCTGGAGGACGTGGAACGTGAACAACACGTCGTCCCTGGTGAACGGCTGCCCGTCGGCCCACTTCACGCCGGTGCGCATGTTGAAGGTATATGTCAGGTGGTCGTTGGAGATCAGCCAGTCGGTCGCGAGCAGGCCGGTCACGTTCTGCTCGGCGTTCACGGTCGTGAGGCCCTGGTAGATCAGGCTGTCGACGTCGCGCGCGCTGTCGTCGGCCTCGAACAGCGGATTCAGCACGCCGGCCCGGCCGACGAGCGCCTCCACCGCCGTGCCGCCGCGGGCCGGCTTGGGGACGGTCGCCACGGGCTGGCACGCGACGAGCGCCACCAGCACGATGCCCGCGACCAGGTCGCGGCGAAACGACCTACTTCGGATGAGTCGTCACCCAGATGTTGCCCAGCGAGCACAAAAGAAACGCGACCGTCAGCACCCATGTGGTCCAGTAGATCTGCCGCTCCAGCCCGCGGCGGGTGCGGTACCCGCCGCCCAGCCCGTCACCGCCGCCGCCGATGGTGCCGCCGAGCCCGGTCGCCTTCGGCGTCTGGAGCAGAACGCCGGCCATCAGCAGGACGGCCAGCACGACCTCGATGATGATCAGCGCGTTCTTGACTTGCGCCATGGACTACTTGTAGCGAGCCTCGATGGCCTTCCAGTTCAGGGTGTTGAACCAGGCCGCGATGTAGTCCGCGCGCTTGTTCTGGTACTTCAGGTAGTACGCGTGCTCCCAGACGTCGACGCCGAAGATGGGCGTCAGGTTCTCCATGTAAGGGCTGTCCTGGTTCGGATACGACTTGACCGAAAGCTTGCCCCCCGAGTCCGCCAGCAGCCAGGCCCAGCCGCTGCCGAACTGGCCCACGCCGGCCTTCTGCAGCTGCTCCTTGAGCGTGTCGTAGCTCCCAAACGTGCTCTTGATCGCATCGCCCAGCCGGCCTGACGGGGCGCCGCCGCCGTTCGGGCCCATGATGGTCCAGAAGATGGAGTGATTCGAATGCCCGCCCGCGTTGTTGCGCAGCACGGTGCGCACGTCTTCGGGCACAGAGCTGATTCCGCGAAGCAGATCCTCGACTGACTTCTTGGCCAGCTCTGGGTGCTTCTCGAGGGCGCCATTTGCGTTGTTCACGTAAGCCGCGTGGTGCTTGTCGTGGTGGATCTCCATCGTCTTCGCGTCGATGTGCGGCTCGAGCGCGTCGAACGCGTATGGAAGCGGCGGAACCTCATATGCCATGGCGGGTACTCTCCCTTACTTGCAGGCTGCGATCTTGTTTGTGAAACCAGTCTAGCGAGCTTGGGATTTCGGGCCGCTCGCCTGGTTGCGGACCGCAGCCGCACGGCGTTTGTTCTCCTCAGGGTCGCCCAGATAGGCGCTCGACCGCGGCGTGAAGTCGAAGTTGAGCTCGTAGACCCTGGGCACGCCAGTCGGAATGTCCAGGTCGACCACCTGCTGATCGGTCAGCCGGTCGAGGTGCTTGACGAGCGCCCGGAGGCTGTTGCCGTGGGCCGACACGAGGACACACTTCTCGCGACTGAGGTCGGGCACGATGCTGTCGTACCAGTACGGGAGCATCCGCTCCACGACGTCCTTCAGGCATTCGGCGCTGGGGAGCAGCTCCGGCGGCAGGCCGGCGTATCGCGGGTCGTGCGACGGATGACGCTCGTCTTTGGTTTCCAATGCCGGCGGCCGGACGTCGTAGCTGCGCCGCCAGACCTTGACCTTGTCCTCGCCAAAACGCTCGGAGGTCTCCTTCTTGTTCAAGCCCTGGAGGGCGCCGTAATGCCGTTCGTTGAGGCGCCAGCTCCGCCGCACCGGGATCCATGTACGGTCCATCTCCGCCAGCGCGAGGTCGGCCGTTTGGATCGCTCGCACGAGGACCGAGGTATGGACGACCGCGGGCGCGAGGCCGGCCGCCTTCATCAACCGCCCAGCCTCCTTCGCCTCGGTCACCCCCTGTTCGCTGAGGGGCACGTCGTGCCAGCCGGTGAAGAGGTTCTCGAGGTTCCACGTGCTCTGGCCGTGCCGGAGCAGAACCAGAATTCCGACCTCGAGGGGTCCCCGCGAACTCACGGCCTTGCCTCTGAGTTCGTGGGGCACATTAGCGATGGCGATACACCGCCGCGGTCACATCGACGATTTTGGCGAACTCCTCTGCGTTGAGGCTGGCCCCCCCGACCAGGCAGCCGTCGCACAGCGGCAGCTCGACATATGACTCCACGTTGCCCGCGTTGACGCTGCCCCCATACAGCACGCGCACCTTCCGGGCCGCGCCCGCGCCGATCAGCTCCCCGACGATGCGGCGGATCGATCGCATCGTCGTGTATGCGTGCTCGGGGTCGGCGCTCTTTCCTGAGCCGATCGCCCAAACGGGCTCGTATGCGATCACGAGGCGGGCCGAGTCGTCGGCCGAGCAGAGCGCCAGCCCGGCCTTGACCTGGGCGGTGACCACCTCGGCGGTTTTGCCCGCTTCGTAGTGCTCGTCGAGCTCGCCCACGCACATGATCACGCTGAGGTCGTTGGCCAGGGCCGCCGCGGTCTTGCGCGCGACCATGTCATCGGTCTCGCCGAGGTATGCGCGGCGCTCGGAGTGGCCGGTGATCACCCACTGGCACCAGCCTTTGAGCATTGCGGGCGAGACCTCACCGGTGAACGCGCCCGACATCTCCCAGAAGCAGTCCTGGGCGCCGAGCTTGACGGTGGTGCCCTCGATCACCTCCGCGATCCCCAGCAGCCAGGGGTATGGAGGAAAGATGGCGACCTCCACGAGGTCGGGGTGGCTGGTGGCGGCGGGCATCACACCCTTGACCAGGTCGAGGGCGTCGCCCGCGTTGACCGGATTCATCTTCCAGTTGGCGGCGAGCAGAGCTTTGGGGCTCACACGAGCCGGCACTAGGCCTCCTTGAGAACCGCGACTCCAGGCAGTTCCCGCCCCTCGAGGTACTCGAGGGTGGCGCCGCCGCCAGTCGAGACCCATGAAAAGCGGCCGGTCAGCCCGAGAGCATCGATGGCGGCCGCGGTGTCGCCGCCGCCGACGAGCGTGTAAGCGCCCGAGCTCGCGATCCCCTCTCCCACACCGCGCGTTCCAGCGCCGAACTCGGGGATCTCGAAGACCCCCATCGGGCCGTTCCAGACAATGGTGCCGGCGCCACGCATACGCTCTCCGAACAAGGCGACCGATTGCGGGCCGATGTCGAGGGCGATCCATCCCGGCTCGACGGCATGGGCGGGAAAGATGCGCAGCTCCTGGCCCGGCTGGACCTGTTGAGCGCATACGAGGTCGACCGGAAGGACCAGGCGGGCGCCGAACACCTTCCAGATCTCGTTGGCGGCCTCGACCGACTCTTCCTCGACCAGGCTGCGCCCGGTCTGAAAGCCCTGGGCGCGCAGAAACGTGTTCGCCATCGCGCCGCCGATCAGCAGCGCATCGACCTTCTTGATCAGATTGTTGAACAGGTTGATCTTGGTGGAGACCTTGGCGCCGCCGATCACCGCGAAGAGCGGCCGCTTGGGGTTGTCGACAGCTTCGTGGAGAGCGTTCAGCTCCGCGGTCATCAGCTGGCCGGCGTACCCGGGTAGGTAGTTGGCGACCCCGACGATGGACGCGTGCGCGCGGTGCGATGCAGCGAACGCGTCGTTGACGTACATATCGCCAAGGGAGGCGAGCTGGCGAGCGAACTCCGGGTCGTTGTTCTCTTCCTCAGGATGGAACCTCACGTTCTCGAGGAGGAGCACCTTCCCCACCTGGAGGCGGGCGACGGCCGACTGCGCCATCGGGCCCACGCAATCCGATGCGAACGGCACCTCGCCCCACAGGTGCTTCGAAAGCTCGCGCGCCACGGGTCGGAGCGAAAACGCCGGGTCCGGACCGTTCGGACGCCCGAGGTGGGACATGACGACCGTGGTCGCTCCCCGATGCATGAGGTCGCGCAGCGTCGGTATTGCAGCCTTGATGCGGGTGTCGTCCCTGATGACGCCGCCGGCCATGGGCACGTTGAAGTCCTCGCGCACCAGCACCCTCTTGCCGGTGACGTCGACCGCGGTAATCGGGAATTTCAGAGTCGCGCCGCCATATAGCTGATCAGGTCGACCATCCGGCAGCTGAACCCCCACTCGTTGTCGTACCAGCTCACGACTTTGGCCCAGTCACCGCCCAGCGTCTGCGTGAGCGGCGCATCGACGATCGAGGAATGCGGGTCGCTCTTGAAGTCGGAGGAGACCAGCGGCTCCTTGCTGACGGCCAGGATTCCCTTCAGTTCGCCACTGGCGGCTTCGTCAAAGGCGGCGTTGATGTCCTCGGCGGTGGTGGTCTTGCTGAGCTGCACTGTGAGATCGACGACCGACACGTCGAGTATCGGGACGCGG
>WNFT01019977.1_pt1 | contig 10678 bp, 9 predicted proteins | sample 5400191 | NCBI WGS metagenome assembly WNFT01 (sample SAMN13153359, study PRJNA577476) | soil metagenome | isolation source: 80 cm saprolite under Madrone tree | place: USA:California | collected 2016-06-14
GGAAGCTGAGGACATCGCTCAGGACGCGTTCGTCCGAGCCTACCTCAAGCTCGGGGAGTTTCGCGGCGAGGCTCGGTTCTCCACATGGCTATGTCACATCGCCTTGAACCGCTGCAAGGACGTCCTGCGCCGGCGGCGTCGGGTGCCCTGGCTTCCGCTGACCGACGAAGAACGGGGGCCGTTCTCCGAGGCAGCAGACGATGTGGAATCTCCCGTGGCCAGTCTCGAGCGGCGGGAGCGAGACGCCCTGCTCCAGCGGGCGCTCGCCCAGCTGCCCGTGAAGTACCGGGAGGCGGTCGTCCTTCGGCATCTCGAGGGCATGGAGTTCACGGAGATGAGCGCGCTCTTGGGGATCCCGGCGGGAGCGGTGAAGGTGCGCACGTTTCGGGGCCGAGAGATGCTCAAACGGCTGCTCGAGCGCGCGGGATTCCGTGATGACACGATTTGAAGCCTTACTCGAGAGCCATCTGGCTGGCGCGCTCACGCCCGACGAACAGCGGGAGTTTGCGGGGCTGCTCACCGTCGACGAGAACCGCCGGGTCTTCGATGCACATCGGAGGACGGCTAGGCTGCTCGCGGGGGTAAGCCTCCCTCCGCTCTCCCCCACCTTTACCGAGGAAGTGCTGGCGCGTTTGCCTGAGCAGAGGGCTCCCTGGTGGGAGAGGCTCTGGGACGCTTTCTGGGCGCCGCGCGCTCTGCGCTGGAACCTCGCCTCGGCCGTCGCCCTGAGCCTCGTGATTGCCGCGTCGCCTCTGGTCTGGAAGGCGTGGCCCGGCCGGCCGCCGGAAGTCCTGGAGCACAGTTCGGTCGTCACGGTCGTTCGCTTCAACTTCGAGGCCGCTGGAGCTCGTCAGGTGGCGCTGTGCGGCGACTTCAATGGGTGGCAACCCGACCAAATCTTCCTTTCGGACACGACGGGCCGCGGACATTTTTCCGTGACGCTGCCGCTGAAGCCGGGCCGGTATGCCTACATGTTCGTCGTCGACGGTGCGTCCTGGGTCACGGATCCTCGCGCCGAGGCCTATCGGGACGACGGCTTCGGGAACCAGAATGCCCTCGTGACGATCGACGACCGAGACCTAGACCATGGCGAGACGTAAGTACAGAGGCATCGTCCTGCTGAGTGCGATGGCCCTGAGTGCGCCCTGGTGCACGCGGGCCACCGCTCAGGAGCTCGAGACGCGCGGCGAACTGGCCCGGGTGCTCGAGCGGGCGGAGCTTCCTTCTGAGAGCAAGGCGCTCGTCCGGCAGAAGGCCGTTGAAGCGGTGCGCGCTGGGGTCGCGGAGCGTGACGTGGCGGATCTCGTTCAGCGAGGTGTGCGCCGCAACGTCCAGGCTTCTGACTTGGTCCGGCTCCTCGACGTGGTCACACAAGCGAAACGCCAGGAACTGCCGACGGGGCCGGTCCTGGACAAGATGCGGGAGGGGCTCGCGAAGCAAGTCCCTTCAGACCGCATTGTGACGGTCGCCGCGCGCGTCGATCTGGTGCGTCGGGCGGAGCGCGATGGGGTCCGGGTCGAGGCCCCGACGGAACGAGTACAGGCGATCGAGGCGATCGCCGATGCGCTCGGCCGAGGCGTTGCGCCGACGGCGGTCGGGGAGCTGTCGCGACGAATCGCCGAGGCGCCCCGCGACCGCGCCACCATGGCCCGTCTGAACGTAGGGGGCCAGGTGACGGCGGACCTGGTGGCGATGAGGGTGTCCCCGCGGGAGGCCGTGGAGACGGTCGGCGCCGCGCTCGCCCAGGGATTTGGCGTGCGCGACATCGTGCGCCTGCGGGAGCGCCTCGCCCAGGAGCTGAAACGCGGTCGCACTCCGGACGACGGAGCCGCGCGACTGCGCGATGAGATCCGCGCCGAGCGGCCCGAGGCGCGAGAGGGGAGCCCCGAGAAGGATCCAAGCCGCGACCGACCAGGGCGAGACCGGGAGGGCCCGGGCGGCGGCAGGCCTGGGCGTCGCTGACGAGAGGACATTCCGCCGGGCTCCGCTATCGGAAAACAAGCCGTGATACCGCGGCGACGATCGCGTGATCGATCCCATGCATATGAGCAAAATGTCCTCCCACGAGGCTCTGTCGTCACTAGCTCAAACGCTGAAGCCCAACGCTCGTGTACCCGGGGGCACTCGCGATTCACTGCCCGACGAGGCCCGCACTGCCTCACATCAAGTGACGCGAAATTTTGCGCTGGTCATTCTTAGACCACGGATGAACCACGCGAAAAAACTGATGCTCGGGGCCGCGATGCGTGGCACTCCCTCTGCCTTGGTCGGGACGACGATGCGTTGTAACCGTCGCATCGCCCGGACGTCTCATCGATAACAGGGCAATTGGGCCCTGAACCAAGGAGGAAACAACAATGAGATTGCGAGAACGGTTCTACCTGGCCAGCTTGCTGTGGGCCGCACTACTCATCCTTCCCGCCTCCGCAATGCAGGCCGCCGATGCCGACCTCGACGGCAAAGCCAAGTCCCTCGATCGCGGAGCGACCAGCCGCGAGGAGCGCTCGGCCTTCGACACCAAGTTCGGCATCCCGAACGCTGCTCCCTACAACACGCTGCCTCGTGGCCAGGCCCTGGTGCTCTTCAGCCTGTGCGGGACCAACACCGCCTGCCAGACGGAGGCCCTCAACGACCGCAAGGCCCACATGGGCTGGGGCAAGGTGGCGAAGGACCTCCAGAAGAAAGGCCTCACAACCGATGACAAGGTCGGCGAGGCCATCCGCCGAGTGACCGACGCCCATCGCGACTCAGTGGCGAAGGCCGACAGCCCAAAGACCGAAAAACTTGAGAAGGCAGGGAAGGCGGAGAAGATGGAGAAGATCGAGCACATCGAGCGACCGATGCGACCGGAGCGGCCCGGACGCTGAAGTTCGCATCGACGGGAACACGACCCCAGCGCGAGGGACCTCCGTCGCGCCGGGGTCTAATCCTGAATACGTTCACAAATCCTAGTCTCGTACCGGAGACGTAAACACGCGAGAAAGCGAGCACCACGTAGATCGGCGCCAGCCGTTTCGAAACGACTTGTTTCTCGAACGTAGGCTCCCAGCGCCAACGCGGCATCGGTCAGGAGTCGGCATTGGCCTGGCCACAAAACGTGGTCGGAGGCGATGAAGCAAGGTGGCCCATGGGGAGCGGGGGGATCTCCCCGTAGGCCCGGGTGCCGCGCGCCGCTGCTGAAGGCGAACAGTCGTGCCGTCGCACGACGCAGAGATCAACAACGCACCGGCCGCCGTGGGGAAGTGTACGAGTACTGCGTCGTCCAGGCCGTCGGGGGCGTCGGGATCGTGGCCATTGACGGAGCTTCTGCGACTCGCGTCGTTGAACTAGCCAATCGTCGAGCCGCGCGATCAGTCTCGCCCGCGGCCGCGCCCTCGATGCTCGTCGTGATCGTCGTCCCGTTCATGTTCGCGGCCTCTCCACTCCCGCTTTTCCGCCCACTCGCGTCCCCACTCCTCATGCCAGCGCGGGGGCCGACGGTCTTCCCACTGGCCCCAGTGTCCAGGCGGGACGTGGTAATACCGCATCGGTACGAGCAGGACGGGCCGGGGCACGAACTCCGGAGCGACGACGATCCACGGGCCGTTGTATCCAGGGCCCAGGTACCAGCCGCCGTTCGCAAAGGCCCAGTACTGACCATTGTAGAAGAAGAGATTGGCGGGCTCGGCCGGCACGGGCGGCACGTATTGGACCCACGGCGTCTCGGGGACGACAACGAGGGGTGGCGGTGCGGGAAAATGGATACCGATGTCCACGTGCACTTGCGCGTGGACCGGCGTAACCATGACGACAGCCAGCAGCGCGACGACAATGGCCGTATACATAAGGCCTCCCTGCCATTTCTTAATTTCGTGCACCAATCGCGCGACACGATCCGACTGCTCGGCGGCTGCGCGACGCCCAGGCTGAATCGCGAAGCCAACCATCCAGTCGACCGAGGCCACGGAGTTAGCTGTTATACCCGTGTGATCGCATGCGCGCCCCATAGGCTTCCCTGTAGGCTTGATCGTGATTTTTGTTTTCGTTCAGGCCGTACGGTGTTCCACCGCCGGTTCAAGCAAGCCGCCTCTTCCGACCCAGTTGGCGACAACGATTCCAGTGATCACAGCCGTCGTGGTCACCAGTGCCATTCCAATCGCTGTTATTTTCCAAAGTTGCCGACAGTTCTCCTGCCCGTGAGGAGCGAGCCGCATTCCGACGGAATCTCCTATCCAACTCTTTCTACAGTAGATCGACCACATCGCGCAGAGACTGCAAATTCCATTGGTGGGCGCGTACTTTCAAGATGTCCGAAGACAAAACGCCCGCCCAGAATGGCGGGATCGTGTCAGACCGGCGCCGCCATGGACTTCGCCCCAACCTACTCGATACGCAGCGCGACACCCCTGCTTACCGAGCCCGGATCGGGGCCATCTTCGGGAGGAGCTCGCACTACCCGCCAGATGAATGAGAGCAAACTCGATCGACTGGCTGGCACTCCACTTGCCTAACAGGATGTGACGGGAGAAATGACAAGCAATCTAGCAAGCCAGCCGCCGACACCCGCTACAGCCGAGAGCGCCGTCGGCGGAGTCTTGACCAACCTACGGTGGCTTCTCGGGCGAATACCCCGACTGAACGTCAATCTATCCAGATTCCAGACCGTCGTCGGCCTCGCCGCGGGGATTATCTCGATCTCCGGAGCGATCTTGGCCCTCCCGAACTATTTCAAGCCTGCCGTTGGTAAGGGTGATCTGGTCGCGGTAGTCGTCGATGCCAAGACCGAGAAGGCAGTGTCCAATGCAACTGTTGAGATCCTTACGCTGAACAACGCGGTGGTGACGACGTTGAACTCGGGCTTCTTCGGGAAGGCCAACTCTACCCTCGACGAAGGTCAGTACCGAATCCGCATCAAGCACCCGAAGTTCGGGGCCGAAGTTCGCCACGTGCAGATAATGTCCGGCCAAACCGCCGAGATTCGGGTCCAGCTGCACTCGGGTCCTCAATTGCACGAGGCGATCAGTGACGGTGTCAACGCCTTCAAGCGTCTCTTCGGGAACTAAAGAGTCAGAGCGAAGTCAGCAGAGAACCGACTGGTTCCGTTTCTTCACCACGACCCACACCCACAGAGTTGGCCATATGAGAAGATGGCGACACATCGGCATGATCCATCAGTTCGCGCTCGATCATCTGATGATTCTCTTCGGCATCTCTGTTGTCCTTGCCGCATGTTCGACCGCGTCCGTACCAGTTCCGGTCAGCGATCCTTTGACGGACGCGGATGGCGCCCCGGAACAGAGACGCGACTCGGATTCGGGCTTAGTCCAGACGGAGACGTCGCAACAACGTCGACCTGTTTTTTCTCGCGGGGCCGAATCCCGACGTGGCCAGACGGTCGCTGACATCGCCCGAAAGTATGTCGGCACACCGTACCGATGGGGCGGGGCGAGCCCTTCGGGCTTCGACTGTTCCGGTCTGGTTCGGTACGTCTATGCGCAAGTCGGTGTCTCACTTCCGCACAACGCTGCTAAGCAGTACCGGTATGGATTGCCCGTCTCCCGCGACCGTCTCGAGCCGGGCGACCTGGTGTTCTTCGATCGCCTTCGTCATAGTGGTATTTATATCGGCGGTGGTCGTTTCATCCATTCCAGGCAGACCGGCAAGCGAGTGAGTATCGCGAGCCTCGACGACGACTGGTACGCCGAGCACTGGGTTGGCGCGCGACGACTCTAGCCGGTCGCGGGCCACGACCGCCGGGCCGATGATTCCGTGTCGAACATTCTGATCTACGTCCGTGATGCGTGGCGACGGGCCCTCCCGCTCTCAGTCGTCGTCCTCCGACGAGCTCGTGGCAGCGGGACGTTCCGGCTCGTAACGCTCGTCGTCGCGGCCGTCCTCATCCTGAGTCTGATATCCGTGGGCGTCTACACCGCGATCGAGTTGTCTCGCTTTCAGCGGGTCGAGTCGCGGCGGACAACGCTGGTGTATGCCGCCGGACAACAGCTAGTCCCGGGCGTCAACGTCCGCACGATCGACCTGGCCGGCACACTACACCGGCTCAAGTACAAAGAGGTGCAGGCGCCTGTCACGACGCCGGGGCAATTCCGCCGAGAGGCAGATGCCTGGGAGCTCTACCTCAGGGGGGTGGAAGACGGTAAAGATGGCGGCCCGATGCGCGTGCGCCTCGAGCTCGAGGGCGAGCGAATCGCCCGCCTACTGCGCGATGGCGAAAGCCTCGGCGACGCCGTTCTCGAGCCGGAGATCCTCACGAGCGCGGCGACCCGAGCCGGTGAGGAATATCACCCAATAAGTCTCGCCGATGCGCCGCGCGTTCTGGTGCAGGCGGTTCTCGCCGCTGAGGACCATCGCTTCTTCGAGCATGGCGGTCTCGACGTGCGTGGGCTGCTCCGCGCCGCGTGGGCTAACCTCAGGGCGGGCCGGGTCAGGCAAGGAGGCAGCACAATCACCCAGCAGCTGGTCAAGAACCGCCTGGTTGGGTCCGAGCGGACGTTCTGGCGAAAGCTTCGCGAGGCGTGGCTGGCCACGACTGTCGAGTGGCGATACTCCAAAGAGCAGATTCTCGAAGCGTACCTGAACGAAATCTATATGGGCCAGCGCGGCTCGCTGGCGATCCGCGGAGTGGGCGCGGCCGCGCGAGCGTATTTTGGCAAGGAGGTTCACCAGCTCGCGCTCGCCGAGGCTGCGCTGATCGCTGGGTTAGTTCGCGCCCCCAACAGCTACTCTCCCGTCGGCAATCCCGAACGAGCTCGACAGCGCCGTGATGCCGTCCTGCAGCGGATGCGGGAGCTCGGGTGGATCACCGTGGCTGATTTCGAACGCGGACGCCGCCAGCCGATTCGCCTCCAGACCGTCGCGGTGACCGCGCAGCCGGCCCCCTATTTCACTGACTACGTCAGGCAGGAAGTCGAGCAGCGTCTCGGTGTCGGCATCATCGACAGCCAGCGCGGCGCGAAAATCCAGACGCCCCTTGACCTCACCCTCCAACGGTTCGCTGAGGCGGCGATCCCCCGTGGACTGGAGCAGATCGAGCGAACCTGGCCACGTCTGCGTCGAGCTGATACCGTCGAGCGGCTGCAGGGGGCTCTTGTCGCGCTCGACCCCTCGACCGGCGAGATCCGTGCGCTCGTCGGCGGCCGCGAGTACCGTACGAGCCAGTTCAACCGCGCGGTGCTCGCTCGCCGGCAGCCCGGCTCAGCCTTCAAGCCCTTCGTCTATCTCGCAGCGCTCAGCGCCCGTCGGGGCAGTCCCGCCTTCACACCCGCCACATTCGTGGATGACACGCCGCTGACCCTCAAGGTGGGCACGACCGAATGGCGTCCGCGCAACTACGAGGACCGATACGAAGGCCGGGTGACCGTCCGCCGCGCGCTGGAGCGGTCACTCAATGCGGCGACGGTGCGAGTGGCCATGGAGGTCGGCCTCCCAGCGGTAATCGAGATGGCGCGTGACTTCGGAATCCCGGGCCCGCTCGCCGCCGTGCCGGCAACGGTGCTCGGCGCCTCCGAAGTGACCCCGCTCGAGTTGGCGCGGGCCTATCTCCCGCTCGCGAACGGGGGTGTCCGCCATCAGACTTTGTCCGCGGTGACCGCGGTGTACGAGGCGAACGGCACCCGCCTCGACCTCCAGAAGTCGGATGCGGTCCAAGTCGTGTCGCCGGCCGAGGCTTACGTCATGACATCGCTTCTGACAGGCGTCATCGAGGCCGGAACCGCTTCGTCGGTACGTGGGCTGAGTAATCCAGGGACCGTGGCGGGCAAGACCGGGACGACGAACGATGGGCGGGACGCGTGGTTCGTTGGGTATACCCCGACGCTCGTCACGCTGGTCTGGGTCGGATTCGACAACGGCGAAGCCCACGGGCTCACTGGAGCGCAGGCGGCGCTTCCCATCTGGGCCGATTTCATGCGGGCGGCCCTGGATGCTTACCCGCCGCCATCGTTCGCTGTGCCCGCCGGTGTGACGATCGTGAAGATCGACGCGACCAACGGTCGGGCCGCGAACCTTTTCTGCCCGGTCGTAGTTTCAGAGACCTTTCTGGCCGGCACGGAGCCCGGCCCGTGCGAAGAGCACGGCGGAGTCGCCGCACCGGTTCTGAACTTGTGGCGGCGCTTCTCTAACTGGTTGCGAAGATGATCTGCCGACCCCGTCATGGCGAATCGAGCGGTGATCGGGCTTTTAGTTAGTCGGTACCGACTTTTCGCGGCTTTCCCTCTTCAGATTCGATGAGGATTTCTGAACATGAGTGAAGAGTGGAGCCGTGGTGAACCGAAGCGCCCCTCGGTGAGCAGTCCAAATGGGGTGCACTCCACGCTGGCCTCTGCCCTCGCGCTACAGCATGCGCAGGCTCGGGTTCGCTCGCGGCTGCTGTGCGACCGTCATATTCCCTGATGGCGGTTTCCCGGCTCAACGCGGGTTCGATACCGAGTGCGTCGCCAAACCAATTATCCAGCGTGTTATGACTTGGTCGTTTCCACTCGCAGCGACTATGAGCCGGGCCCTTCCTTGGGGTGAATCAGCTTTTCAGCTGTCGGTTGGTTCAGCCCTCTGACACTCCCAGAGGTGCTGACGCATCGGGGAAACATAAGAGCAAGTAGTGATTAAGCAGGCCGCGAGCCTTTTGCGAGTCAGGGCGATTTGGTGATGCTCGGGGGCGAGTTCCTGGAGGATCGTGCTTTGAGCCAGCGAGGAGAGGATCATGCTAGTGCTACACAACGCTATCTTTCCGGAACTATGGGGCGGTTCCAGGAATTACGAGACACGTCAGCTAGATGCCCGAATGTCAGAGTCGAGTGATCGTAACCTAATGATTGTCAGCGCGGTCCAGTCGGGCACGAGCCTTGCTCGATACCTCGCCGTGGGCTCAGTGAGGTGCGGTCGTATTGCCGGATCCCTCACGAGCTTCAGAGGGAGGATCAGCAATGCACATGTGCGCGAGAGTAGGACGGACGATGATTGCGACGTTGCTATGCACGTTCCTTGCTGCTGTGACTCTGAGCCCGGCCGCACTAGCCCAGAGCCGCGGCAACTCGGGCCTGCCATCCAGACCAGGCAATCCGATCGCGAATCTCCAGCAGCAGATCGATGCATTGAAGCAACAGATCGCCACGTTGACCTGGCTCGGGACAGAAGTCAGTACGCTGAAGCAGCAGGTTGCAGCGCTGCAGAAGCAGATGACTGCCTCGCAAGTTCTTCAGCAGCAGATCAATACCCTGAGCACGCAGATCGCCAGCCTCAATACGCAAATGGTCGGTTTAACTTCGCAAGTGGCCGCCCTCGGCACGTCGGGTTCTCTTGGCGTGTTCGACGCGGACGGGAAAAAGATGGGCGATGTGGTTGGCGTCCAGGATAGTATCCCGTGGGTCAGCTTCACGGCCGCTGGCCAGGTGTTCGTGCTTCAGGTGTCGCCGGGTCAGCTGCTCGGGGGGTTCCTCTGGTACGCGGGTTCTAACTGCTCGGGATCGGTGTACATCTCGTATTATGCCGCGTTCATCGATGGTCCCAACATCTTTTCCGTGGCGGCCGTCCATGAGCCAGACGGCGTGGTCTATGCGGCAGCTGCAGACGCGCCGCTGCAGCTAGCGAAAGTTCGATCCGTGCTCCTGCACGATGGGACGTGCTATGACTACGGGTCGTCATTTAGCCAAAATGTGGTGGCTGCGACTCCGGTGATGACCCTGTACGCTGACTTCAAGCGTCCGTATTCGGTACGTTAGAGCGACAGCCTCCCAGTCCGTCGGCGGGGCGCCGGGCGATCCCCGGCGCTCCCGCCATTGACTTAAGCTCTTCCGGCCATATCTGGTTGACATCAACTCGAAACTTCAGCGATCCGTTTGCCGCCTGAGGGCCCGCGCTTTGGATCAGTTCAGCACGTAGCGACGGCGCGCAAGCCCTACCGACGCTGCCCTACGCTGTCCTCCTGTGATGTTTTTCCTTCGCATGCCGTCCCCGGCGCATCGGTAGGGCGAAGGCAAGATTGCACTCGGGACAATGCCGAGTACTGTTTGACGTCACGCCGCCGCTCGACCGGCTCGCGCTCAGACTTGGAGAGTCCCGGCATGCGACGGATCGTCTCTATTTCGATCTGCCTCTCAGCAGCGAGCGGCGCAAGAGTGAGGACCGACAGCGACCGCACCTATGAACTCTCGTCAGTCAAGCAATGGATGATCACGTCGGCTTGCACTAAGAGAGGTGATGAATGAGGCCGGGCCTCGGCGGCCCTCAGATTGATCACCAACTCGAACTTCGTGGGGCTGCTACTGGCAAATCAGCTCGATTCGACCCCACGATTCCGATGCCGACGATTCCGGCATGTGTGATGACGCAAATTGTGTACGGACGTGTCGAAAAGGCAGTGTGGCCGCTCAAAAACTTACCAAATTCCTTGCCGGCTCCGGAATTATGCCCCTTAAATCACTGTACTAGCATATATCACTTCCTTGAGAATACGGCACGCGCCTTGCTCGTACGACACATCATGGCGAGAAGGTATCCGGAATTGGCGCGCCGTGTCTGGCTCGACCGTCGGGGGTTCACCCTCGTGGAGCTCCTCGTCTTGGTCGCCGTGATCGGCATCATCACCACGGTGAGCGTGCCGGCGTTCGTTTCCTACTGGCGCTCGGCGACGCTCAAGGGAGGCGCCCAAGAGCTGGCCACGATCCTCAACCGGGGGCGATCCCTG
>WNFT01010415.1_pt1 | contig 10677 bp, 7 predicted proteins | sample 5400191 | NCBI WGS metagenome assembly WNFT01 (sample SAMN13153359, study PRJNA577476) | soil metagenome | isolation source: 80 cm saprolite under Madrone tree | place: USA:California | collected 2016-06-14
GCATGTTCAACGACTCAGTTCATTTCCTCGAGGATCTGTTTCAGTTCAGCCGGCATTTCGGGGATTGGCTCACGCTTTAGTTGCATGCTCCCGTCTTTGCCTTTGAAAACGATAATATTGAGGTTGCCGAACGCCGGGTCTTTCTCCGGCAGATCCTCGCGAAAATGTGCGCCCCGGCTTTCTTTTCGTTCCAAGGCCGAGCGGGTGATGCATTCCGACACGGTTAGCATATTGGGCAGATCCAATGCGGTATGCCAGCCAGGATTGAATTCGCGGTGCCCCGTGACACCGACGCGGCGAACGCGCTCGTTTAGGCGTCGAATACCCTCCAGGGCCTGCTGCATCTCCTCGCCCCGGCGGACGATCCCCACAAGATTCTGCATCATTTCCTGCAAATCGAACTGGGCCTGATATGGAGCTTCAAATCCGCCTCCCGTTGCCGCGTTGCGGTCAAAAGGCTCCTGCGCCCGGCGCGCTGTCTCCTCGACTTGCGCGGGATTGATTTGCGCCGCGCGATTTTCTTTTGCGAATTTGGCGGCGAACTCGCCCGCGCGCTTGCCGAAAACCACCAGGTCGGAAAGTGAATTGCCGCCGAGGCGGTTGGCGCCATTGATCCCTGCAGCGCATTCGCCACAGGCGAATAGTCCCGGGACCGTTGAAGCCTGTGTGTCAGAATCAACTCTGATTCCCCCCATGATGTAGTGCGTTGTTGGACCAACCTCCATCGCCTCGCGTGTGATATCAATGTCGCCCAGTTGTTTGAATTGATAATACATGCTTGGCAGCTTGCGCTTGATGTGTTCGGCTGCGTTCGGAATCCTGTTCTTGATCCAGGAAATGTCCAAAAAGACGCCTCCGTGAGGACTGCCGCGACCTTCCTTGATCTCGCGCACGATGCAACGCGCCACGTGATCGCGCGTGAGCAACTCCGGCGGGCGGCGGGCATTTTTATCTCCCTGGCAATAACGCCAGCCTTCCTCTTCGTTATCAGCCGTCTGGCTCTTGTAGTTCTCGGGGATGGAGTCGAACATGAACCGCTTGCCATCCTTGTTCGTGAGGATGCCGCCTTCGCCGCGCACCCCTTCGGTGACCAGCATGCCGCAGACGCTGGGCGGCCATACCATGCCGGTCGGATGAAACTGCACGAATTCCATGTCTTTCAGCTCTGCCCCCGCATGATAAGCCAGCGCATGACCATCGCCCGTGCAATCCCAACTGTTGCTGGTGATCTTATAGGACTTGCCAACTCCGCCGGTGGCCAGAACTACCGCCTTGGCCCTAAAAATCTTGAATCGGCCGCGCTCGCGATCATACCCGAAAGCGCCGACCACTCGCTCGCCATCCTTGAGCAGCGTCAAAACACAAAATTCCATGTGAACATCAATACCGCGATGAACCCCATGGTCCTGAAGCGTGCGAATCATTTCCAACCCCGTGCGATCCCCCACGTGGGCCAACCTCGCATACTTGTGCCCGCCGAAATTGCGCTGCAGGATGCGGCCATCGGAAGTCCGGTCGAACACCGCCCCCCAGGCTTCCAACTCGCGCACGCGCGCCGGCGATTCCTGCGCGTGCAATCGGGCCATGCGCCAGTCATTGACATATTGCCCGCCGCGCATGGTATCGGCGAAATGGACTTTCCAATTGTCGCGGTCGTCCACATTGGCCAGCGCAGCGGCGATGCCGCCTTCGGCCATGACCGTGTGGGCCTTGCCGAGCAGACACTTGCAAACCAACCCGACGGAGACACCGGCAGCCGAGGCCTCGATGGCAGCGCGCAACCCCGCGCCGCCGGAGCCGATGATCAAAACCTCGTGCTCGACTGTGGGATAATCAGGCATCAGAAGATCCGCACGTCCTTCCACACCCCCATCGAACACAAACGCACATAGAGATCAGCGAACATCACCCAGCAAAGACTCGTCCAGGCCCAGAACATATGGCGCCGATTGAGGCAACTCACGCAGGCGTAAGTTCTCTGCCGCGTCGGGGCTCGGGAGAGTTGATCAAGCATTCCACCAACCAGATGGCGCAACGAATGACAGCCAAACGTGTAGCCGCCCAGCAGAATTACATTGATTGCCAGGACGAGTGTGCCAACACCAATGCCAAACTGTTGCTTGCCCGTGGCAGCATCGGTAAACCACATGGCCTTCCACACATCCCAGGCGAGAAAACCAACAAACAGAAGCGCTACGTAAAGAAAGTACCGATGAATATTCTGCATGATGAGCGGAAACGATTTTTCGCCGAGATATTTTTTCCTCGGTTCTCCTACGGTACACGCAGGTGGATCGGCCCAGAATGCTTTGTAGTAAGCGCCGCGATAATAATAGCAAGTAAGGCGGAAGCCTCCCGGCGCCCAAAGAATGAGCAGAGCCGCCGAAAACGGGAGCCAACCCGGCCACCAACCCGGTTTCGGACCGAACCAACTGTGGGGCGAATTGCCAAAGAGCGCCGGGGAGTAGAATGGCGAGATGTAAGGCCCATAAAAGTAATGTTCGCCTTGCAAGGCCGCCCAGGTGGCATACACGATAAACGTGGAAAGCGCGAGGAAGATTAGACTCGGTTGTGCCCACCAGGCGTCCGGGCGCATGGTCCGGCCAAACCCGGACTGTTTGATTGCTGCTTCAGTATGCGCCATAGCCAATAGTGTGATTGGAGACCCTGAGGTCGGACTTTTCTTACTGCACAAGCCGAACTTAAGCAAGAGTGGAGCGCTAAAGCTGGTAACCGGTTTTTGTGTTTCGCGGGAGATTGCTGGTGATTTTTTTGAAGCTAATTAATGGTGCCGTTTACTGCCGCTTACTGCCGTTTGGTGGCGGACGAAGCGCACCGGAGCGGATTGGTGGATTATTGGATTCGTGGATTGTTGAGGAGGATGCGAAGTGGATTGTTGCATGGTTGCACAGTTGCATGGTTACACGGAAGAGTAAGTGTTTTTGATGGCTCGATATTTTTTGGGGCGAATTGGGGCGAATGGAAGCGAACAGAGGCGATAGATTTGGGGTTCGTTCCAGAAATGGCGCAGGTACCTGGGCCACGGCGGTTTTGAAGAGTGACGCCTCGAGATCAAAGAATTACCTGCCATAGCCTACCAATGGCTTCCAGCCCGCGTCCCTACCGCCGGAGGTGAAATGAGGCGTCCCGCCAGCCGTCCCCTGCCGTCCCGGTCGTCCCGAATGCGTTGCGGCCGACCCATCTGCCTATTTCGGCGCTTCGGTAGTTCAGGGGGCTGAAAGTTATTCCCTGAAATCTCTTGAAATCCCTTGATAACCCTTGAAACGCTGGGGAAAATCGAGCGTCGTCGTTCTGCGATTCCGCCAAACGACGCGCGAGGTGCGAAACGAGAGTTCTTCAAAAAAAGTCGTTTTTGGTGCCTGTTGTACCGGGACCTATCGGCACCCACCACTCTCGATGCGGGGACCTAGCACACCCCCCTCTTGGGGACTTCATTAGCTGCGCTTCTTTCGTTGGCAACTTTTTGTTAGCCTCTCTTGGCCTCGCTTAGACTCGCTTGACCTCACTTTTGCTCTCCAAACGGGTTTCGTCTTCGGCCTAAAACCTCTCTTGACCTCGCTTAGCTTCTTCCGAAAACGGTTTCTTTTTCTTCGGTGCTGCGGTCGTTGTTCTGGAGAGCTTCTCTAAAAACTTTTGTGCAGATTTGTGCAGGCGGCTGCACGAGGTTGCAGGTGAGCCGAAGCCAGACCGCAAACAAGTTTTTGGTGTAGATAAGTGTAGATAGCTATAGATAACTGTAGCTGCAAACTCGTCGGACCGAGAAGCGGGTGGATGCATTGTTGAAAGGTTACATCGCTACATCGGTGGGCGAGGGCGGATACCCCTGCGGATACCCCCCACGCGCCAATTTACCCGTAAGCCCGTAAGGGCCCAATAAAGACGGGCTTTTTATGAGGTCTTGAGCGTAAGGTCACCCGTAAGGAGGTCGTAAGTCGGCGTAAGAAAGGGCTGGAGCAGGCTATGTATCAGGTTTTCAGTTCTGCGAAAATGGTGCTGCGGATAGCAGAGCGCTCACAGAGCCGCGGCCTGTCCAGAACCGTTGTTGGTGGCAGAGGGCGGAGGTTCCTCGGACTCTTGTTTCAGGGCGTCGAGTTCGGACTGGGAAATGTAGCGCTGGGAGATGTCGGTAAACTCCTCGCTGAAGTACCCTTTTGCTTGCGCGCCATTCAACCATAAGGTCCTGGGCTTGACGCCATAGGGGCGCAACTGCTGGGCCAGCCACTGCTCGGTGACTTGCTTGCCTTTGAGGGTTTCAGCCCAGGGACGGTGGAGCCTGCTGTTAAGTCCGGCCAGCAGATCGCGCGTGAACATGCGATCGGCCTTGCTGGAGATGAAGAGAAGCATAATGTCCAATAAGAGAGGGCCGATGAGATTGTTTTCATTTGCGCTGTCGCTCAGGCTTAGAGCCGCCTGGCGTGCGAGTTCAGGCCACTGACCGCCGGCGAGATCGGCCAACGCCAACAGGGGCTCCCAGATGTCGGCGGCGCGGGCGTTCAGCCTGGCGGGAATTTGTGGCCGTGCATTGGCAATGGCGTCCGTATTGTCGAGCACAAATCGCGCGCATTGGCGCCTGAGAGCCATGGTATCGAGATTTCTCAGTCTTTCACACCTTTCATGAGGAGTTTTGCGCTGCATCCGGATGACAATGCAGCGATCGGCCAGGGTGTCGGGCAAGCGGCCAATTTGGGAAATCAGCTTGGGACACCAACAGGAGAAGAATGCGAGAGTCGAGGGGTGGTTTTTGGATTCCGATTTTGGCAATGGCTGGCCCACGCGCAGAACGAAGGCAGTCTTTCGGCTGTAACCGGCGTTCAGAATGCCCTGCAATTCATGTTTGCCCTTCAAGAAGCGGTCGGCTTCATCGATCATGAGGGTGGGCCGAAGTTCTTCGATCGCGCGGAAGAAGGAGGGGGAAGTGACGTTTGCTGCGACGACAGGCCGGTTGACCAACTGGCAAAGAATCGTCAAGAGTGTGGTTTTGCCGCAACGCCTTTGAGGCGACTCGATGCCGATGTAGGTACTGATATCACGCAGCTCAAAGGCGTAAGTGTGCAAGATCCAGAGAGCGAGTGTTTCTGCCGCCCACCTGGGCAACACGACAAAGCGTTTGAGCAATTCGCGCAACGCGTCCAGCAGGAGCCTGGCGGCCACGGGCTGCGGCCATGGATCGACCGCCGAGGCGAACGAAGGGAGTGGCGGAGTGTCCGTGTGAACCGGTGAATTGTTGCATGGTTGCATGGTTGCATCGTTACAGACTTGAGCCGTTGAAGCATTAGAGGGTTGAAGCGTTGAAGCGTTACAAGCAGCCGAGGGTAGCTGCGGAGCGGATTGGTGGATTGATGGATTACTGGATTCTTGGATTGGAGGATGGGAACTCGGGGATGAATGGTTGCCTTTTTGCTTTGTTGCATTACATGGGCCGGTCTGAAATTGGGAAAATTCGTCGGGTGCGCGGAACCAGAGTTCAAGGGCGCGATCCAAGGCGCAGCAGGGTGAAAGACTGACAGAGGGAATTCGGCGAGCGATGGCATCGTCGAGGCGGGCTTGGTTGTCCGGAGCAGCAGCCGCTTCGAGGGCAAGCAGGGTGAGGCGCAGGCGCTCCGGAAGGAGAGGCTTGGAGGTGAGAAGATCGGCCAAGCCGACGAGAGGCGCGGAGTGTGGTCGGTGGCCGCTTTGCTGCGGCGGTGCAAGAACGGGAAACGTATTGAGCGCGTCGTCGGCAGCCACCTCCGGTGGCGGCAATGGATCTCTTGCAGGCTGGTCACTCAGAGTTGCGAGGATCTGGGCAAGGGCGAGCGGCAGTTCGCCGCTGAAACCGGCGAGGAATTTGGCGAGGCGGGCGGGTCCTATTTCGCGGAGAATTGCGGGCTGGGTGAAGAGTTGGAGTGAAGTGGGGGAATGGATTGATGGAGTGTTGGAGTGTTGGATTTCTGAGCTGTGATGGGTGATGCGTGGTGCGTGCTCGGTCTGGTCAGCGTTCTGATTGACTGATGTTTGATCTTTCATACTTGTATTGTTTAGCTCCAGCTTACCTGGGCCGGTTGGACATCCGCCGTCCATGGTGGATGAAAAAAATCGTGGAGCATGGGAGCGTGGAGGGTGGAATGGGGGATTTGTGCAGGGAGGGCCGCCGCCGCTTCGCTTTGGCGCGGCAAGGACGAAGCGGAATTGCTTAGCTCCCGTGTCCTTATGCCCCGTTCTGCCACTCTTATCCATTGGCGACCCGGAAGAGGAAGCAGCTTGCAACGTGCCAAGAAATCGGGCCGAATCTGCCGGAAATGTGCGAAAACGAAGCTGAGGGAGCGGAGTGCAGTTACTTGGGCTACGGTCTTAATCGTTTCTGAAAAAGATGCCCTTGGAGCCTCAGTCAGCAAATCAGGCAGGGGACACGGAACATGAAAATGAACGAGCCTCCGCTCTTGACCCCTTCCTCGAGCCTCCGGTCTGACCCACGGTCTGACACCTTTCAGCAGTGTCCAAATTGTCACCGGCGGCAGTAAAACCGATGCGCAGCACTGCTGGTAGTTGCTCCGCCCGGGGACGCGGGGACGGGCGCACTCCGCTAAACAGATACGAGGAGGAGAGGGAGAGGATTACTCAGGGACGCTCTAAGTCGCCGTAAGAAACGACTATGGAGTAGTCTATGTCAGGTTTTCAGTTCTGCGAGAATCGTGCTGCGGATCATGGAGCGCTCATTGAGCCGCGGTCTGACCGGAGCCGTTGTTTGTGGCGGAGGGTGGAGGCTCTTCGGACTCTTGTTTCAGGGCGTCGAGTTCGAACTGGGAAATGTAGCGCTGGCAGATGTCGGTAAACTCCTCGCTGAAGTAACCTTTTGCTTGTGCACCGTTCGACCATAAGGTCCTGGGCTTGACGCCGCAGGTCCCGGGTTCGATGCTGTCTGATCATCTCACCAACATCACCGAGCGCCACTGGAGCCGCTCGGCGATTGCCGGAATAGCACCCCACAACGAGGCTGCATAAGAGAGGCCAAAAGAGTAGTTTCGCGCTGCTCACAGTTTTTCCAGTATTGGAATTCCATGGTACGTCTTACGTGGTTCCAAGTTGAAATCTTGGCGCACAGGATTTTCGACCTTCCGTATATTATCAGGTTCATTATAGTCATGCACAGCATGACCAAGTTCGTGTGCTAGGCTTACGCCGCACCCGTTGAGGTCATTGGGCGGTGCTTCGCCGAGTTTCTTTGCCTGCCGGTAGTCGTCTGGTGCCATTCCGTTCGGCATCTTTGGATGCATGTTTACTGTGGGGTTCTGCGGCCATACTCTATCGTCCTTGGATTTCACCGAACCTATGGTTTGTGCTCCGCCGGGATCCGGAGCGATTGTTATGGTATGAGGGTCATCAATCGCCTCTTTCACAAGTTGCTTACCGGTCGGCGAGTTATTTATGAGATTCTTGATGCAGTCGCGCATGTGATCCCTGAATTCTGCAGGAGCAGAAGGGTCAATCCGGAGAACGAGGCCGAAAGGGTCGACCCAGGTAAGGGAGCTATTGCCCACGAAGCGATATAAATTGATGCCTCCGTCTTCGTCAATCGGATCCCTGTTTAGCCACCTCTGCAAGTTCGGGTCGTAAAATCTGTAGGCGTAATAATACATACCCGAATTCGCATGCTGCTCTTTCGAGGAAAAGCGATAAACGTTGGCCCCGGCGAGCGTGCCGCTGGAGGAAATCAGATTTCCGAAGGGATCATACTTGTAAGTGGCCACGCTCGATTGGCTGCTGTTGACCATGTACGTGATATTCCCATTTCCATCGGCATGATAAAAATTGTGCGTGGTCCAGGTGCCGCCGGAATAGCCGTGGGAACGGGCCAACAGGCCGCCGATGCCCCCAGCTCCTTCCAGGCCGCCGCTCAGGTCACTGCCGCGGGTGTAGCTGACGGTCGGGGTGTTGCTGCCGTTGCGCTCCTGGATCACGCGCAACCCGTCGTAAATATAGTGAGTTTCGGAGACGAGTTGCCAGGAAGGGGTGAGAAACACCGGGCCCCCGCCGCCGCTGTTCCAGACATATTCCAGGCGCTTGCGCAACCGGCCCTGGCCGTCATAGACGAAGTCGGTCCGCAAATCGCCGCCGCTGAGGGAGTTGGTGCTGAACAAATAAGAGAACCACTGCGCGAGCTGGTTCTCATCATCGTAAAGATAGCTCTGGTGAGCGTTGGTGCCGCTGGTGAGATTGCCGTTGTTGTCGTAGGAGTAGGCGGCGCCAAAGGCGTTTGTCAATTCATCCTTGCGGTCCACCGAGAAGGCCGTGGCCACGCCGTTATTTAAAAATAGCCCCGCTTCTCACTGGCAACGGTGCTGTCGGCGACAGTCAACTGGCTGAGGTTGTCGTAAGTGTAATCCGAGTGGCTCGAGTCGGTGAAAGTCTGGCGCGTCCTCTGGCTGCCGTCATTATAGACATAATCATGCGAATTGAGCGTCCAGTTGACTGAGTTGTTGAGGGCGGTGCTCAGCAGCCGCGCCAGACCATCATGATTGTTGGTGATGTACGCGAGATTCGGCAAATTGAGCCTCGCGACCAGGTCCGAGGCAGTGTGGTCGCCGCTGGCAAGCGTGATGTCGCGGTACTGATAAGCAGAAGCGCCCGCCGGGGAAATAACATTGGTCAGCCGGGCGTGCTCGTCAAAACCGAAGCCGTTGGTCCACGTGCCCGTTGGCTGCTGGAGCGAGAGCGCGTTGCGGAAACGGTTGTTGTAGGTATTTGTCACCGTATCGCTGGCCCAGGGGCCGTCTTCGGTGGCCAACTGGTCACCAGCAGTCCAAGTAAATTTCGTCGTGCCGACGTTGTCAACCATGTTTCGTGAGACGATTTAGCCCATCGTAACGGTAGGTCGCTGTGTCGGAACTTGGATGATTGGATAATTGATGCTCAGGAGGTTGCCCACATTATCGTGGGCTGGACGAACCTACGGTCTGACCCGTTTTCCGTTTTCCGTTTTCTGATCAAATCGAGGACATGTTCGCATGTCCTTTGCGGTCCATGGCACCTGAGCCGGGTACGGATTCTCCGCCATTCCTTCTCTACCTGCGAAAAGCGCGGCCTCGGGGCGCTCATGGGCCGTCAAAAGAGCTAGAGCCTGAGCCTAAGCGCTTGCTCAAAGCGTCGGCGAACAATCCACACACCATGTGTTCGCGTCCTACCATAACCAATTCTGGCAGCCGTCCATAGCTCTCATAGGGTTTTTTAGCAGATCGAGCATGTTGCGCGCGTTGAAAGGCGAGGTGTCCAGCATATTCATATCTTTCGTCATGCGCTTCGCTGCCTCGATGGCGGCTTGTTGGGCGAGTTCGTCCGAAATCTTCTTTTTGAGCGCTTCCGCCGCGTTTCGTTCATCCTGAACCATCTTCGCCTCCTGATCCAGCTCCACTTTATCCTTCTGTTTCTGCTTCTGGATAGAATCGATATCAGCAGGGTTCTCCTGCTGCGCTTTGCTTAGCTCCTCATAGACCTCATCGATGTTGATCGTCGCTGCGGACGGTCACCGCGTTGCTATGATCGACGGCGTATTTGCTGTAGCAAGTTCAAAGGCCAATTCTCCAAAATCCCAATTTGGGATGGCAAGCATAATGTCACCAGAGGGACTTTGATAGATTGCCGTGCCCATCGCCTGTACAGACTGGATTTCGTACGGGCGGTCTTCGAGCAATATGATCAAAATCTCACCATCTAGCCTCACATTTCCGCTCCGGGAAAGAAGCGCTTCCCATATAACTTTCTCTCGCCTCCCTCCTGAGATATACGCAAACCCGATCAGCCGATCCTGCTGATCTCGCAAATAATCCACATCTCCGGGGTATTCTGTTTCAGCATGGAAGACTTCCCCTCTGTAGCTAAGTGCATTTGGCACGTCGCGGAGCTCGCAGGCACGCGGTTGACGGCTATCGAACCAGAGAAGCAAGTGAGACGTTTCCATGTGTTATGGGGCAAGCGCCTGCTTGCAGGCGGTTGCCGCATTCTTCAATCTCTCCTTTGCAGCTCTCACAGCGTTCTGCGCGATGTCTTTGGCCTTCTGAAGCTCCTGGCGATTGAGTAGCTGCCTCAACTTGTTCACGTCGATGTTTCTCGAGCCGGCGGGCCCATTGCCAAATATTCTGCTTTGCGAAAGTTTTTTAAGAGTCGCATCTTTCAGCTTTTGTTCAGCTATCTCGGCAGCGGTGCGCATGTCCAACGCCGTCAGATTCTCTGGATTCAGTGAGCCGGGTCCTAGGCCAGCATCGCACTCAGCCAAGCCAAGCGGGTCTATGTAACTTAAGGGGTTATTGCCAATCGCCCCGTAGAGGTTTAGGTTTGCTCGGATTGAGGCATCTTGGATTTCGGCGTAATCCCCCTCGCCTCCAGCATCGAATTCGTTCATGGATGCTATTGCCGGAGTTTGGAAAACGAAGCTGCCGACGTCGCCGAGCGGATCTCTGTTTATCCACCTCTGCAAACTCGGGTCATAAAACCTGAAACCGTAGTAATACATCCCAGAATTTGCGTGCTGCTCTTTCGAGGAGAAGCGATAAACGTTGGCCCCGGCGAGCGTGCCGCTGGAGGAAATTAGATTTCCGAACGGATCATACTTGTAAGCAGCGACGCTGGATTGGCTGCTGTTGACCATGTACGTGACGTTCCCATTTCCATCCGCGTGATAAA
>WNFT01013097.1_pt1 | contig 10677 bp, 8 predicted proteins | sample 5400191 | NCBI WGS metagenome assembly WNFT01 (sample SAMN13153359, study PRJNA577476) | soil metagenome | isolation source: 80 cm saprolite under Madrone tree | place: USA:California | collected 2016-06-14
CCAATCCACCCGTCGCCCTGCCGTAGGCTCAGCCGCGGGCACCTCGCCTCGTTGGGATTCCTCCAGCGGCACAGCTGGCAAGAGGATGAGCGTAGGACGCGGCCGACCGAGCAGCGCCGCGAGCCAGGATTCATCCAAAAGCAGCTTCTGATGGGCCGCGTGCCAGAGGGCACGGATCTCCTCAGCCTCGCTCCCAGCGGGAAAGGCCGAGGCTCGCACTCCCAGTGCGATGAGCTGTTTGAGATGCTCCGCTTTGGGATAACTGCTGCCCGCCTCCCACTCCGCCACCGCGCGCCGGGAGACATGCAGCAGCTCGGCCAGGCCCGCTTGTGTCAGGCCGATGTGCGTCCGCAGCGTCAGTATCATCTGGCCGAAGGCATAGTCTCGCTCACCATACGAGGGCCTTTTCATGTGAGGTCTCCTCTCCTCGTGACCCAGCGGAGCACCATACTATGAAGCGATATGAAGTGAGACGTCATCTGATGCACGCTGACTTCCCCTGGCAACACCTGTATACTCTCTCTAGCGGGTGTGCGCACCATTCGGGTCAACGCCTGCCTGAGGTTGGATGGGGCACTGCCAAGCGAACCCATACAACCTCTTCGATTCACCTCCTCTATGATAGCAGATTTTCGGGCGGACGACGAGCTTCTTACTCACGTTTCACGCTCTGCTGGCGTCTCACCCCGAGGGGGCTACATTTTCAGATTCTAATGTGCAATCTATTTGACGCATCTCCCTACGGTTTTCTTCACGGTCCTTGTATACACTGCTACAGAGAATAGAGAATGTCCTCGGAAAATGAGTTTGATGATCCCGACCCCAGATGCCTGGGGGGCATCTGTCAAGGAGTCGGGCTAATCAAAGAAAAAGGAACTCTCAATGAAAGGAAGAGATCCTCATGCAGTCGCAAGTGATAGTCCCCCTGGATGGATCGACATGCGCGGAAGCAATTCTGCCGCATGCCCTCTTTTTTGCCCTACAGACACAGAGCGTCCTGACACTCCTGCGGATCATCATGCCTCCAGGAGAGCCTGAGTACACAGTTCCGTATATTCCTGATGACTGGTACGATGGTGAAGTAATGTGGACAAAGAACTATCTGACCAGCCTTGCTACACGTCTACAGGCGCAAGGAGCCCGCATGCAAACGCAGCACGTGCAGGGAACATTGGCTGGAGCCGCCATTAACTCATATGCAGAGCAACACTCTGACGTGCAGTTGATTGCGCTTGCGACTCATGGTCGCGGTGATGGCGGGCGATTGCTCTTAGGAAGCGTGGCTGAGGATGTCTTGGCGTCTGCTCCGACCTCTCTGCTCCTACTGCATCCTCCAAAGGACGAGCATCTACCATCCGGGCCCATTGCACGCGCCTCCTACCAAACCATCCTGGTTCCTTTCGATGGCACTGCGCTTAGTGAACGGGTCCTCGAACAGGCAACAACTCTGGCGCTGACCTGTCATGCCTCTATCCAGCTGGTTGCTTTTCCACCACCTCTTGTTGAAGAGGAGATGCGCGTAGACGAAATAGAGAAGCCGTTGCTAAGGGTGCCAGCACACAAAGAGAAGAAGCAAACTGATTTCCTCGCAGATCAAGCAGAACAACTGCGTACCAGCACCGGGCTAACTGTGCAAACGGTGGTCACCGATGGGGATCCAGAAGCCTTCATTGAGCGTTTCTATGGACAGAATCAGCAAAATCTGCTGATTGTGACAACACGGAAGCAGGCGGAGCATAAGGTGATGAGGTTCCTTCATCAGAGCAATGCGCCAGTCCTGTTCATAGCTCTATAAAAGGAGATACCTGCTATGGCAAACCCGGAGCAACTGGAATATCTTCAGGACACTGCAGAAGATTGGAATATATATCGGCGGGAGCATTCAATAATGCATCCTGATTTGAGTGGAGCCGACCTTTCGGCAAGCGAATCTGACCAACGCAACCCTTCTTCAAGCCGACCTGACAGAAGCCAACCTGGCTGATGTTGACCTGAGCAAGGCCGACCTGACCGGGGTAGTAGGTCTCAATTTGAGCGGAACATAGTCTTTGCTAATCCTTCAGAAGCCCTTCCCTCTCCTCAACCGCTCCCAACGCACGCAAGGTGGCCTTCTGCGCCTCGGTCAGTCCTCTGATCCCAGTGATATTCAGGCGCTCGTAAGGCCGATCGCGTCGTAGCGTGCGCAGATGCTCGCCAGCATGCAGGTCCCAGAGCATGATGGCCCCGTCATCCCCGCAACTGGCGAGCCTGCTCCCATCGGGACTCACCTTCAGCGACCGGATCGTCCCCTGATGCCCCTTTTGCACCCGCCCGCACGCCCCGCTGTGCACCTCCCACCAGCGCAGCACGCCGTCACTGCCTCCACTGACCAGCAGCTCCCCACTGGGACCCCAGGTTACCGCAGAGACGACACCTTCATGCCCCGCAAAGGCTCGCACGCGCTCCCCGCTTTGCACGTCCCACACAAACAGCTCCCCGCTGTCTCCCTGCCCCTGGCCGCCGCCACCAGAGGCCAGCCGCGTCCCATCGGAGTGCCACGCCACCCTCGTGACGACTCGGTGATGTCCCGACAGCCGTTGCTGCAGCGTGCCATCCGCAGCATCCCACAGGTACACGCTGCCATCATCACCCCCGCCGGCCAACCGTGTGCTGTCCGGACTCCATGCCACGCAACGGATCCAGGTCGGGAGCTGACGCCCAACCCAACGGCGGCGGTGCGCGGTCACCTCCCACACCAGCACGCCATGCATATAGGTTCCACTGGCCAGGCGCTCTCCGTCCGGACTCCACGCCACTCCGAAGAAGTAGGTGGGATCGTCGGAGTCCGATAGGACTTGGACACAGGTCTCTGTGGCCGGGTCCCACAGCCGGATGACCATATCCCACCCGGAACTTGCGAGCCTGCTCCCATCGGGACTCCATCCCACCCCAAACACGGTCCAGCTATGTCCACGCAGCACCCTGGGCGGCATCTTACCGGTTACATCCCAGATGATCACCAGTGTATCGGTGCCGCCACTGACCAGGTGCGTGCCATCCGGACTCCAGTCGATGTCGAGGAGGGAAACCGCATAGCCCTGCATGATGCGTACGCACTGCCCATTGGCGACATCCCACAGACGCAAGGTGCCATCGTCACTGCCACTAAACAGACTGCGGCTGTCAGGCGTGAAGGCCAGGCTGTACACCTCGGCGGTATGTCCCTGCAGCGCCGCCCGAGCGTTGCCCTGTTCGACATCCCACAGCCAGATCGTTTGGTCGCGGCTGCCACTGGCCAGGATGCGTCCATCGGGACTCCAGGCCACAGAAAGCACCCGATCCGTATGCCCCACAAGCGTCTGGCGCACGCGTCCACTGGCCACCTCCCAGAACTTGATCGTGCCATCATGGCTCCCGCTGGCCAGGGTACTGCCGTCGGGGGCAAAGGCCAGTCCTATTACCCAGTTCGTATGCCCCACGAGCGTCTGTATGCAGGTGGCTAGTTGTGTCTTCTGTATCTCCCACACCCGAATCTGCCCCGCGAGACCTCCACTGGCGAGCAAGCGCCCATCCGGACTCCAGGTGATCGCATACACCGGATCAGGATGCGAGAGCGTCTGCAGGTGCGTGCCACTCTGTCGATCCCAGAGCCGGACAGTCGCATCATTTCCCCCACTGGCAAGCAGGCTTCCATCGGGAGCAAAAGCCACATTGTAGATACTGTCCGCATGCCAGCCTGTCCAGAGCAGGGTGCCACTGGCTACCTCCCAGAGCTTGATACTGCCATCATAGCTCCCGCTAGCCAGAGTGCGTCCATCCGGGCTGAAAGCGATGGTCGGCACAATGTCCGTATGGGCCTGCCAGATCCGTTGCAGGGTCTGGCCTGCCCCTTCCCACACCCGCACTTCTCCCCGCTTGCTGGCAGCGGCCCAGTACTGCTCGTTGCGGCTGATGGCCACTGTCCAGCTGGCATCGAAGTTCTCGGTAAAGACGGTGTCCTGGAGCGTCGCCCCAGAAAGATTCGCATCTTGCATCTCGACCCCTTGCAGAGACGCTCCACGAATGACAAGCTGCGACAGATCGACGCCTCGCAGATGCCCCCAACGCTCGCGCAGAAGTGCGAGCACGTTGGCAGGTCCATACCCCTGCGCATAGTCGGCCCGTTCGCGAAGTTGGTCCAGCAGCGCGAGCAAGTGCTCCGCCACTTCAGCACGCCCCCGATACACTCTCCGCATCTGCGCGAGCAGGGGAGCCACAATGAGGCGCTGCTGCGTCTGCCGCACATATTCCTTGGCAGTGGCCAGTTCCAGCCCATGCTCGATGAGTCGCGAGAGTTTGCCCTGCTCGATCTCGTCGGCACCCTCCGCGATGAGCCGCGCGGTCGCATACTCCAACACCACCGATTGCAGCGTGAAGCTTCCCCGTCGGTGGCCACGCTCAATCAGCGAGCGACGTCGCAGCGCCTCCACGGCGTCCAGCACCTGAGCGCGCGGCAGCGGCGTGCCCAGCACCGCGAGCAGTTCCTCGATGCTCACCGGCTCACGCAGGATAGCCAGCCACAGCAGCACGGTCTGCTCGGCTGCTGAGAGGCGAGCGAATTGCTCGCCCAGCAGCTCCCGCACACCGCCAAAGACCACCTCACCCTGTTCCAGGAACGGCGCGATCTCGCTCCCGAACAGCTCCACGATGGTCTGCGCCACGATTTTGAGCGCCAGCGGATTGCCCCCATACCGCTCGATCAGCCGCTCCCGTTCGGGCGTAGTGCCCGCGACGTCCTTCTCCACCAGCAACTGCTCACTGGCTCTGGCATCCAGTCCGTCCAGGCGCAAGGAGCGCACGGGCGTGCGGCTACCCTCCAGAGCCACCAGCTCGCGCGGTTTCTCCCGGCTAGTGAGCAGCAGGCAACTCTGGTGTTCGGTTTGGGCCACCTGGCGCAGCAGCCGCCCGTAGTCTTCGTAGCCCGCACGCATATGACCCGTCCCCTCCCCTTCCGCCAGCAGCACTTCCAGGTTGTCCAGCACCAGCAGCACACGCTCTTCGCGCAAAGACTCCAGCAGCAGGCCCAGGCGCCGTTCCAGGCTAGCAGGCACTTCCCGCAGCGGTTGGGGGGAGAGCACCTGCAGGCAGTCATCCAGCAGCGCGGAACATCCGGGGGCATCGCGCAGGGAGCGCCAGAGCACCACCTCGAAGTGCGCAGCAACGCGGTGCATCAGGCTGACGGCCAGCGCCGACTTGCCGATGCCGCCCATGCCCAGCACGCTCACCACCCGGCAGCGCTCCTGCACCACCCACTGGGTCAAGCTGGCCACCTCTCGCTCGCGGTCATAGAAGCTCGGCACCGCCAGCGCCTCGCCCCAATCCACCCGTCGCCCTGGCGTAGGCTCAGCCGCGGACACCTCGCCTCGTTGGGGTTCCTCCAGCGGCACTGGTGGCAGGAGGGTGAGCGCAGGACGCGTGCGGCCGAGCAGCGCCGCGAGCCAGGCTTCATCGCAAAGCAGCTTCTGATGCGCCGCGTGCCAGAGGGCACGGATCTCCTCGGCCTCACGCCCAGCGGGAAAGGCCTGCTGCTGCACCCCCAGCACAATGAGCTGTTTGAGATGCTCGGCTTTGGGATACGTGCTGCCCGCCTCCCACTGCGCCACTGCGCGCCGGGAGATCCCCAGCAGATCAGCCAGTCCGGCTTGTGTCAGGCCGATGCTCGTGCGCAGCATCTGCATCATCTCACCGAAGGCATAGTCTCGCTCACCGTAGGAAGATCTCTTCACGAGCGGTCTCCATTCTGCGTAACCCACCGGAGCGAAACATGATGAAGTGATGTGAAGTGACACGTCATCTGATGGACGGTGACTTCCCCTGGCAACATCAGTATACTCTGTCTAGCGGGTGTGTGCACCATTCGGGTCAACGCCTGTCTGAGGTTGGATGGAGGGCAATGCGAAGCGACTCCATCCAACCTCTACGATTCTCTCCCCCTATGATAGCACATGTGCTGGCCGACGAGGTGCAGGTTGCTCACGCTCCGCTAGTATCTGTTCCCCAGAAGTGAAGCAAGTTGAAGTGACATGCCATCTCATGCACGCTGACTTCTTCCTCCCATTCTTCTACACTGTTTCTTGAGGAAGTGATTAGCCCATGACGAAAGTGGGCTCTCAATCTTCTCTTCTAGAGGACAACAGGAGCAGACTATGAGCCAGTTACAATTGTCGCTGCTTGGCGAACCGATAGTGAAGCACGGTGAGCACACACTCACCTTCTCTACACGCAAGGCCCTGGCCTTGCTCGTCTACCTGGCTGTGGAGGGTGGAACTCACACGCGCAAAACATTGTCCGAATCTTTCTGGCCAGAGCTGGACGCCGAGCACGGACGCGCAGCCTTACGGGCTACCCTGCTCGAGCTGCGCAAGCTCCTTGAGCGCTGTCACGGACCAGGCGAGCGGGCCCACCTGCAGGTCGAGCGCGATACCCTTGGACTCGCGCAGGACAACCCACTCATCCTGGACCTTCGCCTCGTCGAATCTGTCAGCAAGCAAGTAGGGCGCCGAGTAGAACCACTCGCAGGCGAGATGGATGGAGAGTTGCTGGCGCAGCTCGAGCAGGCCACACGCCTGGCTCGCGGCCCTTTCCTGGCAGGCTTCACGCTGCGCGACTCGCAATTCTTCGACGATTGGACGCGCCAACACCGGGAGTACTGGCACCTGCGCGTGCAGCAGCTCTTTGATGCCTTGTCGAGGCTCTACGAACGAGCAGGGGATGGGGAGCGCGCCATCGCTATCGTGAGCCACTGGCTCGGCTTCGATCGACTCCATGAAGAAGGCTACCGACGCCTGATGCAGCTGCGTTTCTCACAGGGCGATCGCGCAGGAGCCTTACGGGCGTATGCTGACTGCCGCGCCGTGCTGGCTGAGGAACTGCAGGTCGAGCCGGAACCCGAGACCGTGGCTCTGGCCAAACGTATTCGCCATACCGCTCCTTTCCGTCCGGCGCAGTCTCAGTCTCCTCACTCCTCACCTCGACAGTCTCCCGCACACCTGCTGGATGGCCCATACCTGGGAAGATCAGACGAGTTCGGCACCTTGATCGAGTGCTACCAGCGGGTGCATGCCGGACAGTCTCACCTCGTCCTGCTCCAGGGGGAGACCGGGATCGGCAAGACGCGCCTGGCCAGCGAATTTCTCGGCTGGGCACAGGCGCAAGGGGCCGAGGTGCTGGCGGGGCAAGCCCTTCAAACGGGAAGGCAGCTCCCATACCAGCCACTCATCGATGTTCTGCGCCACCGACTGAAGCAGGAACATGCCCCCGATGATCTCGTAAGCGATGTCTGGCTGGCCGAACTAGCATGCCTGCTGCCCGAGCTGCGCGTTCGCTATCCCGATCTGCCCATCCCCTCGACGGATGAGGCGCTCGGACACAGTCGCCTGTTCGAGGCCACAGCTCGTTTCGTCCAGATATGGGCCGCACGGCGTCCCCTGGTGCTCTTGCTCGATGATATGCAGTGGGCGGCGGAGCAGCAACCCGAGGCAGAGAACAACAGCTCAACCGACGGATGCCCTGATCGCTACGGCTCCTCCACAGGTCGAGAGAGAGTGGCATCCTTCGCCAACTGGCTTTATGCACAGACCCGCGGACAGCCGTTCTACCTGGTGGAGACCCTCAAAGGACTGCTCGAGCAGGAGATCATTGTTCCTTCGCTTCAGCAGAATGGGACCTGGGGGCTGGTGCTGAGGTCCGGGCTGCTCGCGCAGACACCTGGCAGTGAGTTGATCCCAGCCAGCTTGCGTGAGCTGATCCGCTCCCAACTCGGGCAGCTCACCACTTCGGCCTGGGCATTGCTGGTGGCCGGAGCAGTTATGGGAACAGGACTGACCTTCGAGCGGCTCTGTCAGGTGGCCCAGGTAGATGAGGAGACGGGTTTGCATGCGCTGGAGGAGCTCCTGCGCAGTGGATTGTTGTGTGAGGGGAATCTTGCGGAAGAATCGCAGGCGTTCGATGCATATATCTTTCCTCGCGAGGTGATCCGCGAGGTGGTGTATCAGGAGGCAGGGGCAACCCGCCAACGGCTCGTCCAGCGACGTGTATCGGCAGTCATGCAAGAAGGGATCGGGAACGACCGGGGTGAAGTGGCCTGCCTCCCTCATTCCACTCCCGTCGACGGGTATGCATCTGCGGAGACCAGGAATGGGCAGGGACGGCTGGTTATGGCTGGAGCAGTCAGCGGGGGTATGGGAGCTATGCGGTGGGCCGTGGCAAAAGATTCTTCGGGCGTGGCCAGGAGACATGTAGACACAGGCATAGGCGAGAGGACCCTGATGGCAGCGTGGGCGAGGGATGCAGCGGCGCAGACCGCCTCAGCCTTTCCAAGATCACCTCCAGACAGTCCTGCAAGAGTTTTCTGTGAAACCTGTCTGCTTTTGACGGACCAGCCAACGCTTCCCTTCACGGTGCGTGTCTATCATGCAGGGAGAGAGCAAACACGTTTCCCCAACTAAAAGGGGTAAAACGCTCGCTATGTTCTCGCAGTGTGCCTTTCAGCTCTTGTTGCCAGTCGGCGCGAAGGTGTGAGGGGAATAGCCAGGTACAGATGTGTCTCGTTTTTTCGTTGTCATTCCATAAGGAGGAATAACATGCAACAACTTATTGCGAACTTCCGCACGATGTTTTTGTTTCGCGGCATCGCCGCCGTTCTGTTCGGCATCATAACGCTTGTATGGCCGAAACTGACCCTGTCCACCCTGGTATTCGTGTTTGGCATCTTTGCCGTCGTGAGCGGGATCACAGCGGTGGTAGCTGCCTTGCGCAACACGGACGAGCAGGGGTGGGGATTGCTCCTCTTCCAGGGCATCCTGGGTATCCTGGCGGGAGTGGTTGCCCTGGTATGGCCGGGCATCACAGCTCTCGCTTTCCTCTACCTGCTGGCGACCTGGGCGATCTTGTCCGGCATTGTGGAGCTCGTCGCCCCGCTCTCGTTCCCTATGAGCGGTGGACGCACTGTGTTGATGGTGCTGGCCGGATTAGTATCGATCGTCTTCGGCATTCTTATCGCCGCTCAGCCTTCATCTGGACTGCTTGCCGTAGTCTGGTTGATCGGTGTCTACGCGATTGTGTATGGAGTCATGTACATCGTAGTGTACTTCCAATCGCGCTCCCTGACAGCTAGCATGGCCTGAACAGCATCCCTTCAGGGACATCCTGCTCGCGATCCACTCCGCATGGGGTTGGATCGTGAGTGGGGGATCCCAGTTCTCCAATCCCTCTTTTTCACACTTCTTCCCACGCTTTTCTTCACGCGCTTCGATTAGGCTGTGTATGTACTCGAGCGCTGCATAGCAGAGTGGACTCTGTTCCATGTCTGATCACATGGTGAGGCGCTTTCCAGTACACGGGGCAAGTTGGTGCAGTTAATTGTCTTGGTCTATGAGCACGATTCCCAGGATCGAGACCGATGGCTGCACCCTTGCAAAGGAATCACCCACGATCAATCGGCTCCCACGATCAATCGGGGAGCTACAGAGAAAAGGAGACACATCACATGGCAAACATCCTCGAAACTGCGCGAGCCCAACGCGCATACAACAGGCTCGTCAATGGAATAGAGTCCGTTGCCGGGCTCGCCGAGACCCTTAGCGGGCCGGGCCCCTTCACCATCTTCGTTCCCACCGATGCCGCCTTTGACCGCTTGTCCAATGACCAGCAGGCCAAGCTGTTCGCAGATCCTGGCAAACTGGCCAGGGTGGTCAAGTATCACGTTGTGCCGGGGTATTACTCGGCGAACGACCTGCTTGATCGCCTCTTCCTCAAAACGCTCGAGGGGCAACGGCTCAGAGTGTGGTCCGACGTCTCGGAGGTTCCGGTGGGAGAGCAAGAAATCGATACCGGCGGCGATGCAATGAGCTATATCGCCAAAGACACGGTAACCACCTCGGTGCGAGAGAGCATCACGATCAATGGGGGACACGTGGTTCAGGCGAACATCAATGCCGACAACGGCATCCTGCACGTCATCGACAAAGTGCTCATCCCACCATTCACTATGCTCTAACAACACCTACCACACCCCTCGTTCCGGGTTGCATTCAAATCTGCCCGAGTCTGGATATTACCCGGAACGAACGGGTGACCCTTGCAACTTGGAGCAGTGTACCCCTACCTCTTCAGCTTCTTCACGAATGTTTACAAATATCGCCGAGTCTCGACGTTCGACCGTCAGGCCCTGGCCGATATCAAGCACTTCGTCAACAACGTCTCCCTACCGGCTGATGAGGAGTTTCCCCCGCAGATGGACGCATTCTGGCAAGCAGTGGCGCGCCCAGCGCTGCAGGCGCGAGCCAGCAAAGCGTTCGAACTCGGCCTCCAACAACGCTCCGATCTCGAACGACGCCTCGGCGAGTACGTGGGACAGCTCACCGATCTGTCACTAGCGTCCACCAACCCAGGTAGCGAACAGGGCAGCTAAAGGAGCGGCCTGGGAGATGGTGGCTTTTATAACCATTTTCCCTCAAAAGAAGCCCTTGCTGCTGAGGCCGCTTTATCAGGTCTTCAGCGCTCAAATGCCACCCTCACAGAGGCACTGATGGACCAGGCGGGATCCAACCACTCCGCCTTATTGCCCTTTATCGAAGCCTATCTCTCGTCGGCACACCGCGATAATCGGGCGGATGGATGTACCATCGCGTCCCTTGCTAGCGACGCAGCCCGGCAAGA